>Ga0182013_10004048_pt1 | contig 17863 bp, 10 predicted proteins | sample 612S2MmetaG_FD_120487 | JGI IMG/M metagenome (GOLD analysis project Ga0182013, IMG submission 120487) | Permafrost microbial communities from Stordalen Mire, Sweden - 612S2M metaG | ecosystem: Environmental > Terrestrial > Soil > Wetlands > Permafrost | place: Sweden: Stordalen | collected...
CACAATCTCCGCAAATGCGCCCTGGAACTGCTGCGGCTTGCCGCGCTCGGTGAGTTGCCCTTCCTTCGAGGCGTCCGTTAGGCGCAACATCTCTGTCTTCAGTTGCTGCATCACCGCCGCAACATTGTTGATTGCCAGCTTCATCTTCTCGTGGTCGCCCTTGTAGGTCTGCGCAATCAACTCGTCGATCTTGCCTGTGGATATCTGGGCGAGAATCCTGTTGCCTTCGCCGATCGGCAGCAGAATCGCATCCAGCATGGTGTTGACGCCCTGGATCATCTCGCGATACACCCCGGTGAACTGGGCCTCGCGTCCGCGTTCCGACAAGCTCCCTTCGCGCGATGCTTCCACCAGGCGAAGAATCTCCTGCGAGACCAGCGCCATCTCGTCGTTGTCTTCCGTCTTATGCTTGCCGTTGAGCCGTGAGTGCACGCCATTCTCAGCCGTGACGCTGCTTTCGGGGGAGTGCATCCTTCCATTTCCCTTTGTTGTTGTCGCTAACATTTTTTCCTTCCCTTTCGGTTCCATCTCTTGTTCCAAATCGTCTATGGCCTTTGACCCAGGCCCGGTTCACTGCACCCGCTAACTGCAATCGCTGCGAGACTTGCCATCGGCGCCAAAGCATCTAGGTGGAGTCCAGCTGCACTCCGCCCCGTGCGCCGCCGCCCATCGATTCAATCGGCGGGGGGAAAAAGTGCTCTCCGGCCGCGCCCTCCCTCCGGCTGCGCAGAACGTCCTGGATTACCCGGTCGGGGTCCAGAATCAACGCCAGCGTGCCATCGCCCAGAATGGTGGCGCCGGAGATGAACTGGACGTGCCGGTAGAACTGGCCCAGGTTCTTGATCACCGTCTGGTGGTCGCCCAGTACCTCGTCGACGACGAAGCCGCAGCGCCCATCCTCGGTCTCGGCGATCATGATCTGCTCGCGCTCCGGCCGCTCGCTGCGGATGTCGAAGTGCTCGCGCAGCCGGATATACGGAATCATCTCGCCGCGCACGTTGGCGATGTGCTTGCCGTTGGCGTCGGCGATATCCTGCCGGGTCAGCTCGATGCACTCCAGGCTGTTGGCCAGCGGCAGCACAAAGAACGCATGCCCAACCCGCACCAGCAACCCATCGATGATCGCCAGGGTCAGCGGCAGGCGCAGCGTCACCGTGGTCCCCACTCCCTGCCTGCTGGCCACGTGGAGGGTGCCGCGCAACGCCTCCACCCGCTGCCGCACCACATCCATTCCCACCCCGCGCCCGGACACGCCGGTCACCGTCCGCGCGGTCGAAAAGCCCGGACTCAAAATCAACGCATGAACTTCGGCTTCGGTCAGCTCGACGTCCGCGGCGATCAATCCCCGCTCCACCGCGCGCCTGCGCACCGCCGCCGCGTCGATGCCTGCGCCGTCGTCCGCTACTTCGATCAGCACGTTCGCGCCGGAGTAGCGTGCACTGAGACGGAGTGTCGCGCCCGCGGGCTTGCCCGCAGCCAGCCGCGCCTCGGCGGCCTCGATGCCATGATCCATGCTGTTGCGGATCAGGTGCATCAGAGGATCGTTCAACTGGTCGATTACGGTTTTGTCCAGCTCGGTCTCGGAACCTTCCAGGGTCAGCTCGACCTCCTTGCGCAGGTCGCGCGCCAGGTCGTGCACCAGCCGCCTGAAGCGCTCAAACGTGCCCCGCACCGGCATCATGCGAATGCTCATCGAGTTTTCGCGCAGCGCCGAGGTCAGCCGTTCCACCTCTTCGGCGACCGAGACCACATCGGGATCTTCTCCGCGCAAGGCAATCGCGCCCAGCCGCGCCTGCACCGTCACCAGTTCTCCCACCAGATCGACAAACTGGTCCAGCTTGGCCGTGGGCACGCGAATGCTCGATGCTCCGGCATGGTCCTCGGCGCGTCGCCCGAACCGGCGCGCTGGCTCCCCGGACACCTCACCAGACACCTCCCCGGACACGGAGGCAGCGGCGCTCGTGCCCGCGCCCTCCGCCGCCCCGACTGTAAGCTCGCAGACGGTCAGCTCGCACTCATCCTCGGCGAAGATAAAGACGTCGCGAATCGCCTCGCGCGGCGCCGAAGTCGTCAGCTCCAGCTCCCAGCGGATGTAGCATCGCTCGGGATCGAGCTCCGCGATGGGCGGGACCGCGGCTAGATCGGCCGTCGCACGCAGCTCTCCCAGTTGTCCCAGTTCGCGCAGCAGCAGCAGCGGGTCAGTGCCATTGCGCAGCAGGTCGGGGCCGGGGGCAAAGCCAATCTTCCAGACGGCGGTCGCGCCAGACTGAGCTTCCTGTACCTCGCTCGGCTGCGCCGGTGCGGCCGGGGCCGGCCCGCTGGCTGGGGAGGAACTCAGCGGCCCGGTCACCTTTAACAACTGCGCCACAATCTCCGCGCACGCTGCGCTGTCGGCGACACGCTCTCCGTCTTCAACCTGTCCCGTCGCCTGCTGCAGCATGGCCTTGATCTGATCTAGCGCCGCCAGCGACAGATCGATCAGCTCGGAGCTGATCCTCAGCCGTCCATTGCGAACTTCGTCAAAGGCGTTCTCCAGATTGTGGGTGAACGCCGCCACCTGCTCGAAGCCGAACATCGCTCCCGAGCCTTTGATAGTGTGCAGCGCGCGGAAGGCCTTGCCCACCAGCTCGCTGTCGCCGGGACTCTGGTTCAGCTCAAGCAACGTCGATTCCAGCTCAATCAGGACCTCGCGCGCCTCTTCCTGAAAGGCCTGCCGGTACTTGTCGACCTGCGATCCGTTTGCCCCCGCTCCCGATCGGCTCATCCCGCAACCACCGGGAACTTCTCCAGGCCTGCCCGATCCATCGTGAGGACTATCTCCTGTGCAACCGGGCCGCTCACGCTGAACTCCATGCCTGCCTCACCGGCTGCGTGCCTGCCCGCCCAAAGCAACTGAAAGATGGTGACGTCCAGTGCCATTGCGACCGCAACGTCAATCCGCAATCCCCTACGCAACGCCAGCCCATCCAGCAGCGCGCCCTTCAACTCCAGCGCATCGCCAATGCCGACCTCGCCTTCGAGTCGCACCATGGAGACTGCTCCGGATTGATCGAGCGTTACTGGCACACCCATGCTCCTCTTTTCACCCAATCGTCCGCGAGTGCAATCGCCGGCCGTTTCCCGCAACGCGGAATCCGCGGCTCGATCCGCGCGTTTGCGACTGCTGCCGGATGCTCGGCCCAGTTCAGTATGTTCCCAGGCAGCCTTCAATCGCGGTCATGGTGAAAGGAAGATCGCAATCTGATTCCCGCAATGGAACCCGGCAAAGAGATGGCGAACCCCTCGCCTAAGCACAAAGCAGTCGAACGGCCAACGATCCGTGGTGGAAGATAAGAAATCTCTCATGGGGAGCCGACGCGTACGCAGCGTCGTCCCTGAGTGACCGCATTGGGATGGGAGATCGAGATGAGCGCAGGCGTGGGCGGGCACCGCGGGATGCGGTCCCGCCCGACTTCGCAGCCAGCGCGGTGTCCTAAAGACTCGCTACATCAATGAAGTGTCATCCTGAGCGGAGTCTTGGCGCGCACTTTGCGCCAGACGCAATCGAAGAACCTGTCCTGAGCTTGCCGAAGGAACCTGCGGTTCGGAATCAACGTATGCAATGAACTTCAGAGGCAGTAGCTAGAGCTGCCGCAGTTCTAGCTGGCAGCGTGTAGTTCTATTACGAAATTGCCAACCTAGGCCAGCACATGCAGACCCACCGGCATCGCCGCGCCCTTGGTCGCAAGATAGCCATCGATGGCCGCAGCCGCCTTGCGTCCCTCGGAGATGGCCCAGACCACCAGCGACTGGCCGCGCCGCATGTCTCCGGCGGCGAACACACCGTCCACCGAAGTCATATAGTCCTGACCGGTCGCGACGTTGCCGCGGTTGTCCAGCTTCAGCCCCAGCTTCTCAATCATGCCCGCGTGCACCGGACCCAGGAAGCCCAAGGCCAGCAGCACCAGTTCGGTATCGATGGTGAACTCGGAGGCGGCGACCGGCGCAAAGGCCGGCGGCGGCCCTACCCGGACCGCGTGCAACTGCCTCACCCGGCCGTGCTCGTCCCCGCTGAAGCTGACGCTGCCCACGCTCCAATCACGGATGCCGCCCTCTTCATGGCTGCTCTCGGTGCGCAACTGCAGGGGCCACATCGGCCATGGGGTTGACGCGGCGCGCTCCCCCGGCGGCTTGGGCATGATCTCGAACTGATGCACGCTGCGCGCGTGCTGGCGCAGGCTGGTGCCCAGGCAATCGGCGCCGGTGTCGCCGCCGCCCAGAATGACCACCCGCTTGCCTTCGGCCAGGATCGCCAGCGAGGCGTCCAGCAGGTCTCCCTCGCAGCGCCGGTTCTGCTGCGGCAGGAACTCCATCGCGAAATGGATCCCCTTCAACTCGCGCCCCGGGATGGGAAGGTCGCGCGGTCGTTCCGCGCCGCCCGTCAGCAGCACGGCATCGTACTCGCCCGCCAGCGTCTCCACCGCCACGTTCACACCCACATGCGCGTTCGTCACAAACTCCACGCCTTCGTCGCGCATCTGCTCCAGGCGGCGATCGACGACATGCTTCTCCAGCTTGAAGTTGGGAATCCCATAGCGCAGCAGGCCGCCGATGCGGTCGTTCTTCTCGTAGACCGTCACCCCATGCCCGGCGCGGCGCAGTTGCTGCGCTGCGGCCAGGCCCGCTGGGCCGCTGCCCACCACCGCAACCCGTTTGCCACTGTTGAACGTGGGCGGCTCCGGACGGATCCATCCCTCCTCCCACGCGCGCTCCACAATGCTGCGCTCAATCAGCTTGATTGAAACCGCAGGCTGATTGATGCCAAGCACACACGACGCCTCGCAGGGCGCCGGACAGATGCGGCCGGTAAACTCAGGAAAGTTGTTGGTCGCGTGTAGACGCCGGATCGCACTCTCCCAGCGCCCGCTGTAGACCAGGTCGTTCCAGTCCGGAATCAGGTTGTTCACCGGACAGCCGGTATGGCAGAACGGCACGCCGCAATCCATGCAGCGCGCGCCCTGCGCCTTCTGCTTCTCCTCGGGAAACGGCACGTAAATCTCCTGCCAGTCCTGCAGCCGGTCTTCCACCTTGCGGCGTGTCGGCTGTTCCCGTTGAATCTCAAGAAATCCGGTCACTTTACCCATGTTGCACCTGCCCAATGGCCTCCAGAGACGACGCGTTCGCCGCGGAAATCTGGACCGGGGACGCGTACACCGCATTCGCACGCGGCACCCCCAGCACCCGCTTGAACTCGTGTGGAAACACCTTGATGAACCGTGCCTGCGTAGTCTCCCAGTGCTCCAGAATCCACGCCGCCTGCGGGCTCCCCGTCAGCTCGATATGGCGCTGCATCAAGCCGCGCACCAACTCTACATCTTCGGCGGAGACCAGCGGCTCCAGGTCCACACTGACCGGATTGCAGCGGCGCGCGGAGAAGTCGCCCTGATCGTCGTAGACGTACGCGCATCCGCCGCTCATGCCCGCGGCAAAGTTGCGGCCGGTCGCACCCAGCACCACCACGGTGCCATTGGTCATGTACTCGCAGCCATGGTCGCCCACGCCCTCCACCACCGCCGTCGCACCGGAGTTGCGCACCGCGAAGCGCTCGCCTGCAATGCCGCTGAAGAATGCCTCGCCCCCGGTCGCCCCGTAGAGCACCACGTTGCCCACCAGAATGCTCTCCTCGGGCAGGAAGCTCGACGTCTTCGGCGGATACACGATGATGCGTCCGCCGGAGAGTCCCTTGCCAACATAATCGTTGGAGTCGCCCTCCAACTCCAGCGTCACGCCGTGAGGAACGAAGGCGCCAAAGCTCTGTCCCGCCGATCCCTGGAAGCGGAAGTGGATGCTGCCCTCGGGCAGCCCAGTCGCGCCGTAGCGGCGTGCAATCTCGCCGCCCAGCATCGCGCCCACCGTGCGATGCACATTGCGGATGGCAAAACTTCCCGTCACCGTCCCCTTCCCCTCCAGCGCCGGCTTGGCCTGCTCGATCAGCGCATGGTCCAGCGCCTGGTCCAGCCCATGGTCCTGCGCCTGCGTCCGCCGCCGCCCCACGTGCGAAGGCAGCGTTGGCGAAAACAGAATCGAGGAGAGATCGATGCCCTTGGCCTTCCAGTGGTCATGGGCCACCGCCGCATCGATCCGGTCCACCCGGCCCACCATCTCGTCCACGGTGCGGAAGCCCAGCTTGGCCATCTGCTGGCGCACCTGCTCGGCGATGAAGAAGAAGAAGTTGATGACATGCTCGGGCTGGCCGGTAAACCGCGCGCGCAGCACCGGGTCCTGGGTTGCAATACCCACCGCGCAAGTGTTCAGGTGGCACTTGCGCATCATGATGCAGCCCATCGAGATCAACGGCATGGTGGCAAAGCCAAACTCCTCCGCGCCCAGCAGCGCGGCAATCGTCACGTCGCGCCCGGTCTGCAGCTTGCCGTCGGTCTGCACCTTGATGCGGCTGCGCAGATCGTTCAGCAGCAGCACCTGCTGCGTCTCCGCCAGGCCCAACTCCCACGGCAGTCCCGCGTGCTTGATGGAACTCAACGGCGATGCGCCCGTGCCGCCGTTATCGCCGGAGATCAGCACCACATCGGCGTGCGCCTTGGATACGCCCGCGGCCACCGTGCCCACGCCCGCCTCCGCCACCAGCTTCACCGCGATGCGCGCCTGTGGGTTCACATTCTTCAGGTCGAAGATCAACTGCGCCAGATCTTCAATCGAGTAAATATCGTGGTGCGGCGGCGGCGAGATCAGTCCCACCCCGGCAACCGAGTAGCGCAGCTTCGCAATAATCTCGTCCACCTTGTGTCCCGGCAGTTGTCCGCCTTCGCCGGGCTTCGCGCCCTGCGCCATCTTGATCTGCAGCTCGTCCGCGTTCACCAAATAGTTCGCCGTCACTCCAAAGCGCCCGCTGGCCACCTGCTTCACCGCGCTGCGCCGCAGATCGCCGTTGGCGTCGCGCTTGAAGCGCGCTTCATCCTCGCCGCCCTCGCCGGTGTTCGACATGCCGCCAATGCGGTTCATCGCAATCGCCAGCGTCTCGTGCGCCTCCTTGCTGATCGAGCCGAAGCTCATCGCGCCGGTGGTGAAGCGCTTCACAATCTCCTTGGCCGGCTCCACCTCGTCCAGCGGAATCGGCTCGTCCGCATACTTCAACTTCATCAGGCCGCGCAGCGTGCATAGATGCTTGCTCTGCTCGTCGACCAGGTCGGAGTACTCCTGGAAGGTCGTTGGATTGTTCTGCCGTACCGCCATCTGCAGCTTGCTGATGGTCGCCGGATTCAGCAGGTGATACTCGCCGCCTTCGCGGTACTGATACTGCCCGCCCACCACCAGGTCGGTCTCCGACTCGGTCAGCGGCTGGAAGGCATACCCATGCTTCATCTGCGCCTCGCGCGCAAGCACATCCAGCCCCACGCCCTCAACCCGCGACGCGGTGCGGGAGAAGTACTTGTCGACCAGCGACTGATTCAATCCCACCGCCTCAAACACCTGCGCCCCGCGGTAGCTCTGCAGCGTGCTGATGCCCATCTTGGAGAAGGTCTTCAGCAGGCCCTTGTTGATGGCCTTGATAAAGTTCTTCTCCGCGTATTCGGCCGTCACGTCCGGCAGCAGCCCGCGCAACCGCAAATCATGCAGCGTCTCAAACGCCAGATAAGGATTGATGGCGCTCGCGCCATAACCGATCAGCAGGGCGAAGTGCATCACCTCGCGCGGTTCGCCGCTCTCGATGATCAGTGCCACCTGGGTACGCGTCTTGTCGCGCACCAGGCGGTTGTGTACCGCGGCCATCGCCAGCAGGCTGGGGATCGGCGCATACGTCGGATCGACGCCGCGGTCGGACAAAACCAGCAGCGTGTAGCCGGAGTTCACCGCATGGGCGGCGCGCGAGCTCAGGTCGTCCAACGCATGCTTCAGGCCAATCTCGCCGTCCGCCGCCCGGAACAGCGTCGGCAGAGTCGTCGCCAGCAGGTCGCCCGACGAGATGCGGCGCAGCTTTTCCAGATCGCGATTGGTCAGGATCGGATGCGGTAGCTTCAGCGTGTGGCAGTTCTCCGGGGCCTCGTCCAGAATGTTCCGCTCCGTCCCGATATAGCTGATCAGCGACATCACCAGCTCTTCGCGGATCGGGTCGATCGGCGGATTGGTCACCTGCGCGAACAGTTGCTTGAAGTAGCTGAACAGCGACTGCGGCCGGTCGGAGAGGCAGGCCAACGGCACATCCGTGCCCATCGATCCGAGTGGCTCCTCACCCTTTGCGCCCATCGGCCCCAACAACACCCGCAGGTCCTCTTCGCTATAACCGAACGCGCGCTGACGCCGCAGCAGGGTCTCAGGATCGGACGTGATGACACGCCACGGCTCCGGCAGATGATCCAGCAGCACCTGTTGGTCCTTCAGCCATTGCGCATAGGGTTGGCGTCCGGCAAGCGACTTCTTGATCTCCGCGTCGGAGATAATCCGATGTTCCACCGTGTCCACCAGGAACATCCGTCCCGGCTGCAGGCGGCCCTTCTTGCGCACGTCTTCAGGTGGGACCTCGATCACCCCGGCCTCCGACGCCAGTACCACCAGATCGTCCTTGGTCACAATGTAACGCCCAGGCCGCAGGCCGTTGCGGTCGAGCGTCGCGCCCACCACGCGTCCGTCCGTAAACGCCACCGCCGCGGGCCCGTCCCACGGCTCCATCAGGGAGGCGTGGTACTCATAAAACGCGCGCTTCTCCTCATCCATATCCGGATTGCCTGACCAGGCCTCCGGAATCAGCATCGCCATCACATGCGGCAGTGAGCGCCCCGACTGCACCAGGAATTCCACCGCATTGTCCAGCGACGCCGAATCGCTTCCGTCCGGCGAGATCACCGGGAAAACCTTCTCGATCTGCTCGCCAAACAACGGGCTCTTCAGCACCGACTGGCGTGCGTTCATCCAGCTCACATTCCCGCGCACCGTGTTGATCTCGCCGTTATGGCAGATGTACCGGTATGGGTGCGCCAGCTTCCAGCTTGGAAAGGTGTTGGTCGAGAAGCGCTGATGCACCAGGGCCAGCGCGCTCTTCACCAGCGGATCGGCCAGCTCGATGTAGAACTTCTCAATCTGCGGCGCCAGCATCAGCCCCTTGTAGATGATCGTCCGGCAAGAGAGCGAGGGAATGTAAAAATCATCCTTGTCCCCGATGTCGGATGCGGCAATCTCGTTCTGCGTCCGCCGCCGCACAATGTACAGCGCGCGCTCGAACGCGTCCTCGTCCATCCCCTCCGGACGCTCCACAAACAACTGCTCGATATACGGCTGCGATGCCCGGGCCTCGCGTCCAATCAGATCGCCATTCACCGGAGTATCTCGCCAGCCCAGCAGCTTCAGGCCCTCGGCCTGGACCATCCGCTCCAACACGCCTTCGCACTGCAGGCGGCTGTGCCGGTCCACCGGCAGAAAGACCATGGCCACGCCATAGCTGCCCGGGCCGCCCAGCTTCATCCCCAGCTTGCCGCACTCCAGCACAAAAAAGTCATGCGGCACCTGGATCAGGATGCCCGCACCATCGCCCGTCTCCGGATCGCAGCCGCACGCGCCGCGATGGGTCAGGTTGATCAGCACCTCCAGCCCCTTGCGGATAATGTCGTGGCTCTTCTCTCCGCGGATGCTCGCTACCAGTCCCATGCCACAGGCATCCCGCTCATTCCGCGGATGATAGAGCCCTTGCGGGTCGGGAATGCGGCGACAACCGTCTGTAGCTTTCATGGCAACCTTCCTCTTTGAAGGACTTCGTTCCCTGGGCAGGAAAAATAAGAAAGATAGAAAGACAAGTGCAATGCTGCGTTCTCTGCGCCGGAAACTCCGATCCGGTGCTTCTTCGACACGTCCGCCGTAGCAGACTGCACAGCGTCAAGCACAGAACTGAACCATTCGGTACTTACAAATATATAAGGAAACGCGCGCTTGGTGGAGTTTCTTTCCCACCGCCCCGTTACCCGCCCACCAACTACCTCTATTATGCAACCAAATCAGGTCGCAAATCATCCTGCGGGACCTAGCCTACGGCGAAGCAGAGCAATCTGCTTTCTTTTGTTGGCGGTGTGATGTGCGGCATCGGCACGACAAACCTACTCCTCACCCTCATCCTCTTGTGTTTCACTCTCGTCGTCGTCCCCCTCCACGTCCATCTCCGCCACCTGCATGGTTCCACCCTTGCCCTCCACCAGCACCTGCACCCGGCCCTCCGCCTGCTCCAGCTCCGTCTTGCAGGCTTGCGACAGCTTCATCCCCTTCTCGAACAGCCGCACCGATTCATCCAGTGTCAGGTCGCCCTTCTCCAGCCGCTCCACCACCGTCTCCAACTGCGTCAAATGCTCTTCAAATCCCGCCATCTTCGCCGCCCCTCCCCTCAATCTACCGCGATTTGCCGAACGATACATCCCGCAGGGCAGACTTCATCGCCCGCGTGTGCTCCGGCGTGGTGCCGCAGCAGCCCCCGATCAGTCCCGCACCGGCCTCAATGAACCTGCGCGCGTAGCCGGCCATCTCCTCCGATGAAACCGCATAGATAGCCCGCCCGTCCACAAATTGCGGCAGGCCTGCGTTCGGCATCGCCGCCAGCGGCAGGTGGGTCGCCCCACGCATGCGCTCGATCGCGCGCAGCACCGTCGCCGGACCGCCCGAGCAGTTGCATCCCACCGCGTCGGCGCCCCACTCGGTCAGCCTCGCCGCCGCCGCTTCCGGCGATGCGCCATCCAGGCAGTTGCCGTCCTCACCCACCGTCACCATCGCCACCCGGCGTAGCCCTGGGGCCACCTCCCGCGCGGCGCGGATCGCCTCGCCTGCCTCTGCCAGCGACATGATCGTCTCCAACAGAAGCAGGTCCGCCCCAACGCCGGGACCGCCTTCAGCCAACGGACCAATCTGCTCCGCAAACGCTGCGCGTGCCCGGTCCAAATCCGCCTGCCCCTCCAGCCGCACGCCAGGCGGGCCGATCGTGCCCGCCACATACGCCTCAACCGCAACTTCCCGAATGCACTGCCGCGCAATGCGCACGCCCGCGCAATTAATCTCCCGAACCTTGTCGCCCAGGCCACAGCGTTCCAATCGAGATGCATTCGCACCAAACGTATTCGTCTCGATGATCTCCGCGCCTGCCCGCAGATACTCGGCGTGGATCGAGGCCACCGTCTCCGGCTGCGCGAGGTTCACTTCATCGCAGCAGCGGTCGAACGCAATGCCGCGGCCCTGCAATATCGTGCCCATGGCCCCGTCGCACAGCATTATCCGTTCGCCGGCAAAGAACTGCTCCAACCCGCTCCCTGCCGCAGTCGCGGCGCCGCGCTCCTCCGCACTCCAATCCACGCCTGCCATCGCACGTCCCCGGCCCTCAGTCTGAAAGCCGATCGATCTGTCGATCCATCCTAAAGCCGCGCATAATCGGAGCACCACACCTGCCCGCGCAAGCCTTCGGGACGCTCTTCCTTTGCTATAGTAAGAACAGTAAGCCCAGGGAAGAACCCTTGCACGACGAAGGTTGGAGTTGTCCACGTTGAAGAATCGCAGTCTCTTAGTCCGCGGGCCCGGCGCTCCTCCGGTCCCCAGCCCGTCGTCGGAACCACCCTTGGTCCAGGACTCGTCAACACCCGGCAGCCCCACGCGAGGCGTCGGCCTGAAGTCGATCTGCGGGCTTCTGCTTGCGCTGTCCACGCTCGCGCTGGCTTCCTGCCACTCGGACGCCTACTACTACTACAAGTTCCCCGAGTACACCTATGCGGGCCGTCCCGTTCCGCCCAGCAAACTTGCCGAGAGGGTGATGATCGGCTACACCGCGAACGGCTCCAGCGGCGGCCTGGCCATCGTCGACGGGCTGCGCGACATTCGCAGCAACGTCGAAGACACCATCGCGGACTTTGCCATCGGCGGATACTCCTCCGGATATCCAGGCACCATCTTCAACTTCCCGTCGGAGATGCGCGGCTACGTCTATTCCAACAGCGACGGTTCGCTCACCAGCATCGATTATTCCACTGAGGCGTCTGCCGGTCCGGTGGGGACCTACCAGTCCGGCGCCAATGCGGTCGCAGTGCCGCCAACCTTCACCCGCTTCTATGGCGCCGAGGAGGCTGCCGGCGTGCTGGAGGTCGTCGATAATTCAACCAGCAGCACCTATGTGCTGAATATCCCCAACGTGTACAAGGTCGTGGCCAATACCGGCGACACCGTGGCCCTCGCCATGGTGCGCAACGCCAATGTGCTGTACCGCGTCTTCAAGCTGAACCAGGACCAGTACCCGACCAACGTCGCCGCGATTCAGGCGACCGGCTCCGTCGATTGCGAACCGAGCCTGCTCCCTGCCTACTGCGCGGTCTCAGTGCCGGGCACCTACGACCGCCCCACCGGCGTCTACTTCTCGCTCGACGGCACCACCACCTACGTCTTGAACTGCGGCCCGGAGTGCGGCGGCAAGACCGCCAGCGTCACCCTGCTCCAGCAGGGTCCGCTGAACAATAACGTCATCCCTTCCTCGCCGGTGCAGCCGAACCCCATGATCGCCAATGTCCCGGTGCCCGGGGGCGTTACCGCGGCACTCTCCGACGGCAGCACGCTCTACCTGGCCGGCCAATCGCAATACGCAATCGGCTCCAACGGAACTACGGTCGGCGCAGCCAACCCGCAGGGATTGTTTGCCGGCTATCTGACCACCATGAACCAGGCCACCAATACGATCACAGGGACCTATTCCATCTCTGACGGCACCCACACCAAGCTGCTCTTCGCGGACAACAATACCCTCTGGATTGGGTCCTCGTTCTGCGCCACCGGAGTGCGCCAATATCTGTTTGCGGGCGGCAATACGACCCAGGCAGCCAACTACAATTGCCTCACCAGAGTCGTCCTCAGTGGAACGCCGCAAGCTCCGCAAAGCGTGCAAATTGTTCCCGCGGTTAACCAGGCCGGAGGGACCGTCCACGCGGTCACGCTGCCTTACCCCAATCAGAACAACAATCAGTATTACTACGGCAGCCTCACCGGCATTTGCTGGGTACAAACCCTCAACAAGGTCTACACCGCGTACGGGGGCCAGGTACATATCTTCAGCACTATCGACGGCTCCGAAATCAACAACCAGTACGTCACCGTCCAGGGCACCGCGCTTGATGTCGCTTATATCGACGCAGCCGACGACCAAGCCGACTAACTTCCCGCGTTCTTGCTGTCATCCTGAGTGCGTCTTCCGAGCGCGAAGGACCCCGAGGAATCGCACCCACCTTGGGCGCTCGGACCTTTCGATCGCATATCGTCGCCAGTGGCAACTGGAAGTCGGCCGCGTGCCTCTAGCGGCGGCTCAGCTTCGCCAGGTCGCGCAGGTACTGCTTCAGCGGGCGCGCCGGCCGGCCCCAGAAGACCTCGCCTGGGCCGCGCACCTTCTTGTGACTCAGCACCCCCGCGCCGCCGCCCAGGATCACGCCCGGGCCGACGTGCGCATGCTCTCCCAGGCCCACCTGTCCACCGAGAATCGCGCCGTCCTCGATCACGCTCGATCCGGAGATTCCCGTCTGCGCCGCGATGATGACATTCCGCCCGACGATGCAGTTGTGGGCGATGTGTACCAGGTTGTCGATCTTCGTCCCCGCGCCGATGCGGGTCTCGCCCAGCGCTCCCCGGTCGATGGTGGTATTGGCGCCGATCTCCACATCGTCTTCAATCGCCAGCGTCCCTTGCTGGGGGAAGGCAAGGTACTCGCCCGTAGCCGCGTTACGCGCATAGCCGAAGCCGGTGGCCCCCAGCACCGCGCCGGCCTGCACCAGTACGCGGTCGCCGAACACCGTGCCCGCATAGATCGTCACATGGGCCAGAATCTCGCAATCGTCCCCCAGCACCACTCCATCGCCCAGCACGGCGTGCGGTCCAATGGTCGTCCCCCTACCCAGTTGCACGCCTTTGCCCAGAACCGCCGTGGGATGGATGCGCGGTGCGGAGCCGCGTGCCTCTCCGGACTCCTTTCCGCCCGGCTCCCGGGATCGCAGAAAGCGTGCGGCCAGCGCAAATGCATAGCGCGGGTCGGCCACCGGGAGCAGCCGGGGATCGGATGGGTCAAACGCCGGCGAGGTCTGTCCGGATGCGTCCCGCCCCAGCAGCGCGGCACGAGTCAGAATTGCGCCGGCGGGTGAGTTGAGCGCCGCATCCAGCGTAGCTGCATCCGTGGCAAACACCAGCGTGGCCGGGGTCGCCGCTTCGATGCTCGAGACCCGCAGAATCTCGTTGGACACAGGCGGCGCCGGAGCGCCAACCAGTTCTGCGATTGCACCGATGGCTGCCAATCGTTCTCCTTGCACCTCCTCTGAATGGTACACATGCCACCCGCAAGGCGCGGTCGAAATTCTACCGCCCCCGCTTTCGCCGGCGCGCCGCCCACACCAAAAGTTCCAGACAGCGCGAATCTGCCCAGCGATTTCATTAGCGAAACATTGTCCGGTTGTTGGATAATGGCTGCGCGTCTCCGGGAACTCCCCAATGACTCTGCGTAAATCGCGTCGCCTCTATCTGATCCCTGTCCTCTCAAAGGCCCTCGATATCCTCGAGCTGCTCCAGGCTGAGAACCAGCCCATGACGCTGGAGGCGATCCATCGTCAGACCGGAATATCCAAGACCACCGTCTACCGCGTGCTCAAGACCTACGTCCACCGCGGCTACCTGGCGCAGTCGCCGGACGGTCTCTACCGCCAGGTTTCGCGACCCAAGAAACTCCGCTTCGGCTTCGGCGGGCAGAGTGTCGATATGCCATTCTCCGTCGAAGTGACCGAGAGCCTCAAGGCAGCGGCCATCTCGGTCGGCGTGGACCTGATGATCCTGGACAACTGCTACGACGCGGCCACCGCCATGCGCAATGCCGAAGAGTTCGTCAAGAATCGCGTCGACCTGGTCATCGAGTTCCAGGTGGAGCAGGAGGCCGCACCGGTGATCGCGGACAAGATCGCGGCCGCCAAGATTCCGCTCATCGCCATCGACATTCCCCATCCCCACGCCACCTACTTTGGCGTGGATAACTACCGGGTCGGCTTTGAAGCCGGCGAAGTCCTGGCCTCCCATGCCCTCAAGGTGTGGGGCGGCCAGGTAGATTGGGTGCTTGGGCTTGACCTGCCCGAGGCCGGCCTGCTGGTGCAGAGCCGCATTACCGGGGCCTTCGAAGGCGTGCGCAGCGGCATTCCCGATCTGCCGGTCGAGTCCTTCGTCCGCATCGACGGACGCGGCATGCGCGATCGCAGTCGCAAACTGATCTCGGATTTCCTGGAGCGTCATCCGCGCGAGCACCACATCCTCATCGCCGCCGCCACCGACACCAGCGCCCTCGGCGCACTCGACGCCGTGCGCGACCGCAAACGCGAGAAGCACGTCGCCATCGTCGGCCAGGACTGCATCCCCGAGGCCATCGCGGAGATGACCAAAGCCAGTTCGCCCCTGATCGGCTCGGTCTCCCACGAAGCCGGCTCCTACGGGCCCGCCCTGGTCCATCTCGGGCTCGCCCTGCTGCGCGGACAGACCGTCGCACCCTACAACTATGTGGTCCACAAGATGGTGACCCCACAGTCGCTGACCGTCGCCTAGAACGGCGCACTCAACCCGGCTCAGCCCCGCGGATTGCGGTATCTTCAAGATCGTGGATGTAGATCGTGGATGCCTCTTCACAACCCGGCGAACTTCTTCTGCCGCTGCCTGTGGTGCAGGAATCCGCGGCCGCAGCCGGCCATGTAGTTCCCCACGGCGGGCTGCCCTCCGCCTTGCTCCATGAGCTCTGGCTCGCAGCCGACGCGGAGGCCTGCGACCTCGCACCCGAAGAGTTCAGCATCGCCCTGGCCGCGGTCGGCGCCAAGCATAACCACGGCCTGCCGCCCGGCACCTGCCCCGACCCGCCCCAGAAGGCCGCGTTCTTCCGCTCACTGCATCTTCCGGAGCTCGCTCTCGCGCATGCCTGTGCGCTTGGCCGCGAGGCCGCGTGGCAGCGCTTCCTCACGCTCTACCGCGCGCCGCTCACGCAATGCGCCGTCGCCATCACCGGCTCAGCCACCCTCGGCCACGATCTCGCCGACTCTCTCTACTCCGAGCTGTACGGCCTCGGTCAGCGCGATGGCGAGCGTCGCTGCCCTCTGGCCTCCTACTCCGGCCGTGGCTCCTTGCTCGGCTGGCTGCGCACCACGCTCGCCCAGCGCCACATCGACCACCACCGCCGCACCCACCGCGAAACCCCGCTGGACACCCTCGACGTCGCTGCGCCCGCGCCCTCCCCAGCCCCGTTCCACGCCGAACTCGCGCGCCTCACCCACGCCATCGCGCGCACCCTGCAGGACCTGCCCAGCGAAGACCGCTTCCTGCTCTCCGCCTACTTCCTCGATCGACAGACCCTGCTCCAGATCGCCCGCACCCTGCGCGTCCACGAGGCCACCATCAGCCGCAGGCTCAAGCGGCTGGCAGCCGATCTGCGCAAGCAGTTGCTGCAACATCTTCAATCCGGCGGCCTCAGCAGGCGCGCCGCCGAAGAGGCTCTCGGCACCGATCCCAGGGACATCGAAATAAACCTTCGCCAATTGCTGCAAACTTCGCAAACTTCCTCGTTCTCCAATCAGACGGCCTCGGCCCCAACCGCACCCTCTCACTCTCGATCTCGCTCCCGATGACCGAACCTCTCCAATCCGGGCATCATCCAGACGCGGACCAGCTCAGCGCCTTCGCCGAGCACGCCCTGCCGCCCCACGAGCACCAGCAGACCCTCGCCCACCTGGCCGTCTGCGCACACTGCCGCGCCATCGTCTCGCTCTCGCTTCCCCTGGCCGAGGAACTGCTCCAGCCCAAGCCCGCACCCGCGCGCCGACCCTGGTTCTCCGGCTGGAACCTGGCCTGGCCGGTCGCGGTGGCCCTCGCCGCGATGACCCTCATCATCATTCACGCCTATCATGGCGCCACATCGATCAGCCCCACGCCACCAACCCAGATCGCCGCCTCGCATCCTCTCGAGCCTCCCGCACCGCCTGCGCCGCCTGCGCCGCAGCCAGTGCCTCCTGCCGCGCCGAAGGCCGCACGCATCCCCGTCGCAAAGGCCGCCACCCCGGCTGCAGCAACCGCAACGGCGCCCGCTCCAGCCGCCGGTCTCGCCAACCAGCCGAGTCCGCCCAGCCCAGCCGACCTTGCACGCATTACGGTCAACGGACAGGCCGGGCAGCTCGCCGGGATGGCGTTCGCAAACGTGCTCAGCGGTGGTGGCATCCGGGGGGCTGTCACCGATCCGGCCGGCAGCGCCATTCCCAACGCCGAGATCGTCGCCACCAACACCGATACAGGCGTGCAAACCAGGACGAAGAGTGGCAGCGCCGGGACCTACTCCATCCAGCCGTTGCCTGTCGGCCCTTACGTCGTTGAGGTAGTGGCCAAAGGCTTTGAGAGACTGCTGCAGGAGAACATCGCCGTCGACAACGCCGCGGCGGTCGGCTTGAACATGAAGATGAAGGTGGGCGGCGAAAACACCACCGTCACCATCACCGATGCGCCACCGAACCTCAATACCACCGACGCGACGCTGGGCGGGACCATTGAAAACGAGCTCTATGCCAATCTTCCGCTGTCCATGAACAACGGGCCGCGCGATCCCACCGCCTTCCAGTATCTAATGCCCGGCGTGCAGCAGAACCCCGCCAACAACACCAACCAGGCGGCGACCACTGGCTCCTCCGGCATCTACGGAGGCACCGGCCAGAATAACTTGAACCAGAACTACGTCGAGGGTGCTCCTGTTTCCAACATCGCAGCCCAGGGCAGTGGCGCCGCAGTCGCCAATGCCGTGCCGGTAGACGCAGTCGACCAGCTCTCGGTGCAGGCCGCCTCCATGGCGAACGCCAGCGCCAGCGGCGCCGGCATC
>Ga0182013_10004052_pt1 | contig 17855 bp, 15 predicted proteins | sample 612S2MmetaG_FD_120487 | JGI IMG/M metagenome (GOLD analysis project Ga0182013, IMG submission 120487) | Permafrost microbial communities from Stordalen Mire, Sweden - 612S2M metaG | ecosystem: Environmental > Terrestrial > Soil > Wetlands > Permafrost | place: Sweden: Stordalen | collected...
AAAGATTGAGATACACTGGAAAGATTGTAGAGAAAGCAATCAATGCGACTTTCGGAAATTCTCCAATTCCGAACCACGCAATGAACAGCGGTGTCAGAGCAAACACAGGAATTTTGCCATTGATCTGCATTAATGGGTCAAAACTCAACTCTCCTTGACGCGATAATCCTGCGATGAGTCCAAGCACGGTGCCGACTCCAAACCCAATGGATAGCCCTATCACCACACGTTGGAGCGAGACGAGAAGATTGCGCGGTAGCTCACCCGAAATTACCATCTGCCATAATGTTTCAAGCACCGCCGAAGGAGCGGCCAAAACATGCTCGGGAATCAGACCGGTTTTTGCTCCCAATTCCCAGATGACAAGCAATAAGATTGGCGACAACCACCGCGCCTGGATTAACCTTGCTCCAAAGCCTTTAACATGGCGCATCTGCTGGTTCACTTTACCTCTCTTTCGAGAATGTCATTGAAGCGGCTATCCCACAAGGAGCGAGTATCCACGTATTTGGGGATCATTTGCACCCGAGTGAAGACATCCGCAACTGCCTGCAATGAGGCTATCGCTTCGGCTGTGATCGGCTTCAAGGTGTAATTTGCGCTCTTTCGCCTTTCTTCCTCTTGCATGTACTGAACCGGGATTCCAATTTCACGAGCGACAATCGCCGCCCATTCATCTTCATGTTGAGCGGCCCAGTTGAAGCCTTGCCTAGTAATTTCAAGATATGATCGAATCATTGCGACCTTCTTTTCGTCCTTTAGCGCATCAACATGGGCTGCAATCAAGTAGTTGCCAGAAAGAAAGCCCAAGGCCGTCTGCAAAATGCGAGCTCCCTCCGTTGCGATTGCCCTTTCTATGGGGTAGCCATAGATTGCCCAGGCATCAAGCGATCCTTGAGCAAAAGCCGCAGCTCCATCTGCAACACCCATCGCTACCGGTTGAATATCGGTCCACGTCAATCCGACGGACTCCAACATGCGGATCAAGAAATACTGCGCCGTCGTCGCACGTACATATCCGACACGCTTCCCCTTGAGATCGCGGAGAGACTGAATGGACGACCCTCTGGGAACCAGAACTACTTGGTTATTAACATCTCCATTCATGACAGCGATCAGACGAAAACTATGAATGGTAGACGATGCTGCAAAAGCGGCGGGGATTTCACTCATCCCGCCATAATCAAGAGAACCACCGTTAAGAGCTTCAACGACAAGATTTCCTCCAGCGAATTCGCTATAAGAAACCTCATAGCCGGTTGGCTTTAAGCCTGCTGCTTTGAACAGTACCCGACTATCCAAAGAGCCTTTGCCCGCAGCAACCCTCAATGTGGTAATGCCTCCATCTTTACTTCGACGGCAACTCCATAGCAGAGTGCCCAGAACAGCGCTGCCTCCGGCAAGAAGAAAGTCTCTCCTGGCCAATGGTCTTGTTGTTCGCTTCTCACTCATGACAATGTCCTTAGTTAGCTGCCACGTCAGGCAACAATTCTGTGTTCAATCGCCGTGCACAACGCCTAGGTTGTTAGAGACAGATGTTTCTGATTCAATTGCAACTTTGTCTACGTGTCCGCGGCCTACTGCATAATCAAGCCACTCTATCTCGCTGGTTTGCAGGCGAAGCACCAAGAAGTTTCTTAGGCCATCGCCCTCAGCGGCATTCTTGAAGAAAGTACTCCGTTCGCCAATTGCCTCGACCGCTCGCCTGAGCTCCTCCTCTTCTGTGACTACAGCAACTTTTCCGATGTACAGAGCGCTCTTCCATTCCTCTATCTTTTGATTCTGATTCTCTAGAAAAAATGACGCAGTCGGATGGATAGCGATTTCGGCTACCTTTGCAGAAGACTTTCCTGTGGCAAGCAGAATGTCATTGCCGCTAACTGCAAACGCTCCAAAGGTGCGCTGGACTGGCGTAAAGTCTGCACGAACATAGGCAAGCACGCCTATACTAACGCTTTGAGCATATTTCACAATCTCTTGACTTACTTTTTGGTCACTCATTCATGCTCCAATCAATTGCGGCGGCTCGAACTCCTTGAGGACGCTGTGCCGGTAAAAGATTAAAACTCCAATCGCGCAGAGAACTGTAACACTCTGGCGTAGTATGACAAGGCACCCGTGCGGGATGCCGGCTTGCCATTCTTGGCCGTTAAAGCTCTCCCCGGCCACTTCCAGGCGTGACTTTCCGGAGAGATTGCCTGCATGGTTGCACGATCAGAAGGTTAGCCGTCCGCCTAACTGAATCTGGCGTGCGAACCCTAGCTGCTGCGTGATTGAACCGGTTGTGGCATTGGTCGTCGGATTGTTGAAGGTTGCCGACGTCAGACCAGTGCTGCTAAAGGTAAGCGTATTGTTTGGTTGTCCAAACTCCGGCGTATTAGTTACATCTGTAACTTCTGCGCGGAATTCAAAATTAACTCTCTCGCCGATTCTGAAGTTCTTGTTGAGAGAAAGGTCAGAGCCTGAGTACCCGGGCCCCTTGCAGGACAATGTACGCGGAGCGTTGCCATAAGTGTAAGGAAGCGCTGGCGTGAAGGCACTCAGATTGAAATACGGCTTAGCTCCATCACCGCCTCCAAGACGGCTCTGCGGACTACCGGAGTAGCATGGATTTAACCCTGAAACCAGATTGGGGCGCTGATTCGATCCGCCAACGCCTGTTGTTCCAAAGGCTCCAGCACTGAGATCTGTCTGAACAACCGGCAGCGCACCGCCATTCTCGAAAATCGTCACATCGATAATCTTCCATCCACCAACAGCGCTATCGACAATGCGATTGACATTTCCGAGGAAGCGCTTGTTCCGTCCCACCGGAAGTTCGTAAGTGCCAGCGACGCTGAAACGGTTGGGAACATCATTGATTGCCCGCGCATACTCTCCGTTCGGGTTGTAGTTATCTTGAGGTGCCGCAGCGTTAGGATTCAGCGTACTCAACCCCGCTACGGGAGCCCCATACAGGTTGTCCCAGTTGGATGACCATGTGTAAGCAACCAGAGCGGTAAGTCCCTGGCCAAATCGCTTCTGCAACTTCAGATCGAGAGCGTTATAGAGGCTGTGGCCGTTACTCTTCACCTCGGTGATAGAGGAAAACTGCGGAAACGGCAACAGTGTCTGACCCAACGCCACCTTCTTCTGAGCGATGACTCCGGTTGAAGGATAACCGTCAACGGTCGCTGCGTAGTACGGATTGGTTACCTTGGTCGACAGATATGTACCCGCATTCGCACCCCCCGGAGCATACGAAGCAAGAATACTATCGGAGAGCTGGTTGATATTTACAGAATTCGCGAGGTTTCGACCATGTGCTCCAACATAGCCGATTTTGACAACGATGTTACCGGGAAGTTGCTTTTCCAGATCGGCGGAATACTGCTCGACGAAAGGATATCCAAGTTTAAAACTTGGAACCGCGATGGAACTGCCTACGCCAGTCAAGTTTCCAAACGACGTTCCTGAAGGCTGAAGTAGTGTCGAGTTGAAAGGATTGGATAGCCACGAGCTTGAACCCGTTTCACTACTTGTGAGAGCCGCAGTTACATTGCTGGTATTGTAATTCGTCGTTTGCGAGAAGCCTGTCGTCCCGACGGTTCCCGTCGTGATGGCCGACGTCGAGGTGGTTGCCAGAGGAACTGCAGCGTAGAAGACTCCAAAGCCGCCATGAACGACTGTTCCAGGCTGTACCTCATAGCTGACGCCAAGCCGTGGCGAAAACTTTGTATTGCTCTGGCTGGGAGCGTGCTTAGAGTATCCATTCAAGCCGGCAAAGGCAATTGCGCCATGCGCTGCCACACCTCCGTTGGCTGTTGGAAATTCATACGAGATATTCGGATCGAATCCGACGTTATAGTGATTCGAAGATTCTTCTTGTCCAGGCTCATACTCATATCGCAACCCGGCATTGGCCGTAAGTTTGCTGCTTATGCGCACGTCATCCTGAACATACAAGGCTTGATAGTGAAGGAATTGGTCGATTTTTGCAGCATTGATTACGACGCTGGCCGACGAAGGCAAACCTAGCAGTAAGTCAGCTATCGCTTGCGGTCCGTTTGATACCGCCGCACCGGTCTGGTCGGTATATTGCCCGTTGAATGTAAATGATCCATTGCCCGACGCTTGAGGCGCGACAAACATGTGAAAATCCCGGAAGAGATAGCCGACTTTTATGTTCTGTTTGCCGATTGTTTTGGTAAGGATTGTGACAAAGTTTTTCTGTGCTTGAATATTCGGTCCGCTGTTGGCTCCGCCAAGTGTGCCCGCCGAGGTCACGCCGGACAGCGTAATGGTTGGAAATGTTTTCGACTGTAACTGGTCGACGTAGGCTGCTGGAAATCCATTACCGCCGAAGCCTTTTGTCTGGTCAAAGCCATTGCTGCGTTGCGGATTACTCCCGTAATAACGGCTATATCCGTAGCCAGCGGTCAGCACCGTAGTTGGATTGATTGTGAGCGTATTGTTTTCAGCTGTTGTATCAATATAATAAAGTAGAAGAAAGTCGCTAGCTGCGCTTGTGTGATAAAGATTGCCGCTTGGTTGCTGAATCGCATTATGCGCATAGGAGGCAGATGCCTGCCACCAAGGTGCGAATTCATGGTCCAGCTTGGCGACATACTCATCGCCACGCGATTTATAATCATCTGACCCGAAATAGTCCGCGTGGGTACCGTCGTAATTCTGACCTGCCACGCTAGGCAAGGGAAATTGATTAGCAATGGCCTGGCCGATCGGGTTGATCAAAGAGGACGGAATGACGTTATTGGTGGTCACGCCGTTGAGCAGCGCGCTGACCGGGGTTGTCCTAACGCCGCCAGTAAGTGGCTGCGTGGGATCGTAGATGGTGAAGCCCGTGTCCTGGCTGAAGTTACCCGCGCGCTCCTCCTTGGTCGGAACATAGAAGTTTGTGTTTGCGCTGACGAGCGGTTGTGCCTGTCTAATCCCCTCTTCAGTAAACCAGAAGAAAGTTTTCTTCAGATAACGAATCTTGTCGCTCAAAGGCACCGGGCCACCAATTGCGCCGGCATATAGATAGGTTGTGTAATCCGGTTTGGCAAAACCTTTGTGGTTGTTCATCCATTCGTTAGCCGCCAGCGCGTTTTGCCGTGTCGCACCGAAGAGCACTCCGTGATATGTATTTGTTCCAGACTTCAGTGAAGTGTTGAAGACGCCGCCGCCGGTTCTTCCCACCTCTGCATCATAAGTATTAGCTTGCACTTTCACTTCAGATACGGCTTCATACCCCGGGATAAGCGTTGTTCCGCCAGTCGAGGTGGAAACGGGAATTCCATCCGTCACAAAGTTATTTGCACCGATTGGTGCGCCCGCGATCGAGAACGAAGCAACGCCGTTCACACTGTCCAGACGCTGCTTCTTAGGGTCACCAACAGGCGTTACATTATTATCCAATTTGATTACACTAACCAATGGGTCACGTCCGAGGCTAGGAAGAGCCTCGACCAGTTCTTCGGTGATGACTTGCCCACCCGACGCGGCCGCCGTGTCGATCAATGACGCGGCGCCGCTCACTTCGATCGTCTCCTCTGCCTTGCCTACGGCCAGCTTTTCATCGACGGTCGCCGTCTGTTCAAGATCGACGATGATCCCTTTGTGCTCGATCTTCTTGAAATTATTTGACGCGATTGCCACCGTGTACGTTCCCGGCTCGACCGCGGTAAAGAAATAGTCGCCCGCCTGGTTGGTAATCGTGGAACGCGCAATCTTCGTTCCTTCGTTTGTCAGCGTGACATCTGCGCCAGCAACAACGGCTCCCGATATGTCGGTGATGCGTCCGCGCACGGTGCCATAGTTGTCCTGCGCATTCGCGCTTATAGAGATCAGAAGAAATAGTGCAAGAAAAAATACATTCTTTTTCATTGGATAACCTTTCAAATGCCCTTTGTGTGATTGCGCGGAATGGATTGTCACATAGCGCGACACGCTTCTATGGCCGCCGTCTTTAGAACCGCGGAGGCAGCTGCACTTGTTCCTTGGCTAGCTACAACAAGCACATTCCGTCTTGGCAAATGCGTGTTCAAGGTCAGATATCAGGTCGGTTGACTGCTCGAGTTCTATAGAAAGACGAATGGCTTTAGGTGATAGATCGGCTAGCCGATGTTCGGTCTCGGTCGATTCGCGATGAGTTGTTCTGGAGACATTGATGATGAGGAATCCCTTCTCAGCGAATGAGATCAGGCGACGTGCATGGGTAACATCTCCCAACTCGGAAGAGGTGGCTTGGTAGATCGGCACTGCAACCGACAGGTTATGTTGCGCTGGGTTGTAGCCGGATCTCACCTTGAGAGCGTCGAATCCCCACTGCTCTGCCATTGTTACGCTGCTCCTCATCGTCGTAGTAGTCTTGCGGACTTGTCGAGCGTGTCGGGTACATGCGCCACAAAGCGAAAGTGAACACGCGAACCAATGACACTGATGGTTCCCTCCTTGTAACTGAGAAGAAGGGCCACTCGAATGAGTCTGTGATGAAGGGAAAGCCACGCAAAGAGAAGAACTTACCTAGTCGTGACGGTCTGCAGGGCTCTGCGCAAGATAAAGGCAAAGGCCCGCCCCAGTCCTGCTGGTAAACGGGCCTTCTCGCGTATATCCAGACTTCAGAATCTACAGCGATGAGAGGTTTGCTCGACGAGTTCCCGACTTCACCAGCATAAGCTGTGTGTAGCAACAACAACGTATTCCGGGAAAACTCCGAATAAGCATGAGATAGTTTATGACAGAAGTCCTTGCTATGCCTCTGTGCCAGCCAACACACGCGGATGTGACGACGCGCACAAATTACTCCCACAACAGTGCGCTTTTGAGCAGAAATCGAATAGTCACAGCTTGACTTATTGGAGAGACTTTAGTAGCGTCCAAAACATGGCGCTCACTTCTCACGTTTACTCTCGGACTTCCACTTGTTGTTGCAAGGGAGAGTTGCGGGAGAGTGACGATCATGATCTACATTGACCGCTGTCCATCAGTGTAAGCTCCTATCGAGCTTTAAGATCAGGCCTCACTCTGCTAACGAGTGAGGCTTTTTGTTTGCCCTGATATCTAAAAGCCTAACTCGCCTCGATCCTGAATCTTCAACGGACAAACCGGCTATCGAAAAGAGTAAACGTGAATATGAAGGTTGCAGTTGCCAGTGAGAACAAGGTACTCGTCCATCAGCACTTCGGGCGAGCCACGCAGTTTCTGGTCTACGAGATCGAAGAAGCCGAATGTCGTTTGGTAGAAATCCGCAAGAATCAACCACCGTGTGGAGCGGCGCAGCATGACGGTGAGGTCGGGCACTCTGAAGACATCATGCAGAAGACGGTTGATCTACTGGCGGATTGTCGTGCCGTTGTCGTCGCGCAGATCGGACCTGCCGCTGTCGAGAAACTTTCAATGCGCGGCATTCACGCATTTGTAATTCCTGACTTCATCGATTCGGCCATGCAACGGTTGATGGCCAGCGGACGGCTAGCAGAATCCGTCCCCCCCGAGGAGACCCGTTTCAAATGGCTCAAATAGTTCAGATAAAGGCGGCCGGCTCCAGAAGTCTCGAGCAGGAGATAGTTCCAGAGTGCGCGATCGTCTTGGGAGATGTACCCGGATCCACGTCGATGTGCACGAGTCATAGCATGCGTGCAGCGGGATCCCAGTTGCCGTTTCCCGATCTCGAAGGGCGGCATCCGTGCTTTAGTGTCACTGCTGAAGGGCATGCTCAACACGGGCGCTTGCATCTTCCGGTCAGTCCAGGATGCGACATCGCGTGCCGGTTTTGCAAACGCGATTATAGCAATAGCCACGATAACCGCCCAGGCGTTTCGAATCGCGTACTTAAGCCAGAAGAAGCGCTGGAGACGGTGCATCGCGCCTTGGAACTGTGCCCGGCTATCAACGTTGTCGGCATCGCAGGACCGGGAGACACTCTCCTTACCGATTATGCAATACGAACATTCGCACTTGTGCACGAAGCTTATCCGCATCTCATTAACTGCGTCTCAACCAATGGTCTACTGCTCGCGGAAAAGGCCGACCAGTTGATAGCAGCCGGCGTGCGCACAATTACTGTGACCGTCAATGCAGTGGATTCCAATATCTTGAAGCAGCTTTGCTCTTCGGTCAGTTATGAACATCATCGCCTCACCGGTGAAGCAGCGGCACAGCGGCTGATTGCCAACCAACTGTTGGGAATACGCGCTGCCGTAAAACTTGGTGCGACGGTAAAGATCAATACCGTGCTCGTGCCGGGTGTCAATGAAGATCATGTTGGCGAAGTTGCCCGTGTTACCGCTGAGGCGGGTGCGTCTTTGATCAATGTGATTCCACTGATTCCGCAGCACGAGCTGGCAGATGTGCCGGTTCCAACTTCCGATCAACTGGAACGCGCGCGCGGCGAAGCTGCAAAATATCTGTCTGTCTTCAGTCATTGCCAGCGCTGTCGCGCGGATGCATGTGGGATTCCAGGAGTAAATGAATTTGCAGGTCAACTGTACAACAACGACTTGCTGGCTACCACGACTTTCTCACACGGTTAACCCTGTAAATAAGGGCTAAACACTATTAGGCGCCAAGGAGGCAGCAGATTCATGAGCACAAAAGCCAAGAAAATTGCAATCTACGGAAAAGGCGGCATTGGCAAGTCTACAACAACGTCTAACATCAGTGCTGCTCTTGCTGAGTCAGGCTACAAGGTTATGCAGTTTGGGTGCGACCCGAAGAGTGACTCCACCAATACTCTGCGCGATGGAGAATACATCCCATCGGTGCTTGAACTTATGCGCGAAAACCGAAAGGTTGATGCACATCAGGCTATATTCCGAGGCTTTGGCGGAACATATTGCGTTGAGGCGGGAGGCCCGCAGCCTGGTGTTGGATGCGCGGGTCGCGGTATCATCGCGGCAGTTCAGCTACTCGAGCAGCAGGATATCTTTGAAGAGCTGGAACTCGACTACGTAATCTTTGACGTATTAGGCGATGTCGTCTGTGGCGGCTTTGCCGTTCCGATACGTGAAGGAATCGCAGATCATGTTTTTACAGTCTCCTCAGCTGATTTCATGGCGATCTATGCTGCCAACAACCTGTTCAAGGGAATCCAGAGCTATTCCAATACCGGTGGGGCCTTGCTGGGCGGAGTGATAGCCAACTCCATCAACACGCCCTTCCATCGCGACATTCTCGATGACTTTGTTGAGAAAACGAAAACGAGAATCATGGAGTACATTCCAAGATCTCTCACCGTTACACAGTCGGAGTTGCAAGGGAAGACCACTATTGAGGCAGCCCCTGACTCCGAACAGGCGGGGATCTACCGCCGTCTGGCCAACCGAATCGCCAGTCATACCCAGTCGACTGTCCCATCACCACTGAGTTCAAGCGAACTTCGTACGTGGTCGGCAAGTTGGGCAACTCAGCTTATCGAGAATGAACGAGCCATACAGGCTCCGGAAAGTGCTTACGCAGGGGTGAACGATGACAATTAATCTCAAGACTTCTGAGGTTCCAAACCGCGAACAGCGCTTGGGAACCATTATCCGCTGGGAGGGTGTGGCCTCCGATCTCGTGCTTGACTCCCATGCCACTTACGGCCCAAAGAAGAACTGTGGCGGCCAGCAAGGGCGTAAGTTGTGCGAGCTGGATAGCCCTTTTACGCAAGGAAACATGTGTGCTGAGTGCGTAACTATCGGACAGGGAATCATGATCAAGGGGTCGGTTGTGATTCAACATTCGCCGATAGGCTGTGCTGCGATTCAGGCCATGATCTCCCGCCTCAATCGCGATATGACCAACCAACGCGGCTGGAAGCTGGAAAATCCGCGACTGATTTGCAGCAATCTTGCAGAAGACGACATGGTTTTTGGCGGGATAGCAAAGCTGGAGCAGACGGTACGCGATGCATGGAAGCGCTATCATCCAGCAGTCATATTGATTGCTACATCCTGCGCAACTGGAATCATTGGTGACGATGTAGACAGTCTAAGCAGCAAACTTGAAGCCGAACTAGGAGTTAAGGTAGTTCCCATGCACTGCGAGGGTTTCCGGGCCAAACATTGGAGTTCCGGGTTCGACATTTCCGGCCATGCAATTTTGCGTCAACTCGTCAACAAGAATCCGACTAAAAAACAGGACGATCTAGTCAATGTTCTGCATTTGGGCGGCCCGGACATATACACGCCAATGCTGGCTAAGCTTGGACTACGCTGCAATCTGGTGATGGGCGGCAGCACGATGAGCCAGTTGGAACAGCTCCCGGAAGCGGCTGCAACTGCCGCCATGTGCACGGTTCTGTCTTATCTGGCAGCTGGGCTGGAGCAGGAATACGGCGTACCGGAAGTCAAGGTGCCTACTCCTTATGGCCTAAAGGCAACTGACGATTGGATACGCGAAGTAGCACGAATTACTCATCGCGAAGATCGCGCTGAGGAAGTTATTGCCAGTGAGCATGCAAGAATCAAGCCTCAGCTAGATCGCTTGCGCAAGGAGCTGAAGGGGAAGAAGGGATATATCGCTGCCGGCGCCACCTTTGCGCATGGCCTGATTGCAGATCTGCGCGAACTCGAAGTCGAAGTGGACGGAGTGCTTTCTTTCCACCACGATCCCATTTATGACAGTAACGCCGTTGAGCAGGATATGCTTGCCGAGGCGATTGATACCTTTGGTGACGTTCCTCATTACACAGTCAGTATTTCCCAGCATTTCCAGGCGTATACATCTCTGCACCGGTCAAAGCCAGACTTTATCATCGCGCGTCACAACATGGCTGCTCTCGCTGCAAGTCTTGGAATTCCCGGCGCACAGATCAGGTTCTTCAACGATGGCGTCGGTTACGATGGGCTGCTGAGAATCGGAGAATTGATTCGCAGGACACTGCTGACAAGGAAATTCAGCCAGAGCCTCGCGGCTCATTCAGCGCTTCCATATAAGCAGTGGTGGCTTGACCAGAATGATCCATTCGCACTTTCAAGAAAAGAAATTACTCCAGAAGGGGATAGCCATGCCAGTTTCGCTTGCCAATAACGAACTATTACCGATTATCGAGGATGTTGTTGAGAGATCGAATTCCATTGAGCAGGTCCGCTATATCTGCTCGATGGGCTCCCTCGCGAGCGTGCTTGCGATTCCTCGTGCAACCCCAATCACCCATTGCGGTCCTGGCTGCGCGAATAAGCAGATGGGCAGCATCGCAGGACTCAACGGATACCAGGGAGGTGAGTTCTACATCCCCAGCACGAACGCAACAGAGCAAGAAGTTGTATTCGGTGGCGCGGTGCGACTGGATGAACTGATTGGGGCGACTCTCAAGATCATGGATTCGGATCTGTTCGTAGTCTTGACCGGGTGCATCTCAGATCTGGTAGGCGATGACGTTGGCAGTGTCGTGCGCAAATACCAGAAGCAGGGTGTGCCGATCGTTTACGCTGAAACCGGAGGGTTTAGAGGTAATAACTTTACCGGTCATGAGCTGATCACGCGTGCAATTATTGACCAGTATGTGGGGAACTATGATGGCCCACGCGAAACTGGGTCCGTGAATATATGGTCCCTCCTACCCTTTCATAACCCATTCTGGCGCGGTGATTTCTCTGAGATTAAACGAGTTCTTGAAGGAATCGGCCTGAAGGTAAATATTCTCTTCGGTCAGGAATCAGCAGGCGTCTCTGAGTGGAAGAACATCCCTAAGGCGCAGTTCAATCTGGTGCTTTCTCCTTGGCTCGGACTGACAACAGCAAGACACTTGGAAAAGAAGTACGGACAGCCTTTCCTACACGTTCCGGTTATTCCCATAGGCGCCGATCAGACCAGTGCATTTCTTCGCCAGGTGACAGAGTTTGCAGGGCTTGATGACACTCGCACTGAGACCTTCATTGCAGCCGAAGAAAGACATTACTTCAACTACCTGAGAGACTTTGCCGGGTTTTATACCGGATATACATGCCAATATCACCTTCCTTCACTCTCCATTGTGATGAGTGAAAGTGCGTATAACTTGGCCATTACCAAGTTTATCGTGAATCAGTTGGGACTTACGCCTGGCCGGCAGATTATTACTGAGAATCCACCGGAGGAATTTCGTGATGCAATACGCGCGGAATTTCGCAACATCGCTGAAGATGTGACGGCGGAAGTCGATTTTGAGGAGGACGGCTACTTCGTTCACAAAGTAACGAAGGAGAGCGATTTCTCGAACCATACGCCCATTGTGTTCGGCACAACATGGGAAGGAGAGCTGGCCAAGCAATTGAACGGCTTTCTAGTCGAGGTAGGTTATCCGAGTACAGACGAGGTTGTCCTATCACGCTCCTACATCGGCTATCGCGGCGCTCTGACACTTTTGGAGAAGATCTATACAACTGTGGTTCGGGCAAGCACCGCAGCCTGATCATTTGCGAATACGATACCTTCATGGATGTCAATTTGAGCCATTGTCGCTGAGCTTTGCTGTGTCGAGCATTTTGATCAATGCTGGGCAAGTAAGTTCGTCACATCTGAACGCTCGATCTGGCCGCTGGAATCTGCATCTGTGGAGGTAAAATTTGTATGAATTCGACAGCCCCTTCACGCAATACGATGTGCAACGGGTCCATCACCGTTCCTCAGGCGACGATCATTGAGAGTGCTGTGGTAGTTCAGCATTCGCTCATTGGATGTGCTGCTCGTCAGGCTTTTACCAGCCACAATTATCATGATCTTTATGCGCGCCGTGGCTTGAAGAAAGAGGACTCGCGTTCAATCTGCACCAATCTGAAAAAAGAAGATGGGGTTTTGGCGGCATCGGGAAGCTGGAGCAATCCGTTGGGTATCCTTGGAATCGCCATCTGCCTAAAGCTATTTGCATTTCCACATCGTGCGCGGCCGGAGTCATTGGCGATGATGTTCATTACGGCACTTTCAGTTGCGAAGTCTGCAAGTGTTCGCTCTCAGTCGCGTCGCTTTGACCTAGTGAATCCATGAAAAACTATGCCTCTTCTCGTTCGTCCAAACCATTGCGGGCTATGGCTCATTAATGGGAGGACTCCTCCAACTTCTCCGCCGGAATCGCAACTATCGCTTTACCTGGACCGGACAAATTGTCAGCGAAATTGGCGATAACTTCAACAATATTGCTGTCTTTGCGTTGGCCATGGCGCTAACGCATTCGGGCACGGTTGTCGCTGGCGTTCTATTAGCTCGCGCCATTCCTGCCATCACCATGGGATCGCTCGCCGGTGTGGTCCTCGATCGCTTTGACCGCAAGCGGATCATGATTGCCAGCGATCTCGTCCGGGCGTTTGTCGCTCTTGGCTTCATCTCTGCTGTCACATCGCACCGAATCTGGGTTCTTTACGCATTCAGCGCGCTGCTCATGGCAGCGTCACCCTTCTTTTCTGCTGGTCGCTCCGCGATATTGCCCACAATTGTAAGCGCCGAAGAGATCCATACTGCAAACTCGCTTACGCAGACAACGCAGTGGGTGACGCTTACAATTGGAACCTTTCTTGGCGCCACTGTGGTGTCCATAGGGTACAAATGGGCGTTCGTATTCAATGCGCTTTCGTTTGCCTTCTCCGCCTGGTGCATCTGGCGACTGAAAGCGCCGGAGTCAACAGGCTTTCGCGCCAAGCGAACGACCCTCCTCGATGATGATGGGCTGCGGCCCTTGGATGAGTATTGCGAAGGGCTGCGGTACATGCGTTCGGTACCGCTTGTCTTCGCCATCGCACTGCTTTCTGTGGGATGGGCCACTGGCGGCGGAGCAGCACAAATTCTCTTCACACTTTTCGGTGAAGTGGTCTTCAACCGTGGCGCCTCAGGCATCGGAATGATCTGGGGTTGTGCCGGTCTGGGGCTGTTGTTTGGCGGAGCCGTTGCAAGCTGGCTCGGAAAACAGCTTTCCTTCAATGGTTACAAGCTTGTTGTGTTCGTTGACTTTGTCGTGCATGGCGCCATGTATGTCCTGTTTAGCCGCGCACAACGGTTTGACATTGCGCTGCTTTTCATTTTTCTATCGCGTGCTTGCATGGCCATCAATTCTGTCCTCAACTACTCCTACCTCTTGCGTACAATCGAGAACAGATTTCGCGGACGCGTCTTCGCCACAATCGATACCTTTACGTGGAGCATGATGATGGTTTCGATGATGGGCGCTGGCATTGCCTCTATGCACTTCGACCCGCGCATAATTGGCACTGTCGCGGGTCTCATGAGTTCGACTACAGCAATATTCTGGGGATGGGCTAACTGGACAGGACGCCTGCCTCTCCCTGCTTTTGCAACAGAAGAGCAACCGGAGATGGAAGTTCCTCCAGATCGTACTGTTTGAATTCTTCCAAATGTGCTGCAACTTGCTGTTCTCTTGAATTAATTTCACAGCAAGCGCGCCCCTAAAAGATCACGCTCTGCGATTGCAATCATTGAACTCACCAGAGTCGGTGCGTCCTGAATTGAAGAAATTGAGCCCAGAAAGTGGGAGGAAAACCAGCAGAATTTCATTTCGTGGACACTTCCGCATGACGAGAGGTATAGTTTTGGGTCAGTGAACGCTCAAGAGAATAGAGCGCAAAGCCGATAGGAAGGTCACAATGCTGACGACTCGCCTCCTGCTTGTTCGATGTTGTCGCCTGGATCGATGTAGTCTCCTTGGCCGATGTCGACTCGCCGCCCGATGTCTCCTTCTCACGGCAGCGCTTGCTCTACCCGGAGCACTGCCAGCGCAAGTTGGGCAAACAAACGAGATGATCAAGTTCCAACTCCGCGGCAGGTACCTGATTGTCGTTCAAACGATGGTCGATGGAGCCGGCCCCTTCAGTTTTCTGCTGGACACGGGCACGACTCGCACCGTGATCGATCCAGACCTTGCGCGGGAGTTGCAGGCTCCGGCCATCGGCGAAGCCTCTATCACCACCGTTTTGCATGTGAGGCAAGACAAGTTGGTACAGCTGCAAAATGTGCGACTGGGCGAGGCTTCAGTATCTGGCCTGGGAGCAGTCGTCGATAAGCTGGCGAGGCAGAAAATGTTAGCCCCCGGCATTCGCGGCATACTAGGCGAGGATTTTCTCTCCAGATTCGATATTCTCATCGACTACAGAAAACGCATGCTGCGCTTTGGAGACCCACCACCTGCCGGCGAACGATGTCGATTCGAAACGACGGGCCAATATCGTGGTTCGCGCACGACTAACCGCTTACTAATCGGGGTGGAATTTATGGGAGTAAGCGGCGGGAAGGTACAGTTGCAGTTAGACACCGGAGCAAAGATGCTGGAGCTGCTCCCCGCCAGCCATGATTCGTTTCCGTCACAGCCCTGGGGCGAATCCATGGCGACAAGCAGTGGGGCGAATGGAATCACCATCCATTCCAACATCACGATTAAAGTTGGCACAACGATGGTTCACAGTCTGGATGTGATTCAGTCTCGCAGCGCAATTGCATTCGATGCAGTGGGACTGCTGCCGGCGGCCATCTTTCATAGAATCTATATCAGCCACTCTGGTAGATTCGTGGTGTTGAATCCTGTCGAGTAAAAAGCAGCCAGATCGTTGGTTGCCAACGAAAGTACAAATGCAAGCCCTATCTTTTGGAACGCGATAGGCATCTTCCAATGCACGCTACGACAAATCAGCCAAGCCGTAACCGATGCTTCGCTGAGGACCTGCCAACGGAAATGCACGAAGTCTTTCTCTGATCTCCGCTCCTCAAATTGAATAGACCACATCACAATCAGCGGCATACTATGTCAGGCACTGTCGCGACATTTACTGCGGTTTGAATTCGAGCACTTTTGCTGTTGTTCCCCCAAGGTGGGGCACGGCCACAAATAGGCGATCAAGTTCAGGAGAATAGAAAGCCGTCTTCGCCATAACCGCCGTATCGACAGGCTCGAGCGCCTTGTAGCTTCCGTCTGGCAAACGTTTGTAAGTGAACACCTCACCTACGCCAGTAGATGCATAGATACGGCTCTTTGCCGGATCGTAGAAGACTGAATCAACCCAGCCACCAATGGGTAGACGATTCAGTTCCCTGCCCGTTTCCGTATCTACTACGACAAGGCTTCCGCGAACATCGGTATCGCGGCAGCCAATATAGAGCCGATGGTGCTGTGCATCGTGAGCGAATGCCATATTTCTCTTGCCCTTTGTGAGCGGCCATGTCGCGATCACCGCGCGCTGTTTGAGATCGATTACTGCGATGGAACTCGATTCGGGAAGATTGATGTATAGTCTTCCTGCTGTGTGATCAATGACCATGGCTTCCAAACCGGGAGCCTCGACTCGGATGTCTCCAATCTTCTCTTCGCTCACGGTATCTATGATCGAGATCAGGGCGTATTTCTTCCCGGCCGCATCTCCGCCATTACTCACGTATAGATAGCCGGTCTCTTCGTCGTAGCCAATTCCGTCCGCGTCCAGTTCCAGCTTGATCGACTTGATCTCACGGTAGGTTGTGGCATCGAAGATCCGAAGCGCACCGGTACCACCATCGGTGACAAATAGGCGATTTCGGTTAGCACGGTAGAAAACAGCATGCGGATTACCGAAACCTGGAATCGTGTGCAGTACCTTCCCAGTCTTGAGATCCAATACGTCAACGGCCTTATTAGCCTGAGGCGTTGTGAAGAGCCGTTGTCCCTTCAGATCGAGCGCCATGTGATCGGCATAAGGTCCGGCAGGGACCTCAGGCAGTTCAATAGATTGCACAAGAGTGAGGGGCTGCTGCGCCAGCGCAGGACATGCACCGGTGAGGATAGAAGCGAAGACCAAGCTTAATCGAAGATTCATGGGAAAATTCCTATCCGAATGCGGCGCAGAAAAATCGTGCGCCGCATTCGTGCTAACAAGGATAATAGTTCACAATCCAGACGCAGACGATTCGCTTCTAGTACGGCTCATAGAGCGAGGGATGGTTGTCAATGTCCACTTCGGTCCAGCTTTCGTCCCAATGCTCAAGAGTTAGTGACCAGCGTGCCTTTTCTCCCTTCACGTATTCATCGACATCCGGGAAGAGTTTGCGAATCAACTGGCTTCGCGTGTACTCCGGCTTTGGCCGCTTTTCGGCAGGTGGCGCCACGATCACAATCGCGAAATCCCATGAGGGGCTCACTTGGTGAATTGCGCGGGTATAAATGGTTTCGCTGATCACCTGTCCATGCGCCTTTTGATACTGCATGATTGGATAATGGTTTTTCTTGTACAGCGCAAGCCACTCGTCCTGCCTACCAGGAGGAACCTTATAGAAGTCGACCGATACGGTATTCTTTCCATCGCCGGCTCCGATAGTTGCTTGCGCATGGATAGAGGGTAGAAGAACAGTTGACAGCGCTGTCAACACAAATAACAGCAACATTTTGAATCTGCGAAACTTCGTGTGCATGTTCGATTTCTCCTTGAAATAAGATGTTGGCCTTCAAATCCAAGAGTGCCGTGATGATAGAAGCTAGTAGGGCAAGGAGCCGCTTTCAATTAAAACAGAATCTTCAGGCCGAACTGAATCTGACGAGATGTGGTTTGTGTCTGATCAACCACTCCAGCCCCATCCGCTGCTGAACCGTCCTGATTGAAGATCGTGTCGTTGTCGAGCGGTGCAGCAAAGTTACTCTTGTTCAAGATGTTGAACAGTTCGGCACGGAACTGTACGCTGCCACCGTCTATAGCTGCCAGCTTGGAATTCTTGACAAGAGAGAAGTCCAGGTTAGACAGGCCTGGGCCAACCAGTGAATTGCGTCCGGCGTTCCCGAGCCGCACGATCTGTTGCTGCGGGCCAGTGGAAGTCTGGAATGTCTGCACAGGCGCTGAGAAGCATTGCAACTTGATGTAATTGTCTGGGTGGCCTGGATTCACAAGTGAACCGCATCCGGCAGTGCGCAGACGATCAGGATAATCCCATGGATCGGTGCTGTTCAT
>Ga0182013_10004054_pt1 | contig 17848 bp, 13 predicted proteins | sample 612S2MmetaG_FD_120487 | JGI IMG/M metagenome (GOLD analysis project Ga0182013, IMG submission 120487) | Permafrost microbial communities from Stordalen Mire, Sweden - 612S2M metaG | ecosystem: Environmental > Terrestrial > Soil > Wetlands > Permafrost | place: Sweden: Stordalen | collected...
ATCCCAATGTCCATCGGCGTCGAAATCGCCTGCGCCCAGGAAGTCGGGCGCCTCGGGAACGGCGATGGCGCGGGCGTCGGGCAGAAACGCCGGAGGCGTGCCGGCGCGCCCATAGGGCCACAGGGCATCGACATTGCCACGGTGTACGCTGACCAGTCCGGCGCCGTCCGCGGTGGCGAAGCCGCTCACCAGGTCGGGCATGCCATCTTCGTCGAAATCGGCGCTGGCCAGCGAGAGTGGCTTGGCGGACCCGCCGGCCACCGTCAGCGCGGCCGAAGCATCGCCGAAATAACGGGTGTACACGCGATGGGCGAGATTCATCTCGACGAGCGGTTGGGCCGGGAGCGTGGACGCAGCGATCCAAAACAAGGTCCCGTAGCCAAGCAGTCGAAATCTCACGAAATCACCGCTAGTTCAGACATTGCGCGATGTGCTCGTTGGCGAGACGCCGGGCACACGCTCCGTCAGGGAATCTAAGCATCGGTGTTCATCGGTGTTCATCGGTGGCTAATTCTGTTGTGTTGCCTGAAGCCAATACTTCTCAGATTATTATTGGCCACAGACAAGCACCGATGAGAATCGGCGCGCGCCTAACGCTCCCTAACGGTCGCGGCTCCGTAAACACTTACAAACATTGAGACGCCATTCTGAGCCGCGCGCGCCAGCAAGCGGTTCTTAGGCAAAATCCCCAAAACGGATAAGCACCCATAAGCACCCGATGAACACCGATAAGCGACACGGGTCTAGCTCTTGCGCGCGTAGTATCCGCTGCGGGCCCGCACAGTCACTTCCTTATGTCCCTTCACGCGAATTTCGACGCGATGAAACTGCCCGTCGGCGATGGGGTTTTCCGGCCGGTACACAATGTTGTATTGGTGCCGCACTTCCTCCGCAATAATGTCGAAAGACTGCGCCAAGTCCTCCAGCTTGAAGGGGAAATAGGCCTTGCCGCCTGTCTGGGAAGTGAAATATTTCAGCACCTTGTCGCCGTCGGTGTCGCCCTGGGTCAGGTTGTTGGTGGAGATCGCGTAGATGAACGTGTCGGCCACCTGCACCGCTTCCAAGGCTTGATCGCGCGTCCCGCGGCTTTGATTATCCTCGCCATCGCTCACAATCACCATGATCCGGCGAAACTGATAGCTCGGCTGTTCCTCCGCCAGTTTCTCGGAAGCGAAGCGAATGGCGTCGTACATCGACGTGCCGCCGCCGGGCCGCAGACCGAGGATGGCGGCGGAAAGCTTGTCGGTACTGTCCGTGAGATTACACACGATTTCGGCGGCGCTGTCGAAGCTCACCACCATCGCCTTGTCGGTGTTGGAACGGAGGATTTCGTTCAGAAACTGGCTGGCGGCTTCCTGCTCGAATTTGAACCGGTCGCGAATGCTGTTGCTGGTGTCGATGAGCACCGCCACGCGCAGCGGCAGGCTCGGTTCGGCGGTGAATTCCTGGATGGCCTGCGGTCTCCCGTTCTCCAGCACCTCGAAGTCTTCCTTGGCGAGACCGGTGACGAATCGGCCCTTCCGGTCGGTGACCGAGTACGCCATGCTCACGCGCGTGACGTCCACCGAAATATGGGTTGGCTGCTCGCCCTGCGGCGTTGCGGCCGGCGGTTGCGCCGGCGGGGCTTGCTGCCCGGCGGCCGGAAGGGGGAGCAGCATGGCGCCCAAGGCCGCTAGAAGAACCCGGGATCTCATATTGCCGATTATAGCGTGGCGTCCGGAATGCGCTCCATCCAAGCCGCCAGTTCCCGCGGAAGCGGCGACACCACCGTTACCTCCTCGCCAGTCGCGGGCAGACGAAAACGAATGCGGTGCGCGTGCAGAAAGTACCGGCCCAACGGCGGCATGCCTTCCACCGCGGCCGGAGCGCCGTACAAGGTATCGCCGGCCACCGGGTGCCCCAGGCCCGACAAGTGCACCCGGATCTGGTGCGTCCGGCCGGTCCCGATCCGCACTTCCAGCAGCGTAAACCGCTCGAAGCGCTGCACCACGCGGTACTCCGACCAGGCCGCGCGACCGCTACCCAGCCGCGCCGTCATGCGCGTTCGGTGCAACGGATCGCGCGCGATGGGACGGTCCACGCGCCCGCTCTCCGCCTTCACTTTGCCATGCACCAGCGCGATGTACGTTTTCTCCACCTGCCGGCTGGAGAATTGCTCGGCCAGGGCTTGATGGGCGGCATCGTTCTTGGCCACCAGCAGCACTCCGCTGGTGTAGCGGTCCAGCCGATGTACGATTCCGGGACGCAGCGCGCCGCCCATTCCGGAGAGCGTTCCGAAGCGGTGCAACAGGGCGTTCACCAGCGTGCCCGAGTGCACCCCGGCGCCGGCATGCACCACCATGCCGGCCGGTTTATCGATGGCCACCAGGTCGCCGTCTTCGTAGAGGACGTCGAGCGGAATGTCTTCCGGAGAGGCGTGCAGCGGCGCCGCTTCCGCGGGCTCCACCTCAATGGATTCTCCAGCCCGCACAATGCGCGCGGGGCGTCCGGGATGGCCGTTCACCAGCACGCGGCCATCGCGGATCCACTGCTGAATCCGCGCGCGGCTGTATTGCGCCAGGCGTTCGTGCACTACCTGGTCCAGACGCTTGCCGGCGTCCTGCGGCTCCGCGGTTACAGAAACCGTTTTGGCGGGGGGTCCCATGCCCTCTATCGTGAGACTGAATTGTGCGACACGCAAGCCCGCTATTTACGGGCCCTCCGCGTTTGTCTCAAGACCTTCCTTTGTGAGTGCCACGAAATCCCCAGATCGGTTAATAAGCCCCCGTGCGGCGGTTTCCGGGGATTGGGGTGATGGGACGTATTACTCGTAAGGAATCTCCACCTCGGCAAAGCTGCCGGGTGTCGCCGCGTTCACCGTGGCGACGACCTGAGCCACACACCGCTTGATGAGGCTCCATCGTCCCTGTCCCAATACGACGATGGCAATCTTGCGGCCCGCAAGGTTCTGCTGATAGCTGAGATTTTTGTCCGTCGTCACCAGCACCTCGAACGCTGCGGCCTCGGCCTTGCTAAGCAATTCGCCGTTCTCCAATTCTTCCCACCCACGGGCGCGGGCCTCCGTGACGGTGTGGTGGTCGATCAGATACCGGGCAAGAGTGCGCGGGGTGCCGTTGTCGAATAGAACCAGCATTACGGGTGGGGAGTTGGGGCCTCGGCGCTGCGCGCGGCAAATACCAGAACGGCACGGACCTGTTCCCGCGTCACGCCGAACTCTTCCACCAGCTCGTCAACGTTCATGTCTTGAAGGTTCTCGAACACCGTGGAGATTGGCATCCGGGTGCCTTTGAATACCCATGCGCCGCTGCGCTTGCCGGGGATGCTCTCCACGGCAGGACATTGGGACCAATCGAGAGTAGTCATGTTCGGTATCCTCCTTTCATCGTAGCGTTTTATCGGAGTTCGGAGTGGGCGTCCCGCGGCTCCGCCCGGAGGCGCACCCGCTCAATCAAGCATCCGGCCTGTCATTGGTGGGCGCCGCGGCTTCGGTCTCCCGTAGCGCCGCCGCTTCGTCCGCCGCCACTTCCGAAGCCAGCCGCCTGCGATCCCAGAACTGGATCCGGCAGTAGCGGCAATGGTACAGCTTCCCGCCGGCCATGCGTTCCAGCAGGTTCAGCAGACCCGTGTACATAGGGTCGATATGGTCGGGCTCCTTGAGCCGCACCAGGCGGTATGTGCCGCAGTTCGGGCAGCGGGCCGATTTGCCGCGGTGCAACTGGAAGGCGCGAGGCAGGTTATCCTCGGCGTGGCATTCTTTGCACTCGTAAATGGCCAGGTAGCTGAAGCGTTCCATCAGGGTGCGGTGGACGCGCCGCATGCGGGTTCCGCAATTCGGACATTTGCGCATTCCAGCTCTAGTTTATAACGCAGTTTGCAGATCGGGACAAGCCGCGCCACAATAAGGAGACTATCTTTCCATCTGTAACCCAACTATGCTGGACCGGATTACCGTGCATGGCGCGCGCCAGCACAACCTGAAGAACATCGATGTGGAAATTCCCCGCAACAGCCTTACGGTAATCACCGGACTGAGCGGCTCCGGGAAGTCGTCTTTGGCCTTCGACACCATCTATGCCGAGGGGCAGCGCCGCTATGTGGAGACCCTCTCCACCTACGCCCGCCAGTTTCTGGACCAGATGGAGCGGCCCGACGTGGATTCCATCGACGGCCTGAGCCCGGCCATCTCCATCGAACAGAAAACCACCAGCCGCAGCCCGCGTTCCACCGTGGGCACCATCACCGAGATCTACGACTATCTGCGGCTGCTGTACTCTTCCATCGGCGTGCCGCATTGCCCCATTTGCGGCAACGAAATCTCGCGCCAGACCACCGAGCAGATTCTCCACCACGTGCTGGCGCTCAGGCCCGAGGACCGCATCATGGTGATGGCTCCGGTGGTCCGCGGCCGCAAGGGCGAGTATAAAAAGGACCTGGAGAAGCTCCTGCGCCAGGGCTTCGAACGCGCCCGCGTGGATGGCGTGCTGCGGTCGCTCAGCGAAGACTTCGCGCTCGACAAACGCAAGAACCACAGCATCGAAGTGGTAGTGGACCGGCTGTTGGTCAAGCCCGGCATCGAAAAACGCCTGGAGGCTTCCATCGAGACCGCCACGCGGCTGGCCGACGGGCTGGTGCTCATCGCCGTGGTCAACGGTGAGGAGCGGCTGTATTCGCAAAAGCTGGCCTGCACGGAATGCGGCGCCAGTATTCCCCAACTGGAACCGCGGTCGTTCTCCTTCAACAGCCCGTACGGCGCTTGCGAGGAGTGCCACGGCCTGGGCAGCACCTGGGATTTCGACCCGGCGAAGGTGATTGTGGACGCCGCCAAGCCGCTTCTCGATGGCGGCCTGGGCCCCGGCGCGGGCTCCTGGGGGATGCAGCAGAAGCTGGAAGAATTCGCCAAAAAGTCGCGCATCAATCTCAAAAAGCCCTTCGAGGAATTGCCGCTCAAAACCCGCGGCCTGCTGCTCGATGGCGGCAACGGCTTCCCCGGAATCCTGGCCATCCTCGCCGGGGTCTACAAGGAATCTTCGGAGGCCTATAAAGAATGGCTCACCGATTACATGTCGCCGCGGGATTGCGCCGCCTGCAAAGGCAAGCGGCTGCGGCCCGCCAGCCTGTCGGTGCGGGTGAAGAATTTCTCCATCGCGGAGTTCACTTCCCTGCCCGTGGCGCGCGCCCTGGTGACGGTGCGCAACTGGACGTTCAACGACCGGGAAACGCAAATCGCCGGGCGCGTTTTGGACGAAATCCGCCGGCGCCTGGAGTTTCTCTCGGCCGTGGGGTTGGATTACCTGAGCCTGGAGCGCTCCGCCGCGACGCTCTCCGGCGGCGAGGCGCAGCGCATCCGCCTGGCCACGCAGATCGGCTCCAAACTGCGCGGCGTGCTCTACGTGCTCGACGAGCCCTCCATCGGGCTGCACCCGCGGGACAACGGGCGGCTGCTCGAAACCCTGACGCAACTGCGCGACATGGGAAACACCGTGCTGGTAGTGGAGCATGACGCCGAAACCATCGAGCGCGCCGATTACGTCATCGATCTCGGCCCCGGCGCCGGCCGTCTGGGCGGCCACCTGGTAGCCGCGGGAGTGCCCGACGAGATCCGCCACAACCCCGCATCGCTGACCGGCCGCTACCTCAGCCATGAATTGTCCATCGCCGTCCCCGCCGAACGGCGCAAAGCCGGCTACAAGAAGCTCATCATCCGCGGCGCCACCCAACACAACCTCAAAGACATCAGCGTGGAGATCCCTCTGGGGTTGCTCACCGTGGTGACCGGCGTTTCGGGCAGCGGCAAATCCACCCTCGTGAATGAGATTCTCTATCGCAGCCTGGCCAAGGAGATCTACGGCTCGCACGAAGAGCCCGGCGCGCACCAATCCATTGAGGGCATCGAGCTCATCGACAAGGTAATTCGCATCGACCAGGCGGCCATCGGGCGCACGCCGCGGTCGAATCCCGCCACCTATACCGGGCTTTTTACGCTGATTCGCGATCTGTACGCCATGCTGCCGGAATCGCGCGAACGCGGCTACAAAGCGGGACGTTTCAGTTTCAACGTCAAAGGCGGCCGCTGCGAAGCCTGCCAGGGCGACGGTCTCAAGCGCATCGAAATGAATTTCCTGCCGGACGTCTACGTCACCTGCGACGTCTGCCGCGCGCGCCGCTACAATCGCGAAACCCTGCAGGTGAAGTTCAAAGGATACTCCATCGCCGACATGCTGAATGCCACCGTGGAGGAAGCTCTGCCGCTGATGGAAAACTTCCCGCAGATCCGCGGCAAGCTGCAGACGCTGCTCGATGTGGGCCTGGGCTACGTGCACCTGGGCCAATCGTCCACCACTCTTTCGGGCGGTGAGGCGCAGCGTATCAAGCTGGCCAAGGAGCTGAGCAAACGCCAGACCGGCCGTACCTTTTATTTGCTGGACGAGCCCACCACCGGCCTGCATTTCGACGATGTGCGCAAGCTGCTGGACGTCTTGCAGCGCCTGGTGGACCTGGGCAATACGGTGGTGGTGATCGAGCACAATCTGGACGTCATGAAGACCGCCGACTGGATTATCGACCTGGGTCCGGACGGCGGCGAGTATGGTGGGCGCGTAGTGGTGGCCGGCACGCCCGAGCAGGTCTGCCGGTCGAAAAAGAGTTATACTGCCGAGGCGCTGCGCAAGGTGCTGGGCGGCGGAGCGGCGGCGGCATGAGCGGCAATTCCTTTGATGTCGCGGCTCCGCACAAACAAGTTTAGCCACGGATGAACACAGATGAACACAGATAAGAAAAACCCTTCCTTTTTGGCCTTTTTATCCGTGTTCATCCGTGTTCATCCGTGGCCAATCATGTCTTTGCCCGGACTCGAAAAGATCACTCTCATTCCACGGCATCGGGAGGTCGGAGACTCTTCTCGGTTCTCTTCGATAGCGGTATCCAACGTCCCGGTGCGCCGGGATGAGTCTCGGAACTCCTGGCGTCGTGGAATTTGCGGTGAGCCCGTTCTTGTGGCGCCTGCCCCACCGGGCAAGAAACGGCTCGACCCATTTTCCCGGACCACCCGGAGACTCATCTCGACCCTCTTGGAGAGCGGTATCCACCGTCTCGGAGCGCCGGGAAGAGTGTCTGCGCCACATCAGGTGAAGTTTATTCGCCGTTCATCCGTCGAGGCGCTACTCAAAGTGCAGGTCCGCGGAGTGGCCGCATGAGCATCTATTCCCAGCGGCCCCTGGACTTCTCCGGCCTGCGGACGGTAGGTCTTGAGGAGCGCGGCGGCAAGGTGAAGGTCGCGGACTTCGCCACGGTTTACCGCAAAGGGTCGGGAGTAGCGGGATTGCTAGACAGCCTGCCGCACATCCTGGCCGGCGATTCCTTTCGCGCCGTGGTGGATGCCATCGCGGCGGCGCGCGCGAGGGCGCGCGCCATCGTTTGGGGACTGGGCGGCCATGTGATCAAGTGCGGTCTGGCGCCGGTGTTGATCGACCTGATGGAGCGCGGCTATGCCACGTCATTCGCGCTCAACGGCGCATCCTCCATCCACGATTTCGAGATTGCCCTGGCCGGCCACACCAGCGAAGATGTGGAGGCGGTGCTGCCCGATGGCCGCTTCGGCGCCGCCGAAGAGACCGGGCGCGATATGAACCGCGCCATCGTGGAAGGCAACCGCGCAGGAGTGGGCATGGGTGAGGCTTTGGGAAAATGGCTGGCCGGCAAGATCGATGGTCCGGCCTGCCATAGCCTGTTGGCGCAAGCTTACCGTCATGCCACGCCGGTAACCGTGCACGTGGCCATCGGCACCGACACGCCGCACACCCATCCGGCAGCCGACGCGGCCGCTATCGGCAGCACATCGCATCGCGATTTCCGCCTGTTTGCGTCCCTGGTGGCCGATCTGCACGATGGCGGCGTCTATTTGAATGTGGGGTCCGCCGTGGTGTTGCCGGAAGTCTTTTTGAAGGCCGTTTCCGCGGTCCGCAATCTGGGCCGTCCGCTGGCCGGGTTCACCACCGTCAACCTCGACTTCCTGCAGCACTATCGGCCCCTGGCGAATGTAGTCCATCGGCCGCATGCCGGCGGCGCCGGAGGACAGGGCTATGCCATTACCGGGCACCACGAGCTCATGATTCCGCTGCTGGCAGCCGCCTTGATCGAGCAGGATTCATGAGCGAGGAGCAGCCGCTCATCCCGCCGCTGCCCTCGTCAACCGCGGCGGAGCGCGTCCCGTTCTGGGGATATGCCGACGTATGCCTGCTGGCTGGGCTGGCGCTGCCGTGTATGTTTCTGGGCTGGGCGCTGGTCCGCCTGGCGATGTGGATTGGCCGTGTGCATTTCCCCGTCCAGGGGATCGAAGCGGTTCCCGAAATGTTGCTCGGCTACACCTTGCTCTTTGGGGCCCTGGCGCTGATTTTCCGGGTGCAGTACGAGCGCCCCTTCTGGCTGTCGTTGGGGTGGACCCGGACGCGCCTCCCTTTAGTCTGGTGCGTGGTTTGCGGCTTCTCTACGACTATCCTGGTGGGCCTGGTTGCCGGGCTGATCCGCACGCCGCCCACCACCGGTCCGCTGGTGGAAATGATGAAGGACCGCGCCACGCTCATCCTGCTGGCGATCTTCGGAACCACGGCCGCTCCGCTGTTTGAGGAGTTGGCATTTCGCGGCTTTCTGCAGCCTCTGCTGGAGCGCACCCTGGGCGCAATCGGAGGGATCGCGCTAGCGTCGGCTCTGTTCGGCGGGCTGCATTACTCCGAATACGGCGATTCGTGGCGTTCGGCGTTGCTCGTGGCCGTGGCCGGCGCGGCTTTCGGATGCATGCGCCATTGGACGGGCTCGACCAAGGCCGCCGTCATCATGCACGCTTCCTTCAATGGACTGCAGTTTGTGGCGATTTTCGCTCCCGGGAAGAGCCCGCTGCACTGATGAGGAATTGCAGAATTCGGTGGCGAAACCGCTCCCTCGCGGGGTACCCTCGGGCTCGGCTCGGTAAGTGCTTGCCTTTCAATGTGGCCTTTCCGAGCCGCGCGCGCAAGCAAGCGGTCTCTTCGAATTCTGCAAGTTTCTCCGATTACTGCTGCCCCGAATTGGCCGCGGCCTCGCCGGCCTTGAATGCCTTGTCGATGCGGCTCACGTAGTTGATGGTCTCCTGGTAGGGAGGCACCCAATGGTACTTGTCGACCGCGCCCGGACCGGCGTTGTATGCCGCCAGAGCGCGCCACAAACCGCCATCGTAGCGATTCAGCAGATCGCGCAGATAGCGCACTCCGGCGTCCACGTTCTGGGCCGGATCGTGCGGATCGACGCCCAGATCCTGCGCCGTCGCGGGCATCAACTGCATCAGGCCGATGGCGCCCTTGGGGGAGACCGCGTCCAACTGAAATCCCGATTCGGCGGCCATCACGCTGCGCACCAGGAGCCGCGGCAGACCGTATTTATCGGCGGCGTCGTCGGCCAGTTCCACCGGCGATCGCGCGGGCGGCGCCACTACCGGCGGTGGCGGCAGTGCTTCGGGCACGAGCGCGGGCGCCAAGGCAGGCGGCTCATCGACCTCAAACCCGGTCACGTTACTCGCCGGCATCTCGATGTAACCCGTGCTGTTATATAGCCTTACACGGGCACCGTCGAGCTCGTGCCGGTCCACGTGCATGCGCGCCCCGCTGGACAGCAGGGCATACTCGCCCGCCGAAGCGGCTCCGGCGGTCAGCAGCAAGAGTCCCAGGAATCGCATCGAGTCTTCACTATTGTGACGCATCTTTCAGGTGAAACGTGCAAGCTTTCCGCGTTTACGGCCAGGTTTCCACCCGCAGTCCCACTACACCTTCGAATTCGCGGCTGTTGCGCGTCACCAGCAGGCAATCGTGCGCCAGGGCGATGGAAGCGATCAGGAGATCGTTGGCCCCAACGGAAGTTCCCGCACGCTCCAGGGTGGCGCGGATGAGACCGTAATGCCCGGCTGCGAGATCGTCGAACGGCAGCGAGACAAACGGCTCCAAAAGTCGGCGAAATCCCTCCAGGTTTTCGGCCACCCGCTGGCTCTTGCGGGCTCCAAACATCAGTTCGGCGCGGACAATGCTGCTGGTGGCCACTTGCGCCGGATCGAGCGACCGCAACCGCGCCAACGTGCTCGGCCGGGCATGCGCCAGGGCGATCCAGATATCGGTGTCGAGCAGGCGCAAACTTACGGCTCCTCCGGCAAGCGGTCTTCCGGCTCCGGAAAGCTGTCGCGCAGGAAACCGCAGACACTTTCAAAGTAGCCCGCTGGCCAGCCGGCCTCGGGGACAGTCGAGAGCAGCGAAAGCACATACCGGGAGAGAGGCAGATGAGCCTCGCGGGCGTCTCGCTTGAGCCGTTCCGCCAGATCGTCGGGCACATAGAGATTCAGTTGCGCCATGTGACAAGTATGGCACGTATACTTGCGTCACTCTACCAGCTTGTACGACCGCATATGCGCGAGCAATTGAGCCAGATCGATGGGCTTCACCAGATACGCGTCGCAGAGATCCTTGAAGCAGCGGATTACGTCCTTGATCTCGTTCACCGCCGTCGTCATGATGATCTTGGCGCCATTGGTCGACAGGACACCCTGTGCCTCTTCCATCGCCCGCACCTGGCGAACCGCTTCGCGGCCATCCATTTCGGGCATCATGATGTCCATGCAAATCAGGTCGTATGGCTGCCCTTGCTCCAGGGCTGTGCGGAACGCCTCCACGGCTTCCCGGCCGTTCACGGCGACATGACAGTCGCCGTAGCGGGACAGGAAGGTCTGCAGCAGAAGCCGGCCGGTGAAATCGTCTTCCACCAGGAGGGCCCGCAACCGGTGGTCCGTACCGCGGCGCGGACTGGCGGACGCCTGGCCGCCGGTGGACAGCCCGGCGAGCGCGGCCAGGATTGCCGGGATGTCGGCCCGGTTGCTCTTGCCGGGGTTGGCGATCAACTCGCGCAGCCGGCCGGTGGCTCGCAGCAGAACGCTGACCCGGTCCGGCGTGGGGACCATCTCATGCGAGCGGATCATCTCCATGGCGCGCTCCATATGGTGCGCTAGTTCCACCACCTCCGGCAGGTGGAACAGCCCCGCTCCTCCTTTGACCCAATGCGCCGCCCGCAGGACGCTATTGACGAGTTCCCCGTCAACCGCCGCGCCGCCCAGATCGAGGGCCAGAAGGCTTTTCTCCATGATTGCCAGATGCTCCCCGCATTCGGCCATGAAATTCTGTTGCAAATCGTCTTGCAGAGTGATCATCGTTGGTCCTTTGAGATTTGGATCTATACCCAGCCGGCGCTCTCCAGAGCGCTCCGGAAGCGGTAGAATTCCACCACCGCACGGGGAAGCAGCTCGGCGCAGCGCTCCCATTCGCCGGCGGTCCCGGCCTGTTCCAACGCCGCGGCCAGCGCGGACAGCTCTTCCGCCGCCACCGTGGCTGCCCCTCCCTTCAGCGCATGAGCCTGCGAACGCACACCGGGGCTGTCCGCCGCCGCCACTCGCCGGTCGAGTTCGCTCAATTGCGACGGGCAACCGGCCAGGAAGGAACTCACTATGGCGCCAGCCAGCCGCCTGTCTCCCATTAGCCGCCCCAGGAGAGCTTCCTTGTTGAAAGCACGAGCCATTCTCGGCTCTTCGGCGTGCTCCGCGGGGGCCGGCGCCACCACCGGGCCGGGGCTGGCCGGAAGCCATTTGGTCAGCATTCCCGCGAGCCCCTGGAGTTCCACCGGCTTGGCCAGATAATCGTTCATCCCGCCCTTCAGGCACCGGTCCCGGTCGGCCGGCATGGCGTCGGCGGTAATCGCCACAATCGGAATTTCCGGACGATCCGACCCGCGAATGTGGAGCGTCGCCTCAAAGCCGTCCATCACCGGCATTTGGCAGTCCATCAGCACCAGATCGTAGTCTCCGCTCTCCACCGCCTTGACGGCATCGGCGCCGTTCTCCACCGCGCTGGCCGCGTATCCCAGCATGTGCAGTTGCGCCAGCACCACTTCCCGATTGACGGGATTGTCCTCCGCCACCAGGACGCGCCCCTCACGGGCGCCGGTCCCGCCGGGGCTATCCACCGGGCGGTCGACGGCGGATTCGACCGGACCGGGCGCGGCCGCCTCAAAAACCGCCGTGAACCAGAAGGTGGAACCCACGTCTTCCTGACTGCGGACGCCGATCTCTCCTCCCATCATCTCGACCAGTTGCTTGCAGATGCTCAACCCGAGGCCGGTGCCGCCGTATTTGCGCGTGGTGGATGCATCGGCCTGCGCAAATGGCTGAAAGATCCGCGCGATTTCGTCCGGCCGTATCCCGATCCCCGTGTCGGCGATGCGGAAAACAAGCGTAATCCGGCCGTCAACCTGGCTCTCCGGAGCCGCTTCCAGCACGACTTGTCCCCGTTCCGTAAACTTGATGGCGTTGGCGGCCAGATTGGTCAACACCTGGCGCAAACGGTGCGGATCGCCGCTGAGAAGCGCCGGAATGTCCGGCGAAACGCGCGCAACGAAATCCAACCTCTTCGTCTTGGCCTGGGTTTCCAAAAGCTGGACGACGTCTTCGATGGTCTGGCGCGGGTTGAAAGCGCACTTTTCCAGAGCGATCTTACTCGCCTCGATCTTGCAGAGGTCCAGAATGTTGTCGATGAGGGACAACAGAGCCTGGCCGCTGGACCGCACCACGTCGGCAAACCGCCGCTGCTGCGCGGTGAGGTCCGTTTGGAGCAGCAGTTGCACCATTCCGATCACGCCGTTCATGGGCGTGCGGATTTCGTGGCTCATGTTGGCCAGAAAGCGGCTCTTCGCCATGTTGGCCGCCTCGGCGTCTTCCCGGGCCTGAATCAACTCTTCTTCGTAACTTTTCCGTTCGGTAATCTCTTCGGCGATTCCGACTATGCGAGTCAGTTGGCCGGCTTGGTTGCGAATGGGAAACGCCCGGTCGCGGATCCATTTCTCCTGCCCGCCGGGGGTTCGGATGCGGTATTCCGAATCGAGAGCTTCTCCCTGGACTTGTCTCGCGAATGACGCATGCGCCCGGGCGAAGTCATCGGGATGGATGGAGTCCATCCAAGACGCGGGGTCCTGGTAGACACTCTCGCAGGTCCGGTCCCATACCTGTTCGTACGCCGGGCTGACATAGAGGATCTGGTCGGCTGCCGGAGGCATCATCCAGAAAACTTCGCGGATATTCTCCGCCAACTGGCGGAATTTCTCCTCGCTCGACTGTAATGCCTGCTCGGCGCGGTTCCGCTCGGTGATGTCGCGCGCGATCCCCACCAGCGCGATCCCACGCCCTTCCTCGTCGTACACCACGGAAGTGGCCAGCGAAACCGGGAATTCCCGCCCCTCCTTGGAGCGATGCCATAAGTCTCCGCTCCAACTGCCCGCCAGCGTGGCCGGAAGTATCTTGCCTTGCACTTCCTCGGGAGTGCGCGCGGAGCGAACAATTTGGATGGGCTGCCCGATCAGCTCGTGCTCCCCATAGCCATAGACCCGAAGAAATGCCGCGTTGACATGCAAGATTCGGTTTTCGGAATCGGTGATGCTGATGCACTCATCGGCACTTTCCAGAGCCTGAGCCAGTATGCGGTGCCGCGCTTCGACCGCGTACAGCGCTTCCTCCGCCCGCTTGCGCCGGGTGATATCTGGACTAAGGCCTACGTGCCCTAAGTACTCGCCACCCGCCGAGAAACGCGGCGCCGCGTCCGAGACCACCCAGCGCCATGCTCCATCCGCGCGCCGGATGCGTACTTCGGCATGGAATGGCTGGCGCTCGCGCACCGCGCGTTGGAACGATTCGAAATAATCCAGCCCGTCGTCGGGGTGGACCAGCAATGGCCACCGGGCGCCTTCCACCTCTTCGGAGGCGATGCCGCAAAACTCCCGGTAAGCCCGGTTGACGAACGCGTTCCCGCCGGCGGCGTCGGTGACCCACATCGGCGCCGGGCAACCGTCGGCCATGATGCGGAAGCGTTCTTCGCTCTCGCGTAACGCCTCTTCCGCCTGTTTGCGTTCCGTCACGTCTTCCACGTGGGCCACGAAATACACCGCGGCGCCGCCGGAGTCCCGGACCGTCGAGAGCCGCACCCGTGTCCATACCACATTTCCGTTGCGGTGAATGTACCGTTTCTCCGCATCGGGGGCAGCACCGGGGGTCCGCATCGCCTCTTCTGCCCAACGCCGGGAGAACTCCAGATCGTCGGGGTGGGTCAGTTTCACCCAGGTGGTTTCCAGCAGTTCCTCGGCGGAGTACCCCAGCATCCGGCAAAGAGCCGTGTTCACCTGAAGAAGCCGCCCATCCACGCCGACCACCATCACCCCGGCCGGTGCGTGCTCAAAAACCTGGCGGAACCGCTCTTCGCTTTCACGCAGCTTCCGCTCGGCTTCGAGGCGCTTGCCGATGTCGTGCGCAAAAACCGCAGCCCCCACTACCTCTCCGTCCGAATCGCGGATCGGCGAAATGGAAATCGACACATCGATCTCGGGGCCATCTTTGACTCGCAGAATGGTTTCGAAAGAACTGATGGTACTTCCCTGCCGGATAGCCTCGATATACCGGTTCAATCTTTCCAGGCGGCCAGCAGCCCCCAGAACGGTAACGCTCTCCCCGACGATCTCCCGGCTCCGGTAGCCGCAAAGGTCTTCCGCGCCCCGGTTCCAACTGACCACGGTCCCATCCAGCTTCACGGCAAAGATTGCGTCTTCCGACGATTCCACGATGGATGCCAGCAGAGCGCGGTCCTTTTCGGCCTGCTTGCGATCGGAGATGTCACGAAGGGAGATGGAAATGGCTGTCGCTTCTCCGGCCGCGTTTCTAATAAGGGAGCCGGTAACCCAGACGTGAATCCTCCGTCCATCCCGGTGCAGGCACAGGCCATCGTAATGCGAGACCATATGGCCCCGCAGTAACTGCTCGGCAAGTTTGACCAGGGCGGGCTGCCGTTCCGACGGCGCCAGCATGGACATAGGCTTGCCGACGGTGTCCGCGGAGGCGTATCCGAACATTGCTTCCGCGCCACGGTTCCAGGTCAGTATGGTGCCCGCCGGCGTGAGGGCGATCAGCGCGTCGTCGGAGTTCTCCACAATCGCGGCCAGGAAGGCTTGCGCTTCGTTCTCGGCCCACCGCCGGGTGACATCCCGCTTGATGGCGATGTAGCTGACAATCTCGCCTTGCGAACCGTGCACCGGAGTGATTTGCATCTCCTCGCAATACAGTTTTCCATCCTTGCGCCGGTTAATCACCTCGCCATGCCAGACCTGCCCCGACCGGATGGTGCGCCAAAGCTCCTCGTAAAACGCCGCCGGCATCTGTCCCGATTTAAGGATGCGCGGGTTTTGCCCCACGGCTTCCTCTTTGGTGTATCCGGTAAGCGCAGTAAAGGCTGGATTCGTGTACTGAATGGCGCCGGTGGTGTCGGTAATCACAATGCCATCCGCAGCCTGGTCCACGGCCGCCACCAGACCGGCCCGTTCGATCGCACTGTTCTCCGGACACACCATGCCAACTCCGCGAGGGCAAGCCCTCAGATTCCTCTATCGACATTTCGGCGAGATTCCTTGAGGTGAAGGCCAAAACAGGAAGCACTATTTCGACGGGTGCTCGGTCGCGGCTCGGTAAGTGCTTGCCTTTCAATGTGACTTTTCCGAGCCGCGACGGTAATTGCCACCTATCATTTGTTGTGGGATAGCCAATCTTGGCTGCGGCCGCCTTTCCAGGTCAGAACTCCTGATGTGGCGCAGACACTCGTGTCTGCGGCGCCGAGACTCTTCTCGGCGCTCCGGGACAGTGGACGCCGCTCGCGAAAAGGGTCGAGATGAGTCTCGACCCAGCAGGCAGGAGTGCCTGCGCCACGAAAACGGGCTCATCCCAAATTCCACGACGTCAGGTTCTGCAGGTGGCTTTTCGGGCCATCTACGAGTGCTCGTGATCCGAGAGAGCCGGCTAAAAGCCGGCTGCAGCCATGATTGGCCGCCCCACGAATTATGCAGAATTCCGTCTCTGCCAAAGTAAGTGACATTGGGCTTCAGCCTGCGGCGGACTTCAGTCCGCCCCACCGCTCAGAAATCCAAGTTTGTCGATGCAAAGTGAACAGTATTGGAGTGAACTGCAAACTGTTGGGCACTCGGGATCGTTCTCCGCGGGTTGAGCCACGAAATTCCCTATCCGGTTAACCACTCTTTTCGACCCTCCTGCCACAGAAGCACTCCGCCGATCTGTTATCTTGGGAAATTAAGTTTCTCCGTATGCCCTTTTACATCGAACCTCTGAGGGAATTCCTGGTGCGGCCGGCGCTTCCAGAGCCGCTTTCGCGCCTGACGGAAGTGGCTTACAACCTGCTATGGAGCTGGGAGCCCATCGTGCGTTCGCTGTTTCGCCGTCTGGACCCAGCCATGTGGCGGGAGTGCGGCTACAATCCGGTATTGATGCTGGGCCGTGTCTCACAAGCCGCCCTGGCCAAGGCGGCCGGCGATCCGCGCTATCTGGCGCTCTATCGCACCGCATGCGATACCTTCGACGCGCGCACGCGCAAGAGCGAACCTTCGCCGGATGGGAACCTGATCGCCTATTTTTCGGCCGAATACGGGCTCACCGAATGCCTGCCGGTCTATTCCGGCGGCCTGGGAATTCTCTCCGGCGACCATCTGAAGTCCTCAAGCGACCAGGATTACCCGCTGATCGGCCTTGGCCTGCTTTACCAACAGGGCTATTTCCGGCAGTTGCTCAACCCCGACGGGTGGCAGCAGGAACGCTACCCCATGAACGATTTCTACACCCTGCCGCTTACGCCGGTCAAAGACGCCGCGGGACACGATCTCAAGGTGACCGTGAAACTGCCCACCGGCAACGTCTTCATTCAGGTCTGGAAGCTCTACGTGGGCCGCATCACCCTGTTTCTGCTGGATACCAACATCCCGGAGAACGTCCTGCCGCAGGATCGCGATATCACCGACTCGCTGTACGGCGGCGATATCGATACGCGCATCCGCCAGGAGATCGTGCTGGGCATCGGCGGCATGCGGGCGCTACAGGCCATGGGCCTGAAACCCACGGTGTACCACATGAATGAAGGCCACTCGGCCTTCCTCGGGCTGGAACAGGTCCGCTGGTTCATGCGCGATGAGAACCTGGCCTTCGAAGAAGCTCTCGAAGCGGCGCGCGCCAGCAATGTTTTCACCACCCACACGCCCGTTCCCGCAGGCATCGACATCTTCGACGCCGGCCTGATGTACCACTATTTCGCCGACTACTGCAGTGAAGTCCGCATAGACTTCCAGCAGTTGATGGCCCTGGGACGGCGCAACGTCTTCAATCGCGACGAGCCGTTCTCCATGGCGGTTCTGGCGCTGCACACCTCGGCTTACCGCAACGCCGTCAGCCGCCTGCACCGCGAAGTCTCGCAGGAGATGTTCCACGACCTGTGGCCGCAGCTTCCGCTTTGGGAAGTGCCCATTACCTCCATCACCAACGGCGTGCATCTGCCCAGTTGGCTGAACGGCGACTTATCGCAGCTTTATGACCAATACCTCGAGCCCGACTGGCGCGACCGCTTCAACGACCCCGGCATTTGGGCGCAGGTGAACGACATCCCCGACGAAGAACTGCTCGAAGTGCACCGCCGCCGCAAGCGCCGGCTGGTGAGCTTCGTGCGCGTGCGCCAGCACTCCTCAGCGGTGCGCCGGCAGGTTTCCGCGGCGGAAGTGCGGCGCTCCGGGGAAGTGCTCGACCCGAATGCCTTCACCATCGGTTTCGCGCGCCGCTTCGCCACCTACAAGCGCGCCACCCTGCTGTTCCGCGACGTGGAGCGGCTCAAACAGATTCTGTTGAACAAAGATATGCCGGTGCAAATCGTGATCGCCGGCAAGGCGCATCCCAGGGACCAGCCAGGCAAGAGTTACATTCGCG
>Ga0182013_10004060_pt1 | contig 17833 bp, 17 predicted proteins | sample 612S2MmetaG_FD_120487 | JGI IMG/M metagenome (GOLD analysis project Ga0182013, IMG submission 120487) | Permafrost microbial communities from Stordalen Mire, Sweden - 612S2M metaG | ecosystem: Environmental > Terrestrial > Soil > Wetlands > Permafrost | place: Sweden: Stordalen | collected...
AGAATCAAGGATTGGCGACGCATTCATACCCGCTACGACAGATGCGCCCACACGTTCATGTCAGCCATCTGCATCGCCGCTACCGTCATCTTCTGGCTCTAATCAATGAGTCCTGAGCCTAAGCATATTCGCGTCGGAAAAGACTTAAATCGCTCGTATAAAACTGGTTAAAGGCGCGACGCCGTTGCGGCGAGGGCGCTCCAAAGGCCTCCGACCGCGCGAGGCCCTTGCGCGGCGCCTGAAACAGCGCAATTATTCCAAGGCAGTTTGAACATCCCGCTTTTCAACACGGCGGTGAATAGAAATGAGAGCGATTTTCGCGCTTCCGGCGCTTCTAGCGGCTTTCCTCGCCCAGCCAGCCCTTGCGATGAGTTGCGGCTCCAGATTTGTGAACGAGGGCATGACCACATATCAGGTGGCTCGGATTTGCGGGGATCCGCAATCGGCGGGTAGCCGGACGATTTATGTCACCCGGGTCGAGGGATACGAGAACCTGCCGGCGCCGCCCAAGGGCGGGGCGGTGGCTTCCCCCGTCTATGTCCAGATTCCCGTCAATATAGACGAATGGGTATATAATCTCGGCCCCAATCTTCTAATGCAGAAGCTTACCTTCGAGAACGACAGGCTCGTCGGCATTGAGTCGTTAGGCTACGGAAATTGAACGACTCGCGAGATTTGGCGATGTCGTTGCGTCTCATGGCGCTTTTCGCGCTCACGCCGCCGCTCGCGAAATATGGCTTCTGGGCCGGCGTATTCGCTCTCCCCGGCGCCATCAGGCTGATGGACGTCGAGAAGCAAAAGAAGCGTTGACGCCGCTAGGCCGCCCGTCAGTTGTTGTCCTGACATGCGCGCATGCACGTGGTCTTTTGCTCGCTGCAGGGCTGTCCGCCATGAACCTCGGGCGTTCCGATCTTGTTCCCCTGGCTATAGCAGCGCCGATAGTCTTTCTTGCATTTTGCTTCGCAAGCCATCTGCTGGTCGGACTTGGTGGACTTCGCCAGAATATAAATCCTCTCGCTCCCGATCACGGTGCGCGGCGTGGCTTCAAGCGCCGGAGCAAGCGTGGCGAACAAGAACGGGGCAAGTCCAACAACGAACATATGAACGGCATAGCTTCCCTGTTTCATCTTTCCGCTCCATCGTCTTGCGGTTACCAGAAACAACGACCGCAGCGCCGTTTCGTTCCGCTCATTTCTTCGCGCCGAAAGTCGCGGCGGTCTGGCCGAACAGCACCTTGCGCTCCTCATCGGTGAAGCCCGATCGCTCGTGCTGCAAATGCTTTCCGGCCTCATAGGCGCGCTGCACCGCCGGACGCGCCGCCATCATCTCGAACCAGCGTTTTAGATGCGGGAAATCCTCCAGTTTTTGCCCCTGCGCCTCATAGGGAACGACCCAGGGATAGGTCGCCATGTCGGCGATGGAATAGTCGCCCGCGAGGAAGGGCGCCTGGGCCAGACGCCGGTCGAGCACGCCATAGAGGCGGTTGGTCTCGTTCACGTAGCGATTGATGGCGTAGGGGATCTTCTCCGGCGAATAGCGCGCGAAATGATGGTTCTGCCCGGCCATCGGGCCAAGGCCCCCGACCTGCCAGAACAGCCATTGAAGGGCGCAAAATCGCGCGCGCGTCTCAACGGGCAGAAACTGGCCGCTCTTTTCCGCGAGATAAACGAGGATCGCGCCGGACTCGAACAGCGAAAGCGGCCCGCCCTTGTCCGCCGGCGTCTCGTCGATGATCGCGGGCATGCGGTTGTTGGGCGAAATTTCCAGAAAGTCGGGCTTGAACTGGTCTCCCTTGCCGATGTCCACGGGCCGGAGACGATAGGGCAGCCCCGCCTCCTCCAGAAAAATCGTGATCTTGTGCCCGTTGGGCGTCGGCCAGTAGTAAATCGTGATCATGACGGCCTCCTGTTGTCCTCGGAGCTAAATAATGCGCGGCTGCGCGCGAGGCGAAAGCCTGGCTGGAACAATTGTCGGACACAGCCGAAGCTGCAGAAAAATTCGAGATCTCCACGGGCGTACATATTTGTAAGCCTTGGATCAATCTTGTCCGGAACCGCCCGAATTTGTTGGCCTTGCGAGGAGTTTCCCACGCAAGAGATTGAATATCAGGGGTTTTTTTCTGGCCCGAAAGTTGCGCCTCCGCGACGGGAGGAAGGGTAACACCGCCTTCAATTCAAAGAAGAGGAGCGAAGCGTGGCCAATGTAACTTTTTCATCGCCCGTCCTGGCGCGGGACGTGACGGTTTACGCCGTTGCTGGCGACCGGGGCACGATCCTGGCCGTCGCCAAGGCGCACAAGATACCGATCCCGTTTGACTGTCAGGACGGAGAGTGCGGTTCCTGCATCGTCGAGGTCAAGCATCTCGATCCTAATGTCAAATACGGGATCGCCCTGACCGAAAAGGAAAAGGAGATGCTCAAGCAGCTCGGCAAGATCACCAAGGCCGAGATCGAGAACGCGGAAGTCAACGACATGCCGCCGCGCTATCGCCTCGCCTGCCAGTGCTTCGTGCGCAACGAGGATATCATGGTCACCTTCGAAGGCGATCAGACCCTCCCGCCGCAGGGGCCGCACATCACGCACGCCGCGCAACGTTTCAAGGGCGGCACGGAGATCAACACGCTCGACGAATTCCTCGGCTACGCCGTCAAGGTGGAGGAGGACGCCGCTATTCATTTCGATGAACTCGCGGCGGAGATGGAGGGTTGCGGCAATCACGAAGTCGGAAAGCTCTTCCGCCAGCTCGCCGGCTTCTCGCGCCTGCACCTCGCGGAGGCGAAATCTCGCGCCGGGTCTCTCGACCTGAGCAAGAGCATACCTCCGGATTATGTCTGGCCCAATCAGGCGACGCCCGAGCGCACCGAGCTTTGGGCCGCCGATCCGACGCTGACAAGGCTGGACGGCCTGAAGGCGGCGCTGCAGGGCGAGCGTCGGGGCTACGAGTTCTACCGCGCCGTCGTGGCGACGACGAAAAGCAAGGAAGTCGCCGCAATGGCCAAGGAGTTCGTCAAGGAGGAGGCCGAGCACGTCAAGATCCTTGAAGCCTGGATCACCCGCGAGGAATGGGCGGCCAAGACTCCCGAAACCGTCTGAAAATACGTCCCTCTCCCCGCGCAAGGGGAGAGGGACGCCACCGCGTAAAAACGATTAAACGGCGTTTACGCCAAGGTAAGCGCGTTATGGAATCTTGCCGACTGGCCCCTGTGGGTGGAGCAGCCGGGATTTTCCGTATGATCGACATTTTTACCGATTGGCCCGCTGACGCCGCCGAGGCTGTCGGGCGGCGTCCGATCGTGATGCGCCACAGCCTGGCCGAAAGCCCGCTGTTCTCCGATGAGGCGCTGGTCAGGCTGATCGAGGCGACGCCTCGCGAAAATTATCACGTCAACACCATGCCGCGTGACGCCAGCGATCCGCATCTGTGGCGCGAGGGCGACATGAGCGGCCTTTCCGGCCGCGAGGTGATGGCGGCTGTCGAAAGGGGCGAGCTCTGGGTGCATCTGCAGCGCGTGCAGGAGGCGGACGCCGCCTATCGCGATCTGCTCGATGCAGCCTTGGATGAGCTTTCGCGCCGCGTTCCCGGCTTCAATACGTTCCAGCGTTCGATGAGCGTGCTGATATCCTCGCCGCGCATGAACGTCGCCTATCACGCGGACGTCCCCGGCCAGAGCCTTTGGCAGGTGCGGGGCAGAAAGCGCGTCTGGATCTATCCCGCGCGCGAGCCCTTCCTGCCGCGCCGCGCGATCGAGAATATCATCCTGAAACGCGCGACCGACACCGACCTCCCGTTCGACGCTTCCTTCGACGCGCGGGCGCAAAGCTATCTTCTGGAGCCTGGCGACATGGCGACATGGCCGCGCAACTGCCCGCATCGCGTCGTCAATGAGGATTGCGTCAACGTCTCCTTCACCACCGAGCACTGGACCGGCGCGCTCGCCGCCGATTACGCCGTGGATTACGCCAATGGCCTGCTGCGGCCCTGGCTTGGCGGGCGTGATCTTTCGCGCGAGACGCGCGGCCCCGCCTTCTTCGCGAAGCTTGCGCTCGCGGGCGGCCACAAGCTTTTGCGCCGCATGCGAAGAAAGGCGTTGCCGCTGACCGTGGATTTTCGCGTCGCTCCGGGAGCCGCGCGCGGCTTCGAGGATGTCGCGCCGCAGGCACTGGTGAAATAGCGCGTGGCCGCCAGATCCGATCTTGTTGTCGAAGTCGCGGCGACGCCGCAGGCGATAGATGCGCTCGCCCAGGAGTGGGCGGCGCTTGAGGCCGCGACGCCGGAGGCGACGGGCTTCCAATCGCACGACTGGTGCCGCGCCTGGATCGTCGCGGCGGCGGCGCGAGATGCGCCTGCGCTGTTTCGCGTTGTCTGCCTGCGGGAGCAGGGCCGTCTGGTGATGCTGTGGCCGTTGCAGATCGACAGTCTGTTTGGCGTGCGCATCCTGCGCTGGCTCGGCGAGCCGATGACGCAGTATGGCGACGCGCTGGCGCTTCCCGGAGAAGGGCGCGCGCGTTGGCGCGAGGCCGTGGAAGCGGAGCTGGCGCGCTGGCGCGACGTAGATCTCTTCGCGCTCACGCGCCTGCGCACCGATGGCGTGCTGGCGGCGGCGGGCCTTTCCTCGACGCCCTATGGAGAGGCGCTTGCCGCGCCCTTCGTCGATTTCCGGGCGTCCTCAATTCCCAGAACCCGCAAAAAAAGCTTGGCGCGTCGCGCCAAAAGGCTGTCGGGCTTCGGCAAGCAGCGCTTGTTGCAAGCCGGAACGCCGAGCGTGCGCCGCGAATTGATCCTCAACGCGCTGGCGCTCAAGCGCGACTGGTTGCGGGCGAAGGGATTCGTCAGCACGGGACTTTCGAGCCCGGTCACGGCGGCTTTCCTCGATCAGATCGCCAAAACCGAGATGCTGCGCATTCATACGCTCATGGTCGGCGCCGAGGTCGCGGCCATCGAAATCGGCTTCGTCGCGGGCGACGCCTATCGCTCGCTGCTCGGCTGCTACGATGCGCGCTTTTCGGAGGGCGCGCCGGGCCATGCGCTGAGCGAGCGCCTGTTGGAGCATTATTCCCGTGAAGGCGTCGCCACTTTCGATTTTCTGGCGCCCGCCGACGCCTACAAGCGCATTTTCGCGAGGGGCGAGACGCCGCTGTTCGCGCATTTCTCAGCCCGCAGCCTGCTGGGCGGCGCCGCGGCCTTCGCGTTAAAGTGGCTGCGCCCGGCGGCCAAGCGCCTGCTGGCGAAACGCGCGCAAGGACGGAAACCAACCGCGCACCCAGAGCGCGCCGCGCCGCCCCTGTTCGGGAAGGTTCAGCGAGACGCCACCAATGGCTGCGCCCCGCGCGAGCCGAGCACCACGACGCGCGTGCCGACCGGCGTCTTCTGATACAGGTCCATCACGTCCTGATTGACCATGCGTATGCAGCCGGAGGACTCGCTGTGGCCGATGCTTGAAGGCTCGTTGGTGCCGTGGATGCGGAACAGCGTATCCTTGTCGCCCTGCCAGAGATACATGGCCCGCGCGCCGAGCGGATTTGACGGGCCGCCGTGCATGCCGACGCCGCTTTGCAACTCGACCACCGATCGCTTGAGGTCGGGCCTGCGCTCGATCATCTCCTTGGGCGGATACCAGTCCGGCCATTCCTGCTTGCTCTTGATCGTGGCTTCGCCGGCCCAGACGAAACCCTCGCGCCCCACTCCGACGCCATAGCGGGTCGCCCGGCCGCCTTCCTCGACATGGTAGAGGTAGTGATTGGCGGGATCGATCACGATGGTGCCAGGCGCTTCACTGGTCGCATAGGTCACGCTCTTGCGCACGAAAGCAGGCCCGACCTGCCCGGCCTTGACCGCCGGAACGGTGAACTGGCCGTCGTTCATCTCGCCATACATGGCCTTGAAATCGCCGGCGCTCGCCACGACGGGGGACGCGGCCGGCGGCGGCGGGGGCGGCGGCGTGATCGCGGCGGCTTTGATGGCGGGGACAGTCGCGCTGGAGCAGCCGGCGAGGGCGGCGGCGGCGGATGCGGAGGCTCCGGCGATCATCTTGCGTCGGGTCAGAAAAGCCATCGTAGGTCCATTTCGGATAGGGGCGGCGTGGAAAATGCGGCGACACGTTATCACGGAAATTCTCAACTCCAACCCCGGATGCAAGCGGGGCCGTTCAAATCGCTTCCCGTTCCGGGGATTCCGCCCCGCTCGCAATAAGCGCCCGCGAGGTGTAGCCTTGCTTCCGCTCGTCTGGCTGGAGGGCCTCATGATCCTGCGCGATGCGAAAATCTTTTTCACGGCCTGTGTCGGCGTGTTGCTCCTGCTCATCGGCCTGGACAATATTTCGGATTACGGGACCAATTTCGCTGGCGTGCAGCACATATTGTCGATGGACACGATTCCTCCCGAATCGCCATTCGCCTGGCGGGCGATCCATAGCGGCCTGATGCATCACCTGACCTATGATTTCATCATGGCGGCGGAGATCGGCTCGGGCGCGGCCTGCATCTTGGGCGCGATCAGGCTCCTGCGGGCAAGGACCGAGGACGCAAGCGTATTCAACGCCGCCAAGCACTTCGCCATTCTCGGCCTCGTCGGGGCGCTGGGGCTTTATTTCCTCGGCTTCATGATCGTCGGCGGGGAGTGGTTCCAGATGTGGCGCTCGAACGGCTGGAACATGCAGGAGCCCGCATTCCGCTTCATCGGGACCGTTGGCCTGATATTGCTGTTCGTGGCGCAGCCGGATTCGGATCAGGGTTAGTTTGGTGCGGACGGCGGGACTCGAACCCGCACAGCCAATGGCCGAGGGATTTTAAGTCCCTTGCGTCTACCGGTTTCGCCACGTCCGCGTCATTGCAATCAATGCAGTTTCAGGGCCGTCGCCGCAGTCTGGACGCTTCAAGTCCGACTCGGCGGGGCCGCGCCATTGGTAGCGAGAAGCCGGCGGATCGGCAAGCCGCCGCCCGGTCGCGAAGAAGGCCCGCGCGGCGAGCGGCGGGCCTTCAATGGAAGCTGCGTGGTCAATATCCGATTGACCATTTGCGGCTTGGTCGAATCGGAAACGTCCCGCCGCATTGTTGACGACAAGCGCCGCCCGAAATCCAATCAATGATGGATTTCGATGCCCTTCTTCGCCCGGTATTCGTCGAAGATGCGGCCGAGAACCTTGATCACTTTCTCGTCGCCGGGATGGGCCTTGCAATAGACGATCGCCTCGTGCTCGGCTTCCTTGCTGCCCGGGATGTTGGCGTAATGCTTCTTGGCCAGACCATTATACCAGCCGCTGTACCAAGCCGTCAGATAATTGGCGTCTTCCTGAAAGGTGTCGGCCAGCTGGGCGCAGGTCAGCGCCTGCACGTCGAGATAGCCTTCCTTATTGGCGTAAGTATTCAATTCGACGGCGGCGAAAGCGCCGGTCGCGACGCTGGCGGCGATCACCGCGCTCATGAGCAAGGTCTTCTTCATTAGGCGTCCTTCCTGATCCGGATTAAATCAATGCCAAATTATTGTTTCATACGAAGGCTTTCCGCCGGAGACCGAAAAGCGCGACGCCGCCTTCTACCGTAAATCGCGCAGCGATAACAAGGGCTCGGGGAGCTATTACGTGGCTCACGTCCGAATTACTGTCGGGAAGGGCGCTCCAGTGGTTTTTAACCCCGGCGCGCCTATACCTCCGGCCTGTTTTCGATCAAATCCTGCACCACGCCCGGGTCGGCCAGCGTCGAGGTGTCTCCCAGCGCGCCGAATTCGCCTTCCGCGATCTTGCGAAGGATTCGGCGCATGATCTTGCCGGAGCGGGTCTTGGGCAGGCCCGGCGCGAACTGGATCACGTCCGGCGTCGCGATCGGGCCGATCTCCTGCCGCACCCAGCCGATCAGCTCCTTGCGCAGATGCTCGTTGGGCTCGGCGCCGTCCATCAGCGTCACATAGGCGTAGATGCCCTGGCCCTTGAGGTCGTGCGGAAAGCCGACCACCGCCGCCTCGCAGACCTTCTCATGCGCGACGAGGGCGCTTTCGACCTCCGCCGTGCCCATGCGGTGTCCCGAGACATTGATCACGTCGTCGACGCGCCCTGTGATCCAGTAATAGCCGTCGGCGTCGCGCCTTGCGCCGTCGCCGGTGAAATATTTGCCGGGATAGGCGTGGAAATAGGTCTGCGCGAAACGGTCGTGATCCCCATAGAGCGTGCGCGCCTGTCCGGGCCATGAATCTGCGATGACCAGATTGCCCTCGCAGGCGCCTTCCAGCACCTCGCCGGTCGCGTCGACGATCTCCGGCAGGACGCCGAAGAAAGGCTTGGTCGCCGAGCCGGGCTTGAGCGCCGTCGCGCCGGGCAGGGGGGAAATCAGAATGCCGCCGGTCTCGGTCTGCCACCATGTGTCGACGATGGGGCAGCGGTCGTCGCCGACGACATGATGATACCACTCCCATGCTTCCGGATTGATCGGCTCGCCGACGGAGCCCAGAAGCCGCAGCGAGGCGCGGCTGGTCTTTCGCACCGCGACTTCGCCCGCCGCCATCAGCGCGCGGATGGCTGTAGGAGCGGTGTAGAATATGTTGACCTTGTGCTTGTCGACGACCTCCCAGAATCGCGAGGCGCTGGGATAGCTCGGCACGCCCTCGAACATCAGCGTCGTCGCGCCATTGGCGAGCGGACCATAGACGATGTAGCTGTGGCCGGTCACCCAGCCGACATCCGCCGTGCACCAGTAGACGTCGCCCTCGCGGTAGTCGAAAATGAGCTGATGCGTGAGCGCGGCGTGCAGGAGATAGCCGCCCGTCGAATGCAGCACGCCCTTGGGCTTGCCGGTCGAGCCGGAGGTATAGAGGATGAACAGCGGGTCTTCCGCGTTCATTTCCGCGTAGGGACAATAGGAAGCCACGGTCTTCCATTCGTCCTCGTAGAGGAAGTCGCGGCCCTCCTCCATGCCGACATGCGCGCCAGTGCGCGTCACCACCAGCACCGTCTTCACCGAAACCTTGTCCAGCGCCGCGTCGACATTGGCTTTCAGCGGCACGCGCTTGCCGCCGCGCAGCCCCTCGTCGGCGGTGACGACGATGTCGGATTGCGCGTCCTCGATGCGGCCCGCCAGCGCCTCCGGCGAGAAGCCGGCGAATACCACGGAGTGAATGGCGCCGATGCGCGCGCAGGCGAGCATGGCGTAGGCCGCTTCCGGGATCATCGGCAGGTAGATGGTGATGCGGTCGCCGCGCTTGGCGCCATGCTTTTTCAGCACATTGGCGAAGCGGCAGACCTGCTCGTGCAGCTCACGATAGGTGACATGGCGCGAGACGGAAGGGTCGTCCCCCTCCCAGATGATCGCGGTCTGGTCGGCGCGGTCGCGCAAATGCCGGTCGACGCAGTTCATGGCGGCGTTGGTGGCTCCGTCCTCGAACCATTTGATCGAGACATTGTGCGGCTCGAAGCTGGTGTGCTTCACCTTCGTATAGGGCGAAATCCAGGACAGGCGGTGGCCCTGCTCGCCCCAGAACCCTTCCGGGTCGTTCAGCGCCCGCGCGTAAAGCTCCTCGTATTTCGCCTCGTCGATGGCGGCGTTCGCTTTCCACTCGTCCGGCGCGGGATAGATTTTCTCGGACATGAGCGCTCCCTTCGGGGCCTCGACGGGCCTCGTTTCTGGCGCCGGCATCGCCGCCGCCTTTGTTTTTCCGTTCTGATTAATCTACCGGCGAAGGGCGGGCAAATCGAACGCTTTATACGCGCCGCCGGGAGCGCGAAGCGCAGCGGCGCCTTGCCGCACCCGCCGGCGTCAAATTTCACGGGCGGGAGGAGCGTTGGCGATTGCCATTCGCCGCCGGAGCTGTGGTAGTGTGTCTCCTCGCAATGCCGACTCGAACCGAGGCGCCGATGAAAATACGTTTCCCGCTGCTTGCGTCTTTTCTCCTGATTTTCGCGGCCGGTCCGGCGCTGGCGGAGGATGCGCTGCGCGATCAGGCCAAGGGCCTGTTCGAGCCGATCCCGGAGACGCCGCCGCAATTGCCGGGCGAAGCGACGACGCCCGAGAAACTGGCGCTCGGCAAGATGCTCTATTTCGATCCCCGCATTTCGGAAAGTCACGAGCTGAGCTGCGCCGCCTGCCATGATCTCGGCTTGGGCGGCGGCGACAGCCGTTCTTCGTCGATCGCGCGCGGGTGGCAGCTCGCCGGCCGCAAGTCGCAGACGGTCCTGAACGCGGTGTTCAACAAATCCTTCTTTTACGACGGCCGCGCCTCCGATCTGAAGGATCAGGTGATGCGCTCGGTCACCGCCTTCCCCGGCGCCATGCAGAAGACGCGCGGCGGCCCGACCATCTTCAACCCGGCGGAGCCCAACGCGGCCAAGGCGCACGCCGTCGAGCAGCTCAAGGGCATCCCGGGCTATGTGGAAGCCTTCAAGAAGGCCTTCCCTGGCGAAGCCGATCCGATCGTCTACGAGAATGTCGCGCGGGCCATTGCCGTCTTCGAGACGACGCTGATCACGCCCGACGCGCCCTTCGATCTCTGGCTGAAGGGCGATGACGCGGCGCTTTCGGACAATCAGAAGCAGGGATTGAAGCTGTTCATCGAAAAGGGCTGCTCCAACTGCCACAAAGGCGTGAACATTGGCGGCGGGAGCTACGCGCGCTTTGGCGTCGCCCATGCGCCGGCGCCGGAGATTCTGCCGACGGACGACTGGGGCCGCTATGCGGTCACGAAGAACCTCAATGACAAATATGTGTTTCGCGTGCAGGGCCTGCGCAACGTGGAACTGAACGCGCCCTATTTCCACAGCAGTCACACATGGGATTTGAAGAAGGCCGTCGAGATCATGGCCGACGCCCAGCTCGGCGTGAAGCTTTCCGACGACGAGGCGGCGAAAGTCACCGACTTCCTCAAGTCGTTGACGGGACGCCAGCCCGAGGTCGTTTTGCCCATCATGCCGCCGTCTGTCGCCACGACGCCGCGCCCGCAGCCATAAGCCGGCGGGGCGTGCTTGTTGCGCAAATGACACATGTTAAGAAAATCTGAATAATCGTTCCGGCGAACGTTGATCGTGCCCCGACCGACCGCTAAGCTTGATTTCCAATAGCTTCGCGTGTGCGGAAAGCGGTTCTGATGAGGCGAGCGTCGTTTCGGTCGATTTTTCTTGTTCTGGCGTTGGTCTTCCAGGCCGCGCTGGGCGGGAATGTTTTGGCCAGCTTCGCGGGACATCATGCCGGCGTCTCCGCCTCGCAGCATTGCGAAGTCAATGGCGCGGGGCCGCAGCATCAGCTCCCCGGCGAACAAAAGCACGATTGCCTTTCCTGCGTGTTTTGCGCGGCGAGCGCGCTCTCGTCGCCGCTCCCCCTGGCCGATGTCCATATGCCGGCGTTGCGCGTCGGCGTCGCGCTCCTCGACCACCTTGGGGATGAGTCGGCGCCGCTGGCCGTGATCGTGGACCGCGCCCATCAGCCGCGCGCGCCTCCCGCTATTTCCTGAAGCACTAATTTTTTGAACGAGTCCGACTCGTCTCGCGTCACCTTTTGGCGCGCATGGTCCCGCGCCTGACGCGCGTCCCCGCCACCCATAACAAACTCAATAATCGCTGAGGTTTCTCGGCGCTTGGGTGCGCTTGCGCCTTTGCGCCCGGAGTCTGCTAGCAGCGCCGCTTTGCGGCGTTCAGGGAGAATGAACATGCACCGCAATCATCTGTTGCGCGGAGCGTCCGCATGCGCGCTTGCCTTTTCTCTGGTGGCGTCTGCCTCCGCCCAGGAAACATTGCCGACCATCGACGTCGGTTCGGCTGCTCCCGGACCCTCGACGCAGGCCGGACCGGCTCCCGCTCCCGTGCGGCAGGCCAATACGCCGCCGGGCTTTTCTCCCGAGAAGATGGAACTGCCGATCTATCGCGAGCCCACAGGCCAGACCTTCACCAGCATAGACACGACGATCTTTCGCGACACGCCGCTCACCACCGTCACCGACATTCTGGAATACAGCCCCGGCATGTCGTTCAAGCAGGGCAACGGTCCGCGCGACATCGTTATTTCGATTCGCGGCTCTTCGGCCCGCAACGGCTTCGGCGTGCGCAATATCGTCTTGGAAGAAGACGGCTTCTCCGTCACCCAGCCGGATGGATTGTCCCGCACCGATCTCACCGATCCGCACGCCTATTCCGGCGTCGACGTCTATCGCGGCCCATCATCGGCGCTGTTCGGCAATTACGCCAATGGCGGCGCGATCAATTTCCGCACACGCACGGGCGCCCAGATCGACGGCGTTGAATATGGCAATGAGTTCGGCAGCTACGGCTACGTCAACAACTACACGGCGATCGGCAAGAAATACGGCGACTTTGACATTGCCGCCTTCATAAGCGACGTGCGCGGAGACGGCTGGACCCAGCACAGCGAATACAACACACAGTCCGTCAATCTCACGGCGCGCTATCAAGTCACGCCAGACGATCTCGTCACCTTCAAGGGCATTCACAACGAGCTGTTCGGCAATCTGGCCGCGCGCGAGTCGCTCAACCAGTTCTACAACAATCCGTTCCAATATGGGTGCTTGCAACTCCCCAACGCGGGCGGGACGACCCTCGCCGGCTATATCAGCCGCTCCTGGTGCGGTCAGAACACGGTGCCACTCAACGGCATCGCCGGACCGTCCCAGCAGGTCGACGGCGACATGGCGGGATTCCACCGCAACGACCGGCGCGATATTTTCGGACTGCGCTGGGAGCATGATTTCAACAAAGACACCAAATGGCGCACTCAGGTCAGCTACGACGACAAGAACATCATCCAGCCGACCGGCGCGACCTCCGCGCTGGAGGATGAACCTGCGGTCAACGCCACGACAGACGTCACCCAGCACTGGTCGCTCAACGGCCATGACGCGACCAGCTTCGCCGGCCTCTACTTCAACCGCACGCGCTATTTTAGCCCCACGCTCAACGTGCTGCCCTATGGCGACGGCGCCTATGGCGCGACGACCAGCCGGCAGAATGGCATGCAGCAGAATTTGGGCGGTCGCGGGCGTGAAGAGCTGGCGCTTTCGCCGACCGTGACGGGCGTTCTTGGCCTTGCGGCTGAGATGACGAAGATCAACGCCTATACGGAGAACTTCAACTATCTCCAGACAGGCGCGCTTGCGCCGGTTACCGGCTTCCAGCCCATTCTGGTCAATCACACCTATTGGAATTTCGCGCCGGAAGCCTCGGTCACCTGGCGCGCCATGCCAGATCTGCTCACGCATTTTCGTGCGTCCTCGGGTTATGGCACGCCATATGTGGGCCAGCTGTTCACCGCTTCGACGGGCTATCCCGGCGACGACTCGCAGCTCAAGACGCAGCGCAACACGGGCTTCGATATCGGCGGCGACTGGACGCCCGCGCAGAATGTGAAGGTGAGTCTGACCGGCTTCTACGAATGGTATCAGAACGAACAATTGTCGATGGCGGGCACCGTCAACACCGCTGCCACCTACACCGTCAACGCGCCGGGCTCCGTCCATCGCGGCGTGGAAGCCCTGATTGACTGGAAGCCCGTCGAAGGATGGCGTCTGCTCGCCAATTACACCTACAACAACCAGATATTCACGGACTTCACCGAACAGCTCGGCGCGGGCGGAGCGCTTGGCTACTTCAATCGCGCGGGCTACCGCATCCCCGGCGTCGCGCCTCATGAATTGACCGCGCGCGTCGGTTACGACCAGCCGTTCGGACAGCTCAAGGGCGTCGGAGCCTATGTCGAATATCTCTACAAAAGCTCCTATTACCTCGACAATGGCAATGTGCTGACGGCGCCGGGCTATGGCCTCGTCAACGTCAATCTTCATTACAATCATGACATCGCCATCGGGCCTCTCAAGAGCTTCAGCCTGTTCTTCGAGGTGCGCAACATCTTCGACCGGACCTTTATCGCTTCGGCGAATGATCTGACCAACAGCGTCACAAAATTGCCCGGCGGCCTCGTGGTGCAGAACGGCTACGCCTACATGTCGCAATATTCCACGGGCTCGATTTACGCTGGCAATCCGCGCCTGTTCCAGGGCGGAGTGAAGTTCAAGTTCTGAAAGTCCTGAGCATGAGGGGCGCGCTGGATGGCGGGCCCCTCGTCAATTTGCGGATTCCTGTCGCGGCGGCGGAAAGGCGTTAGGCATGTTGGAAACAAAGGCATTGAAGCACTTCTGGATCAAGATAGCGCCTCCGGGTGTGGAGGCGGGCGCGCTGCTGCGCGGCACGTTGATTTGCGAAGATAGTGAGCGTGCGATCATCGATGCGGTGAACGAGTTTTCCTCGGAATCATCTCGTAAGACAGGAAGAAACTGGTTCGTCGAGATTTTGCGGCCGGACCTGTCGCCCGTGTTTCCTCCAACGCCGCTTTTCGAATTCATCCGGTTGGCGGATCAGCAAAAGCGCGCCGATCGAAATCTGTCACAGCAAGACGAAAAACGTCCGGGCTTTTGGCCGCGAGAGCGCGAAAGCGCGCTTGCGGGCTGAGCCGGCGAAATAAGCCGCGTCGCGGCGTCAAGGGAGGAATTTTAATGCAACGGAACTCACTTTTGCGCGGCGCTTCAGCCTGCGCCCTGGCTCTTTCCTTGGCGGCTTCGGCCTCCGCGCAGGAAAGTCTGCCGACCATCGACGTCGGCGCGGCGGCTCCTCCCGGACCCGTGACCGCGCCCATTCCCGGCCCGGCTCCCGCAGCGCAAGTGGCCGACAAGCTCGGCCACACGGACAAGCCTTTCAGCGGCTCCGTCATCCCGGAAAGCGTCTCGCATGTGGCCGTGGTCAGCTCGGCGACGCGCGATGAAATCGACAAGACCGTCAACGTCATGACCACGGCCGAGACGTTCAAATATCTGCCCAGCGTGCTGGTGCGCGAGCGTTTCATCGGCGACCGCAACGCGACCGTGGAAGGGCGCGTGAACAATCCGCAGGACAGCGCGCGCACGATGGTCTACGCCGACGGCGTGCTGCTGTCGAACTATCTCGGCAACAGCTTTGCTTATCCTCCGCGCTGGGGCATGGTCTCGCCTGCGGAAATCGAGCGCATCGACGTGATCGCGGGGCCGCTCTCCGCCCTCTACGGCGGCAATTCGATCTCCGGCGTCTACACGATTACGACACGAATGCCGGAACATTTCGAGGTTCACGCCTCGGGTAATGCGGCTTTGCAGAACTTCACCTGGTTCCAGAGCAACGAGCTCGATCTCTCTGGAGATATGAACCTCCTCATCGGCGACCGCATCAATGATTTCTCTTATTGGGTCAGCTATGATCGTCTCGACGCGCAGGGCCAGTCGCAGACCTTCTCCAACAATCTGGTCAGCTTCACCAACCCGAACTCGAAAGGCCGCTACATCGATGGATTCGGCGGCGTGTTCGCGGCCGACCAGAACGGCAATCAGAACCTCATCGCCGGCGCCAATGGCGCGGATCACAACGAACAGCACATGGCGAAAGTCAAACTCGCCTATGATTTCACTCCGACGACCCGCCTGACATGGCAAACCGGCTTCTGGTCGCTGGTCGACAACACCTACAACACGCCATACATGACCACGGCGCAAGGCGTGCCCATCTATAGCCTCGGCTCGAAATCGCCGATCGCCTTCGGCGGCGGGAGTTACGGCTATTACGGCGGCAGTGGACTGACCTCGCTGGAGCCGAGCCACTCCAACGCCTCGCATCTGATGAACGCAGCGGAGCTGAAAAGCGACACCAAGGGCGTTTTCGATTACGATCTGGCCGCGACCCAATACAACTACCTGAGGGACTACGCCAACACCTCGGTGGCCTATGGCTTTACGCCGACCGCGACCGCCAATCCGCTCCTTCCGAGCTACAGCATCAATCCGGCGGGAACCAACGTCAATCAGGGCGGCAACTTCTGGCGCACGCTGGACGCGCGCTTCATTTATCGGCCGGATTTCGATCTGTTCGGCAAACATATCGTTTCGTTCGGCGCCAATGACTGGCTCTATTCGTTGAACTCGGTCACGACGAACACCAATGTGGCGACATCGAATTATTACAATTCGATATCGTCCATCTCCTATGGCAAAACCGAGATTCAGGGCGCCTATCTGCAGGACGAGTGGAAGTTCCTGCCGCAATGGCGATTGACCGCTGGCGGGCGCGGGGATTTCTGGACCGCATTTGGAGGCACGAACAACGCACTGGGCAAGGCGGTCCTTTATTCGCCGGAATCCTTCAAGGGCGCCTTCGAACCCAAGGGCGCGCTCGAATATCAGGTGACCCCGGATTTCGTGATGCGCGGCTCAATCGCGCGAAACTATCGATTCCCGACGGTCACGGAACTTTTCCAGGCGATCAGCACGCCGACCTCGGTTCAGATCAACAACCCCTATCTCCAACCGGAATCCTCGACCTATTACGATCTCACCGGCGAATATCATTGGCAAAACGCCTTTGGCGGCAATGTCGGCCTCGCCGTGCCGCGGGTCAGCCTCTTCGAGGACGATCGCTGGAACTTCATCGCGTCGCAAACCGCGCTCACCTCTGGCGTGCTCACAACGCAGCAGTCGAACATCGACAAGGTGCGCTTTCGTGGCATCGAAGCCGCCTTGTCGATGAAAGACATCCACTGGCCCGGGCTCGATTTCAACGGAAGCGCGACTTTCACCGATTCAAAGACGCTTTCGGATTACATACAGCCGTGGTTCCAGGGCATGCAGGTGCCGCGCGTTCCACGCATTCGTCTCCGCGGCACGCTTGTTTACGCCCCAACCTCCCAGTGGTCTGTCGCCGGCGGCATGCGTTTCGCCACCGGATCCTTCGTCAGCCTGGCCAACACAGACTTCAACCACGACAACTATGGCACGACGGACAGCTCCTATCTCGTGTTCGACGCCAAGGTGAATTACAAAATCGCCCCGAACTGGACCGCTACCGCCGGCATCGACAACATCGGCAACAACAAATATCTCGTGAACCCCAATCCCTATCCCGAGCGCACGTATTACCTCGGCGTGAAATATGATCTCGGCGGGCCCGAGAGGGGCGGGGACGCGACCATAGTCGGCGTCAACGCGCCAAACTCCAGCACCGTCGGCAGATAAGGCCATGCTCTCCCGGCGCGCCCGCCAGACCGGCGCGCGCGTCGGGAGATCTGCAGGTTCGCAAAATTCTTCGCGGAAGCTACCGGAGCCGTCGTCGAAGAACGGAAGAATCGGATCGCCAAAGCCAAAAGGGATCACAATGAAATACTCAGCCCTGATATTCGCCGCCTGCATGTTCGCGACTTCCGCGCTGGCGATCGAAGCCGAGCCAGCGGCGCCCGCCGCGCCGGAGCCAGCAAAGCCGGCGGCTCCCGCCGCCCCAGAGAAGCCCGATGCGAAGCCGAAGCCCACGGCGGCGAAGCCGCACAAGGCCAGCGAAATGTCGCGCAAGGCCTATGTGCGTGCGCTGGCCGCCGAAATCAGACGGCACACGCCGAAGACTTCCAAGGCGTCGCCCGGTTCGGTGACGGTCGCGTTCACTGTCGGCGCTTCCGGAAAGGTTGTGTCGCACAGCGTCAAACACAGCTCAAATCCCGAGGTTGCGGCTTTGGCCGGAAAGATTCTGGCGTCGATTCATACGCCGCCCCCTCCAGGCGGAAAGTTCACCGCCATTCAGGAATTCCGGTTCCGCTAAACATTGCGGTCGTGCGGCGGCCGTATTGCAGCCATTCGAGGAGACCAGTCGATGAACGCGATCATCCGTAACATTGAGGGCGCGGATCCGGCCGTGAACGCCGGCGCGGCCTATCGCATAATCTGGCGCTGGCATTTCTACGCGGGCCTGTTCTGCCTGCCCTTCATCGTGGTTCTCTCGCTGTCGGGCGCGGTCTATCTGTTCAAGCCGCAGATCGACGCCTTTCTCGACCGTCCTTACGATCA
>Ga0182013_10004062_pt1 | contig 17825 bp, 16 predicted proteins | sample 612S2MmetaG_FD_120487 | JGI IMG/M metagenome (GOLD analysis project Ga0182013, IMG submission 120487) | Permafrost microbial communities from Stordalen Mire, Sweden - 612S2M metaG | ecosystem: Environmental > Terrestrial > Soil > Wetlands > Permafrost | place: Sweden: Stordalen | collected...
GCAATTCCTTGGTTTCGCCGATCAGTTACCACCCGGCCGATAGCTGCGCTAGCCCCTTTAACGACATGCCTCGCTCCCTCGGCGTCTGGTTCGGGTCAAATTCGCCCGCGCACCCAAGCGACGAGGCGATCGGCGGCGCGGTCCAACGCCTGGTCCAGCGAGCGAACGGCTTCGGGACCCGTCGTGTGGTCTGCCGGCGCCTGCCCCAGGAAAACCGCAGCGCCAACCAGTCTGCCGCCCTGCTCGCTCGACAGGCGCGCGGCAATCTCAACGACTGCGCGCCTCCCCGACACATCAATTTCGAAGCGCCGCAGTTCGGTCGCGATTTGATAGCTGGCCGCGGCGCCCGGAAAAGCGGCGTCCACGCCGCGTTCCCTAAGTCTCGCGATCAGGCTCGCCTGCACCAGATGCGGCAGCCGATCCGCCCATTGCGCATCCGCAAGGTAAGCCAGATCGTCGGCCTCTCCCCGAATGACGAGACGATTTGAGTTCACCAATTGCGAAGCCGACGGCTCCGCGACCGCGACCGCGGAAGCGCGGGATATGGTGAAGGTTCGCGTATTTGCGGCAATGGACGCGCCAGAAAGATCGAAAGTCTCTCTCCGCGTAGCGCCGCAGCCGTGAAGACCGAGAGCCGCGACAAAAATCACCAACCTCACCCGAAACGATCCCGGCTTGCCGTTTTCGGTTTCAAAGCGACCACCGACTTTTTGTTCTGCCCTTAGGTCAGCGCTACCCATGAATCCTCTGTCGCGCGATCGCCGACGCAAGGGGTCTGGCCAAGATTCGCTTCCGCGAACAACCTACTCGAAACAGCCTTGTCCAGAAAGACGACGGCGCCCATGCGTCACAACTTCGCCAAAAAAAAGGAATAGCGGTTACCTCGCGCCCCGCCCTGCCCGAGGAAGGAAGCGCCGGAAGCAGCATGATTCAGCTAGAAAACGTCTTCAAATATTATCGCTCGAACGGGCACGTCAAGATCGTTCTGGACCACATAAGCATGGATTTCATGGCGGGGCGAAGCTATGGAATTCTGGGGGTCAACGGCGCTGGCAAGTCGACCATGATGCGCCTCCTTGCGGGAACCGAGCTGCCCAACAGCGGCAGGGTGCGCCGTTCCGCCAGAATATCTTGGCCGCTGGGATTTTCCGGCGGACTGCATCCAAAGCTCACCGGCAGAGAGAATGTCGCGTTCGTGGCGCGCATATACGGCCATGATGTGCGCCGTACCGTGAATTTCGTCGAGGATTTTGCTGAAATCGGCGCCTACATTGATGTGCCGATCATGACATATTCATCGGGAATGATGGCGCGCCTGGCTTTTGGCCTGTCAATGTCCATTGACTTCGAATGCTACCTCATCGACGAGGTGACGGCGGTTGGCGACGCGAGATTTGCCGCGCGCTGCAAGGATGAGTTCGAGAAACGCAAGAAACGCTCGGACATCATCATGATCTCCCATAGCATGCCCACGCTGAAGGAATATTGCGATCGCGGCATTGTTCTTGCCGGAGGGCGTTTGCACCTGTTTCCTAATGTTGACGATGCTATAGAGCTTTATAAGAAAATGAATTCGTGACGACCGCGACGCTTTCAACGGTCATTGGAGCCCGCAAGAAATGAGTTTCTCCGAGCTGGACACAAAGATTCCGGCAACAGTCGACGACCCCAAGGCGTTGCGAGAGTCGATCTCGCGCGCTCTTCGCCGCGCGGCGCGCAAAGCGCGGGCGCCTGCCGCGATCATTTCTGGCGGCGCCGGTTTTCAGGCCCGCAAGGGCGCGCGCGCGTTTCGCATGGGATTGATCGCCAGCTTCATCTTATTGGTTATCGTGCCCCTGATGATTGAATCCGTCTATTGGGGATTGATTGCCACAAAGCAATATACGACCGAGGCGAAGTTCGCGTTGCGAAGCGGCGAGGCCTCGCCGCTTGACGCTCTTGGCGGCGTAATCGGCGCACCCGCCTCTCAGCAGATGCAAGACACGCAGATCATTGCAAACTACATCAAGAGCCGAACCATGGTCGAGGCCCTGAACAAGGCGCTTGACCTTCGCCGCATCTACGCGCGCCCGGAAGTCGACTACTTTTCGCGCCTTTCCCGTTCAGACACGATCGAAGATCTCGTAAAATACTTTCGCAAACGCATGGATGTCTCCGTGGAGGCGGTTTCAGGAATTGTCCAAATAGATATTCGCGCCTTCACGCCCGAGGACTCCTTGGCGCTGACCAACAAAGCGATCGAGCTTTCGGAGATTCTCGTCAATGATCTTTCAACGCGATCACGCCGGGATGCCTTTCAGCTGGCGCAATCCGAACTCAACCGCGCCGAAGGGCGGTTGCGAGCGGCGACGGAACAAATGCGCGAGGTGCGAGATACGCAAGGCGTTCTTGACGCGAGCGCGGCTGCGGAAGCAATAACGAAGGTCATAAATGTATTGCGTCTGGAGCTGTCGCATGCCGAAGAAAGCATCGCAACGCAAGGCGGGGCTGTCACTCCCGACGCGCCGCAGGTGCGAGTGCTGAACGCGCGCATCAAAAGCCTTAAGAGTCAGATCGCTGACTATACGCGGCAGATCGCGGGCGGCTCGGATGCTGGCGGCGACAGCATGGCGCAGCGCCTCGGGGCGCTGTCCCGTCAGCAGGTGGAATTGGACCTGGCGCGTCAGCAATATGTGCTCGCTTCGGCGAATTACGAGAGCGCGCGCGTCGCCCTGGAGACGCAGACCGGCTATCTGGCGTCCTTCCTCCATCCGACGCTTGCAGAAAAGTCGACCTACCCGCGGCGTGGGTGGGAATGGTCTATCGTGGTTTTCCCGGCGCTACTGATATGGATGCTTCTCGCCTCTCTCGCTTTGGTCGCGCGCGACTATATGGCGAAGTAACAGGACGTCTGGCAATCTGGTCCACGAGCGTCTTTCTGCCGCAGACAGCGTGCTTGATGCGCCTGCGCCTAGAGCCTAGACATATGAATAGATGTCTCAACTGCAAGAAATCGCTGCGGATCATCGGGACAATTTCACATGTCGACTTCCATACCGGTTGCACTTCCACGAAATCCCTGTTTCTCGTCCGGCCCCTGCGCCAAACGACCCGGTTGGTCTCTGGAGAATTTGGCGAACGCGACGCTCGGGCGTTCCCATCGCGCCAAGGCGGGCAAGGAAAAGCTCGCGCAAGCGATCGAGCTTTCGCGCGAGATTCTGCAGGTTCCCGCCACCTATCTTATTGGAATTGTTCCAGCATCAGACACAGGCGCCGTGGAGATGGCGCTGTGGTCTTTGCTCGGCGCCCGTGGCGTTGATGTCCTAGCCTGGGAGAGCTTTTCCAAAGACTGGGCGACCGACATAGAAAAGCAGCTTAAAGTCCCGGGCGCACGGAGCCTCTTGGCGGCTTTCGGCGAATTGCCTGACTTAAATGGGATCAATTTCGACAATGACGTCGTTTTCGCCTGGAACGGAACCACCTCGGGCGTTCGCGTGCCAAACGCCGAATTTATCCCTGATGATCGCAAGGGTCTCACGATCTGCGACGCAACCTCGGCCGCATTCGCGCAAAGACTTGATTTCTCGAAGCTCGACGTAACCACCTACTCCTGGCAAAAGGTTTTGGGCGGCGAAGCAGCGCACGGAATGATCATTCTGTCGCCGCGCGCCGTGGAGCGCCTTGAGAGCTATACGCCGGTATGGCCGCTGCCGAAAATTTTCCGTTTGACCAAGGGTGGAAAGCTCAACGAAGGCATTTTTCGGGGCGAGACCATAAATACGCCCTCCCTGCTATGCGTGGAGGATTATCTCGACGCCCTGAACTGGGCGAAGTCCATTGGCGGCCTTGATGGGCTCATGGCTCGCGCGGATAAAAACGCAAAGACAGTTGCCGACTGGGTTGAAAGAACGCCGTCAGTTGATTTTTTGGCCAAGGAACCGGCTACGCGCTCCAACACGAGCGTTTGTCTGCAATTCGCCGATCCCAAGATCACCGCGTTGCCAATCGAACAGCGCGCCGCGCTCGCCAAGACGATCGTATCCCTCGTCGAACGGGAGAAAGCGGGCTTCGATTTCGCCGCCTATCGCGACGCGCCGCCCGGGTTCCGCATTTGGTGCGGCGCGACAGTGGAAGCGTCCGACATCGCCCTACTGACCAAATGGATTGACTGGGCCTACGCCGAGGCGACAACGGGTCTGTGATCCAACGACACACTCCGAACAGGACGACATCAGCGTTTTTGCGCATCCATCGCACAAGGATTTCAGATATGCCCGCACGCGTCCTCATCTCCGACCAACTTTCCCCCGCCGCAATACAGATATTCAAGATGCGGGGCGTCGACGTCGATTTTCTACCGGCGCTGGGGAAAGACAAGGAGAAGCTTGCAGAGGCGATCGGCGATTATGACGGCCTGGCGATACGCTCCGCAACCAAGGTGACCGCCGACATATTGGCGAAGGCTCCGCGATTGAGAGTCATCGGCCGCGCGGGCATTGGCGTCGACAATGTCGACATTCCCGCCGCGACGGCGCGTGGCGTCATCGTCATGAATACGCCCTTCGGAAACTCCGTCACGACGGCCGAACACGCCATAGCGCTGATGTTTGCGCTGGCGCGCGAAATTTCCGCCGCGGATGCTTCTACACAAGCAGGCAAGTGGGAAAAGAGCCGCTTCATGGGCGTCGAGATCACCGGGAAGACGCTCGGGGTCATCGGCTGCGGCAATATAGGCACGAATGTCGCGACGCGCGCGCTGGGACTCAAGATGCGGGTTATCGCCTTCGACCCCTTCCTCTCCGGGGACCGCGCGAAGAGCCTGGGCGTTGAGAAAGTGGAACTCGACGAATTGTTGGCGCGTTCGGATTTCATCACGCTGCATACGCCATTGACCTCGCAGACCCGCGACATCCTCTCCACCGAAAGCCTCGCCAAGACGCAAAAAGGCGTGCGCATCATCAATTGCGCGCGTGGGGGGCTCGTTGATGAAGTGGCGCTACGAAAGGCGCTCGACAGCGGTCATGTCGCAGGCGCGGCCTTCGACGTATTTGTGACGGAGCCGGCGACGGCCAACCCTCTGTTCGGACATCCTCATGTCGTTTGCACGCCGCATCTCGGCGCCTCGACCACGGAAGCGCAAGAAAAAGTGGCGCTGCAAGTCGCCGAGCAGATGTCCGACTATCTGACGCGCGGCGCCATCTCCAATGCGGTAAATTTTCCCTCGATCACCGCCGAGGAGGCGCCCCGACTGCGTCCTTTTGTGGAGCTTGCCGAAAAGCTGGGGCTTTTCGTCGGCCAGATCGCGCGCAGCGGAGTCGACAAGATTTCAATCGTCTATGAGGGCGTGGTCGCAGCCCAAAAGACCAAGGCGATTTCCGCAGGCGCAATCTGCGGCTTGCTGAAGCCTATACTGGACGATGTCAATCCTGTTTCCGCGCCCATCATCGCCAAGGAGCGCGGCGTCGTCGTCGAAGAAGTGACGCGGGAGGTCGAGAGCGACTATGAATCACTCGTCACGCTTCGCGCGTCAACGGCGCAGGGCGAGATCGCCGTATCCGGAACCGTGTTCCACGACGGCAAGCCTCGCATCGTCCGCGTTGGCGACATCGCCGTGGAGGCCGAGTTCGCGCCATCCATGATCTATGTGACGAATGAGGATAAGCCGGGCTTTATCGGACGGTTTGCGGGGTTGCTCGGGGACTCCCACGTCAACATCGCGACCTTCGCGCTAGGGCGAGACCACGTGGGCGGCGCAGCGGTCGCGCTGGTGGCCATCGACGGCCTTGCTCCGGACGCCACTCTCGCGGCGATCCGGGAACTGTCGGGCGTCGAGCGTGTCATCGGCATGCAGTTTTAGGCGTGCCGAAGCAGGCGCTCAATTCATGTGCCATCCATGGCTGACGATAATAGATTCGCCGGTCATCGCGTTGGTCTTGAAGGCGGCGAGCATCAAGGCCACTTCCGCGACATCGCTCACCATGGTGAACTGCTTGTCGACGGTTTCTCCAAGCATCACCTCGTTGACCACGCGTTCTTCAGTGATTCCAAGATCATGCGCCTGCTGCGGGATTTGCTTCTCGACGAGCGGCGTCATGACGAAGCCGGGGCAAATGATGTTGGACCGCACATTATGCTTGGCGCCTTCCTTGGCCATGGTTCTCGCAAGACCAAGCAATCCATGCTTGGCCGCCACATAAGCGGATTTGAGCGGCGAGGCCTCGTGGCTATGCACAGAGCCCATGTAGATCAGCGCGCCGGACTGCTGTGGATACATGTATTTTAGGCAGGCCTTGGTAGTAAGAAAGGCTCCGTCGAGATGGATCGCAAGCAGCTTTTTCCAGTCGGCGAAAGGAAAATCTTCGATCGGATGAACGATCTGTATCCCGGCGTTGGAGACGAGAATATCGATTGTGCCAAATGTTTTCGCCGCGAGGTCAACTCCCGCGTTGACCTGATCTTCGTTCGATACGTCCATGGCGACCGCGAAGGCTACTGCGTCGCCGCCAAGGTCCGTCGCCGCGGCTTTCGCCGCGTCCAGGTTAAGATCGGCGACGACGACACGGCCGCCGGCTTCGACAAACCGCTTGGCTATGCCGAGGCCAATCCCACTTGCCGCGCCCGTAATGAATGCGACCTTGCCATTAAGTTCCATTGATCAGTTCCTTTGTTCGGCTATTCGGCGAGATAGTCATGAACGACCTTGCCAAGGCCCAGCGTCAAATCGGCGACAATATGGACGGCTGAAACGATTTCGCGGACCGGCAGTTCCGCGACGGGAGCCAACGCATGCCAGCCGAGTTCCAAAGTCCCGGGCCCCGACCACGCGCCCTTGATCGCGAGATCCTCAAGCCGGTAATCGACTAGTTCCAGAATACGGGGGGAGCCGTCGACATGAGGGATGAGCTTGAGCAGATAATTCGGGGCCAGCATCGTCTTTGCGACGGTCGACGCGTCCAGTGCGTGATATTTGAAGCCCATCGCGCCAGTGGCGACCCGCACTGGCCCCATGTCGAGCGTTCCGATCAAGGCGTCCTGATGAACGCTGAGCGAGGGTTGGCCAAACTTCTTGGGGAAACCCCATAGCTCTCGACCGCCATAAATCGGCGCGCCGTCATTTAGAAACATCGCATGGGTATAGGAGCCTGGCTGCCCGTTAAATTGGACAGGAATCACCTGACCCGACTCGGTATAATCTCCAAAGCCCGTGGAATTGGGCATCCGGATGAATTCATATTTCACCAGCGGCTCGTCGAAGGTGAGCGGCTCGGGCAGGATTTTCTCAATCGCCTCTCGATCGGTGCGATAGGTGATGATGAAATACTCGCGATCATAGAAGCGATAGGGTCCGGGTGGATATGCGGGACTCGTCAACGGCATTGAGAAGGCGCGGCGGCGAACTTCTTCGACTTTCATATTGGCCTCTCAAATCATTTCTTTGGCGTTTCATCACGCGTGAGATCGAATACCTCCACCGCTCCAACCGGACGCGTACGCCCGATCCATGCGGGGTGACTGAGAGTGGTCTCCACGTCGCGGAAGCCATCGGCCCAGTTCCGCTCCATAGTGAACCGCGAAAACTCGTAATCCTTCGACGCGTTCTCATACACCGCGCGGCGATGGATAAGGTGCACTATGGTGGTCGCCGCGTCAGAGCCTCTCTCCTCCAGGAGGCGCCAGTCTGGATCGGCGCGCGTCTCCGCCGGCAGTTTGGCGGCCAGCCTGCTTATCGCCAGTCTGACATTCTGACGGTGACACATCATGTCGGTGTTCAGCCGCGTGCGGCTTGAGTAGCGAATGTCCTTCTCTCTCTGCGCAACCTCCAGCAATGTCTTGGGCAATTCGCCTCGGGCGCTGAAGAGGTCGATCTGAAAAACACAATAGTCGTCCTCGGTCCCCTCAAAATCGAGTACATATTGCAATGGCGCATTCGAGACGATGCCCCCGTCCCAATAATACTCGCCGTCGATTTCGACCGGGGGAAACGATGGCGGCAAGGCGCCGCTGGCCATGACGTGCTCCGGCCCGATCTTGTGATAATTGGTGTCGAAATATTGGAAATTGCCTGTGCGGGCGTTCACGGCGCCGACGCTGAAACGAATCCCGCCGTCATTGAGCAAATCGAAATCGACAAGCGAAAGAAGCGTTTCTCGCAGCGCGCTGGTGTCATAGACTCCAACTTCGGAGGGCTTGTAGGGCCAACCCGGGATTTGCGGAGGGGCGCGCGGCGCGAAGAAGCCCGGAACGCCGAAAGCCGCGGTCATCGCCGCACTGGATTCATTGAAGAGCCGCAGACTCGCATCATCCTGCGAAATGGGTTGCGCCAGCAGGTTGCTCGATGTCTGGCGCCAAAATCGCTCCAAGCGTTCGACGCGCCGCTGGGGCGGATTCCCGCAGATGATCGCGCCATTAATCGCGCCAATCGATACGCCTGCGACCCAGTCCATATGAAAGGTCGCCCGCTGAAGCGCCTCATAGGCGCCGGCCTGGTAAGAGCCCAGCGCGCCGCCGCCCTGAAGGACAAGCGCTATTTTCTCTTTTCTGGATTCAGGCATGAGTTCTCAAGATTGCAGGCGCGAGACCTTCCCGCCCCTTCTACTTTAAACTGTCCCGCTGTTCGTTGAACGAAATTTTCGACAAATCCAAAAATATTTGCAAAATCAGGGTGTGCTCGGACGCCGGTTTTCGCCAGGAGGGAGTCCCCGATGAGCCCTGGGAGCCATGACCGGCAAGCAACCCACGGGCGGAACTGAGATTTGGAAGTCGGCTTCGGCATTTTCGCCAACGGCGGCCGTATCTTGAGTCAGGCGCAACCCTGCGGCCCCCTAACCAGACGCTGCCCGTCCCGAGCCCGACTGATGCGCACGCTGCTCCATTTTGGGATGCCGCCTTCGGCGTCCATCTCGGACGAAAGCCTTGGACAAGATCACGTCCTTAACTCTCGCTCATATCCCAGAAGGTTAAGGGGCGCACATGCAATCAATCGGGCGAACCCCCGCGAGCGTAGAAACCCAAAAGCCCGGACGCCCCGATATCGACTTCCTTCCAGAGCTTCTCTCCGATTTACGGCGGGGGGAACTCGTTCGAGCATTGGAGCGAATCGAGACCCAGCGCGAGTTTGTCGATTCCAGTGAAACAGCGAGCTATCTCGCCGGCCTCGCACGCGCCACACATGGAGATCCTGTCGGGGCGATCCGACATCTTGAACAAGCGATTCGCTTAAATCCGAGGCATGCGCGCGCGCTGGAAGCCCGTGCGATAGCTTTGCAGAGCCTGGGGCGCGAAGAAGAAGGGATCGCCGACAGCGAAGCGCTTGTGCGGATCGAGCCGCAAGATCCGCGCGCCTGGATCCTTCTGGCGACAACGAATTTCAGGGCGAACAAATTCCACGCGGCGCTCGGCGCCTACGCCCGCGCTCTCTTCCTTGATCCGGATAATACGGCGGCAATAACCGGCGAAGCTCTATCTTTGCACGCCTTGCAGCGCGACGCCGAGGCGATCGGAAGTTACGACCGCGCCTTGCTGCTTGCGCCACGAGACAAGGCTCTTTGGCACAATCGCGCCGTCTCTCTTGCGTCACTGAACCAGAACGAGCAAGCGCTCGATTCATACGGACGGGCCATAGCACTGGATCCTAATTACCTTCCGGCGCGGGATGGCGCGATAGTCGCGCTCCTGCGGTTGAAGAAATTCAACGAGGCGTTGACGCTATGCGATGAAACGCTCCCTCTTGCGCCAGATCATGCGCCTGCAAAATTCATGAAGGCTAATGCATTGCATGAACTGCGGCGGTTCACCGAGGCCCTTCTCCTCTATGATCTGGCGCTGCTGCAATGTCCAAATGATCCAAGAATTATCGCCAATCGCGGCATCACGCTTCTCCAGCTCGGCGCTTTCGAAGATGCGCTCGCCGCAGCGCTGGAAGCTGTGCGTTGGGCTCCTGACTTCGTCGTCGGCTGGCGTTGCAAGGGCAGCGCTGAATTGAGGCTGACGCGATATGAAGATGCGCTTGCTTCGTTCGACATCGGGCTGCAATTGTCGTCGAACGATCCCGACATCCTGTGCGGCCGCGCGATCGCGCTGAAGGAATTGTCACGGTTTGACGAGGCGCTCGATGGCTTCGAACAAGCCCTTTCGGCCGATCCGGCCCATGTGGAAGCGAAAGCAAATCTCGGAGCGCTGCTGCTCCTGCTCGGACGCTTTCCTGAAGGGCTTCCCCTTTTCGAATATAGATGGATTCAAGGAGAGGTCGCCAAGGCGAACTCAGTCTTTCCCTGGCCGGAGTGGAAGGGCGAACCGCTTGAAGGGAAACGCCTTCTGGTCATGGACGAAGCCGGCCTTGGCGACGTCATCCAATACTGCCGCTATCTGCCCTTGCTTGCCGAATCCGCCGCGAATGTGGACTTCTCCTGCCGACGCCCAATGCGCGCGCTTCTGAGCGGCGTGAATCACATGGTCAATATCATCGACCATCCTGACGGCGATGAAGAGTATAATTTCTGCGTCGCCCTCTGCAGTCTCCCATTAGCGTTCGGAACGGCGCTCGACACAATACCTGCAAAGTTTCCCTACCTTCGGGCCGACGAGGATCGCTCATCAATATGGAGCGCGCGGATCGGGAAACATGGCTTCAAGGTCGGCGTATCATGGCATGGGAGTTCGCACGCCCACTCTGATAACGCCCGCGCGACGCCGCTGGCGGCGCTTGCCCCGCTCGCGGAAATCGCTGGCGTTCGCCTGATAAGCCTGCAAAAGAACATGGGCGTCGAGGAATTACTGGCGTCGCCGAACGGCATGCGCATCGAAATGCTGGACGCGGACTTCGACGCAAGCGGCGACGCATTCCTGGACGCCGCCGCCGTGATCGAGAACCTTGATCTGGTCATATCCGTCGACACTTCGATCGCGCATCTTGCAGGCGCTCTTGGGAAACCGGTCTGGATAGCTCTTAAGCACGTGCCGGAATGGCGCTGGCTGCTCGGGCGCAACGACAGCCCGTGGTATCCAACGGCGCGTCTTTTCCGGCAGGAACAGCGCGGCGACTGGGATGGGCTATTCCGCCTGATGGCGAAGGCCCTTAAGGAGCTCGTCAGCGCAACGGCCGCCAGCGCCCGGGCGCCGATCCTTCTTCCAGGCTCCGTTGGCGAGCTTATCGACAGGCTGACGATTCTTGAAATCAAGTCGCAAAGAATCACCGATCAACCCAAACGCGCGAATGTGCAGCGCGAACTCGTTCTTTTGCGCGAGATGAAATCGGCGCACATCTCCCAAGGACCGGATCTTGATGCGCTTGAGCGCTCGTTAAAAGAAGTGAATCTGTCGCTCTGGAACATCGAGGACATGATCAGACGTCATGAGCTGCAAAACGACTTTGGCGATGAATTCATCAACCTGGCGCGCCGCGTCTATAAGGAGAACGACCGTCGCGCTGCGCTCAAGCGCCAGATCAACCTACTCTTCGATTCGCCACTGATCGAAGAAAAATCCTATGATGAAACCTCGGAAAAGTGAGCAAGGCGAATTCCTCCAGCCAGTCGCGGCGCCGGCGCCGGGCAGCCTGCCCGGCCAGAAGCTTGCCTCTTTAAGCCGCCTCGGCGAGCGCGGCTTCAAACGCCACCATGTCTATCACCGGCGCATAGGTCTCGCGCTCGGGCTCGGGCGCCGTCAGCAAGGGCGCCGCAGCGCGCGCCTGCTCCAGCGCGGCTTCCATCTCGAAGCGACGCAACAGCGCCATCAAGCGATCGAGTTCACCGCCGTTCAATTCCTCGCAGGCGGTCAATACCCGCTCGATCATTACGAGTGACAGCTGCGCCTCTCCGCTTCCGCCGAGCACACCACCGAACTCGCGTTGCGCCTCAAGCGCCGCCCGGAACGCGGGTAGGAGCTTCGGAGGCAACCCCGCCTTGGCGTAAAGCGCAGCGAAGCCCGCGCCACGAAAATCCCGCAACTGACCCGCCACCCGATCTTCACGCAAACCCGAAAGCTCGACCAGCGCGGCCTCAAACAGATCTCGATTGCCAGAAAGAAGCGCCCGCAGCACCAGGCTGGGCGTCAGCTGGCCCGACGTCCGCAAATGCGCGCAAAGTTCGCGCACTCCCGCGCGACCGTCCCTGACTGCGGTTTCGGCGACAATCATCACATTGGCCTTGTCGCGCGCCTCTCGCGACATGCGCTCGGCGCGCTCAGGCGACAGCCATGCGCAATCAATCACGAAGGCGCTGAGGCTCGCGGCGGCCGCAGCCACCAGTTCGCTGCGAATGGTGGCGGGCAGCCAAGGACGAGCCAGCAGGGCTTCCCGCATTTCTCCATCATCGCCAAATCGCTCGATCATGCGACGCATGGAAAAGTCCGCCAGCTCCGCGCCGGGATTGACGGCGAGGGAAATGGCGGCTTCACGCGCGCCGACCTCGGCTAAAGCCGCGCCGACGCTGAGCGGCACGCGGGCGCGCAAGGCGATGGCGCTCTGCGCGAAGGCGTCGCCGACGGCGGCGCAATCGATCAACTCAGCCTCGGTCAACAAGGGTGAACGGGAAAGAACGGGCGCGGCGATGTCGGACTGGTCGCTGGCGAGCGCGGAAATGAGCGAATGTGGAGCGTCGGCGGCGCTCGCGAAATTGTCAGCTAGCGCCCGGCGCACCACTGGAGACGGATCGTCGAGCAAGGACATCAGGGCAATCTCGGAGTCCCGGCGTGTCGGAGCGTCCATCTCCGAATAGAGGTAAGCTCTAGCCAGCGCTCCGGCTCCTTCGGCGCGCTGAGCGGCCGTGGCTTTTTGTGCCCATTGCAGGAAATTACGCACGATCATGGGCGATTCGATCCTCTCGACGCCGACGACGGAAATATGCCGTTCACGGATAGAGAATCGTCGGTTATGGTAAATTCCAGCTTAATGGCGGCCTGACGCCTAGAAATTGCTGAAGGAACGCCGACACAATTGCGATCCTGCCTTATCCTTCCCGACGATCCGCTTCCGCAGGCGAAGTGTCTGCTGGCCTGTGGCGCGGACGCCTTGCTGCTAGATCTTCGCGAGGCGGCATGCGTCGGCTGGGAGTCAGCACCCGCCTTCTTGAGACTGGCCAGAACCGTCGAACCGCGTCCGCAGGTATATGTGAGGCTTGGACCGCTCGAAGGGGGGGCAGTCGATCTTGCGCTGACGAGGTTACGAGACGCGCCGCCGGACGGAATCTTTCTGGAAAAGGCGGCGGAAGCCGCCAGCGTCCAGCATCTCGGCTCCAAGCTCGCGGTGTTCGAGGCGGAAGCGGGATTGCCTGACGGCGCCACCCGAATCGTGGCGCTTTCCGCTCAAACCCCCGAAGCGGTTTTTGCTCTTGGTGGATACAGGAATTGCTCTCCACGGCTGGCGGCTCTCGCCTTCGAGAGCGAACCATTGGCGAGGGCTTTGAAAATAGAGATGTCGGACGAAGCGCCGCCTGCGCCAATCATGCTTGCACGAAGCCTCCTGGCGCTCGCCGCGTCAGCGGCGAGCGTGTTGGCGCTGGACTTGCCCTCTCGTCGCCGACTCGATGACGCCGAATTGCGGGCGCAATGTCTCGAGGCGCGCCGCAATGGCTTCAATGGCAGAGGGGCGAACGCTCCGGAAGAAATTGCGATCATTCAAGAAGCCTTCCGGACAAGAGCTTGAGCCAGAAGGGCGTCGACAAAAGGCCCCAATTTGCGCCATAGCTGGCGCATCATGCGCATTACAACGATCGCCAGTCTGTTTGTCGCCATTTTGATCGCGCCGTCCGCATGGGCGGAAAGCGCGCCGAAAGGCCCTCACCCGACCAAAACCACGGCGTCCGACGCCACGACTCCGCAAGGTGGCGTTCGCCTCGCCGCCGCCTTGGCGTCAAGCGATCAGCAAGGTGTAAAGTCCGGCATTGTCTGGCGTATTTTTGAGGAGCATGGCGACCCAAATGGCAAGCACAGGCTGGTTGCGGAGTCGCAGGAGGCAACGCCGACCATTAGTCTCGCCGACGGCTCCTATATCGTTCATGCCGCCTTTGGCCTGGCCGGGGCCACGCGCCGCATTGTCGTCGAAGGGCGAACGCTCTCTGAACGCCTGATCCTGAACGCCGGCGGCCTCAAACTGGTCGACGTACTGGGTGAGACCCACATCCCGCCACAGCGCCTTTCGATATCCATCTATGTGCCGGAGCGGGGGAATTCGGAAGCCAAGCTTGTCCTCGCCAATGCGCGGGGCGGAGAGACAATCTCTCTGCCAGAGGGCTCATATCATATCGTTTCGACGCTCCTTGACACGAGCCAGGGCGCGCAGGGCGCCAACAACGCCACGAACTCGATTGTGACCGCCGATCTACGCGTTCCCGCTGGAAAACTGATAGAGGCCACGCTGCGCCACCGGGCCGCCACCATGACCCTGAAGCTTGTCAACACGCCGGGCGGAGAGGCCCTCGCGAACACCTCCTTCTCCGTGCTGACGCCGGGCGGCGACGTGATCCGCGAATTGATAGGCGCGTTCCCTTCGCTGGTTCTGGCGGAAGGCGAATATGTCGCGATCGCGCGCCATGACGGAAAAACCTATCAAAACACTTTCAAGGTGCAGTCGACCAAGGACGCAGACGTGGAAATCGTGGCCAAAGATGCGCCGCCTCAAACTTCGGAAGCGCCCCCTGGAGCAGAATAACGCCTGGCAGTTCCGCCGAACTGGGGCCCGGCGCAATAAAGCTCAAGCAACAAGGGCTGCCGCGCCGTCGAGCACCGACGTCCCCCCGCCGGTCACCACCCTCGCCAGGCCCGGCGCGGCGACGGCGATATTGTCGGCGAAGAAGCGCGCGATCGCGAGGCGTCGTGGATCGCCATACGCAGCGCCTTTTATGAGAAGCGTCGCGCCACGCGCCAGCGCGAAGAGCCTCAGATAGGGCGTCGCGCCTGCGAGCAGCGTGCCCGTATCCGCATCGAAGAGGTAGCGGCTGGCGGCGTCAAAAGCCTGGACGGCCTCACTGGCCGGGCTGAAATCGCCAAGTCCCTGCGCCTGATCGAGGATCAAGCGCATGTCCTCAATCTCCCGGCGCAACGCGGCTCCGTCGGAAAGTTTCAACTTGCGCGTGACGAGATCAATAGCCTGAATGCCATTGGTTCCTTCGTAAATCGGGGTGATGCGGGCGTCGCGCATCAGTTGCGCCGCCCCCGCCTCTTCAATGAAGCCCATGCCGCCTAATATTTGCACGCCTAACGACGCCACCTCATTGCCGATGTCGGTGGAGAAGGCCTTGGCGAGCGGCGTCAGCAGGCCCGCGCGCTCATGCTCCTGGGCAGCGCGAGCGGGATCCGCCTCGCGACGGGCGCGATCAATCGAAGCCGCCGTCTCAAAGCATATCGCCCGCGCGGCGTGGGTCAAGGCCAACATGGTGAGCGCCATGCGCGCGACATCAGGATGATTGATGATCGGGACGACCGGATCGCCACTCCGCGCGGTTCCGGCCTTCTCAAATTCGCGCCCTTGCCGCCGCTCTCGCGCGTAGTCAAGCGCTTGCCGGGTCGCTCGCTCGGCGAGCGCGACACCCTGCACGCCCACCGCCAGCCGCGCATTGTTCATCATCGTGAACATGCAGGCCAGCCCCTTGTTTTCCTCGCCGATCAGATAGGCCGTGGCGCCTCCCGCATCACCATAGATCATGGTGCATGTCGGCGAGCCATGAACGCCCAGCTTATGCTCGATGCCCGCGCAACGCAGGTCGTTGCGGCGCTTGAAAGCGCCCCCTTCGTCCGGAAGAAACTTGGGGACGAGAAACAGGGAAATTCCGCGCGTTCCCGCCGGCGCGTCCGGGAGCCGCGCCAGAACCAGATGGACGATATTTCCCGTCAGATCGTGCTCGCCATAGGTGATGAAGATCTTTTGTCCGAACAGCCTGTAAGTTCCGTCCCCGGCGCGTTCGGCTCGCGTCCGCAGCAGGGCGAGGTCCGAGCCGGCCTGAGGCTCGGTCAAGTTCATCGTGGCCGTCCACTCGCCGGATATCAGCCTGTGAAGGTAAATCTCCTTGAGTGCGTCGCTTGCATGCGCCTCGATAGCCTCTATCGCGCCGTGGCCAAGGAGTGGGCAAAGCGCGAAAGCCATGTTCGCGCCATTCCATATTTCCGTGCAGGCGACATTGAGCAGCGCTGGCAGGCCCAGGCCCCCATGTTCGGCGGAAGCCGCCAGGGCGTTCCAACCGCCCGCCGTCCATTGCTCGTAGGCCTCGCGCCAGCCGGGCGCGGTGATCACCGCGCCATCGGAAAAACGCGCTCCGACGCGGTCCCCTACCTTGTCGAGAGGATGCAGGGCTTGTTCGGCAAATTTCGCGGCTTCGCTCAGCGTCGCTTCCGCGACGCCGCCAGCGATATCCGCATATATTCCCTTTGCATCGATTTCGCCGGGCCTGGCGGCCAGATTGATGGCAAAGGTCAAGTCGTCGAGCGGGGCGCGGTAGGACATTTGGTCTCCAGAAGAGAATCGCTGTCCATAGATTTAGCGCGTATGCGCGAGCCTAACAGCCCAACTTGAGCTAATCCTGACCGCAACGCCCATCATTATCGCTTGCTCACGGCTCTCTCAATTGCGCGTGGCGAGGCTGAAGGCGTTGCCCATGCGTGGCAAACGGACTGGCGTAATCGATCATGACGAACTGAACTATTCTCAGTTTTCGGGACCGCAGAGTCTCCTTGTCGCGCGCTTTCATTTCATCGGCGACATTTGGCCTCATCGGCGTCGAAGTTCACATCGTGAGAATAAAGCATCTCCATAATATTTTGTCTGTAATGACTGCTTGTAGTCTGCAATTGCATCGCAGCCAGCGAATGAGGCAAATTATTCGCAAGCAGGCCAAAGTTGCCGGATGGCGCCATCGACGCTCCGGTCATTCGCGTGAGCCTGGCTTCAAAGCCGGGCAACCAGTTTGCTTTTCAGCGGATACCGAGGCAGTGAATAATAGTTCACGATCGTATATATAGAGATAACTCAGAACAACCACGCTTGTTATATATATTAGAAATAGTTATATACATTACATTCATTACAAATAGCGTGTTTATAACAATTACAGCCTAAATTAATGTCATTGCAGGGTAGTATCTATGGATGCGCACCTTAATACATGGAGGATAGTCATGCCCCGGTTTGCAAATGTGCGCCAGAGAACCAGGGAGAAAAATCTTCGTGTCAAAATCTTCGTAACACCAAATTTTTCCATGCGTTTCCACAAATAGGGCTGTCGCCTGTTACGCGACTCAGCTTGACAAGCCGGGTGAAAAAGAATCCCATCATTTTGTGTGGAGCATGGCTCCCGCCTCGTGGATGGCCCATAATAGTCCCACAAGAAAAATAACAACCCGACCGTAGTTAAGAGGAACCTCAAAGATGAAAATAAGCGCCTTTGTGACGGCTATCGCGATCCTGGCCGGCGTTGCCGGCCCGAGCCTGGCCTTCGACCACAGCGCTCCCACGAGCAGCCTCGTCCAGAAAGTGGGCTGCAGCCCCAATGACGAGGACAAGCAGGGCAAGTGCATGGAGAAGTGCGACGACGAATTTATCAAGGCGAGCCAAGCCTATAAGGAAGGCAAGACCAGCGACCAGGTCAAGCAAGAGTCCGGCGAAGCCCGAAAGGTCTGTGAAAAAGCTTGCGGCTGCTGATTTCGCCTCGCCCGGCGGGCGAGGGTTCGGATCGACAACGCGCAGGGGCCGCCTTCGGGCGGCCTTTTGCTTGATCGGGCGTTGGATTACGCGGCCTTGGCCTTCTCCTTCGCCATCATCTCCACGAAACGCGCGAAGAGATAGTGACTGTCCTGCGGACCGGGTGAAGCCTCCGGGTGGTGCTGGACCGAGAACGCGGGGCGATCTGTCAGCGCGATGC
>Ga0182013_10004065_pt1 | contig 17820 bp, 16 predicted proteins | sample 612S2MmetaG_FD_120487 | JGI IMG/M metagenome (GOLD analysis project Ga0182013, IMG submission 120487) | Permafrost microbial communities from Stordalen Mire, Sweden - 612S2M metaG | ecosystem: Environmental > Terrestrial > Soil > Wetlands > Permafrost | place: Sweden: Stordalen | collected...
CACAATCCCGTTCAGCACGGCGACCTGGGGATCCTTGGAGTGCTTCTTCATCAATTCGGAGACCACGCTCTGGGCTTTGGCGTAGTCCTTGACCTCGATAAGAATCCGGACATAACCCTCCTGCACGGCCAGATTCTTGGGGTATTTTTGCGCCAGGCTGGCAAACTCCGCCCTGGCCTTGCCGATCTGCCCGGTGCTGGCGTAGTAGTTGGCCAGCACCAGCACTCCTTGCGGATTGTCGGCCAGATCGCTCGAAGCCTGCCGCAAGACCTGCTCGGCGCTGGCCTGATTGCCCTGCTTGAGGAAGACCTCGGCCAGGGTCTTGCGCGCGCTGAGGCTCTTGGGATCGGTGGCGATGGCGCTCCAGCAGGTCTGCTCGGCCTCGGGCCAGCGGCTGCTCTTGATGTAGAAGGCGGCCAGCAGCAGTTTGACGTCCACCGACTTGGGATCGAGCGCGACCGACTTCTTCATCTCCTGTTCAACCAGGGAGCTTTGCGCCGGATCGCCCACTTCAAGCAGTGCGAGGGTTTCATGCAGCGCCGCCTCGTTCGGAGCCAGCTCTAGGGCGCGATGAATCTCGGTCAAGGCCAGATCCTTCTGCCCTCGCCGGGCCGCGATGCGGGCCAGCAGCGCATGGGCGTCGGCGTTCGCCGGCTGCGCGGCGATGACGGCATTGGCCTGCGCCTGGGCGTCGTCGATCCTGCCCCCGGCCAACTGCATATTCCCCAGGTCGATCCGCGCCTTGTAGTTGGTTGGCTGCAGGTCAGCGGCGTGCAGCAGTTCGCCGTAAGCCGCGCTGAGAGCGCCCATGTGAAGATAAGCCTGCGCCAGATCGTAGTGCGCCTCGGCAAAGTTCTTGTCGATCTTCAGGGCGTTGGAAAACTGAATGGCGGCCTCTCTGTACTTGCCCTGGGCGCTGTACCGCTCTCCGCTCTCCAGGTACTTGTGCTTGCGCACATTGGGATCGCGGTGGCAGCCGGACAATAGAGCGAGCGATAGCAGGAGCGCTACCGCCCCCAGAGCGGCGCGGTGATTCCGCAATCTCCACCCGCCATTGAAGCTGGACTGAAATGCCTTGCCTCTGTCTTCCACTTTTCCCATCCTTTCAAGCTCTCCGCCGAATGGCTCGATCCGGAAGCCATTGGCTGACATTGTGCCGCTTTTTGCTGCCTTTTCAAAATACGCAGGATACAGCGACCGCGTGAGTTTGTCATTTCCCAGGGTCCAAAAACGGGACCTGGGGCACCTGCGTCGAGGTTTCCCACCTTAGCCGCAAAAACAAGAACGCGGCGAAGGTGGGGCACCCAATCTTCATGACCGGCCCACTTTGTGACTGGCCCAACCTTCGCGGCCGGCATTCCAAGCCAGACAGCCCAAACCAGACGGCGGCGCTAGTCGGGGATAAACTGCGGCAGCAAAGGAGTCAGCCGCATGGCGAATCCCTCGGCGCGCCTTCTTGCCTCCGCCACGTCTTCGCTGGGGGCGACCGGCGTGATCACCCGGACCAGCGCCCCATCGGTGCGATTCATCCGCATGGCGTCGGCGGCCATGTAAATCTTCGCCATGTACTCATTGGCCACGCTGCGCCCATGCGCCTGATACCAGTAGATGACAAACTGCCTCATCTCGCCGTTGGCGATAATATATTCGCCTACGCGGTGCGTCTTGCCATCCACATCGGTCAGATTCACGTAATTCGACGACTCGAAGACCCAGCCGGCTCCTGGGAGGCAGTGCTTGGGAGAGTGAATGGTCTGGCCCGTGCGCTGGGTGGGGAAGTAGCCGATGAAGAGGCCGATGGGCGCCGTCTGCCCAGCATGGGTATAAACGCGCGAGAGGAAATCCCCGGCTCCGAGCACATCGCGCGTCTCCTGGTCGATCGGCTGATCGCTGCCCACCCACCCCGCCAGCACGGAGGGAAGCTGCGACAAAGGCTCGCTGGGTGGATTCACGTCTGTACTGGCGCGCGAATGCAGCAGCAGCGCCGTAGCGGCCAGCAGCAGGACCACGGTCAAAAAACGAAGATTCTTCATCGCGGCCGCCTTTTGAAGGGGACCCTTTTGAACGGGACCAGGAGCATGGCGCAATTGACGAGATAAAGGCACGCCAGCGAGACCAGAAAGACGACCCAGCCGGAAAATTCGTGGAAAAAGCCCATAGCCTTGTCCGGATCCCAGTATTGGACGCAGAGCCCGGTGCCGACAATGCGCACTGCATTGGCCGCAATCGCGATGGGAATGCTGGCCAGAACCAGCGCCACCCGCTTCCACAGGGATTTCTCCATGAAGTACCCGTAAAAGACGGCCAGCGTGAACAGGCTCATCAGCGAGCGGATGCCGCTGCAGGCCTCGGCCACCTCCAGCTTCATCAGCGGCAGCTCGATGACGTTGCCCTCGCGCAGAACCGGCACGCCAAACAGGGGCAGCAGGCTGCTGGCCAGCTTGGAGGCCAGAATCTGCAGCGGAAAGGTGATCTGGTTGAAGATAATATCGGGAATGGGGATGGCCAGCAGCAGAACCAGCAGGGCGAAGCGCAACTCCTTCAGGTAGAGCGGCCCGCCGAAGCAAAGCACCACGCCGGCCAGCAGAATGATCAGGGAAACCCGCGATAAAAACAGCTCCGAGCCGTAGACACCCAGCAGCAGAACGGCGAGGCCCAGCGCCATCACGGCGATTCCATTCCAGGAGGGAGTAACTTTTGTGCCGCGCAGAACCTCTCTCTTCTCCCACACCAGATAGGCGGCGAAGAAAGGAACCAGAAAGCCGTGAGAAAAATCGGGAATCTGCCACCAGTCGCTGACCAGCTTCCCCAGCACCTGGTAATAAACCGCCAGGATCAGCAGGCAGATGATCGCCGAGCCCCAAGCGAACTGGGCGTCGCGCAAGGGACAGAGAGCCGTAGAAGCCGCAGGGGTTTGCGCGTCTTGAGTCATTTTCCCGGAGATGGAGTCCTCGCTATCAGCAATCCGTTCCACTTTACACCAGCCATTGGAACGCTGGCAGTGAAAATCAGGAGTGAAGCCATTTGATGCAGGAGAATTTTTCGGCAATTTCCCCTTGCATGGATCGCCCTCCATACGGAGGTAACCCGCAAGCGTGCGTGAAGCCCACTCTCCAAGCAAGTCAATGGTATACTCTTCCCCAAAGGGAGGGGTAAACTATGCTCTTTCTTCGCCATCCGCCGAAGAAGCGCGCTCCAGAGCCTATCTTTTGCAGGGGAGGTTCATTCCATGCCCCGTATTCCCCCGGGGCTGGGGCCGGCGTTGCTGAAACCCGCGTTGCTGAAGCGGAAATTTGCGTTGCGATAACCGGCGAGGAGCCTGCTCTCGCTGTGGCGGCAGTGGCCAAGGTCCGGGATGGGAACAGGCCGTCTGAACTTATTCCTCCGGCAGGGGCGGGAATTTGGGGCGCAGGAATTTGGGGCGCAACTGCCCAGAGGGCCGGCCCCTGGTTCCCATTGCGAACCGTGAGCGGCCGGGATTCTGGCAAGCCTTTCGCTGCCGGGCCAATCCGGTTGCGGGCGCGAATCCGGGCGGCGCGAGCACCGCTGCTCCCGATGGAAGGCCCGCGGCTTTCCGGGATTCCGGATTCCACCGGCGGTCACCGGAGACGCACTTCCAGCTTAAGTTGGCGGGCCGGCTCGCCGAAGATTCCCGTAGCGGCTGCCGGCCAGCGAAGACGCACTTTGCAGAGACGCTCTTTCGGGTTAAGATGGTGGGCCGGCCCGTATAGCGGTTCTGCAATTGCTGTACGCCGAAACCGCAACCTCTGAGTGGCTTTTTCACAACGGGGCCCCCGCGGACAGGTCTTCGTCCGTGGGGTGTAACGGGGCCCCCGCGGACAGGTCTTCGTCCGTGGGGCGGAAGTAAAAGCCGCCTTGCACAGAGCGGGTCAGTGTAGATGAATTGGAGGACCGCTTTAGAAGGCGCCGGCACTGCCGCCGCCCCGGCCGGAGATCAATTTGAAGCCCCTGCTTCAAGAATTCAGGCGGAGCGAAACGGGAATCGGCTTTTGTTCAACAGAACTTACATTTGTTTAACAGAACCAGCTTTTGTTCTACGGAACTTTTGTTCTACGGAAAAGGAGTCGCACGATGAAACCTGGAAGCCTTCTGATGGTGGCATTTCTTGCTCCCGCGCTCTTCTGCCACGCTCAAGACCAGCCCGCTGCCGGTCAGCCGGCCGCGCAGAACACGGCCGCTCCCGCCGCGGAGCCTGCCGCCGCGCCCTCTGCGCTGGATTCAGCTAAGCCCGCGGCGCCGGGCGCGGCCGCGCAGGCTCCTGCCGGCAACAGCTACGTGATCGGCGCCTCCGATGTGATTACCGTTACCGTCTTCAAGGAGCCGACCCTTTCGGGCAGCCTGCTGGTCCGGCCCGACGGCATGATCTCGGTGCCGCTGCTGGGCGACGTCAAGGCCTCCGGCAAGACGCCGCTCCAGTTGGCGGACGAAATTGCCGTGGCGCTCAAAAAGTACGTGCAGGATCCCAATGTCTCCATTGTTCTGAGCCAGAGCAACAGCAAGATCATTTATTTGATCGGCGAAGTGGGCAAGCCGGGGCCGATCGGAATGACGCCGGGCATGACCATGCTGCAGGCCATCGCCACCACCGGCGGCTTGACGGAGTTCGCCAATGCGAAGAAGATTTACATTCTGCGCACCGTGGACGGCAGGCAGCAGAAGATTCCCGTGCGCTACAAGCAGGCGTTGCAGGGTGACGCCGCGCTCAATCTCACTTTGAATCCAGGTGATACGATTGTCGTTCCATAGGGCGGCCCAAATGAAACCGAGTTACACACTACTGGCGATGATTTTCACTCTTGGCGCCGCGGCCCAGGCGCAGGTTGCGCCGGCCACGGCCGGCCCGGCCGGGTTTCCGGTCGGCGGCACGCTGCGCTACGATCTGCGCTATACGCAGACCGCGCAGTTCTATGACGGCCCGCAAGGCAACTCGCAGAGCAGCGTCGTCTCGGGAGATCTGGCCTATGCGAATTCCAGCCGCAAGCGCCCCTTTACCCTGACGTATTCCGGCGGCGATATGTGGAATATTACCGGCGGATCTGGAGAAACCGGAGTCTTTCAGCATCTGTTTGTCTCGCAAGGGATCGTGGGGCGCAAATGGACATTGAATTTCAGCGACAATATTGGCTATATGCCGCAGGCTCCGACCACGGGATTTTCGGGAATTCCGGGCGTGGGCGACCTGCCAAGCCAGCCAACCCAGCCGGTCCAGCCGGTCCTGACGCTGAACACGCGCAGCGTGGACAACACCGCGAACGCGAATTTTTCGCATAGCCTCGGCCCCTCAACCAGCCTCAGCGCCGGCGGCAGCTACGAAATTCTTCGCTTCCCGGACGGCAACGGCCTGGAGGACAATCAGTGGCAGGTGAACGGGCAGATCACCCGGCGGTTGAACGCGCACAATTCGGTTTTTGCGCAATACGCCTATTCCCGTTCCACCTACCCTGATAACACCATCACCACGGACACTCAATCCGCGCTCTTCGGCTACACGCGCACGTGGAACCGGCGGTTCAAGACGAGCGTCTCCATGGGACCGGAGTGGGATAAGATTACGGGCATTGAGACCAATCTTCTTGGACTCATCATTCCTCTTCCTCCATCAACATCGTCGGGGCTAACCGTGAATGCAAGCGCCAGCTATGAGATCAAGTCAATGACAGCCACGCTGGGCTACTTTCAAGGAACCTCGGGCGGCGCGGGGGTGCTGGAGTCGTTCGGCACGAACAACAAGGATCTCAGCGGAGGGCTTTCGCGGCAGTTTGGAAGGAACCTGACGATTAGCGCTTCAGGCGCGTACATGCGCACCCAGGCATTGATATCGGGATTGGCCCTGGAATTGGGATCGGCACAGCCCGGCGGCGTGACCAACGGAGTGTATGGGGGAGCAGCGGCCACGCGGCGATTGGGCCGGTACATCACCATATTCGCAAACTACACGGCAACCCAGCAGTCGTCGAGCTCAGCGCTCCCCACGAATGCCATCTCCGGACTATCGCAGGTGATCGGTTTCGGCATCGGCTACTCACCGCGGCAAACGCATCTCAGAAAGTAATGGATAAGGATCAAGGGGGCTTATGCTCGGACATCGGGAACTGACTATCGGGGACTACGCGGAGATCTTGAAGCGGCGGTTCTGGCTGATTCTGGCCTGCGCCCTGATTTCTCTGGGCATCGGCCTCGGCATCAGCTATTTGATTCCCCCGCGCTACGTCTCGCAGACGCTGGTGCTGATCGAGCAGCAGAAGGTCCCCGAGGACTATGTGAAGCCGGTGGTCAACGAGGATCTGAATGCGCGGCTGGCGTCGATGCGGGAGCAGATTCTGAGCCGGTCGCGCATCGAGCCGATCATCGACCGCTTCAATCTGTACCCCGGCGGCAAGTACACCATGGACGATCGCGTCGATCTGACGCGCAAGGCGATCGGGATCAACCCCATTCCCTCCGGCCCGTCGACGCGTGGCATGCCGGGCTTCTACATTACCTTCCAGGCGCAGGACGCGCGCACCGCCCAGCAGGTCTGCGGCGAGATCACCTCGCTGTTTGTCAGCGCCAACCTGAGCGCGCGCCAGGAGTCGGCCGAGGGCACCACCGACTTCCTGAAGCAGCAACTGGACGACGCCAAGCGGAACCTGGACGAGCAGGACGCCAAACTGGCGGGCTTCGAGCAGAAGTACCTTGGCCGGTTGCCCGACCAGGAGCCCTCGAATATGAATACCCTGCAGGCGATGACCACCCAGCTGGACGCCTCGACACAGGCGCTGAGCCGCATGCAGCAGGAAGAGACCTTTCTCCAGGCCTTGGTCACTCAGCAAGAGCAGGAGCCGTCCAGCGCCAGCCCGGCCGCGACGGGAGGAGCCTCGCTGGACAGCCTCAGCTCTCAACTCAAGGCCGCTCTCACGCAGGAAAAGGAGCTGGAGGCCCTCTATACGCCCGACTACCCGGACGTGGTGGCGATCAAGCGCCGGATCGTCAGCCTACGCGCCGAGATCGCGCGCGACGCGGCTGAACCGGCGAAGGGAAAGCCGTCCACGGCGCGTACCGAGACGCCGCAGCTTCAGCAGTTGAGGGCGCAGCTGCGTGCCGAGCGGGCGTCGATCGCCTCGGCCAAGCAGGACCAGGCCCGCATCGAGCAGCAGGTGCGCAACTATGAGGCGCGGATTGACGCCAGCCCCATGGTCGAGGAAGAGTACAAAAAGGTCACGCGCGACCACGAGACGGCCCTGCAGTTCTACAACACGCTGCTGACCAAGATGAATGAATCGTCGATGGCGACGGCTCTCGAACAGCGCCAGCAGGGCGAACAGTTCCGCGTGATGGACGCGCCCAACCTGCCCGACTCGCCCACCTTCCCAAATCACCGGATTTTTGCCGCCGGCGGCCTGGCGGCCGGCCTTTTCCTGGGCCTGCTTTTGACCGCGCTGCTGGAGTATCGCGACACCTCGCTGCGCAGCGAGAGCGACATCTGGGCCTTCACCAAGCTGCCGACGCTGGCGGTGGTCTCCTATATCAACAACCTGGCTCCGTCCCGCACCGCCAACGAGCGCAGAAGGCTGTTTTCCCGCCCGGCAAAATCCATGGAAGGCGCACGCGACTAACCATGTACAAATCCTTCTTCGGCCTTCGCGCCCAGCCATTCGGAGCCAGTCCAGATCCGCGGTTTCTCTTTCTGAGGCCGCGGATCAGGGAGACGCTGGCCTGCCTGCAGTATGGCATTGCCTCGCGCAAGGGCTTTGTGGTGCTGACCGGAGAGGTGGGGACGGGCAAGACTACCCTGCTCAAGACCGTCCTGGACAGCTTTGCCCAGGATCGCATTGCGACGGCCTTCGTCTTCAATCCTCGCCTGGAGGTGCTGGATTTTTTCGAGTTTGTGCTCACCGATTTAGGCATTCCGCCTGTGACGCGGACCAAGTCGGGTATGCTGCTGCAGCTCAATCGCTGGCTGGTGGAGCGCTACCGCGCCCATCAGCTGTGCGCCATTGTGATCGATGAGGCGCAGAATCTCTCCTGGGAGCTTCTCGAAGAGATTCGCCTACTGACGAATTTGGAGACCTCCTCGGAGAAGCTGGTGCAGATTGTCCTGTCCGGCCAGCCGGAGCTCGAAGAGAAGCTGCACCACCCCAGCCTTCGCCAGCTTCGCCAGCGGGTGGCGCTTTGGTCGAGGACGCAGCCGCTGGACCTGGATGAGACGCAGGCCTACATCGCCGAACGGTTGCGCATCGCCGGAGCTACCGAGACGGTGCTATTGCCCGAGGCGGCGGAGCTGGTTTATTTGTATTCGGGGGGGATTCCGCGCATTATCAACCTGATCTGCGAACAATCCTTGATCTATGCTTATGCGGAACAGATCAAGCCCATTCCGGCGCACCTGGTGGAATCGGTTGGATTGGAACTCGACCTTGTCCAGCATCCTTTCACTATTTCCTCCCCGGCCATGCATGCGTTGATGAAGCACACCCTGCAAACTACTCCATGTGATTCCCTCGAGCCCGCGGCGGACAGCGCCAATTCACTGAAGGAGCGTAAGATATGAGCCGCATCTACGACGCACTGCGAAGGGCGAGCCTGGAGCGAAAGGCTGGCCAGCAAACCGAGGAGACCGAAGCGGCCGAGGAGGCCTTCGTTCTTCCCGGCGACGAGGAACTTCCTCCGGTCAAAGCCGAGGTCATCATCGAGGAGATCGCCGAGCAGCCGTGGAATCCCCTCATGGCCTTTTTGCCGACGCTCGACGAGCGCGGCGAGAGCATTGAGCAGTTTCGCAGTCTGCGCTCGCAAATTTACGAGTTATGCAACCAGGCGCCATTGAAGACTATCCTGATCAGCAGCGGCATGCCGGCCGAGGGCAAGACCTTTGTGGCGGCCAACCTGGCCATGAGCCTGGCGCGCAACAGCGAGAACAGTATTCTGCTGATCGACGCCGATCTGCGCGGCCCCTCGATCCACGCCATCCTTGGCGCTCCCAACAAGCCGGGGCTGGCCGAGTACCTGGCCGGGGAGGCGGGGGTGAACGAGATACTGCAGCGCAACCGGAGCTCTGCTGCTACGGACCCGGCGCATAGTATTCCCAATCTCACGTTTATTCCCGCCGGGGAGGGTGGCGATAACGCTTCGGAGCTGGCCGCCAATCACCGCATGGAAGAGCTGATCGCGACGCTTTCACCGCATTTTGACTGGATATTGATCGACACCCCGCCGGTGCTGGTCTTTGCCGACGCCATTGATATGGCCCGCGCCGCCGACGCCATTCTCTTGGTGGCCCGCGGCGCCAGTACGCCTTATGACGTGGCGCAGCGCGCGCAGGCGGCCTTCAGCAACTCGCGCATCCTGGGCTTTGTGCTGAATGCGGTCAAAAACGCTCCGCGCAACCGGTCCTACTATTACCATTACTATGGAAAGCAGAAGAGCGGCCGTGAGGCGCAGGGACGAAGGGATAATCGGCGGCAAGAATGATCAGGCTTTTCAACGTTTACTATCCAACCCGGACCTTGCTGCTGCTGTTTTGCGAAGTGCTGCTGGTGGGCGGCTCATTCCTCGCGGCCACCATCTGCATAACGGGGCCGGACGGGTACATCGTCCTGATTTACGAAAACGGCTTGCTGAAGATTGCGGCCATCACCGTTTTCACCCTGCTGCTCACCTATTACTTCGATCTGTATGGACCGCGGCGCATCGCCGAGAGCTGGGAGATCTACTTTCGCCTACTGCTGGTTCTCAGCGTTCTGTCATTTGTTCTCGCGGGAATCGTCTTTATTTTCCCGGAAACGGACATCGCTCCTTATGTTCTGGTCGCCGGCGTCTCCTTTCTTACTGTTGCTCTCGTCCTCTGGCGCTGGGCTTATGAGCGGATCATCAGCCTTGCCGTCTTCCGCGAGCGGGTTTATGTCCTGGGTTGTGGGCAACAGGCGCGCATGGTGGTCGAAACGCTGCGTTCCAGCCGCGACGCGGGCATGGAAGTGATTGGCTGGAAGGGCGAAAGCGAGACCAATGGCCAGCACGATCACTTCGCCGCCGAGTTGCGCGCCTTCCGCGGCCTGAAGCCGGGCGTGGACCGCGTCATTGTCGCCATGGAAGACCGCCGCCAGTCGATGCCGGTTCGGGAGCTGCTGGATCTTCGCCTTCGCGGCGTGGTGATTGAAAACTCCAGCACGCTGCTGGAGCGGCTCACGGCCAAACTGCCGCTGGACGGGCTCAATCCCAGCACCCTCATCTTCACCGAGGGCTTCCGCATGAGCGCCACACAGCAGCTTCTTCGCCGCCTGCTCTCGCTGGCCGTCGCCTTTCTGGCGCTGGTGATCTGCTTGCCCTTCATCCCGCTGATTATCCTCGCGGTGCGCCTCTCCTCGCCGGGTCCCGTCTTTTTCAGCCAGACGCGCGTCGGACGGCGCGGGTGCCCGTTTACCGCCTACAAATTCCGCACCATGCGCCAGGACGCCGAAGCCAATGGCGCGGTGTGGGCGGCCAAGGAAGATCCGCGCGTTACGCCGATTGGCGGATTCATGCGCAAGACCCGGCTGGACGAGATTCCCCAGCTCTGGAATGTGCTGCGCGGGGATATGGCCTTTGTCGGCCCCCGCCCGGAGCGCCCGGAGTTTGTCCAGTGGCTGAGCAAGGAGATTCCCTTCTACGACCTGCGGCACATGATCCGCCCCGGAATCACCGGCTGGGCGCAGGTGCGCTACCAGTACGGCGCCAGCCTGGAAGAGACCAAGCGGAAGCTCGAATACGACCTCTACTACGTCAAGAACCAGTCCATTGGCCTTGACCTGCTGATCATGTTCGAGACCATCAAGACCATCATCCTGCGGAGAGGCGCACAGTGAGGCTCATCTTCTGGCTGTCGCTGGCCGGCCTGTTCTACACCTACGCTGGATACCCGGCGCTGGCGTGGCTGCTGGCGCGCCTGCGGCCGCGGCGCTGGACTGCGGCTCCGATCACTCCCGGCGTGAGCGTCGTGCTGGCGGTGCATAACGGCGCGGCGCGTCTCGAAGGCCAGATCGAGCGCCTGCTGGCTCTCGACTACCCCAATATAAAAGAGATCATCATCGTCTCGGACGGCTCGACCGACGGCACGGCGGAATGGCTGGCCCGGCAGCGCCATCCGCGCCTGACCACGATCATCCTCAAAGAGCACAGTGGCAAGGCGGCGGCCGTCAACGCCGGCATGAGCCGCGCCACGGCCGAGGTGATCCTCTTTGTGGACATCCGTCCAGAGATTGCGCCGGGCGCGGTCGGGCAATTGGTTTCCAATTTTGCCGATCCCAAGGTGGGCTGCGTGACCGGCGAGCTGGTTCTGCGCCACGCGAGCCACGACGCCGCCTCCGCGGCGGTCGGCGGAATCTATTGGCGCTATGAAAAATGGATACGGGCCTGCGAATCGATTTTCAGCTCCCCGGTGGGGGTTTATGGCGGTTTTTATGCGATTCGCCGCGAACTGGCCATGCCGCAGCCGCCGGGAATGATTTTGGACGACATGTTCCAGCCGCTGGCGATCATCCGCCAAGGCTACCGGTCGGTCCTCGATCCGCGGGCCTGCGTTTACGACACCTGGCCGGCCAGAATCGAAGCGGAGTTTCACCGCAAGGTGCGCACCCTGGCGGGCAACTTCCAGCTCTTCCAACTGGCTCCGTGGACGCTGAGCTGGCGGAATCCGGTTTTTTTTCAACTGGTCTCGCACAAGCTCACGCGCCTGGTGGCGCCTTATCTGCAGATCCTGCTGCTGGCCTCCAGCTTGGCGCTGGCGCGCGGTTCGTATTTTTATGCGGCCTTCGCCATTTTGCAGATTTTTGGCTGGACGGTCGCGGGTACGGCCCTGCGCTTCAGAATTCCCTTGCTCCATCGGGTCGCGGCCGCGGCCAGCGCGCTGCTGGTGCTCGAGGCGGCGGCCGTCGCCGGGCTTTACAAATTTCTTTTTACCCGTGGCCCGCTTTGGAAGATCTGGACCTCGAATCAGCCGGTGGCAGGGGCTGTTGCCGCCGAAACGAAGAATTCCCCCGCTTCCGGAGGCTCTGGCGCCCCAGCGGAAAATGACCGGGTGTAGAATTCTTCTGAAAGATTAACGTCCGTGAGAGGAGCGTTCAACCGTTATGAGCCACTTGAAGGTACTGTTCATTTCCATCCTGGGAATCGGAGCCATCCTGGTGGGCTACGGTCTCCACGATCACATCGTCAAGGTGAAGGCGGCGAGGCTCGAGCACGCCGTCGCGCCCGCGCCTTACTTCCCCCCTGGCTCCATCTGGACGCAGGATGTGAGTCATGCGCCTCTGGATCCTCACTCCTCCACTATCATCACCTGGCTGGCGGATGCGGGCGGATGGGGGAACAATAACCGGATGCAAGTGGACTTCAGCCTCCGCGTCATGCAGACTGACGCCCATACGCCATATCTTCCCTTTCGCAAGGGGCCGGGATGGATAGCCGCCGATTCCGACTCGGTTTCCCGCTTTCCCCTTCCCGCCGGCGGTGGCCTAGAAGGCCAGTCAGGCTATCAGTGCCCATCGCCCGACGACGACTGCCACCTCATCGTGGCCGACCGCGGGCACGGCAAACTCTACGAAGCCTACGAGGCTAACTTGTCGGGGGGGCTTGTTACCGCAAACTTTCTCGCGGTCTGGGATCTCAACCGGGTGTATCCGCCCTCGGAGCGCGGCGACCAATGCACCAGCGCCGATGCCGCCGGCATGCCGATTGCTCCAATGCTCTTCAATGCCGACGAGCTTGCCGCCGGGCACATCGACCACGCCATCCGCTTCATTCTTCCCAACCCGCGGATTCGCGCGCACGTCTTTGTTCATCCCGCCACGCATGCCGGCGCTCCGCGCGGACCGGTTGACGCTCCGCCGATGGGTGCACGCTTCCGCCTGAAGGCCTCGTTTGACATGTCGAAGCTGACGCCCGCCGCGCAGGTCGTGGCGCGCGCCATGCAGAAATATGGTATGTTCCTGTCGGACGGCGGCAATATCGCCCTCACCGCGCAGGGCGACCAGGACACGGTGGCAAAGTACGCCGACTTGGACTTTACCCCCCACGATCTGGTCGACCTGAAGGTGACCGACTTTGAGGTTCTCGATATGGGAAGGCCCATCCCGCTGACCGACGACTGCGTGCGCAACCGGTGACGCCGTGGAAGTCCTGGCAATAGGAACGGAAAGCCCATTGCCCTGATAGAAGACGGTCACCCAAGTTCTGCAGGCCGCTCCGGGAAGTTTCTGGAGCGGCCCGTATTCTGGAATTGCCGTTGGACGATACGATGGCCGACTGGTTCGCTCTAGTGCGAGGTCGTGGAGAGATATGTGGAATTTCAAGCATAGTTCAATCGACTTCGCCCTCTTTCGAGGCTCGGTCACTGAACTGCTGCACCCTCCTGCCGGTCAAATCCCCTTTCTCGACGGCTTGCGATCAATCGCTATTTTGCTCGTGGTCAGCGGCCATCTCAGCGGTAAATTCGTGGACGCACACGGCCCAAATCTTTATTCCAAACTACCTTTTGTCGCCAGCGGCTGGATCGGAGTCGACCTGTTTTTCGTCCTCAGCGGCTTCTTTATCGGGGGGGGCAGTTGTGGAAAGAGCTCCGTGACCGGAATTCCATCGACGTCGGCCAATTCGTGATTCGCCGCGGACTTAGAATTTGGCCTTTGTACTTCTTTACTTTTCTGTGTGTTCTGATTTTTGCTCTTACTTTTGGGCATGGTGCGCAAGCCAAGCAATACGGTTGGTCAGATCTCATCTTCATAACAAACTTTCACAATCGCGGCCTGGTTGTGGGCAGTTGGTCCCTCTGCACTGAGGAGCAGTTTTACATCGTCACGCCGCTTGCGTTGTTTTTTCTAGCGCGCCATCTGCGGCAAGTCAGAAATTGCCGCCCGTGGTTGTGGGGACTGTTTTTTTCCGTTCCGCTGCTGAGAGCAGCTATATGGATTCACGTTACCGGACACATTTTTCAGCATAGCCCGGAGCTTTTTGCTCCCCTCTATTACAGTTCTTTGACTCATTGCGACGGTTTGATTATAGGATTGATCATTGCGAATCTATGGGTAACGCGCGAGAAACCAGCGTCCAGATTCGCAACTCCCGGCGTCTTGATTGCTCTGGCTGTTACTTTGATGTTCGTGCTGCACCAATTACAAAAAGAGATTTTTGATTTCACTGCTCTAGCTTTGTTTTTTGGATCGCTTGTTTGGCTAGGGCTTCAATGCCGCCCGGCCATCTTTAACTCGCGGATATTTTATTGGGTATCCCGCCTCTCATTCGGCATGTATCTGAATCACGAATATATGTGCCCTTGGATGGTCAATAGGCTGCTGCCCATGCTGCCGTACGCGGTACGGTTTCCGGTCCTTACGAATCTTGCAGGCGTTATTCTGATCGCGATGTTTTCGGCATCTATAGCGCTTGCGACCTTCTGCTGTGTGGAATATCCCTTCCTGCAAATCAGGAAGGCCGTGTTGAGACGCCATACGGCTCACCATGCTTCTCGTGAGGCTGATCTGCCGAAATCGCAGGTCCGGGAGCTAGCTTGAATGTTTTTGAGGTTGTCGCTATGGGAAGGCCCATTCAGCTTACCGGCGACTGCGTGCGCAACCGGTGAGGCTTTTCTTTTCGGGGTTTCCTGTGAAAGCTTCCCGTAAGTTGAGGCGGCAGCCTTGGGTTCTCCAGCGAAGTGGTTTGGCCGCTGGAACGCGCGGATCTGGGATGCGGCTGCCGCCGTCTGGAAATGGCTTATGAGTGCGCGGTTCTGAATGCCGTGCGGCCGGCCGGCTGGCTTTTGCCCGCGAATCTGCCGCCGGCCTGCTGGTCTGTTCCAAGCTGGAACTGGCGGATAGTGCCGTCCAACTGGCTGGCCAGCGTGGAAAGGCTCTTGAGAGCTTCGACGGCTTCTTCGGCGCCCTGCGAGTTTTCCACCGACAACTGCGAGATCTGGCCGGCCGACTCGGAGATTTCGCCCGAAGCCGCGGTCTGCTCGGTGGCGGCGGTCGCGATAAGGTGAATCTGCTGCTCGACCTCTTTGGAGGACTCGATGATCTCCTCCAGGCTCTGGCGGGCACGCGAGGTCTCTCCCATGCCGGATTCGACCGCCGTGCGGCTGTCTTCCATGACCTGAAGGGTTTCGCGCGTTTCATCCTGGATGCTGCGGATGGTGCTGGCGATCTCCTCGGTGGCGCCCTTGGTGCGTTCGGCCAGGCGGCGCACCTCGCCCGCCACCACGGCAAAACCGCGGCCATGCTCGCCGGCGCGGGCCGCCTCGATGGCCGCGTTGAGGGCCAGCAGGTTGGTCTGCTCGCTGATCTCCTGGATGACGTTGACCACCTTGCCGATCTCTTCGGAGCGCTGAGCCAGCGAGGTCATCTTCTCGGCTACCGTGCTGGTGGCCGCGGCAATCTTCTCCATGGTCGCGGCGGCGGCCTGCATCACCATCCCGCCCTGATCGGCGGTTTCGGCCGATTTCCTGCTGGCGTGGGCGGCGCTATCGGCGTTGTTGCTGATCTCGCCGATGGTCGCGGTCATCTCCTGCGCGGCCGCGGCGATCTGGTTGGTTTTGCTGGACTGGGTGTTGGCGTTGCCGGCGGTCTGGACCGCGCGGGCGCTGATCTGGGTGCTGGCCGCCGAGAGCGTCTCCGCGCCCTGGGCTACCGATTGCAGAACGCCGCGAATGGCGGCTACGCTCGCGTCAAACGCATCGGCCACGCGGCTGATTTCGTCGGCTCCGGTCGCGTTAAGGCATATCGTCAGATCCTTGGCCGCTAAATGTTCCAAGGCGGTCAGTACGCGCTCCAGCCGCGGCGCAATCGCCTGTGTGAGTATCCTGCCAATGAGCGCGCAGAGCAGAACGATCAACAGGGTGCCCCCGGCGTTGACCCCGACGGAGTGGGCGCTGGCATGAGACAAGTCCTTGGATTCATTCGTGCCGCACTTTGCATTGAGATCAAGATCGTCGCTGATCCCTGTCAGAGCCATGTTGATCGAGGCGAGCGTGGAGTCGGCCAGGAGCAGGGCGGACGCATCGCCTGGCCTGGCCTCCTGCAACAGGGAGACGGCGCGGCTGCTGGTCTCCATGTACTGAGCAAAGGCGGCGGAGAATTTTTCGTAAAGCTCACGCTCGCCAGGGTAGATCACCATCGGTTCGTATAACTTGACAGAGGCCTGGTACTCGGCGAAGGCCTTATCCCGCTTTGCGGAGTTTTCAGCCAGACAGGCGGGCGTCTTGCAGAGCAGGAGGTCAAGATCCTCTTGCCGTACGACATTGGCGTCCCTCTGAATGTCCGCCAGGGCGAGCACGGAGGGGAACGAATTTTCGCTTACATCCACGCTCTTCTTGGCGATGTCCCGGAAGGTGACGAAGGTATAGGCTCCTTGCAAGACGCAGAAGCAGCAAATAACACCGAAAGCGTAGAGAAGCTTGCGGGAAAGAGGGATAGTTTTCAGCCAATGCATGCCAGAAACCCTTTCTGAAATGAGTCAAGGATTTCATCGGCGCAACCCAGCCTGACTTGAGCTATTCAGTTGGAGCCAAAGAGCGGCTGGCGCAGGAAATGCGGCTGCTTGCCGCCTGGGCCGGATTCGAGTTGAGCGCTTGGCAGGCGTGGCGGCGCATTGACTCGCCGTTGGATGCGCCGTAGGCTCATAGTATGAAGTTCAAGATACGAGATCTGGAACGGGAGCCGGTCGATTTCGATTTGGAACTGGCTCCGGGCGCAGTCGATTTAGGCGAAGAGGCCGCGCAGCAGGGGCCGCTCAAAACCGGCGGCCGGGCCGAGGTGCTGCACGAGCATCGCGGGCCCAAGGATATTGTGGCCGATATTCGGCTCCGGGGCCATTTTTCCGGCCGCTTCGAGGTGCCCTGCGCCCGCTGCCTCGATCCGGTCGAGATTCCCCTGGATGCCGATTTCGACTTGATCTTCCGCCCCGCGGAGGCCGATGCCGATCTTCCCGAACGGTCCATGACTGCGCCGGAGACGGAAATCGGTTATTATCAAGGAGACAGTCTTGCGCTGGAGGATGTGCTGCGCGAGCAGGTGCTCTTGTCCCTGCCCGTGAGGACGCTCTGCAAGCCTGACTGCAAAGGACTTTGCCCGCGCTGCGGGGTAAACCGCAACCGCCAGGCCTGCTCCTGCGATGCGGGTCCGAGCGACCCCCGCTGGGAGGCGCTGGCCGATCTCCGCAGCCGGATTGAGTCAGTGTAAGCCAGCTCCCAGAGAAGATCTGGATCAATTGAGGGTGCTCTGCCCTATGCCGGAGAGCAGACGGGATTTTGTGCGGCCTGATGGCCGTCCGGAACCGGTCTGAACAGCCGGAATCGGGCCCGAGACGAAAGGAATTTCCGTTATGCCTAATCCGAAGAGGCGCCACTCAACGCGCCGTACCGCACTCCGCCGCTCTCACGATTTTTTGACCGCCGTCGGGGTCTCCGAGTGCCCCAACTGCCACGAGAAGAAGCTGCCCCATCGCGCCTGCCCCAAGTGCGGAGCCTACAAGGGCCGCGCCGTGCTGGACATCAAGGAAGCCGCTAAGTAAGCTTGCGCGCCTATGCTCATCGACATTGCGCTTGACGCCGTAGGTTCCGACAAAGCTCCCGATCCGGAGATTCGCGGGGCGATCCTCGCCTGCAAGTCTCTGCCCGTACGGGTCCACCTGGTGGGCCCGGAGGCGGAACTGCGCGACCTGCTGGACGAGCACCTCGAGAACGAGGATCTGCCCATCGTCATTCACCACGCCTCGGAACGCATCGGCATGATGGAGAAGGCGGTGCAGGCGGTGCGCGCCAAAAAAGACAGCTCGATCCGCGTCGGCCTCAAGCTGGTGCGCGAG
>Ga0182013_10004066_pt1 | contig 17819 bp, 8 predicted proteins | sample 612S2MmetaG_FD_120487 | JGI IMG/M metagenome (GOLD analysis project Ga0182013, IMG submission 120487) | Permafrost microbial communities from Stordalen Mire, Sweden - 612S2M metaG | ecosystem: Environmental > Terrestrial > Soil > Wetlands > Permafrost | place: Sweden: Stordalen | collected...
AGAATCGAATGATTCATACAAGGGGCACACTTCCAGTCTACAGCAGCCGAAGCCTCATCTGCCGGATCGCCAGGTACTACTTTCGCTCGCCTGCCCGCCAAGCCAAGCCCACCCATCGGCTACACTGGGTGCGCTTCGTGGAGGGCTTCCGATGGCGCATCGTGTTGGTTGGATGAAACTGTTGGCACTGGCCGCGTGCGGGATCGCACTCATCGCTGCCGTTCCCCTGCCCGCGCAGACCTACGTTGACGGGACAATTCAGGGCACAGTTACCGACACCAACGGCAAACCAGTGGCCAACGCGCAGATCGCCGCCACCAACACCGATACCGGGGTGCAGACGCGCGTCCTAAGCGACTCGTCAGGCGCCTATACCACCGGGCCGCTGCAGCAGGGCCCTTACATCGTCGAGTTCGTTGCCAAGGGATTCGAGAGAACCCTTCAGGAGAACCTCACGGTCGTGGCGAGTAAGCTCACGCAGCTCGATATCAAACTCAAGGTCGCCGATCCCAACGCCTGGTGGTTCAATGCGCCCGCCTGTCCGAATCTCGGGCCGCCGCCGCCCCCCACGTCCGCCGCCGTCCTGCTCTTCCGCGATCCCGTTCACGACGGCGCAGCCGACCCCGTCGTCGTCTGGAACCGCGCCCGCAAGACCTGGTGGGTCTTCTACACCAACCGCCGCGCCGACCTCGACGACAACTCCGGCGTCACCTGGGTCCACGGCACCCGCATCGGCATCGCCGAGTCCTGCGACGGCGGAGCACACTGGTCCTACCTCGGCGAGGCCGACATCCCTGTCGCCGCGCCCGACTACACCCTCTGGGCGCCCGAGGTCATCGACGTCGACGGCACCTACCACATGTTCCTCACCGTCGTCCCCGGCACCTTCACCGACTGGAACCACCCCCGCCACATCCAGCACCTCACCAGCACCGACCTGCTCCACTGGAAACCGCTCGAAAACGCCAACCTGGAATCCGAGCGCACCATCGACGCCTGCGTCTTCCGCCTGCCCACCGGCGCCTGGCGTCTCTGGTACAAGAACGAGGCCGACAGTTCCAAGGTCTACTTCAGCGACTCGCCCGATCTCGCCCACTGGGCCCCCAAGGGCATCGCCACCACCAACCACGGCGAGGGCCCGGTCGTCTTCCAGTGGCATGGCCATTACTGGCTCATCAACGATCCCCACGCCGGCCTCGCCGTCTTCCGCTCCGACGACCTCACCACCTGGACGCAGCAGCCTAACAACATCCTGCGCGAGCCCGGCACTCAACCCACCGACCGCGCCGTGGGCAACCACGCCGACGTCGTCGTCGATGCCACCGGCCGCGCCTGGCTCTTCTACTTCACCCAGCAGGGCGGCGAGAACGCCAGCCCCAATACCCGCGGCTACGCTCGCCACTCCGTCCTCCATGTCACCGAGTTGCATGAGCAGGACGGCATCCTCACCGTCGACCGCAACGCACCCGCGACCATCCACATGCTCCCGCCACCCAAGAACAAGAAGAGCGACGTCGCCACCGCGTGGTGAGAATCGGGTGCCCCATATCTCGCCTCTGAGATGTGGGCTTTCGCCACTCCCCTTGCCGGGTGCCCCACAACTTGCCCTGAGCCCGTCGAAGGGTCTCGCCCTTGAGATGTGGGTTTTCGCCACTATCCTTGCTCGCCGCTGCGCCAGCGCATTATAGTTTCTCCACTATGCGCACAGCCCTCCTCGCACTTGCCCTTCTCGCCGTTCCCGCCCCCGCCCAGCAGAACGTCCAGCAAAAGCTACAGGCGCCTGACCTCATCGCCCTCGCCAACTCCGGCAAACCCGGCCTCCGCGAAGCCATCACTGCCAGCTTCGACGCCAAAGCGCTGCAGGATGGCACCGCCTACAGCAGCCATGGCCCGCAGTTCTTCTTCGCGATCCAAGCCGACGCGCAGCCGACGCTGGTACTCGACGACGGCGCAGCCGCGCCGATGAAGCACATCCCCGACTCCAAGCTCTGGTACGCGACGGCCACGGACATCAAAACCGGCGCCGCACACACCTTCCACTACATGGTCAGCGGCGCTTCCTTAGGCGGCTCAGTCGACATGCCCGCCTTCGGCCCCATGTCCTACGCCATGCCTGGCGTGCCCCAGGGCAAGCTCTCCGATCGCCACGTCCACGTCAGCAAGATCTACGACGGCATGAAGAGCGACTACTGGGTCTACGTCCCTGCCCAGTACGATCCCAAAGTCCCCACCGCGCTCATGGTCTTCACCGACGGCCAGAGCTATACCCGCCGCGAGGGCAATCTGCAGGCGCTCAACGTCTTCGACAACCTCATCGCCGCCCACAAGATGCCCGTCACCATCTTCGTGATGACCTCTCCCGGCGACGTCACCGACTCGCCCGGCACGCCCACCTTCCAGTTCGTCACCCACTTCGCGGCGGAGCAGCACCGCACCCTGAAGGACGCCATGCGCTCGACGGAATATGACACGGTGAGCGACCGCTACGCGCACTTCCTCATCGACGAACTGCTGCCCGAAGCACTGGCCGGCCTCAACGTCCGCAAGGACGCCTACAGCCGCGCCATCTCCGGCTCCTCCTCCGGCGCCATCTGCGCCTTCAACGTGGCATGGCAGATGCCGGACCAGTTCAGCCGCGTGCAGAGCTGGATCGGCAGCTTCACCGCCATCCAATGGAAAGAGCGGCCGGACGTAATCGCCGGTGGGCAGGACTTCCCCGATATGGTGCTGCGCGGGCCCAAACGCAACATCCGGGTCTGGTCGCAGGATGGCGCGAACGACCAGGAGAAGGACCACGGAAGCTGGCCGCTGGACAACATCCGCATGGCCAACGCCTTCCACATCAACGGCTACGACTTCCACTTCAGCTTTGGCAAGGGGACTCATAATCCATCGCAGGGCGAGGCCGAGATGCCTGAATCGATGGCCTGGCTGTGGCACGACTACGATCCCGCCAAAACCGGGCAGACCTACGAACAGGACGCCGCCGAGAAGGCAAAGCCGGTCTTCCGCGTTGCCATCATGAACCGCTAATTCAGTTGCATGCGCTAATCGATCACACGCACGCCGCCTCGGCCAACCAGCTCCTCCACGCGGTCGATGAACAGCCGGTCGGCGCTCACCGTCACGCCCTGCGGCTCTAGCACCGCGCAGAACTCACCCGGCTCTTCGAGGTCCAGCAGCAGCCTGCCTTTGCCCGGCGCGGCCAGCAGCACCGCGTGCAGCTTCTCCAGCAGCGCCGCATCCGGATGGCGCAGCGGTACCTTAATACGTAACGAATCCGGCAGCTTCAGCACCACATCTTCCAGCGCCTGAATATTGCTGACCGAAAGCTTCGGCGCAGACTCCTCCTCGCCGCGCAGCACGCCCCGCACCAGCACCGGCACATCGATCTTCAGCTTCTCCGCCAGCTTCTGGTACGCGGTCGAGAAGGCGATCAGCTCGATCTTGCCCACCGCGTCCTCCAGCGTCGCCTGCGCGTACATCTCGCCCGAGCGCTTCGACTTCCCCACCTTCAAGCCCGTAATCACTCCGGCAATTTGTATCTCATTCTGGGGCTCATTCTGGCCGCGCCGGAAGACCTGCGGCTCCGGCTTCATCTCGCACGCAGTCGCCGTATCCACCACCTTCAGATTGCGCAGCTTTTCGCGGTACTTGTCAAGCGGATGCCCGGAGACAAAAAAGCCCAGCACCTCCTTTTCATTTTGTAACCGTGTGTGTTCGTCCCAGTCCGGCGCCGGCGGCAGCGGCTCATCCTCGACCTTCTGGGTCGGCGCAAGGTCTGCGTCGAAGATGTTGCCGAACAGCCCGCTCTGCCCCGCCGCCGCATCCTTCTGCGACTTCTGCGCCCGCTCCATGGCCTTGTCCAGCGCGGCAAACACCTGCCCGCGCGGTCCAAACGCATCCATCGCTCCGGCCTTGATCAGCGACTCCAGCACCCGCTTGTTCAGCAGGCGCAAATCCACCTTGGCGCAGAACTCCCACAGGCTGGCAAACCCCCGCTTGCCCTCCGCGCGCAGCGTCGCACGCGCCTCCATCACCGAGTCGATCGCGTGCTGCCCCACATTCTTGATCGCCGCCAGTCCGAATCCAATCGCCTCGCCCTTGTCCGTCCGCACCGGCGTAAAGTTCGCATCCGACACCTGCACATTCGGCGGCACCACCGGAATGTTCATCTCGCGGCACTCGGAGATGTACTTCACTACATTCTCCGGCTTCGACGTTTCGCTGGTCAGCAGCGCGGCCATAAACTCCACCGGATAGTGCGTCTTCAGCCACGCCGTGTGGTATGCCAGCAGCGAGTACGCAGCCGAGTGCGACTTATTGAAGCCATACCCCGCGAACTTCTCCATCAGGTCGAACAGCTCGCCCGCCTTGTCCTTGGGAAACTTGCGCTCGGCCGCGCCGCTCATAAAGATCTCGCGCTGCTTCGCCATCTCGCCCGCGTCCTTCTTGCCCATCGCGCGGCGCAGCAGGTCGGCGCCACCCAGCGAGTAGCCGCCAATTACATTCGAGATCTGCATTACCTGTTCCTGGTAGACGATCACCCCCAGCGTCTCGCGCAGCAGCGGCTCCAGCTCCGGCAGCAGATACTCCACCTCGCGCCGTCCCCATTTGCGCTCGATGAAGTCGTCGATCATGCTCATCGGCCCCGGCCGGTAGAGCGCATTCAGCGCGGTCAGATGCTCGATCGCGCTCGGCTTGTAGCGGCGCAGCACGTCGCGCATTCCGCTCGATTCAAACTGGAAGACCCCCGACGTCAGCGCGCGGTGGAACACCTGCTCGTACGTCTTCGGATCGTCCAGCGCTATGGTCGCAAGATCGACATCGATCCCCTTGGTGGATTTGATCAGCTTCAGTGCATCGTCGATGACGGTCAGCGTGGTCAGGCCCAGAAAGTCCATCTTCAGCAGGCCCAGCTTCTCGATCGACTTCATGTCGTACGAGGTCACGACGGCCTCGTCCTTGGTGCGCGTCACCGGCACCAGCTCGGTCAGCGGCTTGGGCGCAATCACCACGCCGGCCGCGTGCACCCCCGCGCCGCGCACCAACCCCTCCAGCCGCATCGCGGTGTCGATCAGCTCGCGGATCTTGGGGTCTTCGTACGCGGCAGCCAGCGGCGGCGAGTCCTTCAGCGCCTGCTCAATCGTGATCCCGATTGTCGCCGGAATCAGCTTCGCAATGCGGTCCACCTCGCCGTACGGCATGTCCAGCGCACGGCCCACATCCTTGATCGCAGCCTTCGCCGCCATGGTGTTGAAGGTGATGATCTGCGCCACCTGGTCTTCGCCGTACTTCTGCTGCACATACTTGATCACCTCGCCGCGCCGGTTCATGCAGAAGTCGATATCGATATCGGGCATGCTCACGCGCTCCGGATTCAGGAAGCGCTCAAACAGCAGCTCATTCTGTAGCGGATCGACGTCGGTGATCTCCATCGAGTACGCCACCAGCGAGCCCGCCGCCGAGCCCCGGCCCGGCCCCACCGGGATCGAATGCTCGCGCGCATAGCGGATAAAATCCCACACGATCATGAAGTAGCCGGGAAACCGCATCTGCTTGATGCAGTCGATCTCGCGCTCCAGCCGGGCGTGGTACTCCGGGATGGACTTCTTCAGCAACCCGCTCGCGCGCAGATGCTCAATCGAGGTCGCCAGCCGCTTCTGCAATCCCTGGCGGCACACTTTCTCGAAGTAGCTCTCCAGCGTCTCGCCCTCGGGTACGGGGAACGCCGGAAACGGATTGTCGATCTTGCTTAGCTTCAGGTTGCAGCGCTCGGGAAACTGCATCGTCCCGCTCACCACCCGCGGCGCGTGTGCAAACAGCCGCACCATCTCGTCCGCGGACTTGATATAGAACTCATTGCTGTCGAACTTGAAGCGCTTGGGATCGTTCATCGATCCCGCTGTCTGCACGCACAGCAGGATCTCATGCGCGCGGCTGTCATCGGCCCCGATGTAGTGCGAGTCGTTGGTCGCGATCAGCGGGATGTCCAGGTCCTGCTCCAGCCGGAACATCGCGTCGCAGACCTGCTTGTCCGGGCCCAGATGATGGTCCTGGATCTCCAGGAAAAAATTGCCCCGCCCAAAAATCTCCTGATACTGCCCGGCGGTCGCCTTGGCTTTGTCGTAGCTGCCCTCCACAATGTGTTGCGACACCTCACCGGCCAGGCAGCCGGAGAAGCCGATCAGCCCCTCGCAGTGCTTCGCCAGAAAATCCTTGCTGACCCGCGGCTTGCGGTAGAACCCGTGCAGCGCGGCCTCGCTGGTCAACCGCACCAGATTGCGATAGCCCTCCTCGTTCTCCGCCAGCACCAGCAGGTGGTTGTACTTCAGGTCGGGGTTGGGCTTGGCCCGATGATCGTCTTCCTTGCAGATGTACAGCTCGCATCCCAGGATCGGCTTGATCCCCTGCTCCTTCGCCGCGTTGAAGAAGTGCACCGCGCCAAAGATGTTGCCATGGTCGGTCATCGCCACCGCGGTCTGGCCCAGCGAGCGGACGTGCTTCACCAGTTTGTCCACGTCGCAGGCGCCGTCCAGCAGCGAATAATCCGTATGCAGATGGAGATGGGTAAACTCAGCAGCCATGCTCTTAGTTTAAGCCTGCCAACTCTCGCGTGCCGCTGAGGAAAACGCGTACATTCAGTCTCGGCTCAATCAATAGCCTAGGAACAGCGCCAACGCTTCCGTCAGGTCTGCCATCTCTTCTGGCTGTAGCCGGCCAATGGTCTTTCCCACCTTGGCCCGTGGTATCGCGGATATTTTGTCTACCATCATCTCCGATTCAAGCTGAAGGCCGTTTGCCTCGGATGGTATAACTCGTTTGCGAAACAGAACTGACTTGGGACGAAGGTCTGTCGTCATCGGAACAACAACTACGGATTCCTTGGTCTGAAAGATGTCTGACTGAACGATCACTGCCGGTCTTGGCTTGCCGTATTCGCTCGCCAGAACCACGATTACAACGTCGCCTCGCGTTATACCCATCCGGTCGTGTCCCGAACCTGATCCAGCCAGTCCATAACTTCCTTTTCCTGCGGATCATTCTCGAGCGCGAGGCATTGCCTGTGGGCCTCTTCGGCAAAGCCGGGCTTGCGTGTATCGGGGATCCAGATCTGAATCGGCCGCAGCCCACGCGCGCGCAGAGCTTCGCGGTGCTTGCGCACTCGCTCTCGCGCGGAAGCCTTCTTCTTTTCGGCTTCGCTGGGTGTCCCGGTCGGTCGTCGCTCGGAATCCATACGTTAATTGTTACATGTAACGCGCGAAGCTGTCCATCGCAGTCTGGATCGCAGTAGCCGGCTTCGCAAGCCACACTCTTTGAAGGAAAACGAGGCACAATCTCCTCGCGTTCCAACCCTGAGCCCCCGCATTGGCCTCTTCATGCCTGCTTGGGCCGATTTCTTTACAATCACCCCTATGCGCTCACGCCACCTTCCGCAAATTCTCCTCCTGTCGCTGGTCTCCCTTCCCCTGCTGGCCCAGCCAGCGCCGTCGACCGACGCCAGTCCAACGTTTCGCGTGGCCGCCCTGGCGCTCTCCTCGCATATCAAAGTCATCGCCTACGGAGATCAGCGCTTCCACGATCACTTGAACTTTATGATCGCGAACCCGAAGGCACGCGTGGCGCTCGCGGAGAAAATTGCCCAGGAAAAGCCCGATGCGGTCCAGATGTCCGGAGACGTCCCCTACAGGGGCGTCGATCCCGACGACTACGCCTGTTACCGCAACGAAACCAAATCCTGGCGTGACGAACATCTCAGAATCTATCCCGCCCTGGGCAACCACGAGCTCTCAGGCGGCGCAGACAAAGGTGTGGAAGCCTGGTGGAGCGCCTTCCCCGAGCTCAGGGGCATGCGCTGGTACTCGGTTGCGCTGGGAGATCGGATCTCGCTGATCCAACTCGATAGCAACAGCGACCTCACCCCCGGCAGCAAGCAGATTCTCTGGCTCCGCGCTCAGCTCGCGGCCCTGCCTCCGTCCGTCGACTTCGTCATGATCAGCCTGCATCACCCGCCCGTGGCGGACATCCAAATCCACTTGCATGTCGACCACAACCCACGCCCCAACGAGATCGCTCTGCGCGACTTCCTCTCCCAGACCGCGCCTACCCTGCATGCGGCCATCGTCGTCATCGCCGGACATATCCATAACTATGAGCGCGCCCAGCTCGACGGCGTCACCTACCTGGTCAGCGGCGGCGGCGGTGCTGAACCGTATCCCGTCGAGCGCACCCAGCAGGACCTGTACCAGGATCCCGGCTTTCCCAACTTCCACTATGTGCGGTTCGAACTCGAAGACGATCAGCTCAAGGCCACCATGTTCCGCCTCGCCGATCCCGACGCCAAGAAGCCTGTATGGCAAGAAAAAGACCACTTCGTCATCCGCAAAAAATAGCCTCGCCTGTCGCCCCGGCTAACCCTCAGGCATCCCAAGCAGACCTAAATGCACGGACAACGAAGCCTCAACCAAGATCATCGTCACAGGATCAACGCGGCCCAAAACCTTCCCGAAACGCGGAAGCGTGGAAGTCTGGATCATGTCCACCATGATCTCGGACGATTGGATGAGCCATTCTCCGGCGTTGGCGAGATAGGAATGCGCACATCGGGAACCCGGAGCAAGTCGCTCGTGATCGGAAGATAGGTAAGGGTCGGCGACGGCAAAGTTTCGTCAGCTTGAATGACCAACGCGGGACGAGGCTTTCCAAACTCTCCGGGCGGCGCGACAGTCACGATGTCGCCTCGCTTCACACCCAGCCTTCATCGGCCTGCACACTCCCCAAAACTCCATCTCCAACGTGCGGTCGGGAGTGATCGCGTCCGCAATGATCGCGCGCTGCCGCCCAAACCGCTCCATAAACGCAGGGTCCCGAGTGTCGGGCACCCATCGCGTAACCGGCCGCAAACCCAGCGACGCAAAGTCGACGGAAACAGAGGATTCGTGGCTGGTTTCGTGCTTCATAGCACAACTCTACAGCGAATGGCCTCGGAAGTTGAAGACATGTCTGACGCTCCAGGCCAGCCTGATAGCACTATATTCTTACCCCACCAGGCTCGTCGCCAGCTCCACGTACAGGTCCACGCACTCCAGCAGCTCCCGCTTGCGGATCTTCTCGTCCGGCGTGTGCGCAACGTGGATCGATCCCGGCCCCAGCAGGAACGGCTCGCCCCACGCAGTCAGCGAAGGAATGTCCGTGGCAAACTTCGCAATCATCGTAGGCAGGCCGCCCACACGCCTCATCCGCACGCACGAGAGGTCCAGCGAAAAGCTCACCTCGGCGCGCCCTGCGACCACCCGCACGATCTCCTGCTTGATCTCCTCCGACGGCCCCACCGTACGGATCAGCAGATGCGCCTCGGCCTTGTCCGCAATTACGTTGGGCGCATAGCCGCCCGAGATCAACCCGATGTTCAGCGTGGACGGCCCAATCTCCTCCTCGACGGGAAGCTCCATCTTTTTGATGTCGCTCAGCGCCTCCACCAGCTTGTCGATCGCCGATTCGCCCAGCTCCGGGTACGCAGAATGGGCCATGCGTCCATGCGCGCGCAACTCAACCCGCAGCGCCCCCTTGGTCGCGAGCGCCAAGCGGTTGTCCGTCGGCTCGCCGTTGATCAGAAAGCGCGAGCCCCGCGGATGGCGGTTGGCCACCTTGGCGCCAGCCGAATCGCGCTCCTCGCCCACCACAAAGAGCAGGCCAATCTTCACCCCTGCCTCGCGCAACCTCTCCGCCCCAGCCACCTGCGCGGCGATAATGCCCTTGGCGTCGCAGGTCCCACGTCCGTAGAGGAACTCATCGTCCTCCGTGCAGCCAAAGAACGGCGGCACCGTATCCATGTGGGTCGAGAGAACCACGTCCGGCACAACTCCGGGCAACGCCGCAAACACGTTGAACCGCTCGCCGGAACCGCCTCCGGGCGTCCGCGCAAGCTCCGGCTGCTCCACCGCCATGCGCTCGACCGCATAGCCCTCGTCGGCCAGAAAATCAGCTAGAAATGCCCCCACCAAGCCCTCGTGGTACGAGATGGACTCGATGTTGACGAGCTTGCGCGTCAGGTCGATTGCGTCGATGGCCATGTACCTACAGCATAACTCGACCGCCCTCGCACTTCAGACTCGAAGACCCACACATTAGACTGGAAGCAATGACGCCGATACCCGAAGCCGCTCCCGAACGGCCAACATCTTCCCCGCGGGTCCGCTCCGTCGACGATCTGCGTGGCCCTGCCGGGCGGCTGGAGGCGCTGCTCAACACCGGCCCTGAGGACGCTCCCTACTCCGCGCTGATCTGCCATCCCCACCCCGCCGGCGGCGGCACCATGCATAACAAGGTCGTCTACTACGCCATGAAGGCCTTCTCATCGTTTGGCCTTCCCGTGCTGCGCTTCAACTTCCGCAGCGTGGGCCTCAGCGAGGGCGATCACGACCATGGCCTCGGCGAGCAGGACGACGTTCGCGCGGCGCTCGACTGGCTGGATCGCACCTTCCAGCGGCCCATCCTGTTCGCGGGCTTCTCCTTCGGCTCCCAGGTCGGGCTGCGCGCCTGCTGCGGCGATACGCGGGTCAGAGGGCTCGTCGGGCTCGGGCTGCCCGTCCGCGCCGCCGGACGCGATTATTCCTACAGCTTCCTTCCCAGATGTACCGCGCCGAAGCTGTTCATCAGCGGCGACCACGACGACTTCGCCCCGCGCGAACTGCTATCCGCCGTCTGGGAGCGTGCGCCCGAGCCAAAGCGGCTGGTGTCGATCGAAGGCGCCGACCACTTCTTTCAGGGCACCGCCGCCTCGCCCGCGCCCAAGCTAAAGCTCATGCAAGCGGAGATCGGCGCATGGCTCCGCGACACCTTCGCGCTCAACGACGCTCCGTCCTAAGATTTGCGGGAATTGCCTTTTTCCGGAATTGCCAAAATACTCGCCGCCGCCGCTATGGGATTTGCAGTGGCCGTATTCCTTCCACTGGGAATAGGCCGGTAGGATAGCCCTCCACGGGGTGCTGCGCCCGGAAGGCATAGCGGAAGAAGAACCCGCCCGACAAGTTATTGTAGTTTTTCGTATTGTTGCCGGAGAAAAACCACCCGCCGTACCAGTGCTCCCTTAAGCGGTACGAAGCCTCGGCATTCACCTCATAGTTGAAGCCCGTGGTCACCGTCCGCGGAGACTCGCCGCAGTTATAGCTAGCCGCCTGCGCACCGATGCACAAACCTCCGTGGCTGGCCACGAAGCTGCTCTGTAGTGCCGGGTCCAGCGGATAGAACAGCGCCGCGTCCTGCTGGAACGTCTGAAAGCCGAGCGCGCCCGAGACAACATAATGGAAGTTCGATTTGTAGCTTCCCCTCAGGGTCACCGGCGCCGATGCAAGGAAGTAGTACTCCGGGCTGAAGTACCCGCCTTGACCGTAGGTCAACCCAACCTCATTGCGGATGTAACGCATCCCGGACAGCGCGCCACCCATCGTCAGGCTGCCACGGCCGGGCCAGTTCACAACCCGGAAGGTTGCGCCGGTCGCGCCGCCGAACCGGCTGTTGTTGAGCACGTGACGCCCGGTCAGCACGCCACCGTCGCCGGCAAGATAGAAGCTTGACGCGCCGCCTCCAAAATCCAGCCGCGCGCCGCCTGTGGTCGCGATCACGCCGCCCCACACGGGTCCAAGCGAAGTCGAAGTCGACGCGCCCGGATCGTGCAGCCCCGCATAGGAGAGCTGCGTGTCCTTCACCGGTTCGCGGCCGGCAGACAATGAAAAGGCTCCGCCCAGCGGACGCCAGCGGAAGCTTCCCATGAGGTTCCGCACCGGAAAGTTATACGGCGTGTAGCCGATGGCCACGCCAACATCTTTGGCGGTCAATTGCAGTTGGCCGCCAATGCCGTTCGCATACTGCTGCCCCGCCAGGTTCGCTGTATTCGCCGCAAGCGTCCCGAGATAAGGCACATTGCTTGCGCTAAAGCTCGACGGGTTAAGCGTGCCCGAGCTGAGAAACACCGGAAGCGCAACCGCAGTCAACCGCACTGCCCTGCCCGCCGCGATCGAAGCCTCCACCGGCGCCTCAAAGTCATTCAGCCGGTCCAGCCCCTGCGTTCCGCTGCGATAGCGGCCAATCCCTGTCGCGCCCAGCCATCCGCTATACGATCCCTCAAGCGACGCCAGTTGCTGCTCCACCTGCTGGCGCGGAGTCAGCGGCATGGGCGCCTGCGCACCGTAGAACCCCTCCAGCGCCGGCAGATTCCGCGCAATCAGCTCGGCGTCCGTGGGCGAGGGCGCCAGTGAATACGGCCGCCCAACCGGCGGATACGGCTGTGTGCTGAGCGGTTGCACAGTTCCCGGAGAGCTATTCCCAGCCTTCGCTGCAACCGCCGCAACCGGAGCCGCGGGCGTCGCTAGCACTACAGGCTGAGCCGGCGCAGGCGCGGGCACAGCCGCCGGTAGAGCAGGATTGGCTGCCGGCGGAGTGCGCGGCTGCGGGTACTGCTGCGCGCCGGTATCGGGAACATTGCCTACCTCGCTCGCAGGTCGAGTGGCCGGCTGCGGCGCCAGCTTCTGCGCGGGAGCCCGTGCCTGCGCTGCCTTGGCCGCGTTGGACTCCGCCTGTAGCTTGCGGATGCGCGCCGCCTGCGCCGCGGCAACCTCGGCCTGGGAGGCAGCAGCCTGGTTCGCCCGTGCGCTCGGAGAGTAGCGAGCCGTCGGCAGCACGTCCGTCACATCGGCTTGCGGCTGCGCCGGATGAGGCGTGCTATTGCCAAGCTGGACCTGGACTGCGGAAGAGTTCGCATTCGTCGCCGTCGCTGCGGGCCGCGCCGCCGGCACATACGGGACAAATGGCCCATACACCTGCCCGCCCGTCGCCGCCGGTGACGATGACGACGCAGCCGGCGCTTGCGTCACAACTTGCGCGGATGGCCGCGCGGCAGGTTGCGAATCGCCCAGCGCCTGCGCGCTCGCCGCATGCACCGTCGACTCGACCTCTGCTTGCGGCGCACCGTTGGCCGGGCTGTTCTTGCTCCCACCGCCCTGCCGCGCAGCGGCATTGCTCTCCTCTGGATTGCTCATGTACGGTGGCACCGCCGGAGTCGTATCGTCGTACCCCGCCGGTGCAGCCCGTCCCGTTCCATTGCCATTGCCATAGCCCGGCACCGGTGTTCGATCGTCACTCCCTGGAGCCAGCAGCCTGGAGAGATCCTGTGGCTGCTCCGCGCTGGGAAGACGCATCGGTGTGGTGGGCACGGGAAGCCCAAGCTCCGCCGCCAGCTTGGTTCCGGCGACCGGCGGCGGCATCGCCTGCAGCGACGCACGATAGTACTGGATCGCCCGTGCGGTATCTCCGCGCGCCTGTTCGTACTTCGCCCCCAGGATCAGGATCTGCGGGTCTGTTGCATAGGCCGCCAGCGCGGAGCGCAGCCATGTCTCGGCGTCCTTGTTGTCGCCCGCGGCCAGCGCCGCGCCTACCGCGGCCTCATAATCGGCAGCACTCGCCGAGGTCATGTTCTGCAACTTGTAGATCGTCACCGCCTGCTGCGGCTCTCCCGCCTGGGCGTAGCCGTTCGCCAGCGCCTTGTAGGCCGCCGGATTGTCCGGAAACGCCCGCGCAGCCGCATTCAGGATGGCCAGCGCGCGGCTCGTATTCCCCGCGGCGGTCGCCTGATTTGCCCGGCGCGCCGCCCAGTTGGTCCAGATCGTCTGCACCGTCTGGCGCTGCTCCTGGGTCAGGTCGGATCGCTCGCCCAGCGCCATCAGTTGGCGATACAGGCCTGTGTCGTCGCCCGTGTTGAACAGCAGCCACGCGTTCTGGATCTCCAGTTCCATCGCAGGCGCAACGTGCTGCGCGGCATCCTCCTGCTGCGCGCGATCCACAAATGCTGTCGCCGCCTGCATCTGGCCCAGCGCCTTGTAAACCGAAGCCATCGTCTGCTGATAGCTCACGTTCTTCTCCAGTTGGGCCCGCACCGGCGCCGGCATTGACTTCTCCTGGTCCGCCGCCTCCTGGTCGTGGCCGGTCGCATGCAACGCCGACAGCAGCCCGGCCCACGCATCCGCGCGGTCGGGGCTCTCCGCAATCATCTGCTGATAGATCGGGTAGGCAAACTGCGGGCTGCCGCGCTCCACGTAAACATCCGCAAGCTGCATCTCGATCCCCGCCGAAGGCCTCTGCCCCGCGCTGGTCTGTTGGGTCAGCGCGGTTTGCAGCAGGCCCTGGGCCACGTCCAGCTTCTTCTCGGCCTGGTACACCGAAGCCACCGTGACCGCGAAGCTGGGGTCGCGGATCGCCGCGTCATGGCTCTCCGAGGGCATGGCTTCGACCGACTTCAGCGCATCCTCGTTGTGCCCCAATGCATGCTGCACGCGCACCAACCCCTGCCACGCCGGCGTATTTCCATGGTCCTCCGCCACCGCCTGCGCGTATAACTTCGCAGCTTCGTCCAAGTGGTTTGCCGAAGCCTGGATGCCGGCAAGCTGGATCTCGATGCTAGCCTTTGCGCCAATCGCATCCGCGGAAAAGGGTAGTTCCAGCGCGCCCTCCAGCGCCTTCTGCGCATCTCCGCCGCGCCCCACCGCCGAGTAGGCCGACGCCAGCGTCTGCAGAAACAGCGGGTCCTTCATCAGTTGGCCGTGGACGGTTGCAGGAATGCGCTGCTCCGTCGCCAGCGCAAGCGGCGCATTTCCCGCTTGATACTGCGCCAGGCACAGCCCGCGCCAGCCCTCGGCAGCGGTGGGCTCCAACCCGACCGCGCGCTCAAACAGCGGTGCCGCCGGCCCCGGCTGCTGCGCCTTCAGCAGCGTGCCGCCCAGCCCAACCAGGGCCTCCGGGCTGTTGGCGCGAAGTCCCAGCGCGGCCCGGTAATCCTTCTCCGCGGTGGTCAGGTCGCTCTGGTTCAGCGCCCTTTGTCCCTCGCCCGTCAGGAACCAGAACCGCGCCGTATCCAGCGCCGTGGCCAGTGCCTGGTCGCTCGCATTGCTGAGCCGTGCCTGCTCTAGAAAACTGATCGCTCCCGAAAAGTTCCCCTGCTGCATGCGCACATAGCCCATGCCCGCGAGCGCTCTGGAGTCACTCGGATCGCTGGCCAGGATCGCGTTGAAGCGGGTCTCCGCCTCCTCGATATGGTTCGCGTTGAGTGCCTGATAAGCGGCCGCCTGGGCCGCAGTCCGGGCATGCACGGTCCCATCCGCGCCTGCACTTGCAGCGGGGGTCGGATTCGCCGCCGAGTTGCTTGCACTTGCTGTGGGAGGGCCCTGCGTGGCAGACGGGGAAGCCTGTGCCTGTAGCCGGCCGCAGGACCAAGCGAGCACCGCTCCGCCAACTAGAATCGCCGGGCCCCAGAACCGGATTGCATGAACTTTCATCGTCATCGTTGTCTGTGCGCTGCCCTACGCAACAGGAAACAGGATTGATACCTGGGGCTATCCCTGAAGATTACCGCGTTTTTATCTCCCTGTGTCGGGCTTTCTCGGGTCCCAAAGATTCACTTGAGGATATTCGGGCATCTTTCACAATTACATGAGCCTCGGCCCCTCCCGAACGAGCTGTAAGCCGTCCCGGTTCGACGCCTTCATTCATACCCGCTCACCCCTCGCCTTGCAGTCGCATTCGCGCCCGCCGCCGCAGCTCTGCCTGCAGCAAAACGGCCATCAGATAGCAGAAGATCACCGTCACCATGGCAACCAGCCACGGAAATTCCTCAAAGAGGACCATCAGGCGCGTCAGCCACGCCGTCTCACCCACCCGGTAGACACGATTCCCGATCGGGTACGAGGAAAACTCCGCCCCGTGCAACAAGCTCACCGACTGTCCGATCCCCCGCGACTCCCGCGCCTTCAAAAATGCCGACACGAAGTCAGGAATCGCCGTCTGATCGCGCAGCGCGATCACCACCACCGACCGGCCCGATCCGCCCGGCCACTCCACCCCCTCAATCAGCGCGTCGGGCAAACCTCCCGCCGTATCAAGCTGTCCCGCCGGCCTCGAACTGCGGCCGCGCCACCAAGCCGCGCGATCCAGCAACCCCTCGCTGTCGTGGACATGCAGCCCGCCCTCGTCCACCCCAACCGGCAGCGACGCGCTCAGCGTCTTCAGCGCAGGCTGATCGCCCACCGTGCCCAGCACCAGATAATCCTTGCTTCCGTCGCTGGTCATACCCGCCGCATCGGTCACCGTGACCTGGAGCGCCGGACTGCCCGTCTGCGCACCAAAGTGCCCCATCATGCTCAGGAACATCTCCAGCTCATCGGTCGAGGGCTGGTCGGGAAGCACCACCACCGTGTCCGCGAGGTCTGCCTTGCGCGTGAAGGGATAGCCCGCGTTGGCAAACAACTCCAGATTGGGCAGCATCGTCCAGTGCGGAATCCCGGCAATGTCGAGATACGAGTCCTTCAGGATCGCGCCCTCCAGATTCGGCGGCACGCCATCCTCGCACTGTCCCCTCTTTGCCGGCTGGAACGCAAACCGGAACGTAATCGTGTTTGTGAAGGGCCGCAGATCGCTCACTGGGATCGGCACCACCGTCTCCAGCACCGGCGACGCCTTGTCCAGGTGCGGCATCGGTGTCGAACTCACATACGCCCCGTTCACGTACACCTGCAGCGAACTCCCGTTTCCCAGCGGAATCCCGTTGTACCGGTAGCTCATATGGAAGGCCAGGTTCTTCGTCTCGCCAAAATTCAAGCCCTGCGTGTCGCCAAAGTTCAGGTCCGGCGGCAGCCGCAGCGTCACGCTCAGCGGCGTCGATCCGTCCCCCTGCAAGTCGGTGGTCTGTGCAATCTGTCCGATCTTCGCCGCCTCATCCTTCTCCGTGCTCAGCCATCGCGGCGCATCGTCCGGCTTGCGTGCCGGGGGCAACGTCAGTCCCTGGATGGAGACCTGCGGGCCCTCCCACGTCTCTCCATGCAGCGCCAGCGCCATCGTCGCGGTCAGCATCTCGTCCGCGTTACCGCCAGTCACCACCAGCAGCTTCCCACTTGCGTCGGACGGATTGTCGCGCATCGCCACCGTCGCACCCGATGTCGCGGAGATCTCCAGCGACGCCGGAAGCAGCCTTGCATCTTCCGCGATCAACACCGCGCTGCCTGCGGGAATCGTTCCAATCGACACCGGAAACCGCACCGCGCGGTCACCGTTCAGGACGCCAAACCAGGATGCAACAACCCCTGCCGCCTGCATCGCCTTCGCCGATGGCGGCGCGAGGAACACGATCGGCACCACCGGGCGCGCATCCACTCCCTGGTCGTAGAACGGAAGCGGAAGCTGCTTCAGATCGTTGGCCAGCGGCAGCAGCGAGCCTGCCAGCTCAATCGTCGAATCCGCATCCACGCGGCTCCACAAGGTCGAGTTCGATGGGTCCTCGCACTGCGGCGCGTAGTGCCCAACAAACTCGAAGCTGAGCTGGTTGTCATGCTTCAGCAGATCGGCCGGAACACTCAGCGTGGCCTCCAGCAGCGCGCTCTGCCCATCGGATTGGGCCGGCGTCAGCGTCGCGAACAGCGTCCCATTCAGACTCACATTCAGTTGGCTGTTCCCCGGCAGCAGCCCCGGCGAGAAGTGGTACCGCAGCTTCATTGTCGCCGTCCTCACCACCTCCGTCCGCGGCACCCAAAAACGAATCGAGTGCGAAGCCTCGACCCCGCGCAGCACCAGCGTCTCCGGCAGGCCCGCATCGGCCAGCGTAAATACATGATCAAAGGTCCCTACAGCCGGGGCCCCCGCCGTTTCTCCCGCCGCCGGCGCCTGCGCCCGCGTCTCCCGTCCCGCCCCACCCGCAAGCAGCGCCAGCAGCAGCAGCGGCGTCACCCGTGTCACCAGTCTTCCCTTTGGCTTGCGCTTCCTGCCCCTCGGTCCACCCA
>Ga0182013_10004067_pt1 | contig 17818 bp, 15 predicted proteins | sample 612S2MmetaG_FD_120487 | JGI IMG/M metagenome (GOLD analysis project Ga0182013, IMG submission 120487) | Permafrost microbial communities from Stordalen Mire, Sweden - 612S2M metaG | ecosystem: Environmental > Terrestrial > Soil > Wetlands > Permafrost | place: Sweden: Stordalen | collected...
CCTCCTGATCCACAGTCAGGCGCTCTAACCAACTGAGCTACAGCTGCACGGGCCCGCAGTCCGCAAGCGCGCGGAACCTATGGGCAACGCTCCAGTTTGGCAAGGCAGTCCCGATCGGGCCGCTAAAAAAGCAAAAGCCCGGGTCAAAACCCGGGCTTTCCCATCGGCGTCGCAATCAACGGAGTGGCCGCAGCGATCAAGCAACCTTGCTCAGCGCCTTGTTCATGCCGGACTTGATCGGTTCGGCGGTCTCGGTCGCGACTTTCTGCGCCAGAGCGCCAAGTTCCTTGCCCTGCTCGGTCAGCGCTTCGAATTGCTTGCGCGCATGCGCGCTCGACAATTCGATCACTTCCGACAGGGTTTTCGCCGTGAGCAGTTCGCCGGCGAAATCGAACGCCGCATTGGTGTTCAGGCGGGCCGTTTCGATCACCTTGAGACCGTAATCGGACGCGCCCTTGGTGGCGGTCGAATAGGTGGTCTCGAGCACGTCGGTCGCCTCTTCGGCAGCGGCCTTCATCTTCTCGTAGGTATCCTTGCACTGCGCAACGCCGCGCTCCGCGAATTCGCGGAAAGCTGCCGGCATTTCGACCTTCGGAATCTCGAATTTCGGCATTTCGAATTTCGGCATTTCGAAGGGGCTTGCCGCCGGTTTGCTGGTCTTCACTTTGGGAGGAGTCGTAATCGCTTCCGCCATGACACTTGTCCTTGATTTTGATCTTTGCTCTTGGGCTGTCTCGCTAGGGAGCATTTTCTCATTGGAGGGCTTTTTTTTGCTTGGCTTCGCCGCCCGTTGCGCGTTGCCTGATATTGTCTCGCGATCCCGCGGCTGAAAGCCGTACACTCGGTCTTAGCCCGGGCACCTGCGCATATTTAAATAGCAAGTTTTTTGGTGCATTGCAATAGGAAATATTGCAATGCACAAAATATAACAAGTGATTGTAATGATTTGATTTTATACCAAGCCGCCGGCTCGGCTCACGTCTTAGGCTTGGCAGCCTCTACCACGATCTTGGCGGCACTTTGCCCGAGATCCTGAACCTGGGTCGAAAGCACCTGCATCTGGCGGCTTAAATATTCCGACTGCAGCCCCATCAGTTCCGCAGTGTCCTTGGCGTGCATCAGTTTCTGGGCGAAATCGAATGTCGCCGCCACATTTTGCTCCGCATAGGACATCGATTTATGCGCGATTTCGGCAGCGCTGCTGTGTGCCGCCGCAGCGCGGCCTTGCATCTGCCCCACGGCCTGGTTCGCCGCCTGGATAAAGCCGTCGAAAGCCTTGCGCGCCTGCGCCACGCTCTGTTCGGCAAAACTACGCATCTCGTTCGGGATTTGAAATTGCTCGAATGGATCTTTGGCCATCACACACTCCTCGTCGCTCCGGCGAATCGATCCTAGCGCGAAATTGCGACCGGCATGCAAGGGAAACGATGCAGTCCGCTAAACCTCGGAGCCATTAAGGTTATCTCGGCAAGTCCGGCGGCGCTCCGGCCGCCGCCATGGACGCCGCACACGCCCGGCACTATTAAGAATTCCTTAAGGCAAGGCGTTCCGTCGCACATGGCGACGTGGTTGCCGACCCAGATGCCGACCGACATGTCGATCGTGGAGCAAGAGTTCGCTTTGTTGCGTCATCCCCGTCTCGCAACGCTCGCAACGAGCGCCTGGCCGGCTTGGCTGTGGAGCGCCGACGGTTCGCGAATGTTATGGGCGAACGCCGTCGGCGCGGCGATTTTCGGCGCCACCACCGTGAACGCCTGCGCGCAACGTCGTTTCGACGTCCGCGATACTGCTGCCACTCAGATCGCCCGTCTTGCCGCGACGCTGCCTTCGGGTGCGCAGGAGCGGCTCGAACGGCTGCGCGGTTTCGGCGCCGGCTTTAACCGCGCGCTGACCTGCGCCTGCTCGCGCATCGTGGTCGGCGACGGCAAGGCTGCGGTGCTGGTCGCGGCAATAGAGCCGGCAGGCCCGGCGTTGACGCTTGCCGAGCGCGTGCGGCGTCTACTTGCCGACGATGAGGACGCCATCGCGGCCTTCACGCCCGATGGCACGCTGCTTTACGCTAATGCGGCCGCGCAGACGCTACTTCCTGCGGCAACCACGTTGCCGGCACTCGGCATCACAGCGCTCCCGGCTACCGCGCTGGAAACCTGGAGCGCCGTGGGCCCAACGCGCTTGGGCGAGACTGCCGTCGATGTCGCTGCCGCGCGGCTCGGCAAAGACCAAACGTGCGTGCTGGCGGTCACCTTGACGCCGCGGCCCACTGATGAAGCGCGCAGCCCACGGGGTAGCCCGCAACAGGCGCCGCCAGTGCGCAGCGAGGCGGTCCTTGAACCTCGACCGCAGCCGCCGCTTGAGGCCGACACTGCCGCTGCCGTCGTTGCGCCGCCGGACGCGACGGCATCGGAGCCAGGCACCGCGCAGGACGACCCGACCGCGGAACGGCGCCATCCCTTGCGTTTCGTCTGGCAGATGGATGCTGACGGGCGCTTCGGCGTCGGCTCGGACGACTTCATCGAATTGGTCGGTCCGCGCACCATGGCCGCGTTCGGCCGGTTGTGGAGCGAGATCGCCGCCGAGTTGAAGCTTGATCCGGACAATCGGGTCGCCCGCGCTGTGGCGACGCGCGAAACCTGGAGCGGGCTCGTCATTTCCTGGCCGGTGGACGATACCGACGAGCGCCTGCCGATCGAACTGTCGGGGCTGCCGGTGTTCGATCGCGACCGCAGTTTCCGCGGCTATCGCGGCTTCGGCGTCTGCCGCGAGATCGATCGCATCAACGCATTGGCACGGGCGCGCCGAGTACGCCCGATCGGATTCATGCCGGCGGCGGAGACGCCACCGCAACCGGCCGAACCGGCGGTGACGACGCCCGCTCCAAATCCGATGCAGAGCGTGGAACCAGCGCAAGCTGCCGAGCCGGTGGAAGCGGTCAAAGCTGCGCCGCCGCCGGAACGCGCTGCGCCGAGCAGCGCACCGGCTGCCGCCAATGTGGTGCCGTTTCGCCAAGCGCCGCCGGCGCTGCCCGAACCGAAAGCGACGCCGACTTTGAGTCCGGTCGAACGCAGTGCGTTCCGCGAACTAGCGCAGGAGCTGACGGCGCGCTTGCGCGGCTCGCAGCAGGCGCCGGCCGCCGCCGAGAGCGACGCCCAAACTCTAGCTGCCGTACCGGCGGAAGCCGGCGAAACCGCCGCGGCACCGTCGGCCGAGGCCGCCGCTGAACACGGGCTGCTCGATCGCATCCCGATCGGCGTCTTGATCTACCGCCACGACGCGCTGCTCTACGCCAACCGTCATTTCCTGGAATGGAGCGGTTACGAGAACCTCGACGCAATCGCGGCGGCAGGCGGCCTTGATACGCTCTTTGTCGAGCCCGGCACCGGTGCGCTTGCGGCAAGCGGCGGCGCCCAGTCGCTGTCGATCTTGACCCAGCGCGGCGACAAGCTTCCGGTCGAGGGCCGCATGTTTACGGTGCCGTGGAATGGGTCGCCAGCGCTGGCGCTGATCCTGACCAATGGCCAAAGCCACAGCCAAGCCGAAACCGCGCAACGGACCGCCGAACGCGCGCGCGACGCGGTCGAGACGGAAAACCGCGAACTCAAATCGATCCTCGATACCGCGACCGACGGCGTCATCACGCTCGACGCCGAGCACCGCATCGTCGCTGTCAATGCCCGCGCCGCTTCCTTGTTCGGCCGGGCAACGGACGATCTCGTCGGCCGGATTTTCGGCGAACTCTTCACCGCCGAAAGCGAAAACGCGGTGCGCGACTATTTCGACCGCGTCGCGCGGGGCAGCAATGTCCTCAACAACGTCCTCGACGTTGACGCACGCGTGGCTGCCGACCGGCTCGTTCCGCTGGCGATGACGCTGGCGCGGATCGGCAGCGACCGGTTCTCCGTGGCGTTCCGCGACGTCACGATCCGCAAGCAGATCGAGGAAGAATTGCGCAACGCCAAGCGCGAGACGCTGCGGGCGGCGGCGTCCAAAGCGGAATTCCTCGCCAAGATCAGCCACGAGATTCGCACCCCGCTCAATGCCATGACCGGGTTTGCCGAGGTCATCATGGCCGAGCGCTTCGGCCCGATCGGCAACGAGCGCTATCGCGAATATGTCAGAGACATCCTCAACGCCGGGACGCATCTTATTTCAATGCTCAACGACCTTCTCGATCTGTCCAAGATCGAGACCGGCCAGATCGAGCTTGATCTGGCCAATGTCAATCTCAACGACATCACGCAGCAATGCGTCGGCATCATGCAGCCGCAGGCGAACCGCGCGCGCATCATTATCCGCACTTCGTTGACGCCGGGCCTGCCGCTCGTCGTTGCCGACGAGCGTTCGCTGCGCCAGATCGTGCTCAATCTGCTTACAAATTCGATCAGATTCACCGGGCCGGGCGGCCAGGTGATCGTGTCGACGGTGTTTTCCGACGCCCACGAAGTGGTCCTGCGAGTGCGCGATACCGGCGTCGGCATGAGCGAAAAAGACATCCAGGCGGCGCTCGAGCCGTTCCAGCAGACGGCAACGTCGGGCAGCTGGGGCTCCGGCGGAACCGGCTTTGGCCTGCCGCTGACCAAGGCGCTCGCCGAAGCCAATCGCGCCAATTTCAGCATCAAAAGCGCGCCGAACGCCGGCACGCTGGTCGAGGTCGCGTTCCCGCCGAGCCGGATCGTCGCGGATTAGAGCGTCGCGCCCGGGAATCGGCTAGACTGTCGGCACCACCCGCTTCGGCTCGGCCAGCGCTAGCGAGAGTTGCTTCGGCTTGATCTGGCGCCGTCGAGTTTTCGCCGTGTTTTGCGGCGATGCTTGGTGAGGTGCGGCGATGCGCATAGTCAAAATCCTCCTCGCCTTGACCTTCGCCGGCGTTGCCTTGCAACCTGCGGCAACGCGTGCCGGCGACGACGTAGACCTGCTATTGGTGCTGGCAGCCGACGTGTCGCGCAGCATCGATGCCGGAAAATTCCAGCTGCAACGCGACGGTTACGCCGCCGCCATGTCCGACCCGCGCGTGCTCCATACGATTCAATCGGGTCATAACGGCCGTATCGGCGTGACCTTCGTCGAATGGTCCGGCATCGGCGCGCAACGCGTGGTGATCGATTGGATGACGGTCGGCGACGCAGCGTCGGCGAAGGATTTCGGCGACCGCCTGAGCGAGGCGCCGCGGTCGTTTATGGACCGCACCTCGATCAGCGGCGTCATCGAATTCGCGATGAATGAATTCGACCGAGCCCCGTTCACGTCCGTGCGCCACACCATCGATGTTTCGGGCGACGGCACCAATAATGCCGGCCGCGACGTCACCGCGCTGCGCGACGAAGCCGTCGGCAAAGGCATCACCATCAACGGTCTGGTCATCCTCAGCGACAACCCGATGTCGTGGAATCCGGACCATACCAATCCGCCGGGCGGCCTCGACAATTACTATCGCAACAACGTCATCGGCGGTTCCGGCGCCTTCGTCATGGTCGCGAAAAACTTCAACTCGTTCGGCCAGGCCATTATCAACAAGATGATCGCCGAAGTGGCGCAGGCCGGCGCGCCCAAGTCGTGGCGGGCGTCGGCACGCTAAACCATGGTCCGATTCGTTCGATTAGGATCTGGGTCGAACGTGCGACGACCCCGGCCACGAAAGCGACACAGATACCCGGCAGGTTTGAAACCTCGCCTGCCGCCCGGTATATTCGGCCGGCTTCACAACAATCGGAAACGTGTCCTGTGACCGCGGCCATTGGCTTGAAACGCCTCGCGATTGCCGTTGCCGCCATCGTTGCGGCGGCGTTCGTCACGCTGGTTGCGCTGTCGTTTCTGATACCGGCCGCTGCGGTGCGCGACGCGGTTAAGGCGGAAATTCACGCCGTGACCGGGCTCGACCCGCTATTGGGCGACGACATCTCGCTGTCGCTGTTTCCTTCCGGCAGCGTGCGCTTTCGCAATGTGCTGCTTGGCGACGACCGCACCGGGGAACCCGCGGTGGCGGCGGACGAACTGACGGCGCGGTTGCGCTATTTCCCGCTGTTGGCCGGCCGCGTCGAAATTGCCGACGTTACGCTGGTGCATCCGACCATCACGGTAACGTTCGCGACCACCGGGCAGTCGAATTGGTCGGACTTGATCGCCTCGCTGGCGCAGGCCTTACAACCGGTCCCCCACCGCACCGCCTCGTTCTCGGAGATCGGCATCCAGGACGGCACGGTCGTCGTGCACGACGCCGGCAAGGGCGTCACCGAACGGCTTGAACATGTCGACTTTCAGGTCGCGTGGCCTTCGATCTCCCGCAGCTTCGGCGCCAACGGCCGTTTCGTGTGGCACGACGAGCCGGTCGAAGCGAGCCTCACGCTCAGCGATTTTCTCGCAGCGCTGACCGGCGAGCGAACGGGTGTCAAAGTGCGGCTCTCCGGCGCGCCGCTCCAGATCGCCTTCGACGGCGCGGCGAGCGATCGACCGACGCTGAAAATCCAAGGTACGCTCGACGCCGAATCGCCGTCGTTGCGCGACGCCATGCGCTGGACCGGCGGCAGCAAGCCGCCGCTCGGCGGCTTCGGCCATTTTTCGCTGCGGGCGCAGAGCGACATCGGCGGCGGCGCGATGTCGCTCTCTAACGTCAATGTCGAGCTCGACGGCAATTCCGCCGAAGGAGCGCTCACGCTGTCGAGCGACGGCCATCGCCTGGTACAGGGCACGCTGGCGGCCGAGGCGCTCGATTTGACGCCTTATATTTCCGGCATTCGCCTGATGGCCAAGAACGAACGCAACTGGGATCGCCTGCCGCTCGGGGTCGACGGCTTCGGCGATATGAATCTCGATCTGCGGCTCTCCGCGGCGAGCATTAAGATCTCGAACGCGCAAGTGGGCCGTACCGCGGTCGCCGCGACGATGCACGACGGCAAACTCGATCTCACTGTCGGCGAAGCGCAGGCCTTTGGCGGCATTGCCAAGGGCACGTTCGGACTCGCCAATATCGGCAGCGGCGTCGCGGTGAGCTCACACATGCAATTTCTCGATGTCGATCTGGAGAATTGTCTCGGCCAGCTGTTCGGCCTGCACAGAATCGAAGGTCACGGCAATCTTGTAGTCGCCGTCGACGGTGCGGGCTCATCCGTGCTGGCGTTGACCCATACGCTGAACGGCACGGCGACGCTGAACGCCCAATCCGGCGCGCTGACCGGCATCAATGTCGAGCAATTGCTGCGCCGACTCGAGCGCCGCCCGCTGTCCGGCAACGGCGACTTCCGCTCCGGTCGCACCCAGTTCGACCAACTTGTCGTCAATCTCAAGGTCGACCATGGCGTGGTGTCGGTCGACGACATGCATATCGACGGCCCGGCCGTCCGGCTCGAGGTTGCCGGCCACGCCTCGGTGCCGGCCCGCGACCTCGATCTCAAGGGTGTGGCGACGCTGGTTTCGACCGCTACGGCCGACGAGTTCGACCTGCCCTTCGTGGTGCAGGGCCCGTGGGACGATCCGATCATGTTGCCGGATCCTCAGAGCTTGATCCGCCGCTCAGGCGCCGCCGCGCCGCTGCTCGATGCGGCCAAGACGCGTAATGCCGGCGACGCGGTGCGCGCCGTGATCGACCAATTGCTGGCGTCGCCGGCCGGACCGCCAGCTGCGGCACCGACATTATCGCCAGCCGCGGCACCGGCCGCGCCCAAAGCTTCGCAGTAGGGCAAGTCTTACCAATAGCGCAAACCTTCCCGATCGTAGCCGCCCGCCAGCTTGAGAAAATGGCCTCTGACGGCGCGGCCGGCGTGCCGCTGCGCGCAGCTTTTAACTTTTTGTTCTATGATTCGCGGCGCCCGAATCAGCGCGGCATATTCCTCCGCGGCTTTAGGGGCAGGATGCTCGTTGATGCTCAGCCGCCTCACGCGAACGATGCTCAAGGTGCTGATCGCGTCGCTGATCGTCGGCACCGTGCTGGCGCATTTCGGCATCACCACCGACCAGCTGGTCAAGACCGCCGGCCTGTCGCCGGAGCGGATCGAGGACCTGGCGCGCCAAGGCTTAGCCTGGGCGCTGCCGAATTTACTGCTCGGCGCGCTGGTGATCGTCCCGGTCTGGTTCGTGCTCTACCTGTTCCGGCCGCCCGGCGAGAGCCGGGATTGATCAGACCCGCGCCGGGGTGCCGCGGGCCGCGCTGAGCCTGGTCAGAAGCGAGGCGACGATGACGGCGACGCCGACCACGGCGACCATGATGCTGCACACCGCATTCATCTCCGGGCTCACGCCGAGGCGCACCTGCGAATAGATGCGGATCGGCAGCGTGGTCGCGCCCGGCCCGGTGGTGAAACTCGCGATCACCAGATCGTCGAGCGACAGCGCGAAAGCGAGCATGAAGCTTGCCGCGATAGCGGGCAGGATCAGCGGTAAGGTCACCGCCAGGAAGGTCTGCAGCGGCGAGGCGCCGAGATCCATCGCCGCCTCTTCGAGGCTGACATCGAAATCGACCAGCCGCGATTGCACGATCACCGCGACAAAGCACATCGCCATGGTGGTATGGGCGATAACCACGGTCCAGAAGCCGCGGTCGATCGAAACGGCGACGAACAAAAGGAGCATCGACAGGCCGGTGATGACCTCGGGCATGACCAGCGGCGCATAGATCATGGCCGCGAACGGCAGCCGGCCGCGGAAACGGCCGAGGCGAACCAGCGCCACGGCCGCCAGCGTGCCGAGCACCGTCGCGGCGGCGGCCGACACGAGCGCGATGCGCAGGCTGATGAAGGCGGATTCCAGCAGCGGCGCATCGCCGGCGAGTTCGTCGTACCAGTGCAATGACCAACCGCCCCAGACCGCGACCAGACGTGAGGCATTGAACGAGTAAATGACCAGGATAACGATCGGCAGATAAAGAAAGGCGAGGCCGAGGCCAAGCGCCGCAAGATTGAACGAGGAGGCCTTTCGCATCACGAGCCGCGCTCCGCGCCGCGTATCGACTGGTACTGGAAGACGACGATCGGAGTGACCAATAGGCACACCAAGACGACGGCGACAGCCGCTGCGGTCGGCCAGTCTTTGTTGGCAAAGAATTCGGTCCATACCGTTTGTCCGATCATCGAGGTCCGCGAGCCGCCGAGCAGATCGGGAATGACGAACTCGCCGACGATCGGAATGAAACACAACAGCGCGCCCGCCAGCACGCCCGGCGCCGACAGCGGCAAGGTCACGAGCCAAAACGTCTTCCAGCGCGGGCAGCCAAGATCGGCGGCGGCTTCCAGAAGCGACTCATCGAGCTTTTCCAGCGTGGCGTAGAGCGGCAACACCATGAACGGCAGATAGGAATAGACCAGACCGATATAGACGGCGGTATCGGTGGCAAGCCACACCGGCGGCTCGCGCACGAGGCCGAGTGCCAGCAACAGCCGATTGAGCGGCCCGTCATGCTGCAGAATATTCATCCAAGCATAGATGCGGATCAGGAACGAGGTCCAGAACGGCAGCACCACAGTTAACACCAGGAACGCCTGTATCCGCCGCGGCGTGCGCGTAATGGCGTAGGCGATCGGATAACCGATGACGAGCAGCAACAACGTCGAGAACGCGGCGATCTCCAGGCTTTTCATGTAGGACAAAACGTAGAGCGGATCGGTGCCGAGGAACGCGTAATTTTCGAGCGACAGGCCGGCGAAGAAATCGCGCAAACCGTGCCAACCGGCGGCAAGCTCGAACACCGGCGTATAAGGCGGCTGCGCGATCGCGGATTGCGACAGGCTGATCTTGAGCACAATCAGAAACGGCAGAAGGAAGAAGGCGACAAGCCAGCCGTATGGAATCCCGATCGCGAACTTCGCCATCAACGAGCGTTGCCGTTGCGGGTCGATCATGCGCGCAACCCCTTCTTCATCGCGTCAGCACGATCGCGGCATCGGGTGGAAAGCTCGCCCACACTTTATCGTCCCAGCCGATCGCGCTCTCGGCGAGCCGGCCGGTATTGGCGAGCGCCGCTTTGACCGCTACGCCGGCATCGGTGCGCAGCTTGTAGATCGACAGATCGCCAAGATAGCCGATGTCGACGACCGTTGCGGCGGCGCAGTTGTCCGGTCCGGCCTGCGGCTCGCCGGGCGTGATCCGCATCTTCTCCGGCCGCACCGCGACCCAGACCGTGGCGCCCACTTCCGCATCGATCTTGGCGGCAACGCGAATTCGTCCGAGCGCGGTGCCTTCGACGCTCGTGCCGTCGTCGCCGACCCGGCCCTCGAACAGGTTGACCTCGCCGACGAAGTCCGCGACCCAGCGTGAATTCGGCTGCTCGTAGATGGCGGCCGGCGGCGCGACCTGCACGAGCCGGCCGCGGTCCATCACCGCGATCCGGTCGGCCACCGTCATCGCTTCGCTCTGGTCGTGGGTGACGATGATGAAGGTCAGCCCGAGACGGCGCTGCAGGTCCATCAACTCAAACTGTGTCTCGCCCCGCAGCTTCTTGTCGAGCGCCGCCATCGGCTCGTCGAGCAAAAGCACGCGGGGCCGCTTGACCAGCGAGCGCGCCAGCGCGACACGCTGACGCTGGCCGCCGGACAGTTCGTGCGGCTTGCGCCGGCCGAAATTATCGAGCCGCACCAGCGCCAGCATGTCGGCGACCCGCCCGGCGATCTCGGTCTTGGTCAGCCCCTCCTGCTTGAGGCCGAACGCGACATTGGCCTCGACATTGAGATGCGGAAACAGCGCATAGCTCTGGAACATCATATTGACCGGGCGCCGATGCGGCGGCACCGGGCAAAGATCGACACCCTCCAGAAGGATGCGACCCGCGCTCGGTTGTTCGAAGCCCGCGATCAGCCGCAACAACGTGGTCTTGCCGCAGCCCGAGGGTCCGAGCAACGCGAAAAATTCGCCTTGGTAGATGTCGAGCGAAAGCTGATCGACCGCAGCGAAGCCGCCGAAACGCTTGGCTAGGGCCTCGAGCCGCAACAGCGGCGGCTGCGTGCGATCGGCCCAAGGTGCAAAGCCTCGCTTCGCAAATCCCCGTTTCGACTCGACGGTCGGCATCGATGCTCCCCGGGGCATGATCCGGAAAATGCCCGGCCCCGGACTTGATTCGGGGTGGAACGGTTTTCCGAAACGATCATGCTCAATGACGAAGCTAGACCATGATCCGATTCGACCGAATTGGATCACGGTCTAGCGCGCCGGCACGCTAAAGCATTTTCACGGGAACTGGAAAGAGCTGCGTCTTAGACCGCGGCTGCCGCGGCCACCGGCAAGTCGAGCGGCATGTCGTCATCGACGTTTTGCAGCAGCTTACGCGGCTGCGGGCCGTAATAGTCGCCCAATTGCACCACCGGCCGCGGCTGCAACGCGATCGATAACAGACGATCGTAAAGGGACTTTGCCGAAACCGGCTTGGTCAAGAATTCGTTGACCCCGAGCCGCACTGCCTCGACCACCCGCCAGCGCTCGCAGTGGCCGGTGAGCATGATAATCGGCACATCGGGCATCGGGAATACGCCCGGCGAGCGCACGATCCGCACCAGTTCGGGCCCGCTGAGCAGCGGCATTTCCCAATCGAGAATCACAGCGTCGGGTGCCACGGTGCGAATCGAGTCGAGTGCGGCGATACCGTCGGTGGCTTCGTAGATATCCTTGACTCCGCAATTAATGAGCAGATTGCGGATGATCTTGCGCATATATTGATTGTCGTCGACGACCAGCACGCACAGCGACTGGACGATCATCTCGATCTGTTTTTTCGAGCGATTCGAGGACATGGCGGGGTACGATCTCAATCGAGCAAAACGAACTGGCCGAAGCCCGGATCGATTTCCGGCTTGCAGTTTGGAGCTATGCGCGGTTCCGGACCGTAATGATCGCCTTGTCTCATCATCCGGCGCGGCTTGGACAGGATCGACACGACGCGCGCCAGGAGCGCGGTCGTCGAAACCGGCTTGAGCAGGTACTCGTTGACGCCCAGCTGCATGGCTTCGACAACCCGCGAGCGCTCGCTATGGCCGGTGAGCATGATGATCGGTACATCGGGCAGTGGAAACTTTCCCGGCGAACGCACGGTTCGCACGAATTCTGGCCCATTGGGGCTCGGCATTTCCCAATCGAGAATGACGATATCTGGCGCACGGGTGCAGATCGCCTCAAGACCACCGCGGCCATCGCGCTCTTCGTAGATGCTTTTGACTCCGATCGCCTGCAACAGCGCGCGCGTAACTTTGCGCATGCTCGGCTCGTCGTCGACGACGAGCACTTTGATCTTTCCAAGTTGTCGCGCAATTTGGGCTGCGGCCGTTTCCATCACGCACCGTTATTTCGCGCTTTTATCGGCGCAATGTCACCACAGAGGGATAAAGTTGCGGTATGGCAAATTGCTAAAATTTTACCGACGCGCCGCGCCCGCGTCCGTCATGAAGCGATCAAGCACCTCGGTCTGCGCCTTGCTGAGCCGGAGGCCGAGCTTGGAGCGGCGCCACAGCACGTCGTCGGCGGTCTGCGCCCACTCCTTCTTCATCAGGTAATGCACCTCGGCGGCGGTGAGATCGGCGCCAAAGCGCAGGCCGAGATCGTCCAGGCCGGCGGCTTCGCCGAGAACCCGATCGACCCGCGTGCCGTAGGCGCGAACCAGCCGCCGCGCGTGCTCCGCCGTCAAGAAACGCCAGGTCCGCTGGGTGCGCTCGATCAGCGTCTCAATGCCGTCATAGACGAAATCGCCGCCCGGCAGCGCGTTCGACGCGGTCCACGGCCGCGAGCGCGGGAAGAAATGCGCGAGCCGCGCCAGCGCGTCCTCGGCGAGACGCCGGTAAGTCGTGATCTTGCCGCCATAGACCGTCAGCATCGGCGCCTCGCCGAAACGCTCGTCGAGGATCAGGGCATAATCGCGGCCGATATCCTGCGGCTTGCGCGCGCGGTCGTCGTACAGCGAGCGGACCCCGGCGAACGCCCAGACCACGTCGGCGGCGCCGATCTTGGCGCGGAAATATTCGTTGGCGGCGTTGCAAAGATAATCGATTTCCTCGCCGCTCGGCAGCACCACCGATGGATCGCCGGCAAAGGCCTGGTCGGTGGTGCCGATCAACGTGAAGTCGCGTTCGAAGGGTATCGCGAACACGACGCGGCCGTCGGCCGTTTGCAGGATATAGGCGCGATCGTGGTCGAACAGCCGTCGCACGACGATGTGGCTGCCTTTGTCGAGGATGAGCCGGTGCTGCGGCGCCTGCCGCAGCGCGGTCTCGGCAAACAGCTCGCTCCAGGCGCCGGCGGCGTTGATCAAGATCCGCGCCGTCACCACGTCGCGCTGGCCGCGCGCGTTGAGCACGAGCCGCCAGTCCTCGGTGCGTTCGGCGCGTACGCATCGGGTGCGGGTGCGAATGACCGCGCCGCGTTCGGCGGCATCCACCGCGTTGAGCACAACGAGCCGCGCGTCGTCGGCGAAACAGTCGGAATATTCGAAGGCATGGTGGAAACGCGATTTGAGCGGTTGACCGGCCTCGTCGGTGACGAGGTCGAGCTCGCGCGTGCCGGGCAAGATTTTGCGCCAGCCGATCCAGTCGTACAGCATCAAGCCGAAACGCAAGAGCGTCGCCGAGCGGCGGGCCTCGTTGATCGGCAGCACGAAGCGCAACGGCCGGATCAGATGCGGCGCCGCCCGCAACAGCACTTCGCGTTCGCGCAACGCCGCGCGCACCAGCCTAAACTCCCGATGCTCCAGGTAGCGCAGCCCGCCATGGATCAGCTTGGAGGACGCCGACGAGGTGCCCGACGCGAGGTCGTTCTGCTCGATCAGGACGACACGAAAGCCGCGTCCGGCGGCGTCGCGCGCGATGCCGGCGCCGTTGATGCCGCCGCCGATGATGGCGAGATCGAAATCAGCCACTGATTCTCCCCTGCGGCAGACTACCAAATTCGCTTCGCGGCCTCGCAAATTCGCTTCGCGGCCTCGCAAATTCGCTTCGCGGCCTTGCCTTGATCGCAAGATCGGCGATGATGCCCGCACCGGTAAGGACGGATCACAGCCGATGGATTTCCGCGACCGTCATATCGTCGTCACCGGCGGCGCCGGCGCACTCGGAACCGCCGTGGTCTCGGCGCTGATCGAAGCGGGCGCCATATGCCACGTCCCTTGCCACGATGAGGCGGAAGCGACACGGTTCCGCCTGCGCGGACATAAGCAAATCGTGCTGACGGTGACCGGCAACCTCGCCGACGAGGCGGCCGTCGAACGGCTTTATCAGGGCGTCGCGTCGCTTTGGGCGTCGATCCACATTGCCGGCGGCTTTGCCGGCGGCCCGCTGCGCGAAACCTCGGTCGCCACTATCCGCCAGCAGATCGACATGAACCTGATCAGCTGCATGTTGTGCTGCCGCGCCGCGGTCAAGGCGATGACCGCTGCCGGATCCGACGCCGGCGGCCGCATCGTCAATGTCGCCGCGCGTGCCGCGCTGGAATGGCGCAGCGGCGCCGGCATGGTGGCCTATACCGCCAGCAAGACCGCGGTCGCGGCGCTGACCGCGGCGCTGGCCGAAGAGGTCGCCAAGGACGGCATCCTGGTCAACGCGGTGGCGCCCTCGATCATGGACACGCCGGCCAACCGGCAGGCCATGCCCAAAGCCGATTACGCGCTGTGGCCGAAGGTCGAGGAGGTCGCCGCCACCATCGCTTTCCTCGCCTCCCCCGACAATCGCGTCACGCGTGGCGCGATCGTGCCGGTCTACGGAAAGTCCTAAACGCCGCTAACGGCCGCAAGCTATCCCGAGACCGCGACGATCTCGCGCGTCGGCGTCGTCACCAGCCGCGTCACCGCGCTTGAGGCGACGATGGCGCGCTGCTGCGCATAGGCCTCGTGATTGCGCTCGATGTAATCGGGATCGTAGAGGTAATTCACCATCAAGCCGTAGGACTGCCTGAGCGCCCGCTCCGACGTGTCGGCGAGCCAGTCGAGCCGCTCGAGCCGTGCGCCGTTGCCGAGGTGGAAACGCGCCACCGCGTCGACCGGCAGGCCGCGGCCGTTGCGGGCGCGCAAATAATACCAGGCGGCGGCGCGCAACAGCGGCTCGCGGACCTTTTCGGCAAGCTCGGGCATACGCCACCAATTCGCGGTGTCGAGCGCGCCGAGCGCCGAGCGGTCGTCCTCGTCGAACGCCGGCGACATGGCATTGGCGCGCTCGCGTCTGAGCCAGTCGGCGAAATTCGGCGCCGGCGACAGCGTGACGAAGGTCGCGACCCGGGACAGTTCCCGCGAAACCTCCTCGACCACCTGCTTGATCAGAAAGTGGCCGAAGGTGACGCCGGCAAGGCCGCGCTGGCAATTGGTGATCGAGTAGAACACCGCCGTCTTCGCCCGCTGCGGTTCGACCGGCTCGCGTTTGTCGGAGAGGATCGGCGCGATCGCGCCCGGGATGTCGCGCGTCAGCGCTACCTCGACGAAAATCAAGGGTTCGTCGACCAGCGCCGGATGGAAGAAGGCATAGCAGCGGCGGTCCGGCGGATCGATGCGCCGGCGCAGATCGTCCCAGTCCCTGATCTCGTGCACCGCTTCGTAGCGGATGATTTTTTCCAGGATCGCCGCCGAAGTCGACCAGTCGATGCGGCGCAGCACCAGAAAGCCGCGGTTGAACCAGGACAGGAACAGATGCACGAAATCGTTGTCGACGACGCCGAGATCGTCGCGGTGCGCCATGGCGTCGAGCAATTGCTCGCGCATGCGCACCAGCGCCGCGGTACCGCCGGGGGCGAGATTGAGCCTGCGGAACAGTTCGAGCCGCTGCGGCTCGCTCGATTGATGGAGTTCCGAGGCGTTGTCCGCGGTGGGGGCCTGTTTCCAGTCGGCGATGGCGCGGTCGATGCGGGTGCGATCGTGACCGAAGGTGGTGGCGAGCGCCTCGAAAAAGGCGATGCGGGGCCCGGTGGTCAGCTCGGCGTAACGCGCCAGGATATCTTGCGCCAGCGCCACGCCCGAGGCTTCGCCGCGGCCGGTCAGAAGTTCTTCGCATTGCTCGACGATGCCGGCCGAGCGCTCATGCGCCGGCTCGCGGCGCTCGCGCTTGATCAATGCGCGGCTGCGGTCGGCGATGCTCTGCAACATCTCGCTGAAGAACGTGGTGTTCACAGCCTCATCCCATCCGGCAAACCTTAGCTAATGATGGGCCGCGACGATGACAAGTTGGCGAAGGCCAAAGAACTGTAGACAAACCTGGACAAAGCGGCCCCGCTTTGTCACTTAACCGCCCGCGCGGCGGGCTGCCGCACCGTATTGGGAGTGGTTCATGCCGGGTGCCAAATCGGATCCCAAAGAGGGTCCCAAGAAGGGCCCATTGACGGGAATACGCGTGCTGGAACTGGCCCGGATATTGGCCGGTCCCTGGGCCGGGCAGCTCCTGGCCGATCTCGGCGCCGACGTCATCAAGGTCGAACGCAAGGGCGCCGGCGACGACACCCGCGCCTGGGGTCCGCCCTTCGTGCCGGCGGCCGACGGCGGCCATCTCGGCGCCGCCTATTTTCACAGCGCCAACCGCGGCAAGCGTTCGATCGAGGTCGATTTCGCCAGCGCCGAGGGCCAGCGTATCGTGAAAAAGCTTGCGGCGCGCTCCGACGTGCTGATCGAGAATTTCAAGGTCGGGGGGCTTGCCAAATTCGGCCTCGACTACAAGAGTCTGTCGCCCGACAACCCACGGCTGGTCTATTGCTCGGTGACCGGCTTCGGCCAGACCGGACCGTCGGCGCCGCGCGCCGGCTACGATCTGATGGCGCAAGGCATCGGCGGCATGATGGGGCTGACCGGCACCGCCGACGGCGAGCCGATGCGGGTCGGAGTCGCTGTCTCCGATATCTTCTCCGGCATCTATGCCGTAGTCGGCATCCTTGCCGCGTTGCTGCGGCGGCAGGAGACCGGAAAAGGCGGCTATGTCGACGCCGCGCTGGTCGATTCGACCGTCGGCGTCTTGTCGTTTCAGGCGCTCAATTATCTGGTCTCCGGCGAACTGCCCAAGCGCATCGGCAATACCCATCCCAACCTCGTTCCTTATCAGGTGTTCGCGGTCGCCGACGGCCGCATCATCATCGCCACCGGCAATGACGGCCAATTCATCAAATTGTGCGGCATTCTGGGCGCGCCGCAGCTCGCCGAAGTGCCGGAATACAAGGACAACAAAGGACGGCTGGCGCATCGTGCCGATCTCGTCGGCAAGCTCTCCGCGCTCACCGCGCAGTTCAAGCGCGACGAGCTTTTGCAAAAGCTCGAAAGCGCCGGCATCCCGGCCGGCCCGATCAACGATCTGGAACAGGTCTTTTCAGATCCGCAGGTGATCCATCGCGGCATGCGGCTCGAACTCAAAAGCGACGCCGCCAAGGGCGGCATCATTCCCGGCCTGCGTTCACCGATCATGCTCGACGGCACACCCGCCGCCTCCGACCGCCCGGCGCCGCGTCTCGGCGAACACACCGAAGAGATTTTGCGCGAGATCGGCGAAGGGTGAATCATCCCGCCCCGCGCTAGCGGGGAGGGGGGACCGCACGAAGTGCGGTGGGAGGGGCGACTGACTCGCCGCGCAATTTTCGCCGCAAGGCAATGAAAGCATCGTCGCCTGTCTCCCCCTTAAATCGTTTCGCTTCCCTAGAGTCCCGCGCCCCTTCCACCACCCTTCGGATGGTCCCCCTTCCCCGCTATCGCGGGGCAGGATGCACGCCATCGTTCTCGCGATGCCCCTGCATCCGAGTTGTGCCGCACGAAAGCCATTCCCTGTGCCTCCCGAATAATAGAAGGGAGGCGGAGCGCCGACAGGCGCGTACTTAGAGACCGCACCAGCGGGTGCGGCGCCCCCTCCGTATGCTCTTCAAAACCAAAGAACATACGGAGGGGGCTCGCCTCTCGGCGCTCCAC
>Ga0182013_10004068_pt1 | contig 17816 bp, 15 predicted proteins | sample 612S2MmetaG_FD_120487 | JGI IMG/M metagenome (GOLD analysis project Ga0182013, IMG submission 120487) | Permafrost microbial communities from Stordalen Mire, Sweden - 612S2M metaG | ecosystem: Environmental > Terrestrial > Soil > Wetlands > Permafrost | place: Sweden: Stordalen | collected...
GAGCACGCGGACGCCCTTCATGGAGAACGCGACGAACGAGAGCGCTCGCCGCGCGTTCTACGTCGCCTACGCCGACCGCGCCGCGAAGACCAACGTCGCCCTGCTCGAGCAGGCGATCGGCATCCGCGACCGGCTCGCGCATCTGTTCGGCTATTCGAGCTGGGCTGCGTACTCGCTTGCCGACAAGATGGCAAAAACGCCCGAACGCGTCGCGTCATTTCTCAACAACATCGACGTTGCCATCCTGCCCAAGGCCCGGACCGAACGCGCTCAACTCGCCGCCCTCAAAGGAAGCGCGCCGTTCGAGAACTGGGACACCGAATTCTATCAAGCCCAACTGCGCAAAACGAAGTATCACGTCGACGCTGACGCGATCAAACAGTACTTTCCCGTCGAGCACACGGTGAACGCCGTTTTCGCCGTGTACGCGAAGCTGCTCGACGTCACGTTCGCGCCGATCGCCAAGCCGGCGGTCTACAATCCCGAAGTAACGGCGTACGAGGTCCACGACGGAACCAGCGGCGTACTGCTCGGCACGTTCTACCTCGACTTATATCCGCGCCCGGGCAAATACAGTCACTTCGCGAACTTCCCGCTCATCGCGCGGCACGACTTGCCAGACGGGACCGTGCGCGCACCGTTCTCGGCCATCGTCGGCAACTGGGCGCGGCCCGCGCCGGGTCAGCCCGCGCTCCTTTCGCACGACGAAGTGGAGACGTTCTTTCACGAGTTCGGACACAATATGGCGGCGATGCTCGCCGCCGAGCCGTACGCGACGCTGACGTCGGGTTTCCGCACCGATTTCGTCGAAGCTCCCTCGCAGATGCTCGAGAATTGGGCCTGGGATCCGGGCATTCTCAAAGAAGTTTCCGCGAACGTCCGAACCGGCGCGCCGCTTCCCGACGCTCTCATCGCGCAGATGATCGCCGCGCGTTACCTGGACTATGCGCTCGCGACGACCCAGCAGATCCTCTACGCCAGCGTCGATATGGCGATTCATTCGTCGGGGGCGCACGTCGATACGACGCAAGTGTGGAAGAGCCTCGTTCCTTCGTTGACCCCGAACGCGTTCGTTGACGGCACCCATCCGCAGGCCGGCTTCGTCCATCTGATGACCGGCTACGATGCGGGGTACTACGGGTATCTGTGGTCGAAGGTGTACGCTCAAGACATGTTCAGCGCGTTCAAAACGGCCGGGCTCGAAAGCGCCACGGTCGGTGCGCGCTACCGCGCCGATGTCTTGGCGCCCGCCCGCACGTACGAACCCGACGCCGAAGTTACCGCGTTCCTCGGGCGCTCGATGAACCCGACGGCATTCTATGCCGAACTCGGCATCGCTCCGCAAACGACGCGGCGCTGATCGAAAACGTCGTCGCCGTTCGCGATCTGGTGAAAGTCCACGCCGCCGGCAGCGCGACGCAGGTGCGCGCGATCGCGGGCATTTCGCTCGACATCGCGCGCGGCGCGCACGTCGCGATCGTCGGTGAAAGCGGCAGCGGCAAAACGACGCTCATGCACTTGCTGGGCGGTCTGGACCGGCCCACGAGCGGCAGCGTTCAAGTCGACGGCGTCGACATCGGCACGGCCAGCCGCAGCAAACTCAAACGCCTGCGCGCGCGGCGCATCGGTTTCGTCTTTCAAGGGTTCAACCTTATCGCGTCACTCGATGCGCTCGAAAACGTCATGCTGCCGGCTCGCTACGCGGGCGTTGCGGTCGATCGCGCGCGCGACCGCGCGCAGCGGCTGCTCGCGGACGTCGGATTAGCCGACCGCATGCGCCACCGCCCGGCGCAGCTTTCCGGCGGCCAGCAGCAGCGGGTGGCGATCGCGCGCGCACTGGTGAACGATCCGGCACTCCTGCTCGCCGATGAGCCGACGGGAGAACTCGACCGGCGCACCAGCGAGACGGTCCTCGGCCTGCTCGAGGAGATCGCGCGTAAAGAGGGTCATACGCTCGTCGTCGTCACCCACAGCGAAGCCGTCTGGAAGCGCGCCGAGCGGATCGTTCGGATCGCCGACGGTGTCCTGGTTGCTTAGCAGAGTGCGCAAAGCGCAGTCCTCACGGCACCGGTTGCTTGCGCTCGCGACGGCACTCGCCTTTGCGGCCGGCCCGGCGGGATGTTCGGAATCGCGCCCCGTCGCGCGGGCCGCGACGCCGTCGGCGCCGGCGGTGCAGCTCGCGGTCCTGGGCGACAGTCTCGCCTTCGGCGCCGGCGCCGGCGACACGTCGGGCGGTTTCGCCTTTCGCGTCTACCGCGCGATCGCCGGCGCCCGGCCCGGCAGCGAGATCACGAACGCCGCGATCGGCGGCAGCACCGCGGCCGACGTTCTCCGCTTACAGGTGGCACGGCTGCGCGAACGGCGGTTTGACGTCGTCATCCTGTGCGTGGGTGGGAACGACGTCGTGCGCGACGTTCCGAGCGCCGCGTTCTCCCGCACCTACGGCCGGCTCGTGGCGGCGGTGCGCGCGGCGGCACCCGGCGCCGCGCTGGTCGCTGTCGGCGTGCCGGACGTGTCGATCAGCCCGCTCTTCGCCGATCATGCCGCCGCGATTCGGAAGTTGGCTCAAGCGGACGATCGCGCCGCGCGTGACGCCGCCGTCGCGAACGGCGCGCACTATATCGATCTGTTCGCCTTGACGCGGCGGGCGCGCGAAACGCCGGGCTTCTTATCACAGGACCGTTTTCATCCTTCGGACGAAGGTCACGCGCAAATCGCGGCGCTGGCGCTGCCGGTCGTCGAAGCCGCGCTATGGTCGAAGCGCAAGGAGAAAAGCGACCGCGCCGATACAATGCAACCAGAGAAAAAGATTTACGGTGGCATGGTCAACTTCCCGAAGGACAGACCGATACTTCATCAATGAAAGACCGCTCGTTCGCCGACTTCATGGTTGGTGCGCTGGCCTGCATCTCGGTCCTCGGCTTTTACGCGGTTTTGCGAGACGCCGATGCGGCTTACGTGGAGCGCCGGAAACAAGCTGCTGCGCGCTGGGCCCTCCCGCGAAAGCGGCGCCGGCGGCGAACCCCCGAAGATTTGTGCCGCCATTGCGGGGGCTCGGGAACCTGCGATGCGTGCGGCGACGAGTCGTGCCGCATTTGCCACGGCAACGGGCTTCAGCCGCGCGACGAGGCACTTGTGATGCGGCTGGCCTCGATGTGGGACGGCGTCAGCTAGTTGTTTCTCCGTCGTGTCGCTCGGTACTCCCGGGTTGGTCGAAGCCCAAGCGCGAAGAATTGAAGCGCCGTCCGTAAAAGTGACGGTCCGCGCGGTCTGCGCGCGGACCACCCGGTAGGACGTCGCTCCAGACGGGGAAAGACATCCGCGTGGAAACTCTTTCGCCCGTAGCACTCGACCGCGCCGCTCTCTCGGCGTGGTACCAAGCGAATCGCGAGCGGTCGGCTGCGCTCTTCGGGCTCATCGATCCCGACGTCTATTACGAGGCACCGATCCCGCTGCGGCACCCCTTCGTCTTCTACGAAGGCCATTTCCCGGCGTTTTCGTTCATCACGCTCGTTCGCAATGCACTGGGCGAGCCCTCGATCGACCGCCGGCTCGAAGACCTTTTCAATCGCGGAATCGATCCGGATTCGCTCGAAACCGCGCGCAAGCATAAGCGGACCGACTGGCCGTCGCGCGCCGAAGTCCGCGCTTTCGCAGCGGCATGTGATGCCCGCGTGCGAGCCGCCTACGCCGACGCGCGGCTGGACGATCCGCGCAATCCACAGCTCGCACGAGCGCAAGCGGCGTATACGATCCTCGAGCACGAGGAGATGCACCACGAAACGCTGCTCTACATCGTGCATCGCCTGCCCGACGAGCGCAAACTCATAAGGGCGACCGACGTTCGCGACGTTGCGCCACCCAAGCGCGACCCGGTCGCCGTGCCGGCCGGGCGAGCGACCCTGGGCGTGCGCCCTGAATCGGTTCCATTCGCCTGGGACAACGAGTTGTCCGAGCAGGTCGTCGACGTCGGCGCCTTCGGCTGCGACACGCTCAACGTGACGAACGGCGAGTACGCCGAATTCGTCCGGGAGGGCGGACCGGTTCCACCGTTCTGGATCGAACGCGACAGTCAGTGGGCTCTGCGCGCGCTCGGCGCGACGATACCGCTGCCGCTCTCCTGGCCGGTCTACTGTACCAACGCGCAGGCCGGCGCCTTCGCTCGCTGGTCGGGTGCGCGCTTGATGACCGAAGCGGAGTTTCATCGTGCCGCGTACGGCACGCCCTCGGGCGCCGAGCGGCATCAGCCATGGGGCGGTGAGGCGGCAGATCCCGGGCGCGGCAATTTCGATTTCAAGCGCTTCGATCCCGAACCCGTCGGTTCGTATCCGGACGGTGCGAGCGCTTGGGGGATTCACGATCTGGTCGGCAACGGCTGGGAGTGGACGGGGACACCGTTTGCGCCGTTCGCGGGGTTCGCGCCGATGGCGAGTTATCCGCCGTATTCCGCCGACTTCTTCGACCACGACCATTTCGTCATGAAGGGCGCCTCGCCGGTTACCTCGCGCAACCTCGTGCGGCGCAGCTTCCGCAATTGGTACCGACGCGACTATCCTTTCATGTACGCGACGTTCCGGCGGGTGTGGGACTAACCGAATTCGGCTTACGCCGAATCCTGGCGTTCGGCGGCGCGCTTCACGTGGTCGCGCTCCCCGGCCGACGCGCCGCCGGTCGTGAGGACGAGATCGCCGGCCGCGCCGATCGAGACATTGTTTGAAGACAGCCCGTGCCTACCGCCTAGGAGCGTGTCGGGTTTACCCGACACGTGACGACGGGCGGCTTGGGCGAAGCCCAAACGCACGGGTTCGTCGAGCGCAGCCGAGACGAACCCATCAGATTCGACGAAGTCGAATCCCTAGGCAGAAACTTCGAACGCCCCGCAGAGGTGGGACCTACGTCCCTCGTGATATTCGCTTCCCGCGCGGAAAAGCGAAAATGGAGTGAGATTTGGAATGACGCTAGTTATCTCAATCTCCGAGCGAGATGAAGGCGCGTCGTTCCTAAATGCCAGGCTGACCTCCGAGAGCGAACGTTATCGGACCCTTCTCGGAAGTCAGGTCGGGGGGGTCGCTGAGCGGAATGGGGGTTGAAAACTGTTGCGGGTCAGCGCAATAGATGTCCATAAAATCAGGAACGGTGTCGAGCAGCAACAACTAAAACCGCGGTTTGAAGCAGGACCGCTACAGAGGAGAGCTTCATGAGCGTCTATCGCGTCACTGAGATCATCGGTACGAGTCCGACTAGCTGGGAAGATGCGGCCAGGACGGCGTTGGCCACAGCGGGTGGAACACTGCGTAATCTGCGCGTCGCTGAAGTCGTCGAGCAGGACATCACGCTCGACGAGAAAGGCGGGATCGAGTCGTTCCGTACCAAGCTGCGCGTCAGCTTCAAGTACGAAACGGAGTGAGCTGGAGGGCCGGAATCAGCCCGAGCGCGTAGCAAACGGCTGACCCGCCAAGGGCTGTTGCCATGCGCACGTCCTTGGCTCCGCCGAGTTCAAGTTGGACGAGGGTCAATCCGGTAGCCCCGACGCAGGCTCGCATACCGCGTCGGGGCGCATACATCATTGCTCGCATCGCGACGCCGCGCTTCACTCGTCTTCGGTCGCCTTGTCCGCGCGGCGCCGCGCAGCTTTTTCCACCGTGCCCACTGGTCATGCGATTTTCGCGTATTTCGGCTCGCGAATGGAGGACTCCGGAGGGACGTTCAAACCGCCGCCGATTGCAATGGCGGCGACGGACGACCGCGTCTTCGTTCTTCAAGAATTGAGCGGGACACGCAATGGGCGATCCTGAGCATCGGAGGCGGCGCGGACGACGAATCCTCGTCGGCGCGGCCGAAGTGCACGTTCCGTCGGTCTCACCACGCCGTTCACCCGGCGCCTACCCAAAGTCGGATATGAGACACGGCCTCGCGGCTACCGTAGCCTCAAGGTGCGTCCGTCGTGCGGCCTCTTGCGCGCGCGGGCGTGCACTATCCCCCGTCACTCGACGGACGTCACAGAAAGGTCCCTCACGTGAGCGAACAAGTCACCGATACGATCACGCCCGAATTCGTCGACGACTTCGACGATCTCGTCGTCACCGTCATGAGCTCGGAACCCCAGACGCGCGGCCGCGCGGCGAGCAGCTGCTGCAGCAGTTCATGCTGCTGCTGCTGCCACAGCGTCTTCTGAACCCGCTTAACGCGCGAACGGCGGCGGCGGGCGATCGCTCTGGTGCGATACCCGCCGACGCCGCTTCACCGGGGGTGCCGAGACGGCCCACAATTTACGGTAAGCGGTAAACGTACAGGCGGCCGCCGCGCGGAATGTTTTGTGTGGCCGTCGCCGCCGAACCGCCGAAGAGCGCGACGCCGCCGCCCCAACCGGCGAGCACCGCGACGTACTCCTTCCCGTCGACGCGATACGCGATCGGGACGCCGATGATCCCCGAATTCGTCTTCGTGTTCCACAACACGTCGCCGCTACGGGCGTCGAAGGCGCGAAAATAACCGTCGGCCGAGCCGCTGAAGACGAGGTTGCCCCCGGTGGCGAGCATGCCGTCATTCCACGGCAAAGCGTACGTGTGCCGCCACACGCGCGAACCGTTCGAAACGTCGAGCGCCGTCACCTCGCCGAAGCCGCCGCTCCCGGGCTCGGGAACGAGGCGCGAATACACACCGAGATATGGCGCGCCGACCCGGTCTTCGAGCGTCGTCTTGGTCATCGACATGCACATGTGCGACAGCGGCACGTACAGCCGGCCTAACACCGGATCGTACGCGCTGGGCCACCAGTTCTTCCCGCCGATTGAACTCGGGCAAACGTAGGTCGGCCCGTTGCCGCGCAGACGCGCGGCGGGATCGATGCGGGCGCTGCCGTGCGCATCGTAGCCGAGCACGGCGGTACTCTTCACCAGCGGCGTCGCATAGACGAACGCACCGGTCGTCCGATCGAGTACGACGAATTGTCCGTTGCGATCGGCGTGCAGCAATGCGCGCACGCGTTTGCCCCCGTAGGTGATATCGGCCAGCACGTTTTCGTTGACGCCGTCGTAGTCCCACTCGTCGCCCGGCGTGAACTGAAAATACCACTTCCGTTTGCCGGTGTCCGGATCGAGGGCCAGCACGCAGTCGCTGAACAGATTCGCACCGCGGCGCACGTCGGCGCGCCACGGCGATGGATTTCCGGTGCCCCAGTACAGCGTGTTCGTTTCGGGGTCGTACGATCCGGTCAGCCACGGGCCGGCGCCGCGCGCCGGCCGACCGGCCGGCCACGTTTCGCTGCCCGGTTCGTGCGCCGCCGGCGTGGTGCGCGTGGTCCACAGCGTCGCTCCGGTTCGCGCATCGAACGCGCTGATGAACCCGGGCGCGCCGTACTCGCCGCCGGAAATCCCGACCACGACGCGTCCGCCGACCACCAGCGGTGCGGACGTCATGGCGTAACCGATCCCGCTTTCGGCCACGGTCTTGTTCCACACCACCGCGCCGGTCTGGGCGTCAAGCGCGACCACGCGATCGTCGAGCGTCGCCAAATACAGCAGCCTGCCGTACATCGCCAGGCCGCGGTTGACGACGTCGCAGCACACCGTGCGCAGCGTTTTCGGCGGAAACCGGTGCACGTACGTCCACAACTCGCGGCCGGTCGTCGCGTCGAGCGCCACCACGTGATCCATCGGCGTGGTGAAGTAGAGGATATGGCCGTTGACGAGCGGCGCCGCGACGCCCCGAACGCAAAAGTAACTTCTGCTTCGACCGCGTGATCCGAGGATGGCGCGGTTCGCCTATGGTTGACTTGCGACGTAAACAGTAATATACTTATGTCGCTTGGCACGGTCGACCAACGCCGAGAAGTCGGAGCGCCTGAACGCAGCGCATCGGTTACTCGCGGGCGGAACTCGGGTCGCCGACGCGGCGGCATTGCTCGCCGACGAATGTGGGATATCGCTGCGTCATGCGTATCGCTACATCGAAGAAGCGCAAGCTTTGAAACGGCCGGTTCCGATTCCGATTGCTTCGATCCCAATCACGTTCAAGATTCCCGGCGACATCGTCGAACTTCTGCGAGATTACTCTGCGAAGACCGGAATTACATTGAGCGAGATTGTCACGCGTGCTATAAAAGCGTTCCTTGCTTCTGCAAGCAGGAATGGCTGAGCGCCGTAAGCGGAAGCCTCTTGAAGTCAATTGTGACTACGTCTTTGATCGTCTGCTCATTCACAAACTGCAGCAAGCGTATGAGGTTCTCGTCCCAGACAACTTTCGCATCATCGGCAATCAAACGGAGTTAGTAGTAGAAGACAATGAAGGTAGCTGCAATTTACGCCCGAGTCTCGTCGGAAAAGCAGAAAGACGAAAACACGATCGCAAGTCAAACCGCCGCTTTGGTTGAGTTCGCTGCGAACAACGACTTTAGTGTTTCCGCCGACTGTGTCATTGAAGACGCTGGATTTAGCGGCGCAACTCTCGTTCGTCCAGGTCTTGAAAAGCTGCGCGACCTCGCCGCGGAAGGCCAGGTCCAGGCAGTGTTGATCCACTCCCCAGATCGCTTGAGCCGCAAATACGCATATCAAGTGTTGCTTACCGAAGAACTTGCACGACACGGAGTGGATACTGTGTTTCTCAAGGCTCCGCAAACGGCAACGCCCGAAGATCACCTCATGGTGCAATTTCAGGGAATGATTGCCGAATACGAACGCGCTCAGATTCTTGAGCGTTCACGTCGCGGAAAGCGTCATCGGGCGCAGCAAGGACAAGTCAGCGTTTTGAGCGGCGCACCGTACGGCTATCGTTACGTGCGCAAGACCGACGATTCCGCTGCATACTACGAGGTCATCGAAGCCGAAGCGGCCGTCGTCCGCATGGTCTATGAGCGCTACACCACTGGCGGAATCAGCATCGGCGCGATTACCCGTTTGCTGAATGATCGCGGCGTGCCAACGCGCAAGAAGACAACTCGGTGGGAGCGTTCGGTGACGTGGGCGATGCTGCGCAACCCGGCCTACAAGGGAACGGCGTACTTCGGTAAAACGAAAATTGCACAACGTCAGCGAATCACGCGCCCCTTGCGCCTGCGTGGCGGTATCGCCCAGCGCAACAGCGCCAATCACGAGCGCCCGCAATCTGAATGGATTGAGATCGCCGTGCCGGCAATCGTTAGCGAGGAGGTCTTCGCGCTTGCGCAAGAACTATTGCAGACCAATAAAGATCGTTCACCGCGTCGAACGATCGCGCCAAGTATTGTGCAAGGACTCGTGTCGTGCAAGAAATGCGGTTATGCTTTGTCACGCACATCGACTCGATCGAGCGCACGCATGATACACTATTATCGTTGCATCGGCTCTGATGCTTACCGTCATCTCGGTGGTAGCCTGTGTGACAATCGCCCAGTACGCCAAGACGTTCTCGACGAAGTCGTCTGGCGAGAGGTCATCAGGCTGCTTGAAGATCCGACGCTAATCAAAGAGGAACTAGAACGACGTCTCGCTGCCGCCAAAGACGCAGCTCCGTCCAAGCGCAGAGAAGACACGTTGAATCGCGAGCTCGTGAGAATTCAGAAGAGTATTGAGCGTTTAACGACGGCCTATCAAGAAGATCTTTTATCGCTTGATGAGTTGCGTCAAAGACTGCCAGCGTTGCGCCAACGCGAAGGCGCGAATCGCACGGAATTGCAATCGATAACGGATCAAATCGCTACGCGCGCTGCCTATTTGCGTTTGGCGCAAACGCTGACCGCGTTCCTCGATCGATTGCGCGAATCGGCTGATACGCTGGATGTCGCGGAGCGCCAACGGATAGTCCGGCTAGTCGTCAAAGAAGTGTTGGTGGTCGACGACACCATCGTCATCAGGCACTCGATTCCGGTTCCCGGCGGAGCGCCAGATGGCACCCAGCGAACCCCGCCCACTGCCGGCGCTCAACGAGCCACGCCCGCCGCCAGCGCGCAGCCCGCTACGGCAACGGCCAGCCTCCAGCCGGGCACGCCCGCTTATGCTCAGCCCATCCCGAGCGAAAGTTACCTTTTGCGTTCGGGGCGTCACTTCGTGGCCTTGCGGCAATCCGGTGGGATAGCTAAACAGCTGCCGCAACTGCGCGACGTTGCCGGCGTTGATCTGATCGAACGGCGCGAAGGCCTGCGCATCGTACGTACGCCGGTACATCAGCCAACCGTCGTCGGTTTGCGCGTTGCGCAGCCGCGCGTCGTCCACCGGCGGCGTGTTGGACGCCGCTGCCGCCCCGCCGATGAGCGCGCAGCACAAGAGCACGGCGAGCAGCCGGCGCGCGAAAGCGTTCACGTGCGCGTCAGCGACCAGGTCCAATCGAGCGTTTGCGTCTGCGGGCCGGCGTGGATGACTTCTTTGGCCGCCGAGTCGGCCCGGGCGAACGTGCCGTCATCGAACGCCGTCGCCACGCGGATCGACAGATTGATCGGCACGGTGAAGCCGCTGTAGGTCACGGTGGTATCGAGCGAACCCGTTCCCTGGATCGTCGTGCGGCCGCCGTCGATGTTCGCGACCCAGTCATGAACCGGCACGCTGACGGAGAGCGCGTCGCCGATGTCGACCGGCACTTGCGCCTCCCATGCCGTTCCCGCCGCGAGCTTCGCCGGCGCCGCGGCGGCAAGGCGCGCGACCGCGTTGTACGCACCGAATTGCGCGTGCGGATCCGGTGACACGAGCACGCCGTCCAGATCGCGTTTGACGGTCAGATCGAGGCGTTTGCCCGTGTCCTGTTCGTCGACGGTCGCTTGCAATTCGGCTGCGTCGCTTCCGGGGCGCAACGAGATTTGATGCTCGTATATTTTGTGCGCGCCATTCCATAAATGCCCGTCGAACGACAAGTGGTAGTGCGCGCTCCCGTCACTCGACGGACCGAGGCCTAGCGCGGTCGGGCCGGCCGCGACGAGCACCAACGGCGCGAACGCGGCGACCAATAACGACGAAACACGGCACACCGGCATTTTGAAACGATCCTTACTTACGCGAGGCGAGCGATGAAGGTCCGAGCGGGAGGGTGTAACGCAGTGACCACATCGAACGAAGCGGGATCGCCAACGTCGGGAGCACGCCGCTCGACGTCGCAAGCGGCACCGCATACGCGGGCGAAACGTACGTCCCGCTGTAGGCGCCGAACAAATTTTGCGCGGCGAATGCGACGACGCCGGGGCCCGCCGGCAGTTGCAAGCCGGCGGCGACGGTGACATGACCGGGCAGCGCGTCGACGTTGTTGTCCGAGGTGTATTGCAGCGCGGCAGCAGCGACGAAGCGATGCCGGCGGTACGAGAGCAGCAGGTTCGCGCGATGGAGCGGAATGCCCGGTACTTGTGCCCCCGCTACGAGGGTGCTCGAGATGCCGGCGAGATCGGCGGGCAGCTGCGGTGCCGTCAAGCTATACGTTTCGTACGTCGCTTCAGCGCGCAAGGCGCCGAGCGGCAGCGTCGCATCGACGAACCATTCCCGGCCGATCAGCCGCGGAACGGTTTCGTAGCGCGCAACGAACAGATCGGCGGCGCCGAGCGAGCGCCCGGGGCACAAGAGCCCGATGTCGGAGGCGACCTGCGCGCGATAGGCGGGATCGAGCGTGGCACCCAACGCGGAGGCGGGAAACACCAAGCCGTCGCGGCCGGCCGACACGAATCCGCCGGCGCTGACGGTTGCCTCATTCGCGAAACGGCGCTGCAGATGCAGATCGAGCGTGTCGGCCGTCGGATGGCTTCCGAGCGCACCGGCCGGACCGACGACGGTCGCCGAGGGCGGGCCGCAGGTGATCGTCGCCGCCGACGGCGCGCCGAACTCGTAAGCACCGGCGCTGTACGCTTCTTGAACTTGCGATTGCGCGCGCGAGGCGGAGAGCTGCAGCGCCGTGCCGGCGAGCATCGTCTTGATGTGCGCGCGCGCCTCGAGGCCGGTGCCCGCGAACGAACCCGAGCGCTGCGCGGCGTCGAGGGCGAAACCGTAACCGCGGGATCCCGCGGAGCGCTCGTAATCGAGCCCCAGCGTCGATAGATCGTTGCGTGCGGGCATCTGGGCGGCGAACGACGGCGTCGCGACGTAGCCCGCCGTCGCCGTTTGGGTGAACGTCGATTTGAGCGTCAGCGACGCCGGGCCGAACGCGCGGGTGAACGCGAACTCATCGTAATTGCCAAAATACCGATAACCCACCGAGTAGCCGGCCGGAAGGCCGGCCATCAGCGCCGCAGGCGCATCGTCGGCGCTGCCGCCGGCGAAGCGCGCATCGAGCAGATGGTAGGAATCGCGGCCGTGCGTCTGTATCGCGATAACGTACGCGAACGACGACGTCTTGGTGGTGGCGTTACCGGGACCGATGCCGTCGAGCAGCGTGCCCGGCAGGCTCAAATCGATGTCGTCGCCGCGCTGCCGGGAGGTAAAGCCGGCGGCGTTAATTTGCGTCGACCCGATGCCGTGGCTGAACGAGAATGAGACGTCGGTGTGACGCGTATGGGTGGAATGATCGTAGCGGGCGCCGCTGGCATCGGCGAGCGTCGCGCCGGCGAGCGGACCATCGTCGCCGCCGGTCGCCGCGGCAAGGGCGAAGCCCAGGCCGTGCACCGTGCCCGATACGCCCGCTTTCCACAACGATCCGTCGAACGTGCTCAGGCCACTGCCGAAGCGCATCGCGAAATGGGGCGTGGGCGCGAGCAAATGATAGTTCGGCGTCACCGTTCCGTCGTCGGCCTGCATCGCGCTGAACGACTCGATGAGGTCGCTGGGCACACCTGGTTCGTCGGACGCACCGGTCCGCGGACCGCCGGGAAGGTCGAGCGGAACGCCGTTGAGCATTTGATGCCCCGAGCCGCCTTCGGCACGCGACCGATAGTTGGGCACCAGCGAACGCGCCAACGCGACGTCGTCGAAAACGATCGCGCTCGGGCTCTCGGTGGTGATCGTCGGCTCGCCGTCGCGGTCGTTGTGGGCGCGCACCGTCCCGATCTTCGCGACCGGCAAAACGAGGCGTGCTTCGCGAGCGGTGAGCGCGACCGGCGCCGACGTCCGGTTGCCGATGCGCGCAACGAGCGACTCGCCGGACGCGACGTGCACGGTGAGCATGCCCCTCGCGTCCGTGCGTCCGAGCGGAACGAGCGCGCCCTTTTCGCGCGCGAACACGTCGACACCCGGAGCGGGCACGCCGGCCGCATCGACGACGATAACACGTGCGTCGAACGGCTCGCCCGCCGACGCGCCGGCGGCGGCGATCGGCGGCGCCAACGCCATCGCCAACGCCATCGCCATGGCGACCGCCGGCAACGCGTGGCACACGTCAGCGATAGTTGCGGCTCTCATCCCGCCGGTATCCCAGAACGGCCGTGCAACCGAAGACCAGTGCGTAGCCGAGCAACCAAAGCCACGAGTGCGCAGGCGTCGCATCACCGCGAGCGACGGCCCACGCGATCTCGCCGTAGTGGCGCGAAGGCAAGTACGGCGACAGCAGCGCGATCGCGCGCGGCAACGCTTCGGGCGGCATCCACAGGCCGCCGCCGAGCGCCATCGGTAAATAGATGAGGTTGGCAATCGGCAAGGCGCTGCGCCGGCCGGCCCAATACCCGATGCTGATCCCGAGCAGCGCGAAGGGGATGCTGCCGAGCAGCAGCACGGGAACGAGCCGGACCAGCAATTCGGCATTCGGCGCGGCATGACTGAAGATCGCGGCGGCGGCGACGACCGTGCCGACCGATGCGGCGGCAAAGAAGAGCGCCGCCGTGATTTGCGCGCCCAGGCGCGTGAGCGCGTTGACGGGCAACACCCGCAGATACTGTTCCCAGGGCGAATTGCGATCGGTAGCGATGCCGACGCCGAATTGAAACAAGGTGACCCCGATGACCGCGTACGCGCAAAACGAGCTCATGATCAATCGCGACGCCGTCTCCGAATGGCCGTACGGCAGGCCAAACAGTAGATACAACAGCGTGGGGAAGACCATCGTCGAGACCGAGTACATCGGCAAACGGATCAGCTCGATCGTGTCGATCCAGACGTGTTTGCCGAACAACGCCGCGGCGTTCATGACACGCGCTCCGTGAGGGCGAGGAAGGCTTCTTCCAAAGAAACCGGGCCGATCTCGATGTCGTCGAAATGCACGCCGCGTTCCAGCAGCGCGGCCACCAAGGCGTCGACGTTCTTGGTGCGCAGCACGCAGCGGTCGCCGTCGCAGTCGGCCGTGGTGATCCCCGCGATGGGGAGCTCGACCGGCGCGCGAACGGCCAAGCGTTTCCAACCGATGCGAGCCTTGATATCGCCGATCGATCCGCTGAAGATCGCGCGTCCGTGGTTGATGACCACCACGCGGGTCGCGAGCGCGTCCGCCTCTTCCAAATAGTGCGTGGTGAGTAAAACCGCTCCGCCGGCCCCGACGTATTCGCGCACGGCCTGCCAAACGAATCGGCGCGCTTCGACGTCGAGCCCGGTCGTCGGCTCGTCGAGCAGCGCCAATCGCGGACGGCCGGCAAAAGCCAGCGCGACGGCCAAGCGGCGCCGTTCACCGCCGCTAAGCGCGGAGGCCCAGCGGTCGGCAAGTTCCGTCAGTCCGAAACCTTCGAGCAACTCGGCGGCCGGCACCGGCCGCGCGTAGGTGCGCGCGCACCAGCTCGACGATTTCGCGGACGCGCAGCATCGCCGGAAAGTCGAGCTGCTGCGGCGTAGCGCCCAGTTCGCGGCGCGTGCGCGCAGCTCGCGGGTTGCCGCCGAAGAGGCGCACTCGGCCCGCGTCGGCTTCGCGCAAACCGCTCAGCACGTTGATCGCGGTGCTTTTCCCCGCAGCATTGGGGCCGAGCAGCACCACGGTCTCACCGGGATAGAGCCTCAGATCGAAACCGCGCAAGGCGGCGCGCTCGCCGTAGGCTTTATGGACGCCGCTCAATTCGGCGAGCGGCTGAGGCGACATGAAGGTCGGCGACAGCGGCGCCGGCCGGGATGCAATCATAGCTCGAATCTCCCGTGCGGCGCGAACGCGCGCACGAACATCAGATTGTAGGACAGGTGGGTGGCGACGGCGGCTGCCAAACTGCGCGTGAGGATGAACGCCAATCCGATCACCGCTCCGGTGACCAAGTGCGTGCGAATCCCCGTCCAGCCTTGCGTCGTCGCGTGCGCCGCGGCGAAGCCCAGCGACGTCGCGGCGAGCGCGGTCAGCGGTCCGGTCGTCGCGCGCAGCGTCGCGAGCGCGTAGCCGCGCCAGACGATCTCTTCGGCCACCGAGACCACCGCCAATAAAGCGGTGAGCTTGACGATCGCCGAACGTTCGGCACGCAGCGGTCGGGCCGCGCCGTCGTAAGCGAGCAGGTAGAACAAGATGATCCCTGCGGCGGTGCCGAGTCCGACGCCGCTCAGGTCGCGCGCTGCGTCGCATTGCAGCGACACCGCGCCCGACCCGACCAGCGAGAACGCGATCCCCGCCTGCACCAGCGAATAGTCGACGATCGTTCGCGCGCCGGGCGGCGATGCCACCGCGCTCACGGCCGCGTTCCGATCGACAGCACGTACAGCGGCGCTTCGTTGACGCCGTCGATGTCGAGCAGTTCGGACAATTGACGATCGAAAAAGCCGCCGACGGGAACCGTCGCGAGATCGAGCGCTTCGGCCGCCAGCAGCGCGTTCTGCGCGGCATGCCCGGCTTCGAGCAGCGCGAACCGGTAGCCGCGCTGACCGTATTTGAAGCGCGTGCGCCAAAACATCGCGCTGATGACCAAAGCGACGGCACACCGTTCGCCCAGCTCGCGCATCGGCAAGGTCTGCGCGAACGCCGCGCGCCGGTCGCCCTCGGCGAGCCGCTCGAGCACGTCGCGCAAGGGATCGTAGTGATAGATGCCCGCGCTCAAACCAGCGCAGGCGAAGACGAACGGATAGAACTCCAGCGGGAACAGCGCGCCGGCCGAGGGCGCCGCGCGAAACGACTGGTCGCCGCCGCCGGGCAGCTTCGCGCCGCCGGTCACGCCGTAGGCGGCGCGCAGCAGCAGCGCCAGCTTCTCGAACGTCAGCGCAGCGGTGCCGAAATGCGGTCGCGTCCGGCGCCGCGCGAGCACGTCGCCGAGCGGTACGTCCGGCAGCGCGCACGGCGGCAAGGCGATCGCCGGCACATGCGGGTGGAGCTTCGTGCTGCGCGATGCGGTAAGCTGCAGTTGCGGGTTCGACTCGAGAAACGCGATGCCGGGCAGCTGCCGCGCGAGTTGCGTCGCGTAGAGCGCTGACGCTTCGTGATACAACTCGGCCGGGTCGTCGGGCGAAACCTCGGCCGGCGTGCCGTAGACGACCCAAGCCGCGTTGAGGGTCGCCGACCCGTTACGATAGGGATCCATCAGGTGCGCCCTTTCACGGGAAGGGGTGTGGAAAAGGATTGAGATCGTCGATGGTCTGCACGCGCGCAAGCAGCTCGAGCTCGTGCGCCGCCCGGTAGAGCCGCTCGCCGCCCAGATAGCGAAAGCGCACCGGCACGTCGAGCCGGCAGAGCTGCGGCGCCACCACGGCGGCCGTGCGCAGCCCCGCGGCGCGCAGATCGGGCGGCGTGGTGTCGACCGCGAACGTGTCGACTCCGGCTCGCGTAAGCCGGTCGACGATGGCCAAGATGCGCGCGGTGACGCCGTCGCCGCCGAGTGCGGCGACGTCGGCGACACGCACGCGCGCCGGCGAACGATCGACGAAGGCCGCCGCCGGCGCGTTGTGCGCCAGCGAATGATAGAGCACGTGATCCTCGAAGCTCTCGACCCGGTCGGCCGGCTTGTTCCAGTCCGGATCGTCGGAGCGCAATTGGCGCGCGAACGTTCGCGTTTGAAACGCTTCGCGCAAGGCTTTGCGCACGGCGTCGCGCATGGTGGCCGCGCTCGCGCAGCCGACGGCGAACGCAATCTCGCCCGAGTCGTCGCGCACCACGCCGAGCGCCGTCGGGATCGCATGGAACACGCTCAGATCGACGGCATGATAACGCAAGCCCGTCGAACGGTAATAGCGCCGTTCGTCGTCGACGATGGCGGCTTGCGCGGAGTAGTCGACCAGCGGCAGCGATAGCGTATTGTTCCACGTCAGCATGAACGCGTCGCGCTCGACGAGCTCGAACAACCCGGAGAGAATCGCTTCCTCGAACGACGCGGCGCACGCCATGCCGGAACTCGTCGCGTAACCCAGATGCGCTTCGTCGTGCAGAGCGCGACCGAGGTGAATCAATTGCGTCGGCACGAATGCCGGCTCGCCGCCCGGCAGCCGGTACGCGGGCGTCCAACGGATGCGCGTTTGGGGCGTGAACGGCTCGTAGCCAAAAGCGGGTTGGGCATATTGGCGCGGATGAAAGAGCGCGAACGACGCGGCCGACGCGGCGGCCGCGCCCAGCTCTTCGGCCGACGCGATGCGGATCCGGCTTTCGTCGAGATAAGCGCCGGCGTAGCGTTCGAGACCTTCGCCGATCGCCGCGGCCAACGCGCCGGAATAGGTGAAGTTGATCCCGCCGTTATAACGATTTGCCGCCGAACCGATGAGCGCTTCGGTGTCACAAGTGACGGACGCCACGTGAAAGAGCCGCGCATCGTCGGTCACCGGCAGCAACTGTTGGGTGAATGGGATGATCCCCGTCAGCGGCGACGCCAGCGACTGCAGCATCGGCAGCGTGTGCGACAGCGGCGCGGCCGCGACGTCGCGCAGAATCAAGCGCTCCACGCGGGCGCCTCGAACCACGGCAGGACCGGCGCCGCTCGACCGACGGTCGCGCACGCCGGACAACGCGGAACGCGATAGACGACGTGCGTGCCGAGCCCGATCTCGCCGTTGAATTCCAGCGCCGAAAAGGCGCCGGGCAAGCCGGGATCGCGCCGCAAATGCCAGCGCAGCACGGCCAGC
>Ga0182013_10004069_pt1 | contig 17816 bp, 10 predicted proteins | sample 612S2MmetaG_FD_120487 | JGI IMG/M metagenome (GOLD analysis project Ga0182013, IMG submission 120487) | Permafrost microbial communities from Stordalen Mire, Sweden - 612S2M metaG | ecosystem: Environmental > Terrestrial > Soil > Wetlands > Permafrost | place: Sweden: Stordalen | collected...
CGCCGATGCGGCGACGGCCTCCTTGCGGTTCGACTGGCGGGATATTGCTCAAAATGGGTGGTTCCTGGAGGAGAGGATCACAGAAGGAGTATAAATTGGCGGGCCTTCCATAGAGCTTCGATTCAAAAAGCCAACCCAGGGCAATCGCATGAAGCTTTTTGGACCACAGTTTGCGATAGCTTTGAAAGGGCACGGCTTCAGCCGTGCCGATTTCGAGGCCAATGTTGTGTCGGTTTTAGCCGCCGAGGCATGTATCGAACACTTCAATACATCCCTCAAGGGCTGAAGCCCGGGATTTTGCGGTTGTTTTGCGGCACGGCTGAAGCCGTGCCCTTTCAAAACAAAAGCCTCTTGGATTTCCACGTTTGTGCGATTGCCCTGATGCAATCCTTCTGCCGATGCGACGGAGGTGTGCAGTCGCATACACTGGAAGGTTCGGCGGAGTCCTGGGCCTCGACGGCCGGCCGCCGTGGAGATGAAGTTGGGAACGAGATCGACGAGAATCGTTGGGCCGGCGGCCCTCGTGCTTTTTGCGGCAATTGCAGCCGGGGCGCAATCGCGCTTTGACGCCGAGGCGGTGCGGCTGAACAACCGCGGCGTGGCGCAGATGGGCCAGCAGGTTACCGAGCGCGCCGCCGATAGCTTTGCCGAGGCCTTCAAGCGCGATCCCAAGCTGGCGCAAGCGGCGATCAACGAGGGGATTGCGTTGCTGGCGCAGCAGAAGCTGGATGAAGCCCAAAAAGAACTTCGTGCTGCTCTTGTTTTGGACCAGAGCAGTGCTCAAGCGTGGTACAACCTGGGTCTGGCGCAGCATGCGAACAATGAAACAGATGAGGCGCTCAAGAGCTTTCAGCGGGCGGTGACGCTCGATCCGCGGGATGCCGATTCGCTTTATTTCGTGGGCGTCTGCTATGTGGATCTGAAAGATTTCGAGAAGGCGATTGCAATCTTCGAGCAGGCGCTCCAGATCAACCCCATGCACGCCTCCTCGGAGTTTCAACTGGCGCGCGCGCTGCAGCGCTCCGGTCGCACCGCGGAGGCGAAGGAGCACTTCAAGCGTTTCCAGCACCTGACCAGCACCAAGATCGGAGTGCCCATCGGGCTGGCCTACGGCGAGCAGGGGCGCTACTCGACGGTGACCCCGATGGAGGAGCCGGAGGCGTCCGGGAAGGCGATGATCCCGGTGAAGCTGGTGCCCACGCCGCTGAATTTGCCAATCGCCGGAATTCCCTGGCCATGGACCACAACTGGCGGCGCCTGCATGATGGATGTAACCGGCGACGGCCACATGGATTTGGTGCTCATGGAGGCTGGCGCTCAAGCCATTCGTGTGCTCCATAACCACGGGAATTGGCAGTTCGATGATCTCGATGCCGCGGGAATAGGTCTGAAGGCATCAGGACACGCCGTGGCTTGCGCGGTGGGCGATTACGACGGGGATGGATTGAATGACCTGGCCGTTGCGCTGGACGATGCGGTTCTGCTGTTCCACAACCTGGGCCATGGAAAGTTCCAGGACGTGACCGCGGAGGCAGGACTTGCGCCTAAGAATCGGCCATCGGGGATTACGTTTATCGACTACGACCACGACGGGGATCTGGATCTCTTCTTGACGGGCACTCCGTTGAAGGATGGAGGCACTCCGAACGTATTGTGGCGCAATAATGGCAACAAGACGTTTACCGAGTGGACAGAACCAACCGGATTGGGCGGAAGCGGTAAGACCGCATCGGCCATTCTTACGGACTTCAACAATGACCGCGCCGTGGACATCGCTGTGACCGGTGATGGGCCAGCGCCAATGATCTACGTGAATCCGCGGGAAGGGAAGTATCCGACGCAGACGGTCTCTGACGGCGAGAAGCTGCCGCCCGCAATGGGCATCGCCGTTCTCGACTACAACAAGGACGGTTGGATGGATATTGCCGTCACTCATGCCGGCGCGCCGGGGCTCACGCTGTGGCGTAACGTCGAGGGGCCGAATCATATGGGGCGGCATTTCGAGCGCGTGCAACTCCCGTTGCTGGGCGCGTTGCGCGGGTGGGGCGTGACCGCGATCGATATCGACAACGACGGCTGGATCGACTTGGCGGCGATTGTGGAGACCAAAGCCGGACCGCAGGTGCGCGTGCTGCGCAATCGCGGCGATGGCACATTTGAGGATGTGAGCCACGCGCTGGGGCTGGATAGCGTGAAGCTGACCGCTCCGCGCGGGCTGATTGCCGCCGATGTGGATGGCGCCGGCGCGGCGGACTTGATTGTGACCCAGTTGAACGCGCCGCCAGTGCTGCTGCGCAATGTGGGCGGCAACAAGAATCACTCTGTGCGCCTGGACCTGACCGGCTATGCCGATAACAAGACGGCGCTGGGCGTGAAGGTGGAGGTCTTTGCCAGCGGCCACTGGCAGAAGTGGGAGCTGGCAGGTGCTTCGGGCTACCAGACGCAAGGGCCGCCGCAGATTCTGGTTGGGTTGGGCGATGCGGAAGGCATCGACCTACTGCGCATTCTGTGGCCCACAGGCGTGCTGCAGGATGAGATTGATCTGCCCCATCAGCCGGTGATTGCGATGAAAGAAGCCGACCGGCGCGGAAGTTCGTGCCCGGTGCTGTTTGCGTGGGACGGACATAAGTACAAGCTGGTGACGGATGTGATTGGCGCGGCAGTGGTAGGGCACTGGTTCACGCCTTCGCGGCGCAATACGCCCAACCCCGGCGAGTGGATCAAGGTGGACGGCGACCAGATAGCGGCGGTGAACGGCAGGCTGAGCCTACGCTTCATGGAGCCGATGGAGGAGGTCAATTACATCGATCAACTGCGGCTGGTTGCGGTCGATCATCCGGAGAATGTGGAGGTGAATCCCGACGAGCGCTTCCTCGACGATCCGCCCTTTGCCTCGGGTGGCGTGGTGGCGAGCCGGGGCGCTCGGCTACCGGTGGGCGCGTGGGATGGCGAGGGCCGCGACGTGCTCGATCAGGTGAGCCGCCGCGATCATCGATTCGCCAGCGGATTCACGGCGCTGCCCTACGACGGCTTTGCGAACCTCCACGTCCTGACACTCGACTTGGGCTCGGTGGACGCGCAGTCCCCGCTGCGGCTGCTGATGACGGGATACGTGAACTACTTCAGCGCGTCCTCGCTGTATTCGGCATGGCAGGCGGGCGTGAAGCCCATCTCGCCATACGTTGAAGCGCAGATGCCGGACGGCGCCTGGCGGCGGATCGCGGACGATGTGGGCTTCCCGGCGGGCCTGGAGCGCACGATTGTGGTGGACCTGAGCGGCAAACTGCCGGCGGGCGCGCGGAAGATTCGCCTGGTGACGAACCTGGAGATCTACTGGGATCAGGTGCTGATCGACAACAATCCCGAAGCGGAAGCGCGCACGGCGGAGCTTCCGCTCGCCACGGCCACGTTGCACTTCCGCGGTTATCCAAAGCAAACCGAAGGTGCAAGTCCCGGCGATCTGGATTACGACTACGACCGGGTGAGTTTGACGGGGCCTTTTCAACACCAGCGGGGTAATTACACGCGCATGGGCGACGTGACGGAGTTGCTGAAGAGCATCCATGATCGCTTCGTAATCTTCGGCAGCGGGGAGGAGATTGCGGCTGAATTCGATGCGTCGAAGCTGCCCGCGTTGCCCGCGCACTGGAAGCGCGACTACTTCTTTTACGCCAATGGGTTTGTGAAGGATATGGATTGGTGGGACGCATCGCCTTTCACGGTGGCGCAGTTGCCGTTCCATGCGATGAGCGCCTATCCATATCCCGCGAGCGAGAGTTATCCCGACGGCAAGGATGCGCTCGAGTATCAGTTGAATTGGAACGACCGGTGGGATTCGGGCGAGCCGGTGCGGTCGTATCGCTTCGACTACAAGGCGATGCCCTCGACGCCGACGGACGACCTGCCGCCGACGGCAACCCCGGTGGCGCACCCGTGAAGGATTTGGTGCTTGACTCGGCCACGCGGCAACTGGAGCTTCTGCGCTCCGGCGAACTCTCGGTGGCCGAGCTTGCCGAGGCGCACATCGCGCAGATCGAACGGCTGAATCCGCAGTTGAACGCATTCGCGGACTTCGATGCGGAGCGCGTCCGCGAGCGGGCGCGCAAGCACGACGCGTGGAAGGGGCAGCGCGCGCGCAGGCCGTTGTTCGGGCTGCCCGTCACGGTAAAGTCCTCGATTGCGACGCGGGGGATGAAGTGCGAGATCGGCAGCCTGCTCCACGAGGGCGATGTGCCGCGCAAGGATGCGATGGTGGTGGCGCGGCTGCGCGCCGCGGGGGCGCTGATTCTGGGTACGACCAACTGCCCGGAGTTCCTGATGGCCTACGAGACTGACAATCTGCTGCACGGGCGTGTGCGGAATCCGTGGGATCTGGAGAGGTCGCCGGGGGGGTCGAGCGGGGGAGAGTCGGCGGCGATTGCGGCGGGGCTTTCGGCGGGCGGGCTGGGCAGCGACAGCGGCGGATCGGTGCGTGTGCCCGCTCACTTTACTGGCATCTGTTCGCTCAAGCCCACGCCGGGCCGAATTCCAGGCCGCGGGCATCTGCCGCCGTGCATGGGGCCGTTCGCAATTCTAGGCGCGATAGGGCCCATGGCACGCACAATGGACGACGTAGCGCTTCTCTTCCGCACTTTGAGTGGCCAGGACGCTCTCGATCCGGTGAGTCCGCCGCTTGTGTTGCGCGAACCTGGTCCGGTTGAGCTGCGCGCGAATACGATCGGTTTCTTCGAGGACGACAGTCTCGTGCCGGTTACGCCGGAGACGCGCGCGGCGGTGAATGCGGCGGCGGCGGCGTTGCGCGACGCGGGCTTTCGCGTGGAGCCCTTCAGGCCGAGCACGCTGGAACCGCTGCAGCGGTTGTGGTGGAAGTTCTTTGTGCAGTGCGGAGCGATGTTGTATGCTCCGGCGATTCGCGGCAAAGAGCATCGGCTGAGCCCTATCTTCAACGAATTCATTGGCTTTGCCGCAGCTGTGCCGCCGCTGACGGCAACTGAGTTGCTGGATGCGTGGGCGGAGTTGGACCTGCTGCGCTCGAAGACCCTCGCGGAGATGAGCAAGTATCCGGTGCTCCTGTGCCCTGTGGCCAGCATTCCTGCCTTCTGCCATGGCGAGCGCGAGTGGATCGTCGAAGGACGGACGGTAAAGTACCTGGAGGCTGTACGTTACACGCAGTGGTTTAATGCGCTGGCCGCGCCGGCGGCGGTGGTTCCGGTTGGCAGGTCGCCGGAGGGATTGCCGATCGGCGTGCAGATTGTGGCGCGGCCGTTTGAGGATGAGACCGCGCTGGGGGTTGCCGCCGCTGTGGATGCGGCCTTTGGGTATAGGCCGCCGCCGATGGCGCGCGAATAGGGAGTTGCCTTCGAAGACGTTGCAGTGAAGATTCGCTTCCCACCCTTGCGACAAGAACAAAGACGCCGCAAGGATGGGGCACCCGTACTAATTTTTCCAGTGTAAACAGGGGTTTCCAGCGCATGGGCAATGCGCCGCCTCAACCTTTCGATGGATGCGTCGCACAGTCGATCGCGGTACCCTTACCTTTCCGCTTCCCCAGAAACGGAGCGCACAGGGTGCGTGAAGATTGGCACAAGCGATTTGCCGAGAGTTCCGATTGCCTGAAGAGCGCGCGGCGCCGGCAGACTATCGTGCCGGTGCTGGATCTAGAAATCGGCGGCGACGAGTTCGTGACCATGGCTGGGCCGTGCTCGGTTGAGACGGAGTTCCAGCTGATGGCCACCGCCAACCATGTGCGGCGCGCCGGAGCGCGCATTCTGCGCGGCGGCGCCTTCAAGCCGCGCAGCTCTCCTTACGCATTTCAAGGATTGGGCCTGGACGGGCTGAAGATGCTGGCTCGTGCGCGGGAAGAGAGCGGGCTGGCCATCGTCACCGAGGCGATGTCGGAGGACGACGTTCCGCTGGTGGCCGAGTACGCCGATATCTTGCAGATCGGCGCGCGCAGCATGGAGAACTACTCGCTGCTGGAGGCGGCGGCACGGTCGGGGCGGCCGGTGCTGCTAAAGCGCGGCCTTACGGCCACGATCTCCGAATGGCTAGGCTCTGCACAAGTGATTCTGGACGCCGGCAACCCCAATGTAATCCTCTGCGAGCGTGGTATTCGTACCTTCGAAACGGCGACTCGCAACACCTTCGATGTTGGCGCCATTGCTCTGCTCAAGCAGATCTCGCATCTGCCGGTGATTGCCGACCCTAGCCACGCGGCCGGGCGTCGCGAACTGGTTCCGGCGCTGGCGCGCATTGCGGTTGCAGCAGGTGCTGATGGGCTGCTGGTCGAGGTGCATCCATATCCGGAGAAGGCGTGGAGCGACGGCGACCAGTCGCTCAGCTTTGCTGAATTCGACGCGATGATGGAGGATCTGGATCCCTATCTTTCTCTGCGGGAGCTTGAAGCAGGGCGGCGCCGGCGAGCGGTTCCGATGCGCGATGCGGTGGACCTGCGGCCGATGGAGGCCGTTGGATGAGGCTTGGGTTCAGAGCTCTCGCGACAGCCGCTTCGGTCGCATTGTTGATCCCTGTCTGCGGCTTTGCGCCCAATGCGGCGCAGAGTGCAGGCGCGAGCATCGGCGTGGATGTCATTGTGACCGCCGCGCCTGTTTACGATCCGCTGGCTGCGCTCGGCGGCGGGGAGCGCTTTCCCAAGGGCGCACAACTGCTGCTGATGCACGATGGAAAAACCGAACCCCTGGTAGCGGGCTTTGCGGCCACGGCGGACGCTAGTGTTTCATTCGACGCGAAGACGGTGCTCTTCACCGGTAAGCAAGCCCCAGACGATCATTGGCAGATATGGGAGCTGGCACTGGCGGATCGTTCGCTGCGCAGGCTGATCGCGGGCGACGGCGATGCGATTCGTCCGTTCTACCTGCCCTCCGGTCAGTTGGTCTATGCTCGCCGTACGGAGCGTGGTTTTCAGCTTGAGGTTGCCGGTAAGGCCGATTCTCTGGCGCTAGCGCCCATTGCCGCGGATGCGGGTTCGACGATGCTGCCGCTCTCGTATTTACCGGCGAGCGCTGTCCCCGCGGATGTGCTGCTGGATGGGCGAATTCTCTTTGAAGCCGGCTTCCCACTCGGCGCGGGCTCGACCCCGGAGCTATTTCTGGTTTACTCCGATGGTTCGGGGGTTGAGTCGTACCGCTGCGATCATGGCACCGCGCGCTGGGGCGGAAGGCAGTTGGCATCGGGCGATGTGGTCTTCACGCATGGAACGCGGCTGGCGCGCTTCACGTCGCCGCTGGCGCACGAAGCGCCCATCGTTGCTCCGCACGCCGAGTATGCGGGCGCAATAGCCGAGACGGCTTCGGGCGACTGGCTGGTGAGTGCGCGGGCAGCAGCCGGCACGCATTATGCGCTCAAGTTGTGGAAGCCGGGCGCCGCGGCGTTTGAAACCGTGCTTGCCAAAACCGGTAATGATCTGGTCGAGCCGGTGCTGGTTGCACCGCGAACCAGGCCCAAGCATCATCCTTCCGGATTGCACGACTGGAGCTACGCCAACATGCTGGCGCTCGATGCGCGGCAATCGCGCGAGGGGGACCTCAAGGCAGCTCCGAAATCGGTGCGGCTGGAGATGCTGGACGGCGAAGGGCACACAGCTGTCATGGGCACCGCGCAGGTCGAGGCGGACGGCTCCTTCTTTGTAACAACGCCGGCGGACAGGCCGATTCGTTTTGCGCTGCTGGATGCGAAGGGCGATGTGGTGCGCCAGGAGCAAGGATGGTTCTGGATTCGGCGCGGCGAACAGCGCATCTGCGTTGGCTGCCACACAGGACCGGAGCGCTCTTCGGCGAATCGCGTGCCGGCGGTGTTGCTGCGCACGACAACGCCAGTGGATCTATCCGGTACAAATGCTGGCAGCACAGCGCCGCAGAAATCCGCGGGAGGCAAGTGAGATGATCATTCGTTTTCTACTTTTATTTAGCGCTGTCTCCATTGCTGCCGCACAGTCCACACCTCCGTCCACTACTCAACCTGCGCCTGTCGCGCAAGCGGCGTCTGCCTCATCGCAGGTGGCTTCTGCGCCCCATGCGCCCGTGATCCGCTTTGAAGACGCGACCGATAAGGCAGGCATTGACTTTGTGCATAGCTTCGGTTCGCGGCAGTTGGGTTCGCTGTTAGAAGGAACCGGCGCGGGCTGCATCTGGTTCGACTACAACAACTCCGGCCTCGAGTCTCTCTATGTGGTGAATGGCCGTCCGCTCGACGATTCGATGCATCCATATCCGCTGAAGGAGAAGCCGAATCCGCTTCCGCACAATCATCTCTATCGCAATGACGGCAATGAGCATTTTACCGACGTGACCGACAAGGCCGGTCTCAATCCCGATATGTATTCGGTGGCCGCGACCGCGGCCGACTACGACAATGACGGCAATGAAGACCTGTTGGTCACCGGCTACGGCAAGGTGGTTCTCTATCACAACGATGGCAACGGCCACTTTGCCGATGTGACCGCGAAGGCCGGCATCAAGGTGGATGGATGGGCGATCAGCTCGACTTGGCTGGATTACGACAAGGACAGCTGCGTCGATCTTTTCGTGGGCCGCTACGTCAAGTTCGATCCGAAGTATCGCGCCTTTTATGCGGCGGATAACTATCCGGGGCCGCTGGACTATGAGGGCCAGACCAATCAACTCTTTCATAACAACTGCGATGGCACCTTTACCGATGTGAGCGAAAAGTCCGGCATCAGTGCTTACGTTGGCCGCACCATGGGCGTGACGGCGGCGGACTTCGACAACGACGGCTGGGACGACATTTACGTGGCCAACGATCGCACGGAGAACTTCCTCTTCCATAACAAGCACGATGGAACCTTCGAAGAGATTGGCAACGATACCGGGACGGCCTTCGGGCAGAACGGCGAATCCACCTCGTCGATGGGTCCGGTCTTTGCGGATTTCGAGGGCCGCGGCGTGCTCGACCTGTGGGTGACTGATGGTCATTACAACCGTTTCCTGCGCAACATCGGGGCCCCTGCGGATGGGTCTTCGTCCGCAGGGTCGAACACCGGGGCCACCGCGCCCGCCGTGGCGGATGCGCCCTCGGGATCGAGCGCCGGTAAGCTGGGCTTTGAAGATATGGGCGCATCGAACGGCGTCTCGCAGACCAACGCGCAGTACGTTAGCTGGGGCACGGGCGTCTACGACTTCGACAACGATGGACAACTCGATATTCTCATCTTCCACGGCGGGTTGATTCACCTGATTCCGCAGGAGCACACGCTCTTTCGCGGGCTTGGCAACGATAAGTTTGCCGATGTCTCCCGCGATGCCGGGCCGGTAATGAGCGTGCGCACGACGGCGCGCGGCGCATGTTTTGCCGACTACGACAACGACGGCAAGATGGATGCTTTCGTGGTGAACCTGGGCGCGAAGGGAACGCTGCTGCACAATGTTTCAACGAACACCGGCCACTGGATCGCTGTCAAGCTGGTTGGGACGAAGAGCAATCGCGACGGCATCGGCGCGCGGGTTGAGGTCTTCGCCGCGGGCAAGCGCCAAACGGCGGAGCGCGTAGCTGGCTCGGGCTATCTTTCGCAGGACGACCCGCGGCTGCACTTCGGATTGGGCGCGGCAACCACGGTCGATAAGCTAATCGTTCACTGGCCAAGCGGTCGCGAGCAGACTATCGAGAAGCTCGCCGTCGATCGCGTACTCACAGTGGAGGAGCCGAAGTGAGTTGGCTCGGCCAATCCGGAATGCGGGCTCGAGCGGCGGGATTCGGGCCGCTTGCAGCCGCTGTCTTCACGGTTACGCTAGTGTTCTTCACGGTAGCGATTTTTCCCGGCAGGGGTGTGCGCGCGGATGAGCGCGCGAACCCGGCTAAGGAAATAGATTATGCATCTCCGCTCGAGGTTCTGCTTTCACCGGATGGCGCGCGGCTCTACGTGCTCTGCCAGCAGAGCGAAGAGGTTCGCGTGCTGGATGCGGCGAGCTATGCGGTCATCAAGACGATCGCTGTCGGGCGCGTGCCGCGTGGATTTTCGCTTTCGCCTGACGGCGCGCGGCTGTTCGTCACCAACTCCTGGGACGACACGATCTCGGTGATCGATACCGGCGCGCAGGCTGTGGTGGCAACATGGCCGGTGGGCGCGGAACCTTCGAGCGTGGTCGAGGATCGCTCCGGTAAGCGGCTCTTTGTGGCCAATCGCATCTCGAGCGATGTGGCCGTGCTCGACGCGCAGACCGGCGCGGAAGAGAAGCGTCTCCTGGCTGGGCGCGGATCGAGCTATCTCATGCTCTCGCCGGATGGAAGCAGGATTTACGGTACGCATGTGTATCCCAATCCATCGCCGCATCGCACGGAGCCCGAGTCGGAGATTACAGTGATCGATGCGGCGCGCGCTGTGGTTGCGGATCGGATGCCGTTGCACGCAATCGCCGGCGTCTTTCACGCGGCCTTTTCCGCGGATGGACGGCTGGGCGCGGTGGCCGAGTACCACCCCAAGAATCTTGTGCCGATTGCGCACCTCGAGCATGGAGGCGCCTTCGAGGACACGCTCACCCTCTTCGGTTCAGATGTAGGAAAGCCGGTCGAAGTTCCGCTCGACGAGCTTGAGCGGTATGCGGCGATGCCCTTCGGCGTGGCGATTGCGCCGGATAAATCGCGCATCTACGTCACCTGCGGCGGATCGGAGATGGTGCTCGTCATCGACGCTCAGCGGTTGCTGCGCTTCATTCACGCGCATCCGGCGCCGTTTGCGCTGGATCTTTCCGCCAGCTCGAATTACGTTGTTGCGCGTATTCCAGTGGGACGCAATCCGCGCGGTCTGGCTCTGGCGCGCGATGGACGCAAGTTGTTTGTGGCCAACAGGCTTGACGACACGATCAGCGTGATCGACACGCAAACTAACCGTGTAGCTTCGACCATCCAGCTTGCCGGGCCGAAGAATATCACCGTGCTGCGCCGCGGGGAACAGACATTTTATACCGCGCGCCAGTCGTTTCAGGGACAGATCGGCTGCGCCAGTTGCCACATCGATTCCACCTTTGACGGCCTCACCTGGGATCTGGAGCCGGACGGCTTCGGCCGCGACATTGTGGACAACAAGATGCTCGAGGGCGTGAAGGGCACCGAGCCGTACAAATGGAACGGCGGCAACCCCAATCTTCCTACCGAGTGCGGCCCGAGAACCGAGAAGTACTTCTGGCGCTCGGAGCAGTTCGACGACCTGACCCTCACCGATCTTGTCGTTTACATTCGCAGCCTGAAACCGCGGCCCAACCGCTGGAGGTTTCCGGGAGGCGAGATGACGCCCGCGCAGGAGCGCGGCGAAGCACTGTTCACGCGCGCTGTGGACAAGTTCGGTAAGCCGATTCCTGAGATCAATCGCTGTTCATACTGCCATAGCGGCCTCAAGGGAACGAACCAGAAGCTCTTCGATGTGGGGACGCGCAAGCCCACCGACAATTCAGGAGTTCTGAAGTCCGCGCCGCTGACCGCCATTGCGCTTACCGCGCCCTATCTTCACGACGGCTCGGCGCGCACTCTCGAAGAAATCTGGACGGTTTACAACCCGGAAGACAAGCACGGCCGCACAAACGATTTAACGAAGGACGAACTCAACGACCTGATCGAGTACCTGAGGACGCGATGAAAAACTCCCCTCTCCATTGTCTCTTAATGATCGCAGTGCTCCTGGCAGTTGCACCGCAATTGCTTCAGGCCGCACCGGCAGCGTCTGCCGCGCCGCCCGCGATGCCTCGCTTTCGCTTTGAAAACTTCACCACCTCAAACGGCCTGCCGGACAATCACGTCTATTCAGTGTTGGTGGACGGAGACCGCATCTGGGCGGGGACGGACGATGGGCTGGCGCTCTACGAAGGCGGCAAATGGAAGACCTATACGACCAAGGACGGGTTGGCGCACAGGGCGGTGCTTTCACTGGCGCTGGACAAGCGCACGGGCGATGTTTGGGCAGGGACCATGGCAGGGTTAAGCCGCATCTCGGGCGGACGCATCGACAGTTTCACGCAGTTGAACTCGGGGCTCTCGAACGACGTGGTCTACGGCGTGTCCGTAGAGGGCGAGAACGTGTGGGTTGCCACGGCAGCCGGTGCTTGCCGCATGAATATCCGCACCGGCCAATGGACGCTTTACAACGAGCGCAACACGCCCATGAACGAAATTTGGGTCTACAACGTTTCGGCAACCCCTACCAAGGTTTACTTTGCAGTTTGGGGTAGCGGAGTGCTTGAGTACGACCAGAAGACAGGCCGATGGGACAAGTACGACGATCCGGACGGCGAAAACGAGATGGTACTCTTCAGGGACCAGGGGCTGATCCACGAGATTGTCACATCGGTCAGTTATGTAGACAATATTGTGTGGGCGGCCACGTACTTCGGTGACAGCCGGTACGACGGGCGCTATTGGCACAACTTTCTCACGAAAGACAGCGGGCTTCCCTCGAACTTTACCAACACCATCAAGGGCGTGAACGCCAAGCGCGCCTGGTTCGGAACCGACAAGGGGCTGGCCTACTACGACGGTGTGAATTGGGCTGTCTATCGCCCCTCGCTTAAAGATGGCAAGCCGGAGATGACGGTGCGCGACGCCGAGGGCAAGGTAACGCCTGTCGCCGTCACCACCGCGCCGGCCCACAATTACGTTCTCGGAATCGACTTTCAAGGCGACGACATTTGGGTCGCCACAGCCAAGGGTTTAAGCCACGGAATTCGACAAAAACAGTAGGAAGAACAGGAGACAACACAATCATGAATGCATTTGCAGATATTCTGGAAGCCATCGCGCACGCGCCCATTGAAAAGCGCGCCATGACCAATCACGGAGTGCTCAACGAAGCCTACGCCTACGCCAAGCCGAGCTCGTTCTCGCGCGGCATGAGGATCGATATCGGGTGCGTATGTATCCTTCTGATCTCAGGTACGGCCTCAATCGACGAGAACGGTGTGAGCGTTCACATCGGCGACTTTTCCGCCCAGCTGCGCCGCACATTCGACAACATTACCGGGCTGCTTGAGAGCGAAGGCTGCACCTGGCACGACATTGTGCGGACGAGCTGTTATTTGCGTGACATCGACCGCGATTACGACGTTTTCAATGCAGGGCGCACAGCTTTCTTCAAGGAGCAGGGGCTCGATCCACTGCCGGCTTCCACGGGCATCCAGGCGCATCTCTGCCGGCCCGAGCTGCTGATCGAGATCGAGGCCATCGCCATGTTCCGCACCGATAGGACAAAGGGCGACAAGGAGTAGCAGCAATGCATAAGGGATGGTTGCCGTTAGCCGGCTGCGCGCTGATCCTGGCCTGCGCGGCGCAGCTCGGCGCGCAGTATTCGAGTCAGGACGCGGCGCCGGCTGCGAGCCAGAATGCGAGCCCGGTGAAGGTCACGGGGAAGGGAAGCTGCGAGTGTGGCGCGCATCCGCCCAGTCCGCCCAAGGACCGCGTGGTGACGCCCTATGCAGGCGAGCCAGCCGACCTGAGCCCTTATGCCAAGTTCGCCGCGCCCTATGACCTCAACTATACCCATCCCAACATCTACTCTGGCGCGGGGCGCGACCTTCCCGATCCCAAGGATCTCACTGAAGTCCGCATCGGTTTCTTCGGACCCATCGAGCACAATCCGGAATCGGTCTTCGGATTGCACATGCTGCACGGCGCGCAGTTGGCTGTTGAGGAAGCAAACGCCCGCGGCGGCTACGGGGGCAAGCCCTTCAAGTTAATGCTGCACAACGACTATGACAACTGGCAGGCGAAGACGGTCTATGGAGACGACCGGCCCACCGACCTCACCATTTGGGGCTCGGCCTCGAATGAAGTTGTGAAGATGGTCTACGACGATCAGGACTGGGCTATCTTCGGCTCCATCAGCTCCGAGTCCACCCACATCGCTCTGCGCGTAGCTCTGCGCGCCGAGATTCCCATCGTCAACTCCGCCTCCACCGATCCCACGATTCCAGAGACTTACATTCCCTGGTACTTCACCGACCTGCAGGATGACCGTGTGCAGAGCCTGACGCTGGCACGGCGGATATTCACCGAACTTGGCCTGAAGCGCGTGGCGCTGCTTAGGGTAAATAACCGTTACGGCCGCTTTGGCGTTCCCAAGTTTCGCGATGCGGCGCGGCGGCTGGGCCATCCGGTGGTGATCGAGCAGAAGTATCTGCCAGGCGACACGGACTTTACCAAGCAGTTGCAGGTAATCCGCTCTTCGCGCGCTGACGCCATCGTGCTGTGGACCGACGAAACGCAGGCAGCACTGATCCTGAAGCAATTGCGCGCCGCCGGGATGAAGCAGCCGGTCTTTGGAGCCTATCGAACGCTTGGCCCTACGCTGTTAGCCAATGCCGGCGACACCGCCGAAGGCTTTGAAGCTGTCTTTCCCTACGATCCGACGCGCAGCGATCCCAAGTGGCTGGATTTCAACCGCCGCTTCGAGGATCGCTTTAACGAGAAGCCGGAGCAGTTTGCCTCGCTGGCCTACGACGCCATGAATGCGCTGCTCGATTCCATCTGCAAGGCTGGCCTGAATCGCGCCCGCATCCACGATGCGCTGGCCAATATCGAGCAGTACGACGGCGTGACCGGGCACATGGTCTTCGACCCCAACCAGAAGAACGTGGCTCCCATGTTCCTGGGCACGGTGCATAACGGCGCCATTACCTTTCGGGTTGCGACGATGGAAAAACAGCCGCCGCCGGAGAAGCCGCAAGCCTCTCAGCAGCTACCTGCCATGCAGATTCCGCCAGCAATTGAGGCGCCCCAGATCCTGCACCCGAGCCCTGAGTTGATGCCTTACGCGCGAGTTGGAGAGGATGGAGTGGACTTTGCCGGGCCTCGTCAGGCAGACTTACCGGCAGGGCCGGTGAAGTTCGTTCTCTTCGGACCGAAGGCGATTGAGGTCGCCGCATCGCCAGAGATGCAATCGGAGTTTGCTGACGCGGCAAAAGGGCGAGAGTGGAAGCTGCTGCCGGTGGCGAGCGATCAAAACTGGGGCGCCGCCTCAACCCAGCTGGTTCATGCGCTGATGGATGAGCGCGCGCTGGCGATCCTGGCGCTGGACCGGAACTCGAGCCACCTGGCCGAGCAACTGGCGCTGAAGGCCTTTGTGCCGGTCATCGCCCTCAGCGGCGACAAAACGCTCACCTCGACCAACGTTCCTTGGATCTTCCGGTTGCCGGCCGACACTGCTCCGGTATTGGCGCTGCGGTTGCTGGTAGCTGCCGAGAACCGCAGTGGAGCCAACCCCGAGCGATTGAGGGACGTTCTGGCCTCGGGGAATCCGGTTTCAGGGGTAGCCTTTCTTCCTACGGGAGAGCTGCGCACACAATAGGAAGGCAAACCGGACCGCGCATAGCTCTCTGAAGATCAAGTTACTCCAGTTCGATTTCTCGCACACGGCCTCCTTCCCAGCAGACTGCAAAAGAGGACATGCCTGGATGCGAACTGCGCGATGATCCATCACGTCAGCCTCATCTCGGAGTTCCCGTGCGGCGTTGGCTACTTCTTTCCGTTGTCTTTGAAGTTCAGCGCAAAGAAGTAATACGTGTACGAGTGGCTGGTTGTCACATTGGTCAGGAACTGGCCGCCGCCGAAGTAGCCAATGGCTCCGCCCAGGTTGAAGTGCTTGTTGAGTTCATACCAGGAGTAGCCATCGATTTCCGCGCCCACATGGCGGCCGCGATTGGTTTTGTTGTTCACGATCGCGCTGCCCGAAATGTTGTAGATCGAATCCAGCGCTGAAGCCGCCCAAAAGTCCAGCCCCTGCGCCGTGAAGGTGAGCCGCCGGTGGGGTTCAATGGTTGTGCCCGCGCGCACCGATTCAAAATTCTGCCAGCCGAACAGGTCGGCGACGCCAAAGCGGTCGTGGGTTGTCGGGTACATCGTGTCGAAGGTGGTGTGCGTTGCGTTGTGCGCCGGATTGCTGTTGCCCGTGGCGTAGTCGTACTGCGTAAAGACGCGCGGCTTGGCCGCTACATTGAGGAACTGGTATGCCGCGCCTGCCTGAGCTGCCGAGGCTCGAAGCGGCTGCGATCCCACCTTGCCTGTTTCAAGGATCACCTCGCCTGAGTAATCGAGCGCCGTGTGGGCTTGCGCTTTGAAGCGCACACCAAGAGCCTTCTCGTTTTCCTTGCCGGTGGTCTTGGCGACGGCCGGCTCAACGACCGCTGCCGGCTGCACGCGCCACAGGAAGAACGGCTCAAGGTCCGAGTGCCGCACAAGAAAATCATCGATGCGGCCGTACGCTCCGTAGATGTTGTTGCCTTCCTGATGCGGACTCACACCATAGGCCTGGGGCACCACAGCCGAGGCCGCGAAGATGCCCAGGTGCTCGCGCTTTGCGTTCAGGTTCAACACCGCTGCATCGTAGGAGCGGCCCTGGTTGCGCCACTCGGAGGTGGCGATGATGGTGTTGTTGTAGTTGATGAGCTGCCGGCCCACGCGCAGGCTGAACCAATGCCGTTCGGCCGCGCCGATCTCGGCGTAAGCCAGCTTCAGATCCCAGCGAACCGTGTTCGGCGGGCCGATCGGCGTGTTTTGGAAGCCCGAACGGGCATCCTGCACCTGTGCTGTAACCCGCAGCCAACTGGGCGTGCGCACATCCACCTGAAACCGGAAGCGGTTCAAGAGGTAGGAGTCATCGGCCTTCGCCTTAAAGCTCGAATTGTTGTACCCCTCGTACCGAAACCGTTCCTCGGCCTGTAGATCGATCCACTTGGGCAGTTTTGCGTCAACATAGGTCGCCGGGGCAAAGTCGTGAAAGTCGTAGGGCGCCGGGTTGCCGGTGGTACGCCAGGCCGCGCCGTTCAGGAAGCTCAACGGGTTCGAGGCCGGTCCGGTGATATATGCGCCATTGAACCCGGACGTTGCGTTTTGCGTGGTGATGTCATCCTGCGCGGCCAGGGGCAAGCTGGCCGCTATAGCCAACAGAAGAAGCACAGCAGTGATGGATAGCGGCAACCAGCGCAGAGATGCAGACGGGGAAGCAAAAAGAGCTTTTTGCACTTTGGGACTCTCCTTGGAATTTGGGGAAGCTGGGGATGGGTTAGGACCTTAGGCCCCTGGCCCGGATGGGGCGGCAAAACTTTATCGACAGGTGGGTAGACAACAAGTCATATATTATTAATCAAATTACTTGCCGATCCTGAAAAAGTCAAGTTCAGCGAGTTTGCGATGCGCCATGTTCTTTCCTGAAGACAGCATGGGCAGCCCCGATCGCGGGCTGCCCATGCTGCTGGTGTGGAACCGAAAGATTCACGGGTTATGGGAGGTAGTAGCGGAAGGTGGTCCAGAACATGTTGTCGATGCCCTTGGCGCCGTTGAGCGGCGAGGAGAGCGAGCCCGCTGTTCCCGTGCCCGACCAGCCTTCACGCACGGCATAACCATATTGGATGCCCTGACGGAGGCGGCCGCGGTCGCCCTTGAAGATGTCGTACCAATAGCCGCCAGTGACTTCCTGCACGTCGCGGGTGTTGTTGCCGCAACCCGAGCCGCCCGGTTGATAGCCGACCGAGCCGGAATTCAGGCCAGGGGAAGCCACGGTGGCGCAAGTGGCGGAAACACTAGCGTAGCGTGAACCGTAACCTACAGCCGTCATGGCCGGAGTAGCGGTGAAGTGCGAGCCCCAGCTGCCGCCTGCGGCAAACATCGCCGCAGTGGGCGAAGCCGAGCAGAAGGTGGAGGCGTTGGCTGCCGTGACACCGGTCTGGCAGAAGTAAGGCTTCGGATCGCCCAGCGTGAGGGCGGTTCTGCCGTAATCGGCGCGGGCGGCATAGTCGCCGCCGTAATTCAGATAGATAGCCAGGCGAGGCGTCGGTGTTGCTTCCACCGTGATCAGGCCGGAG
>Ga0182013_10004072_pt1 | contig 17814 bp, 15 predicted proteins | sample 612S2MmetaG_FD_120487 | JGI IMG/M metagenome (GOLD analysis project Ga0182013, IMG submission 120487) | Permafrost microbial communities from Stordalen Mire, Sweden - 612S2M metaG | ecosystem: Environmental > Terrestrial > Soil > Wetlands > Permafrost | place: Sweden: Stordalen | collected...
CCCGCACCGCCGAGAACGAACGCCAGCACGCATTCGTCATGCTCCGGGCCCGGCTCGCCTATACCATCGCGCGGCACGGACTGCGCAGTCTCGACCAGCTGGAGCGTCTTCTCCTCCAGGTGACCCGTAAGAACGAAGCACGCGGCTACGAACGCTTCAGGGATCTCTTCGAAGCAATCGTCGCCTATAACGAATAAGGAACGCAATGAGCGCTCACACAGCACAAACGGAATTGAAGCTGATCGGAAAACTGATTCTCGAAGGCGAGATGCACTGCGAGACCGGTCTGCATGTTGGCGCGGGCAAAGGCTCGCTCGAAATCGGCGGTGCCGATAACCCCGTCGTAAAGGATGCCCACGGACGTCCCTACGTACCCGGCAGCTCCCTGCGCGGCCGTATCCGCGCGCTCCTCGAGCAGGCAACAGGAATGGCGGTGCCTTCCGAACTGGTATTCATTTCGAAGCGCAAGGGCCAGGAAGTCCGCATCCACCAGAGCGATCGTCCCGACGACGAAATCTGCGTCCTCTTTGGTCGCAGTCCCGGACGGATGGAAAAGGTAGGCGGCGGCGATATCGAAAGCAACTACGCCACGCCCTCGCGGCTGAGTGTATTCGACGCGCCGTTGATCGCCAGCAGCATCACATCGCAAATGCGCGAAAGCCTCGACGACGAACTGACCGAAGTGAAAAGTGAAAACGCCATCGACCGCATCACCTCGCAAGCCAATCCGAGAACGCTGGAGCGTGTACCCGCCGGAGCAAAGTTCCAGGTCCGCATGGTGGTGGATATCATGTGTCCGGAAGACGCCACACTGCCAGCCCTGGTCCTCCAGGGATTAAGACTCCTCGAAGATGACGCGCTGGGCGGAGGCGGATCCAGAGGCAGCGGCCGAGTACGCTTCGACAACCTGAAACTCACCTGGAGAAGCAAAGATTACTACGCCGCCGGAGCCGCCGAAAAAGAGATAGCCGGAGGAGCCGGAGTCTCCGCCCTTCAGCAAAAGCTAACGGAACTAGGCGACCAGCTAATAGCATGACCAGCGTTCTGCAGCCAACGAATCTGATGTGGCACAGGCTTTAAGCCTGTGCAAAGCCCCAATCAATAACGAATGCCCTTAATAGAAATCAGGCTGCGCCCCACAGGCCCATGGAGAGCCGGGCAACGAGCAGGCGACAGAGACCGCGTAGATAGCCTCTATCACAGCGACGCCCTGTACTCCGCCGTAACCCAAGCCATGAAGTCTCTGGGCTTCCTGAGCGAATGGCTAAGCGCGACCGCGGAAGCGGGAGCGACGACGCCAGCAGCACGCTTCAGCTCCCTGTTCCCGTTCCTGGGTGAACACCGCCTGATCCCCCCGCCAAGAACCGCCTGGCCGCCCTCCGGAGCCGGAACGCTCTACGTAAAAGGAGCCAAACTAGTCCCCCTCGAAGTAGCCCGCCAGGGAGTAGTAAACGAGTCCCGCTGGTCCATAGACGGAGCCAGCGAATGCATGATCCCGAACGGCATGCCAGCCCCCTTCGAAGTAGCCATGCGATCCGCCGCAGCCGTAGACCGGATCACCGGCCAAACCGAACCGCACCGAACCGCCTGCCTCGAATTCGCCCCAAACGCAGGCTGGTGGGGCCTGATCGAAATCAACGACGAAACCTGGGAACCGCGCGTAAAATCCGCCCTGCGACTCCTCGCCGATTCCGGCTTCGGAGGCGAACGCTCCCGCGGATGGGGCAGGGCAGCCGAACCCCAATTCACCGACGCCTCTGGATTATTCCGCGCCGAAGGACACACCGGAGTTCACCCCGGAGCCTGGTGGCTGCTTTCCCTCTACTCTCCCCACGAAACCGATACCGTGGACTGGACCCGCGGCGACTACTCCACCGTAACCAGAGCAGGCTGGACCGACAGCCCCGCCGGCTCGGTGAAAAAGAAACACGTCCGCATGATCGAGGAAGGCTCCGTATTAATGGCCCCGTCACTACGAGGACGAGCAGTAGATGTGGCTCCCGAGGGTTTCGCCCACCCGGCATGGAGATCAGGCCTCGCTCTCGCCGTGCCCGTACCAGTAGAGGTAGAGATATGAAGTACCGCGTCACAATGCTCACCCCAACCCTCGTAGGAGATGGCAACAAGCTTTCCCCAATCGACTACATGGTCTGGCGCGATCAGGTCAACGTCCTCGACCAGCCGCGTATTTTTAAACTCCTTTCCAAAGGCCCGCGCCTTGACGGTTATCTGACCCAGCTCCAGCGCGCCACCAAACTGGACTTCGCCTCATGGGGCGGCTTCGCCCAAAACTACGCCGACCGCCGGATCCCGTTCGAAGACGTAGCCTACACGCCCTACTGGGATAAAGCACCGATCGAAAGCCTGAGCATCCCAACCTTCGCCGCTGCCGAAAACGGCCCGTTCCTTCCTGGCGCGGCGATCAAAGGCGCGCTCCGAAATGGCTTCGTTTTTGCAAATCTGAAACCCGAAGCCATCAAAGCCATAGCCGAAAGACCAGCCGGTGACCGCCCGCTGCGCCACCCGGCCGAGGAAATCGAGCGCCAAACCGTAGGTTCCGGCGGCTCGGACCGGATGCGCGTGATCTCAGTCGCCGACTCCAGCCACGGCTCCCGCGAGACTTTCAAGATCTTCATGCTGCGCCTGGCGACCCTGGTCCCCAAAGGAGATCCAAAAGCCCCGTCGCAGTACTCATTAGCCTGGAAAGGGACAGGCAAAGGCGATACGCTCGGCACTCCCAGCTTCGCCGAAATGGCTGCACCGGGTACCGCCTTCGAAGGTCTCTGGCGCGAGAACGAATTCCTCAACGGGGAGGAGGTGCGCAAAACGCTGCGCTGGAGCCAGCCGGTCACACGGGCACGCCTCTTCGAGGCGGCGAACCTGTACGCCGAAAAACAACTCCATCTCCACGCCCAATACGCCGCGTGGACCGGGCTCGAAGGTCTCGCTGCCTCCGTAGCCGGGCTTCAGCAAAAACTCACCACAGCGCGCAACGAAGGGCGCTGCCTTCTCGCCATCGGCTGGGGCGGAGGATTCCTCAGTAAGTCCTCGGCGATCGGAGCTGGCGACGAAGAATACCGCAAACTCCTCGGCACTCTTCCCTATTTCGAACGCGCGATCAAGACCGGCTTGCCGTTCCCCAAGACCCGGCGGATTGTGTTTCTAAAGAACAAACCGGCGACTCTTCCAGGCTGGGTCGAACTAAGCGTGAGCTAATTCTTCGGTCGGGCGCGCGAAAAACCAAATCGCAATCCAGGCAGCGGTACTCACGCTGACTGGTCCACCATATTTTGAGCCGTTCCAGTCCGACTCTCTTCTTAATGCGGAATTCGCGGGAACGGCACTTTGGGCATTCCATATTTCCCATATCGGCCATTCCAAACCAAAACATTAGCCCTGTGCTCACCCTGATGTGTAACCCACCAATGCGATGTGGCACAGGCTTGGCCACATGCGCAGAGCAAATGCCGACCTTATCCTGGACATCCTGGACAAGGCTGACCGTGCCGCTTCGCCCTGGTCAAGCCTGTGCGCTTTCGGTCACCGAACCCCAAAACTTATTTGCCCAAAAGACAGAGCACTTTAACCCCAATCCCGACCTCGATCCGCCCGCCAAGACCGTACACTAACGCGTGACCCTACCCCGGGCAGTCCGGCTTTTCCGAATCCAGTTCCAGATCGACCACGCACTGCCGCCCATGGAAATCACCACCAGCGCCACAATAAACCACTGCACCGCCGGCTGATCCGCCATGGCAATGATCCTCCGTCCAAAAATAATCGCCAGCCACCCTTCAACCCCAAAACGCAAAACCCGGCAACCCGCCACAATCCCCAGCAGCTTCTTCCGCGGATACTGCAGCGCGGCCGCAACAATAATGAACGGAGTAAACGGAAAAGGAGGAGGCATAAGCGACGCTGCTATGAGCGCCAGCGCTCCGTGATTCTTTACCTTGCCCTCTATGTAACGAATCCGGCGGCTCTGCCCGCTGGCCTCTTTACTCTTCTGGCCGCCCTTACGGCTAACCCAGTCGGTAATGGCCACACCGCCAGCCGAACCGAGCGCCGCCATCACAACATAATAGAGAACACGCTCATGATGATTCGCCGTGAGAGCAATCACCAGCAAATCATTGCCCAGCGGCATGAACAAAAATGAGGAATCAAGAACGCCCAAAAGCAGCAGTCCAACGCCGCCCAGGGAAAAGAAGAAGTGCGCGAACGAGCGTAGTAGTTCGTGCATCGTCTCCTGCCTACTGTTATAGAATACAGGTCTGTTAATATGAACTCCTCAAAAAGCCCGCAAGGCTGGCCCGCGCTGGTAGGCGGCGGATTAATCAACGTCGCGATAGGCACCTACTACGCGTGGAGCGTCTTCGTTCCCGCCCTCGAGAAGGAATTTGGATGGACCCGCACGCAAACATCGCGCGTACCGCAGATCGACATGATCGTGCTCTCGTCGATGTTCGTGTTCGCCGGGTACCTCACCTCTAAGATCGGACCGCGAACGGTGGCGACACTCGGCGGAATTCTGTTCAGTCTCGGACTGTTCCTTGCAAGTTATGTCCAGTCGCTGACGGGGCTCTACCTGACATGGGGCGTACTGGTCGGCATGGGCCTCGGACTGGCCTATTCGCCTCCGATTACTGTTGGCGCCAAATGGTATCCCAACCATCGCGGACTGGTGAACGGACTCGCCATCGCAATCTTCGCCGCAGGCTCAGGCATCTTTGGACCAGCAGCCGGGACCCTGATCGAACACATCGGCTGGCGCGCCGTATTTCAGATCCTCGCTGGAACGTTCTTCGTATTCACCATGGTCGGTTCTTATCTGATGAAAGATCCGCCTCCAGGTTATGTCGGACCAGTCAGTCATTCCAGCGGCAAAGGACGCGCGCGTACGCACCAGATCGACACGCCCACATCGCGCGTTATAAAGGACCCGGTCTTCGTTGCTCTGTGGTTCGCTTATGCGCTCGGCACCACTTCGGGAACCATGGTCATCAGCCAGCTCGTTCCTTTCGCAAGGCTCGCGGGACACGCGGAAACAGCGGCGTTCGCCATCGCCATCGGCGCGCTCGGCAGCGCGTCCGGCCGGTTCTTTTCCGGATGGCTGTCCGACCACCTCGGACGTCTAACCACGCTGCGCATCGTCATCCTGACCTCGATGCTGGTAACTCCAGCGCTCTACATCTTCCGTCAGGAAATCGCCCCGTTCTGGCTGCTCCTGTTCCTCGTCTACTACTGCTACGGAACGCAGCTCTCGGTCTACACTGCGCTTGCGGGCGATTTCTGGGGCACGAAGTATCTGGCAACCAACTACGGCGTACTCCTCGTAGCATGGGGATTTGCGGGCCTGATGGGGCCGCAGCTCGGCGCGAGTGTGTACGAAAGTACGCATACATATCAATACGCGTTCTTCGGTGCCGCAGGCTTCGCCCTTGCGTCGCTGATCATTCTCAGCATTGTCCGCACACCGCATGTCGAGAGCGTCGCGCCGGCTCCGGCAATGGCGGCTGGAAGGTGATATCTTGAAACGCCTCGTCCTCTTGCTCGCGTTCGCCAGCCTCGGTTTCGCGCAGGATCACTGGGTCACAACATGGACCGCGGCGCAGCAAACACCGCGCGCCGTTGCAGGATCCACGCCTGCGACTCTGAACAATCAGACCGTACGTATGATCGTCCGCAGCACCATCGGAGGACGTCGCGTGCGGCTCGAGTTCGCCAACACCTATGGCACTACGCCGCTCCCGGTCGGCGCCGCGCACGTGGCGATTCGAGCCAAAGGCTCGGAGATCGTGCCGTCGTCCGATCGCGAGTTGATGGTGAACGGGAAGCACTCGTTCACGATTCCGCCCGGCGCTGTAATGCTCACCGATCCCGTCGATCTCGATGTGCCGAAACTCACCGATCTCGCAGTAAGCCTCTATGTTCCGGGCGAGATGAATCCCCAAACGCAGCACTCGCTCGGCCTGCACACGACGTACGTTTCCACCGACGGAAACCAGACGGGTCAGCCGTCCATCGCCGAGGCCAAAACGACCCAAAGCTGGTACTGGCTGTCGAGCATCGAAGTGATGGCACCCGCCGCAACCTCAGCGGTTATAGCTTTTGGCGATTCCATCACAGACGGTTTTCATTCCACCCCGGACACCAACAGCATGTGGCCCGCGGTTCTTGCTCAGCGTCTGCTCGCCAAAACAACCGGACCGCAGATCGCCGTGGTCAATGAAGCCATCTCCGGCAACCAGATTCTCCACGACGGCGCCGGTGTAAATGCTCTCGCCCGGTTCGACCATGACGTGCTGGGGCGTCCTGGCGTGAAGTGGCTGGTGATTCTGGAGGGCATTAACGACATCGGACGCGGCCTGGGTCCCGCTGGCACGCCCGCAACTGCTGTAACGACTGATGACGTAATTGCGGGACTCCGCCAGATGATCGACCGCGCCCACACCCACGGCATCGATGTGATCGGTGCGACTCTCACGCCGTATGAAGGGGCTGCTTACTTCAGCGATAAGGGAGAAATTGTCCGGTCGGCCGTCAATACCTGGATACGTACTGGAGGCGCTTTCGATGGCGTTATCGACTTCGACGCGGCCACCCGGAATCCGGATCACGCTACACAGTTCAAAGCCGAATTCGATTCAGGCGATCACCTGCATCCGAACGACGCGGGCTATAAAGCGATGGCTGATTCCATTAATCCGGCAATTTTTGCGCTAAAGAAACATTAAAAAGCGGGCATTGCGCGCAATATCGGTTCACTCGTCGATCCATCGACGAACTGCGCCGAGTGCAGGATGCGCCCGTGCAGGTCGAGCGTTCCCGCATAGCGCCCGCCCACGGCGGTTGTCCCCGCGATCACGACCGAGAAGTGCCGCGCGGGGTACGTAAGCATTCGGTAGACGCGGCCATTGGCGGTAATGGAGCGGTCCTTTGCCGGCGTTCCGAGTGCTGCCACGATCGAGAAGTAATCGTCGCCCGGACCGAACTGCTGATAGGCCTGGGAAGCACGAAAAAAGTCCGTATGCAGATGTGTCTGTGCCTGCCTGGCGACGTTGGTGACGATCGTTAAAGCGACTGCGCCAAGCGCGAAGACGACTCCGATCCACTTGCCCGCGGCGATCTCCCGCTTGGGCTCCAGACGGATGTTAACCACCTGTGCAGGGCGCGCGTGCCGGACGGGCCCGGGCCTGCCGTCATTGACCGCGACAGGCAGTTCAATCACCCGGCGCTGATGCGGAACAACCACGCCGGCGTTCCATTCCAGCTCGCGTGTCAGCCCCACGATGATGACTGGATCTTCGGTAATCGACACTTCGCCGATGAACATGCGCGGGATGCAAACTTCCTCGCCGGACTGCATGTTCACGACAACCGATTCAGACCATGTCGAACGGCGATAAAGCCACTCATTGTGGTCGATATTTCTGATCGGGGGATAGAACGAGAACCGCCGTCCGCCCAGATTCTGAAGAGGTGTCGGCAGCGGCGAGATTGGCATCTCGCCTCTCATAATAACCCGAATCCCTTTGCCAGTTGAACGGAAACGCCCATTGGAAACGACTGTGCATTCCGTTTGCCAGCGCCCTGTGAGCGCTGAATGAAGAGGTTCCGATGAATCGACTACTACCTGGACTGATCGTTACTTGCCTTGCTGCCGCGAACGGAATGGCGCAATTCAACCACGCCGGAGAGTCGGAAGCCATGCCCGCATACATCACTGGCAAAGTCATGATGGCTGATGGTTCACCACTTCCGGGCAGCATCAATATCGAACGCGTCTGCGGGAGCAGCAGCCATTTGGTGGCCTACACCGACAGCGGCGGCCAGTTCAGTTTTCAGTGGGGTGAGACCAGGAGGACGGTGACGGATGTTTCCGAATCCACGTTTGCCAATTCTCCTGACCGGTCGCCCTTTGGGTGTGAAATCCGCGCCGCGCTGCCTGGTTACCGGGCGGACTCGATCAGTCTCGACAGTTACCGGGCATTGGAAAGTCCGAACGTTGGCGTCATCGTTCTGCACCGCCTTGCCAATGTGGAGGGATCGTCGGTAAGCGTCACTTCCCTTGCAGCTCCCCCGCAGGCGAAGAAGCTCTACATTAAGGGCCTGCAGTCCGCGCACAGGGGCAACTTCCCGGACGCCGGGAAGAACCTCGAAAAAGCTGTCAGTCTCTACCCGCGATACGCCAACGCGTGGCTTGACCTGGCAAAGGTACGGATGCATATGCAACTGCTCGATCCGGCGCGCGAGGCATTCCTGAAGGCGCTCGAAGCAGACAACAAGCTTGTGGAAGCGCATACTGGCCTGGGCATGATTGCGATCGGCGCCCGGCAGTGGGCGGATGCGGCAAAATACCTGAACACCGCGCTGCGTCTCGATCCGGTCGACTTCCCGCGTATTTGGTATCTCGACGCGATTGCCAATTACAACGCCGGTAATCTCGACGCCGCGAAGACCAGCGTGTATCGGGCGCGGAAAGCGGATCCGCAGGGCAGCAATCCGGAAGAGGATCGTCTTCCCGGAATCATCCTTGCAGTCCGCGGGGAGTAACAGTTCTAAAGTTTGTTAACCCGGCTGCCGATGTAGCAGGCAGATGAGGAAGTGTCTGGTTGCGTTCACTGGCTTTGTAATGGCGTTGGCCGCAGTGCCGGTAATTGCGTCCGAGGTAGATGCGGTGTTCTTCGACAGCCGCTTCGGCACGATTAACGACGCGACCGGAATCTTCACTCAAATCAGCACGCTTCCGATTGCGCAGGCGGGAGGCATCGCTTACTACGATGGCACGATGTACGTTCAGGATCTGCAGAGCAACCTGATTACGGTCGACCCCGTATCCGGTGTTTCGTCGGTGATCGGCAGTTCGGGTCTGCAACTCTCGTCGGCTGGCTTTGCAGGTGGTCTGAACGGACTGTTCGAGATCGATTACATGTCGAACCTCTATTCGATCGATCCGCAGACAGGTGCGGCCAGCTTTGTTGGTGCGACCGGGCTGGGCCCTAATTACGGCGGTTGGGACACCAGCACTTCGGACGACGGTACATCCCTCTACTTCACTGCGGGAGGTGCGGGCGCGACCGATGAGTTGTACCGAATCGATACGACGACCGGCATCGGAACCGATCTCGGCAGTACGGGCGTATCGGGAATCTCCGGATCGGCGATCGTGAACGGGAATCTGGAGCTTTTCCAATATCACTGGAACGGCGATGTGGACTATATCTACGGCGCGGCGCTTGGCTCGGCGGATTTTACGGCCGGGGCAGCGCTTGGCGTGCAGGCTGTCGATGGCGGTGTAGTGCTGTGGGCCGCCACCGGCTCAAGCTCTCAAGAGAACGGGAGTACTCCCGAGCCATTATCAGCGTTGTTGACGGGTTCCGGGTTGATGGGCTTGGGGTTGTGGCGTCTGGTCAGACGATGGAGAAATCAGAATTAAGCCCGGACCAGAACGTTCCTGAAATCTTGCGGCAGGCGAAATCGCGGTAATGTGGATTCAGTCCCTTGAGGCGTCTGATGAAACCACTATTGCTTTTTCCCTCGCTGTTTTTTCTTGTGCTCGCCGAAGCCAGCGCGCAGGTTAGTGTGCTGTCGGGCAAGGTCGCGATGGCTGACGGGTCTCAACTCCCGAACCGGGTTGCTATTCAACGAGACTGTGGTGGCGCTCCGATAACTGCGACTTTCGCCGACCGGAACGGCCATTTCAGTTTCCGCTGGAATCAGACTACCGAACTAACCCCCGATGCCTCCGAAGCCACCTCCCTCGGCAGTATTCGCGGACCGGATCGGGCGGCCACTACGGCAAATTCGATCGAAGCGGCTGGTGGCGGGACAATGACCGGTTGCTTGCTGCGTGCGACTGCGCCGGGCTTCCGCTCAGACTCGATACCCCTCGATAACCGGCGTACGTCCTTCGAAAGCTATGATCTGGGAACGATCGTTCTTCACCCCGTTGAGGGCGGCAGCAAGCCATCGGTGAGCACCTCCGCCCTCAGGGCCCCCGGGGACGCGAAGAAAGCTTATGAGAAAGGGCTGGAGGCTCTGGGCAAAGGCAAATACGCCGAAGCGGAAAAAAGCTTCGAGAAAGCGGTCGCAATCTATCCGCAGTATGCCGACGCATGGCTGACTCTTGGCAAACTGCGGCTGCAAAATAAGGCAGAAGATTCCGCAATCGAGGCTTTTCAGAAATGTACCGAATCTGACGACAAGCTGGTGGAGGCGCATGTCCTTTTAGGAATGCTGGATGTCGGGAAGAAACAGTGGGCCGATGCGGCCAAACAGCTCGATGCAGCCCTGCTGCTGGATGCGGTTCACTTCCCCGACGCCTGGTTTAACGATGCAGTTGCCGATTACAACCTGAAGAACTACGAAGCCGCCGAGAAGAGCGTGCGGGAAGCGCTGAAGCTGGATCCGCAGCATAAGAATCCACAGGCCGATTACCTGCTTGGCCTTGTCCTTGCGGCACGTAAGGACTATGGCGGCGCGGTGGAGCAGTTGCGCATTTACCTGAGAGTGGCGCCGGACGGGCCTGATGCGACGAGGGCGAAGACACAGATTCCGGAGATTGAAAAACTCAGGGATTCAAGCCAGCATTGAGTGCGATCGGGGTACCACTACCGGAAGAGGTTGTTTTCGTAACAGGTGATTTGACATAGTGGGTATAGGCACATGAAACGCAAACCGCTGGCAAAGAGTGAACCGGTGATCTCGCCCGAAATTATGGAGAACGCCAAGCGCTCTCTTTCTACCGACCGGATAAGACCCGCAGCGAAGTGTGTCGTGTGTTCCGGCGAGACCGCGCCGGGCGGAACCGAGCAGCTTTGCTGGGTTTGCCGGCGGCTCAAGATCAGCGCCTGGCGCGATGTTGAGCAACAGATTCCTGCTCAGGAGTAGATTAAAACCCGCCGGCGACCAGATCGCCAGCGCACCCCCCCTAAAGTCGCGACGTTCGGTTGCCGATCTTTTCCACAGGTGAACATCTGTGGCTGAATCAATTGAACGGCTGGAGCGGGAGCTCCACGAATTGCGCGACTGCAATGAGCGGCTGTCGGATTTCATGTCCACCGCCTCTGATATGTTTTGGGAGACCGATGCGGAGATGGAATTTGTCGCGGGCGAGTGCATCTGCAAAGCAGCAGGCATCGACCATACCGTGACGCAGACCAGTCCGCAAATAACTGCCATGCTGGATTCGCTGAGCGCGGCAGGTCCTTTCCGTGAGGCTGTTCGCGCGCGCAAGCCTTATCGCGGACTTGAATACTCGATAATCGGGCCGGACAACACGCTGTTCTGGATGGAGTCGAATGGAACTCCTGTTTTCAATGAGGCAGGCGTCTTTGCCGGCTATCGCGGGACCTGCCGGAACATAACGCAGCGTAAAGAAAGTGACTCGACGATCGAGTTTCTGGCCCGGTACGATTCACTGACAAAACTGCCCAACCGCTTATTATTCCGGGAGCGCATCGATCAGGCACTGGCGCGAGCTACGCCGGAATCGAGGGTAGCAGTGCTTTGCCTCGACCTGGACCGGTTCAAAGTGGTGAACGACACGCTGGGCCATTCCATCGGTGACGCGCTGTTGCGCACGGTTGCGGAGCGGATCTCCCGATGTGTAAGAAGTGTCGATACGGTTGCACGGCTGGGCGGGGATGAATTCGTGGTGATTCAGGTGGGACTGGAGCGAGCTGAAGAGGCTGCGGGGCTGGCGGTGCGAATTGAGGAAGCGCTGGGAGAGCCCTGCATTCTGGATGGCCACTATGTCACGACAAGAACAACGATCGGGATCGCTCTGACACCGAATGACGGGACAAGTGCCGAGGAACTCCTTCGGCAAGCGGACATCGCTCTTTATCGCGCCAAGTTCGAAGAACCCGGGACGTGGTGTTTCTTTGAACCTGAAATGGGGGCGCGGGTGGAGAAAAGGCGAACCCTTGAGGCGGGGATGCGCGATGCGCTCTCGCGCAACGAGTTTGAGCTGGTCTATCAGCCGCTTTACAGCGTAGCTTCGCGACGCGTTGTTTCGGTAGAAGCGCTGCTGCGATGGCGCCATCCGACGCGAGGATTAATCGGGCCGAACGAGTTTATTCCGGTCGCTGAGGAGTCGGGCCTGATTGTTCCGATTGGCGAATGGGTGCTCAAGCAGGCCTGCGCCGATGCGATGCAGTGGCGGGGCGGGTCTGTGAACGTGGCTGTGAATCTTTCGCCCGTGCAGTTCAAGAGCCGCAGGCTGGTTGCAGCGGTGAAAGAGGCACTGGCGGCCTCGGGGTTACCCGGACATCGGCTGGAGCTGGAAATTACTGAAGCCGTTCTGCTGCAGAGCGGCGACGCTACTCTGGCGGCGCTGCATGAGCTGCACGACTTGGGCGCGCGGGTTTCGCTGGATGATTTTGGAACCGGCTATTCTTCACTCAGCTATTTGCGCAGCTTTCCGTTCGACAAGATCAAGATCGATCAGTCATTCATTCGCGATCTTACGCATGCGCAGGGTGGGGCGGCGATTGTGCGGGCGATTGCAGGGCTCGGTACAAGTTTTAGTCTGGCAACTACGGCGGAAGGTGTGGAAACGCGGGAACAGTTCGCTATTTTGCGCGCGGAGGGATGCACGGAGGTGCAGGGATTCCTGTTTAGCCGGCCGGTGTCCGCGGGGCAGATCTCCGGGTTGATCGGGCAAGCGTCGCCGGGATTGCCGGATAGCGAGCTAGCGGATCGATTTCCGTGGGATGTTGAGCGGCTGCACAAGGAAACCGCGGACGAACACGCCTACTCCCCCGTGAAGTAGTTACCGGCGGTGCCCGAGGCCTCGCTTTTTGGCTTCTTCGTACAGATAGCCGGCCACTGCTATGTCTTCTATTGCGAGGCCATTTGATTTGAATACCGTTACCTGATCCTGATTTGTGCGTCCGGGGCGTTTGCCGGCTACGATTTCGGCTAGTTCGACGCCGGGGAACATGTCGTGTCCGGCTTCGTGCATGGGGATGAGGAGATCGCCGGATTCCATTTTGGCTTCTTCGACGGAATCCACGGCGACTACAGCGGCGCGGCCGAAGATCAGGTCGGCGGGGAGTTCGCGGCGATCGGCCCAGTTGGAGCCGGAGCCGTTGACGTGCGTGCCGGGTGCGATCCAGGCGCATTCGATTACGGGTTGCCGGGAACTGGTTGCCGTGGTGACGATGTCCGCGGCTTCCACGCACTCCTGCGCGGTTTCCACCGCTCGCACATTGAGATTGAGTTTCTTTGCACAGCGTTCCGCGAATGCCTGGCGTTTTTCGGCACTGCGGCTCCAGACGCGGACTTCGCGGAGATTGCGCACGTTCGCGATGGCTTCGAGTTGGGTTTGGGCCTGGAAGCCGCTGCCGATGATGGCGGCTACGGCGGAGTTTTCGCGAGAGAGGTACTTCGTCGCTACGCCACTGGCTGCGCCGGTGCGGATCTGTCCGAGGTGATTGGCTTCGATTGTCGCCAGGGGCATCCCGTCTTCGGAGCGGTAGAGAAGCACTTCGAAGTGTGCGCCGGATTTCGGGTTGGTGGAATAGACTTTGATTCCGAAATATCCGGGCGCGCCGGCGGCCATGTAGTGAAGCACCGAACCTGTGGGCAGGATCACGCGGCGGCGGGGATGATTTACAGCCGTGCCGTCGGCTAGCTGATGGAATGCCGTGTCTACAAGTTCAATGGCTTTCGACATGGGCAGCATGTCGAGGACGTTTTGTTCGGTGAGGTAGAGTTTCATCGGTTGGCCTCTATGGTTTCGGAGACTTCCTCCCATTCACTGAGAAGGGTTTTCATGTCGGTGCGGCGTGAAGCGAGCAGTTCCGCTATGTCTATGCTTTGCTGCGGATTTTGATAGGTTGAGAGGGCTTGTTCGAAGTCGGCGATTTCCACTTCGAGACGTGTGATTTCATCTTCGATGGACCGCTGGCGGTCTTTCATTTGGCGAAGTTTTATGGGATTCAGGCGGCGTTGTTTGTCGTCGGCCGGTGGTTTGGCGGGCGGCTGCGTTACCGACTCCTTGACAGTCGCGGCTCTGTTAGATCCCTGGGGAGCGGCGCGATTGGATGTCGGAACGGGGACTGGTTTGGGTTCGGCCCCACTCTTTCGCCAGATGTATTCTTCGTAGTTACCGGGAAAGACATGGACGGCTCCGTCGGCTACTTCGATTACCCGCGTGGCTAATTTGTCGATGAAATAGCGGTCGTGCGAGACGAAGACTACGGTGCCGTTGAACTCCTGGAGCGCTGTGAGCAGGACGTCTTTGGCTCGCATGTCGAGGTGATTCGTGGGCTCGTCAAGCAGCAGAAAATTGCCGGGCATCATCAGCATGCGGGCCAGCGCGTAGCGATTGCGTTCGCCGCCTGAAAGGACGCCGATCTTTTTGAAAACGTCGTCTTCGGAAAACAGAAAACAGCCGAGAATGCTGCGTAGTTCGGTGTTGTTGGCGCGGGGCGCGACTTGTGCGAGGTCGTCCAGTATGCTCGATTCGACATCGAGCGCCTTGTATTGATCCTGCGCAAAGTAGTCGGGGACTACGTTGTGGCCCAAAGTATATTCGCCTTCGCTGACGGGCTCCTCGCCGGAGAGGAGTTTGATCAGGGTCGATTTACCGGCCCCGTTGATTCCCACCAGGGCTACACGGTCTCCCCGTTCGATATTGAATGACGCGCCGGAGAAGACGAGTTTGGATCCGTAGCTTTTCGCCACATTGCGGAACTCGGCCACGATGCGTCCGCTTGGCTTGGGCTGCGGGAATTTGAAGTGGATGGTTTTCTCATCGGGCGGAATTTCAATGCGCTCGATCTTCTCCAGTTCCTTGATGCGGCTCTGCACCTGCTTTGCCTTCGTCGCCTGGGCGCGGAAGCGGTTGATGAAGGCTTCGAGGGCTTCGATGCGGTCGCGTTGATTGGCATAAGCTGCTTCGATCTGGGCGCGCCGTTCGGCTTTCTGCTGTTCGTATTTGGAGTAGCCGCCGGTGTAGAACCAGATTTTCTTGTTCCAGATTTCGGCAATTTTGGACACCGTAACGTCGAGAAAGAAGCGGTCGTGCGAGATGAGTACGAAGGCGTTGGGATAAGACTCGAGATAAGTTTCGAGCCAGTTGCGCGCTTCGAGATCGAGGTGGTTGGTGGGCTCGTCCAGCAGCAGGAGATTCGGTTCTTCGAGGAGCAGTTTGGCGAGCGCAATGCGCATCTGCCAGCCGCCGGAGAATTCTTCGACGCGCTTTTGCCAGTCTTCGCGGCGGAAGCCGAGACCGGTTAAAACGGAACCTACCCGGGATTCAATGTTGTAGCCGTCGCGCGCGGTGAATTCAGACTGCACGTTGTGATAACGCTCGGCGATCTGCTGGTACTCGGGAGCGGCGTGGTCGAGTTCCGACATGCGCCGGGCGAGGTCCTGCTGCTCGGTTTCGAGGGCGTGAATCTCATGGAAAACCATCATGCATTCGGCGAACACGCTGCGGCCGGTGAGCGTGATGCCATCCTGCGGAAGATAGCCGGCGCGGATGCCTTTGGCGACGGCGATGGCGCCGTAGTCAAGGCCTTCGATACCTGCGAGGACTTTGAGCAGGGTCGATTTGCCCGTGCCGTTGGCGCCGACGATGCCGACGCGGTCCTTCGGGGTGATCAGCCAGTTCAAGTCTTCAAAAAGTATTTTCGGGCCGAAGCGTTTTCCGGCTTCAGTTAGTTGAATCATTAGAAACGAGGGAAGAACCCTTTAAGAGAATGCGCCACGAATGAACACGAATACACACGAATAAATTCCTTGCCTTTAGAGCCAATATTGCCATTGTCCCGCAAGCACTACGTAAGCTGCGAGGACGCCATTTGTGACCGCATGGGCGAGGATGCAATCCCAGAGGTTGCGGGTGCGGATCATGAGTGTGTTGTAGACAATGCCGGCAAGGAGGCCGACGTCCCAGAATGAGCCGTGCTCTGAGGCGAAGAGAATTGCTACGGCCCAAAAGGCCAACGGGGAGTATGCTCCCAGCGGGACTTTTTCGAAATCGGGGTTGATGAGCCACCGCATCAGCCAGCCGCGCCAGAAGAGCTCTTCGAGAATCGGCACGGCTACCACGCTGACGAGAACGCGGAACAGAAGATATACGATGTCGTTCTTTGCGGCGGGAGGTGTGTTGCCTGAGGGATGGCCGGTGATCGGGTTATCGAAGAGGACGTTATGGCGCCAGGCGGGGAAAATTACATCCGGGCCTACCCAGAGAACGAAGACCATCAGTCCGACGCCGACGCTTAAAAAGGGCTTGGACACCCCGCCGGCCAGCGCGGGGGCGGATACGGCAAGGATGGCTGCGAGGGAAACGATTAAGCGCACCCAAACGGGAATGGCGACGATTTGCTGCAGGGCGAGCATCGCCATAAATACTGCGAAGGGAAGGACATACGGGATGGCCGGGTGACGTCGCAATGGCATGCCTATCTATTACACAATCCTTACACGGCCTTTCCTGCGACATTGCTACGGTTGAAGCAGGGGAATCCATTGTTAAACAAGCCCTTGTTCAAAAAACGCGACGGGATCAACTGGACCAGCGTGATCGCCTTCTCAATCTTTCATATCGGGGCAGTAGTTGCACTTTTCTTTTTCAGCTGGCCGGCTTTCTTTACCGCGCTGGCACTTTACTGGATGTCTTTGAGTTTTGGGATTGGCATGGGCTATCACCGGCTGCTTACGCACCGGTCTTATAAAGTCCCGAAGGTTGTGGAATATTTTCTGGCGATTTGCGGTTCCCTGGCGCTGGAGGGCGGTCCGATTGCCTGGGTTGCTACGCATCGGGTGCATCATAAGTTTTCGGATAAAGAGGGCGATCCGCATACGCCTCGCGATGGCAAGTGGTGGTCGCATTTGATATGGATGCTCGTCGGTGAGGCTTCGGGCGCGAACAAGGAAGAATGCGCGCGCTACGCTCCGGATTTAGTGAAAGACCCGTTTCATGTCTGGCTACAGCGCTTTCACTGGCTTCCGCTGACAGTTTCGGGAGTTTTGCTGCTGGCTTTCGGGGGCTGGTCGTTTTTGTTGTGGGGCTTGTTTGTGCGGGTGACTTTGGGTTATCACGCCACGTGGATGGTGAATTCACTGACTCACATTTGGGGCGGGCGGCGTTTTGCTACGCGGGATGATTCGCGGAATAATGCTTTGGTTGCGTTCGTTACTTTTGGCGAGGGCTGGCATAACAATCACCATGCGAATCCTACTTCGGCCCGGCATGGGTTGGCGTGGTATGAGATCGATATCACGTGGATTTCGATTTGGATGTTGGGGAAGCTGGGGATTGCTAAATCGGTTCGGGTTGCGGAGCTGCCCTAATTCGCCACGAATGAACACGAATAAGACGTCACTGGATTAGGGCTACGGATAACAGCAGGGCTCTTTGGGTTCCTAAGTAAGAGTCTGTTGGATCGAATGTTTCATCCAGCGCGTGTGCTCCTGTTCCTCTCCCTCCTCCTCCTATCGTGACGGCTGGGATGCCCAGGTTCATTGGGACGTTTGAGTCTGTCGAACCTTCGCCTGGTTTTCCTTTGAATCCGAATAGCTGCGACACCGCTAGCGCTGTCTTGACAATCGCCGAGTCTTCCGGCGTCGTGCCTGCGGGGCGCAGTCCTACCAGTTCGTTGGATACGGTGACTTGCTTGTCTTTTTTCCAGCGCTTGTTTTCTTCGTCTACCGCGGCTTGTACGGCGGCTTTGTATTTTTGATCGAGAGCGTCGAGCGAGGCTTTGTCGGACGAGCGCATATCTACTTCCATCCAGGCTTCGAAGGGGATCGCGTTTACTGAGGTTCCTCCGCCGACTCGTCCTACGTTGA
>Ga0182013_10004073_pt1 | contig 17801 bp, 12 predicted proteins | sample 612S2MmetaG_FD_120487 | JGI IMG/M metagenome (GOLD analysis project Ga0182013, IMG submission 120487) | Permafrost microbial communities from Stordalen Mire, Sweden - 612S2M metaG | ecosystem: Environmental > Terrestrial > Soil > Wetlands > Permafrost | place: Sweden: Stordalen | collected...
GTCGCTCTGGTTGTCTTTGGGGTCTTCCTGAGCGCGGTACTTGGCGGAAATGGCCTTGGAGTTTTGCAGCAGCTCAAGGGCTCGGGCGGGCTGCCATTTCTTTTCAACCAGAAACTCGGCGGCGCTCTCTTCGTATTCTCCGTAGTCGCTGGGCGACTCATGGTCGCGCGCTGCGTGTAGATACGCATCCGTGGCGGCAATGCCGTCCTTCTCGGTGATCGCAGAATCATTTTGGATGGCGTAGAACCATGTGCTTTCCTGGCCGGTGCCGTCGGTGAATTGGCGAACCCAGCCCTTTGCGGCCTCTTCGTACTCCTGCTGCCACTTCGTCCAAGCTGCAGTGTCGGTCTGGTCTTCGGGTTTGGGGTGGCCCTTGTCCCAGCGGTCGTAGGCGATGTTGGAGGCGTCGTTGGAGTGGGGGTAGTCGTGCAGGATGCGATCTTCCATGGCGGTGACGGTTTCTTTCGACGCACCGCTCTGCTTGTAGCCGGTGAGCAGATGCGTCTCCCACTCGGCATTGCCATGCGGGTTCAGGGATTCGAGGCGCTTCAGGTCGGCGGCGACCTGGGCGCGCACGGCATCGTGTTCGCTGGGCGGATGCGTCCGGAATTCCAGTCCCCAGAGCAGGGTGTAGGACTGCAGACGAAGTGGATTGGTCTCCTTGGCCAGGTGGGCACGGAGCGCCACAGCGACCTTCGGCTCAAGCGATGGATCCTTGGCTAGCAGGAATTGGGCATAGCCATCCGTTGACGCGGGGCAGAGCGCGAAAAAGGCGTCGATGTTCTCTTTTGTCTTCGCCTTGTCCGCTCGTTTGCCTTTTGCGTAGGTCGCGGCGAGATACAGGTGAGGCAAGGCAAACGTGGGAGCTTTGGCTTTTGCGCTGTCGAGGAGTTCGATGGCACGCGGCGTGTCGACACCGATGAGGGCTTTACCGGCGAGGAAGAGCGCGAAGGGATCCTCGGGGTGGTCTTTCGCCGCCTGGACCCAGCCGTCACGGACCTTTCGATAATCCTGCGGCAGGTACTGATGCATAAGGTTCGTGTAGGAGTTGACCGGGGCAAATTCGCGCGGATAACGGGCCATGAGGTCTTCAAGGACCTTGCGTTTCAGGGCGAGGCGGTCGTTGAAGCTCATCTTGTCGAGCATGTTCCACTCGAGCTTTTCGTCGATCACCTTTTGCGCCTCCGGCGCGGCTTCGCAGCCGGGAAGGGGCAGGGAAGACTGGGCGCAGACAGAAATAGAGCAGAGGAACGATGTGATCAATAGCGAGACTTGAATGAACGAAGCACGCATGAGTTACGCTCCCGGAGTGGCTTGGGTCGGGCTCGAAGACGTACAGCGGAATGATACTCTCATGGACGCGCGAAACCTGCCAGTGTTTCAAGCTTGCCGGCAGTAGCCACCCATGTGCAGGCAGGATGACAGTGCCAGACAGAGCGGCGATCACGTCGCATATCATTCGGGTTGCGAGTTTTTCTGCACTCGCAGGGGACTCAATGACGATTGGTGCACCACCCGCGGTGGAAACGAAATCCCAGTTGCGCAAGACTATGGGCTTCTGGGATGTACTTTTGTTCAATATCGCCACGGTGCTGGGGCCGAGGTGGATCGCCGCGGCGGGGCACAACGGCACGTCATCGATCAGTCTGTGGGTGATTGCCGCCGTGTTCTTTTTTGTCCCCGGCGCGCTGGTGATCAACGAGCTTTCATCGCGGTTTCCTGAAGAGGGCGGACTTTACGTGTGGTCGCGCGAAGCGTTCGGACCGTTTCACGGGTTCATCGCTGGATGGACCTACTGGATCTACACCGTCTTCTATTTTCCGGGGCTGTTGCTGGCCAGTGCGTCGATGAGCGCATACATCATCGGCGGCCGCGGCGCGGAGCTGGCACAAAACCGGACCTTTCTCGTCGCCGTGTCTCTTGGGCTGCTCCTGGTATCGGTGCTGCTCAACATCATCGGCCTGAACATCGGCAAATGGCTGCAAAACGCGGGCGGTGTGGGAACCTATCTGCCGCTGGTGATGCTGGTGGTAATCGGCGCCGTGGTGTGCTGGCGTTCCGGTTCGGCCACGCACTTTACGGCGCGCAATATGATGCCCGTGTGGAACTGGGACACGGTGAATTTCTGGTCGCAGATTGCGTTCGCGTTCACTGGACTCGAGTTGGTGTCGGCGATGAGCGAAGAGGTGCGCGATCCGCGCCGTACGTTGCCGCGGGCAGTGTTTGGAGCCGGCGCACTCATCGCGTTGATGTACATCGCAGGCACCTTTGCCATTCTGGGCCTTGTGCCGGCCGCGGACATCGATCCGCAGAGCGGCGTCTTTCACGCCATCACAATCGGCTCCGTGGCGCTGAAGGTCGGATTCCTGGGCATCCTCGCGGCTGTTCTGGTCACGGTGGGCAACGCGGGCGGTGTCGGCAGCACGGTTGCGGGAATCGCGCGCGTGCCCTTCGTGGTGGGAATCGATCGCTACCTGCCCGCCGCCTTCGGCAAGATTCATCCGCGCTGGAAAACGCCGTACATCTCCATCCTCGTGCAGGCACTTGTGTCGGGGGCAATTCTACTGGCCAGTCAAATCAATGAGACGACGCGCGGCGCTTATCAGTTGTTGATTGATGCCGCAATCATTCTCTATTTCATCCCGTTTCTGTATATGTTCGCAGCGGTCATCAAGCTGGCCGGCCGCAGAGACCGGAAAGAGAATCCGCACGCGGTGCTTGTGCCGGGCGGTCTCACGGGCGTATGGATTTCGGGCGGCCTGGGATTTGTGGTGGTGCTCATCGGGATTGCGGTTTCGCTGGTGCCGTCGGGCGATGCAGCCACCAAGCTGGGATTCGAGCTCAAGCTCGTGGCCGGAACGGGTGCCTCTGTCTTGCTCGGCTTGATTCTTTACTGGCGCGGCGCCCGCCAAAAGCAATCGGCAGAGTAACGCCGGCGCGCCTCATGGAACGAGCCGGCTGCGCGCGAACCAAACGGCCGCTAGATTCCCTGCGGCTTGGGAGCGCCCGAGTCTTTTGCAGGCGGTGGTGCGGCCGGTGTCGGCGCTGCGGTTGAAGAGGAAGATGGAGTTGACGGCACGGCGGCCGCCGGAGCCTTTGGTGCAGCGGGCGCCGCAGGCGCGGCAACAGGGACAGAAGAACTTTGCCCCTTGCTTGGACCCTTCTGTGCCTCTCCGTCCCGTTTCGCATTTTCGGCGGCTTCTGCGTCGGTAATGTACTTGAACTCTTGCATCCGCCCCGGGTACTGTTCCGTAGTAAACACCCGATTTTGCTTATCGATGGCCACGCCAACCAGGGCCTTGAACTGGCCCGGCATCTCCCCGTGTCCGAGACCGATAAAGGTCAGCAACCGGCCTTCCCGGCTGAAGACCTGCAGCCGGTCGTTCATTTGGTCAGCCACCCAAATGTGGCCATCGCTATCCACCGCAATGCCTTTCGGCCGCGCAAAAAATCCTGGTCCGTCTCCATTCTTGCCAAACGTAGAAATGAAATTACCATCGGCATCGAAGATCTCCACCCGGTCGTTCAGTGTGTCCGTCACGAAGACGTTACCCTCCTGATCGACAGCAACCCCTTCCGGCGAACCGAAATCGCCAGGGGAAGTCAGCGTATGGTTCTTTCCCCCGGTTCCAATCCTCCGCTGCAGCTTCAGGGTGTCGGCGTCGTAGACCAGAACCTGATCTTGTTGTGCGTCCACAACGTAAAGAAAGCGGTTGGCGGTATCGAGAGCGATCCCGACAGGATCGACCAGCCCTTCCGTAACCTGGTTTTCGACTTCGTGCTTCGTATTGAAGATCAAAACGTGGCGTAGTTTGCCATCGGCCACAAAGAGCCGGTCGTCGTCATCGATCGCCAGGCCGTTGAGCCAGCCAAAACGAGCCTCGTAGCCGTTACGAATGAGTTGAGTCTCGCGTGTCTTCGTGTCAAAAATGAAAACGGCCCCCACTCTTTGATCGGACACGTATACCAGCCCTTTGGAATCGATTGCGATTCCTGTGGGACCAATGAGCTGGTAAGGGAAGGTCTTGACATTGAATTTTTCGTTTTGAGATTGCGCGCCGGCCAGGCGGTCCATCCATGTAGCTTTCGGTTTGGTGGCCGCTGCGGAGTAGTCAATCTTCATTCCGGCAAAGTAATCCACCCAGCGAATTCGGGCGATTCCCGGGGGGCTCGGCCATACAAGCTTTGCAGGATCGAATGGAAATTTACGTGGCCCCGCGTCAGTCGACGTGTCGGCTTTCTTCTTCTTCTTGTCTGCCATGGCCGCTGTTGGCAGCGCGACAATCATCGAAATCAGAAGGAAATGCGCAACGGCCTTGCTGAGGCGTTTCCCATGCGTGAGGCAGCGAAACATATAGATCTCCGGTCAGTTTCCAGGGGAAGTTGTCTGTTTCATATCGAGCCGGTTCTTGTGGCACGAGTCGCAAAACGCCATGTTGTTCTTCTGGTCTTTCAAAAGTAGACCAGGCTCCGCTGAAGCATGTGGCTGGTGGCACGAAAGGCAGCTCAGCGGCGTTTTGACTTTGCCAACATTGGTTGGGTCCATCACGTCGGAGACGGGGTGGCCATCCACCGGGTGTCCAACGCCATAACGAAGCGGCAGCACCGGAACCCTGTTTTTCTTGTAGTAGTCGTCGGGAAGCTTGACCGTCCCGTTGAAGATGGTAAGCAGGTGCGCGGCGTCGTCCCGCTGCGGAGTGGCTTCTGGACCATGGCACTCCAGGCAAAGCGCATTGCCCTTGGCGCGCAACAGGTGATCGTTGTCGCCGCCGTGAGGCGTGTGGCACGTTGAGCAGCCCTGGACGAATGCGGGCTGGTGGTGCACGGGTTTCTTCTGCAGCTCATCGATGTCGGTATGGCATCCGAGGCAAATGTTCACGGAGTCGGTCTTGGGCAGCCCGGGATGATTGCTGGCGTGCGGGCTGTGGCAATCCGTGCAGTCGCCGGCAGCGCCCGGATGCGGCACTTTTGCAGTTTCAATCGACTTGGCCTTGTCCTCGTGGCAGGTAACGCAGAGTGACTTGGCGTCTGGCTGCGTCAACACGACCTTCCCGTCTTTGGCCGGCGCGTGGCAGGTGTCGCAGCTCTTGGCTTCAAACGGCGCATGCTGGAACTTCGCCATCAGCTTGGGTGCCGCGGACTGGTGCGGATCGTGGCACTGCAGGCAATTCGCCGTGGCGAAGGGCTGGTTCTGATGGGCCTTTTGAAGATTGGCATCCTTGGCATCGTGGCAATCCAGGCAGAGCGCCGGTGAAGCCTTGGTCAAATGGAACTGGTTGTCCATGGTCGCCTCGGCGCCGGTCTTATGCGTCACATGGCACACGTCGCAGCCCATATCCAGCGCTGCATGGCGGCTGCCCTTTTCGGGCACGTTCATCCCGGTCTGATGGCAGCTGAGGCAGAGGTTCTCTTTTTCCCCTCCAGAAGTGGGCTTGAGAAGTTGATTCTTATTCTCGCTGGCATGCGGATCGTGACACGTAAGGCAGTCGCGCACTGCCGGCGGATGCACCGTCCCCTTGATGTCGGCGGCCTTTTTATCCGCATGGCAGGTAATGCACAATGCCAACGGGGTCGTGGTAACCAGCTTCACGCGTGTCGTGTCTTTATTGACGCGAACTTCGTGGCAGCTCAGGCAGCCCGCCCCCATGGCAGAGTGAACCGACTTGCCCTTGGTCTTGTCTTCATGGCATTCAAGGCACTTGGCCGAATCCACATTTTTATCCAGCGGCACCGGATGCACTGCTGCCTGCGCTCGCGTTGCAAACAGCGCAAGGAACGCCAGGCAAGCGAAGGCATAGAGTCGACCCGTGCGAACGCCACGGCGGGCGGCCGATCCGGTAGTGGAGACGCTTTCGGGATACTGATTCATACCGGCTCCGAAGCTTGCGTGTTTCACGGGAGGGCCGTGACGGGGAGACCGCTGCGAGTTGCGGCGCGCGGAATCGACAAAACGAAGGCAAGTTCTGTTGGACATTAGAACTTGCCGCGCAAACCCATTGCGGTGATTAAGATCACACTCGGAAATTCATCTTGCAGATTGGCAGAGGAGCGCGTCACGGGAATCTCAAGGCCCTCACCCTCAGGCGGTTCCTTCCGCGCCAAATTCCCATCCGCGCCAAAGGAACTGCGGAATTTAGCCCATATACGGTTGGCGTCGCTTCGATCTAAAGCCATCATGTCTTTTCGAATCAGTCCTTGGAGCGCTATTCCAGTCTGGCTGGCAAGTTGCAGGTACCGCAGGCAAGCAGGAAATGACAACGAATCCGCCGGAAGAATTGCTTAACCGGCAAGGAAGTGCCAGAGTTGACTCACACTGCCAAATCGACGGGCTATGTCTCCGGGATTTTGGCCGCGGAGCCATGGGATCCAGGCACCGCGTCCACTGGAACCGGGGCATCCCTCTCGCCGGCGAAGGAGTTCACATTGGACCGAGTGCGCGTCAACTGGCAGATCAAGGCTCTTTTGCCGGTGATTTTTGTCCTGGGCGTGGGTCTGCTGTTGCTGATGGTCGCCACCATCACCATTCAGGCTCCCGAGCGCCATCTGGTGCTCATGCTTGCCGCTGACGGGGCCATCATTGTTTGCGGTGTGTCCATCGGCGCTGTCGCGTACCTGATTCGCGGTCCCATGCTGGAATTACAGAAAAAGGTCGCCTTGGTCAGCCAGGGGAATCTCGATGTGACCGTGAGCTTCGCCGAGCGCAACGACGATATCGGAGATTTGGGCCGCAATTTCAATCACATGACGCAGCAACTGCGCGAAAGCCAAAAGGAGATTGAAAGGATGCATCGCACGCAAATGAGCCGCGCGGAACATCTGGCGACCCTCGGCGAACTGGCCACGGGGCTGGCTCACGAGATCCGCAATCCCTTGGCCGGAATTGCCGGAGTCATTGAAATCATCGGGCGCGATCTGCCCGTGACAAGCCCCGCGCGCGACATGGTGAAGGACGTTCGGCTTGAAATCAACCAGATCAATCGGATCCTTACCGAGCTGCTTGAAACAGCCAGGCCGCACCCTCCGCGCATGATGCGCAGCAATCTCAATACCACCGTTGAACATGCGGTAATGCTGGCGCGCCAGCAAGTGCTTTCGCAGCCCATCACAATCGAGTTGCAAAAGGCCTCTGGATTGGCGGAGGTTGAGCACGATAGCGACCGCATCCACCAGGTCCTGTTGAACCTGCTGCTGAATGCGGTGCAGGCCATGGATGGTGCAGGAAACGTGCGGGTCGAGATCGGATCGAAAGACCAATACGCACGAATTATGGTCAGCGACACAGGACGTGGAATTTCGGCCGAACAATTCGCCCACATCTGGCGGCCGTTCTATACCACGCGAGGAAACGGCACCGGACTGGGGCTTTCGCTGGCCCGTCGCATCGTGGAAGACCACCATGGACAAATCAGCGTCGCGAGCGTGGTGGGGCAGGGCAGCACATTCGAAGTTCTGCTCCCTTTCAACGCACCCGCCGTCCCAAGCCCCGCATCGTGACACCTCGGCCTCATTCCGAGTTTTTCCGCTGCCATTTTGGCCCCGGAGGGTTGTTTCTCGCGGGCTTCAGTGAAGGGTACGGGCTTCAGCCCGTGCATCAAGCCCATTGCACTGCAGACCTGGGCTTTAGCCCCTGAGGGAATTCTTCCTCAAAACGCTGCTAGAGCCCGAACCATCTACCGCAGCTCCCCTCCACCGCGCTCCTCCAAAACCCCTCCACTTTTCTGCGCCCGGTTTGCAGGCAATTTCGCATCCCTGGCGCATAATCCATCTAGATTCGGTTCCACGAGAGGCATTTTCGCGCAAATGCAGGAAAATCGCGCTCGAAACCCGTTCAACGAACAATCGGAAGAGTCGAGAAGGGTCCGTAACCCCTTTGTTGTCTAGATTCTGCAAATAAGTCCTTTGGAATCTAATTTTTAGAGCAACCGACCCCCTCTATCTACCTGATTCCAGGGAATTTCTTTACAGAAATACCCTTTTTTTTATTTTTCTCTTGGCCGGTACCTGCTTGACTCACGCCGCCGCAAATCGTGCTGCCACTTGATCGTCTCGGGCTGAAACTGACCGAGCATGGTTCCACTCGCGCCATCGCGCATCTTAATTGAGCATCATTCGATGTTATAGTTAGATGCATAGGAGAGGTACTGAATGAGAACGACCATCGCGCTTGATGACGAGTTGGTCCGCAAGGCCCAGGAGTACACGGGCGTAAAAGAAAAAACAGCTTTGGTCCGAGAGGCGCTGACGGCCCTGGTGCAGCGTGAAGCTGCGCGACGGCTGGCGGCGATTGGCGGCTCAGTTCCTGACTTCCCTGACATTCCACGGCGGAAGTCGCAGCGCAAATGACCGAAACCATAACGAAAATCCTTGTAGACACGAGCATCTGGTCAAGGCACCTTCGCTCGCCAAATTCGCACCTGGCGGCGCTGCTGAAGAGTGAAAGAGTGGTGATGCACCCGTTTGTGATCGCAGAGCTCTCACTATACTTATGGCCGGAACGTATGACCGTTCTTGCAATGCTTGAAGACATGCCCACAACTACGGTTGCCGATATCGAGGAAGTGCGGGCGCTGATCGAAATTCGGTCACTTTACGACAAAGGCATCGGCCTGGTGGATGCCTGTCTTCTTTCTTCGGTCATCCTCTCTCCGATACCCACGGAATTGTGGACAGCAGACTCAAACCTCGCCGAGGCCGCCGAAACTCTCGGCGTTCTCTCGACCCTCCCAGTCCCTCGCATCCAATAAGTACCGGTTCTGGCAGAACCTCCTCGCTTGGTTCTCGAAGTTTCTTGGCAGATGTGCAGTTTCATCCTGACTGACCGGCATCCGGGTAAGTGAAACAGATACCCACCTTCTTCTTTTCCAAAGAAGCATTCGTTCCGGCCCAACGGGCGATCGGGCACGGGCAGCAGCGAATGTTTTCGTCTCGTTTCAAACCCGTGCCTTCACGCGTGATTTGGGTCACAGGCGTCGGGGTTCTCTCCCCTCTTTAATAGCTCCCAGACATTTTGAGGGCTATGCGTCGCGCCGGTTTCCCCTCACCCCGGCCATAAGTCGATTCCCGGCCCCGAATGTCTGAAACTGAAAGCGCTGCCGAATTTGCGCGGTTTACGCGTGCAGTTGATGAGAAGCATTGAATGGCTGTCGAAAAAATAATGATCGTGGATGACGAGCGGCTCGTGCGCTGGTCTCTGCGGCAAAAGTGCGAAGAGTGGGGTTACGTCGTTGTCGAAGCTGACGCGGGCGAATCGGCTCTTCGCCTGGCGCGCCAGGAATCCCCCGACCTCGCGCTGCTCGACGTCCGCATGCCCGACCTTACCGGCATTGAGGTGCTGGATCAGTTGAAGAAGACAGGCGACGCGCGCGCCGTCATCATGATTACGGCCGATCCTCAGCTCGACGACGTGAAAGCAGCCCTCAAGCTGGGCGCGTACGACTTCGTGGGCAAGCCGATCGATTTCGACGAACTGCAAACAGCCATCAGAAATGCATTGGAGGCCACGTACCTGCGCAGCGAGTTGCATGCGCTTCGCGGCGAGGTGCGGCGCGGAGTCGGCTACGACAGCATCGTCAGCGCTTCGCCCAAGATGACTGAGTTGATGAGCTTTGTGAGAAAGGTAGCGGCCTCAGAGGCTACAACGATCCTGATTCAGGGAGAAAGCGGCACCGGAAAAGACCTGATCGCCAAGGCCATTCACTATGAGAGTACCCGTCATGAAAAGCCGTTTGTCGCCATCAATTGTTCCGCGATTCCCGAAACATTGATGGAAGCGGAGTTGTTTGGCCACGAGAAAGGCGCATTTACCGACGCCCGCCAGATGAAAAAAGGCCTCTTCGAAGCTGCGGACGGCGGAACTCTATTTCTGGATGAAATCGGCGAACTTTCGCCGCTGCTGCAAGCCAAACTGCTGCGCGTGCTTGAAGACCAGGTGATTCGGCGTGTGGGCGGGTTGCGCGACATTCAGGTCGATGTGCGCGTAATCGCTGCTTCAAACCGGGATTTGGAAAAGGGAGTTCGCGATGGCGATTTCCGCCAGGACCTTTATTATCGGCTGGCGATTATTGCCATCTTCATTCCACCCCTGCGTGATCGCAAGGAAGACATTCTCCCCCTGGTGGACTTTTTCATCGATCGCTACAACCGGCGTTTCAAAAAGTCGGTTCGGGGTGTCACGGACGAGACGCGCTCCCTGATCCTGGGCCATAACTGGCCCGGCAATGTGCGCGAACTGAGGAATAGCATCGAGCGGGGGATGATCCTGGAGGAAGAGGCTCTCCTGCGGCCCGTGTATCTGCCCTTCTCAGTGGGGGAATCCGGAGGCCGGACGTTGTTTGAGCGGGCCTCGCCCGCCAATGGCGGTCGCTCTTTGCCCAATGGTCGAACTTTGCCGCGGCTCTACATTCCGGAAGGCGGAACTTCTCTTGAAGAGGTAGAGCACTCGATGGTTGAGTTGGCCATGAACCAGGCCAACGGAAACCAGACCAACGCGGCGAAGCTGCTGGATATAAGCCGCGACGCGCTGCGCTACAAGTTGAAGAAGTTTGGCCTTGCGCGCGGGGATGACGACGCGTAAGACCGCTTCAGCCTCTTCGCAGTTGCCGCCGGCTTGAACCCGTCTTCAGGCAGTATTCACTTCCGGACGACTGGCCCTCGGCGCATACTTGCTGCGGTCACGGTTCCATCCGCGTTATGAGCAGCCTGGTGGCACACCATCACGCAGGTGTTGGCTGCGCGGTTATATGAGATGGGAAGGCCGCCGTTCTGACCGACGACATTGACATCGAAATTGATCAGACGCTCGCCGCTAAGGGCGCCGGTTGTCGCGCCCATGCCGTGCGCAGTATGGCAGGTTGAACAGCTGAAGCCGGCGATCAGGTGGCTGCTGTGCTGATTCCAGCTCGTATTCTGCATGATCTGGTTGGGCAGGTCATGGCATTTGCCGCACAGCGCGTAGGGTCCATTGACGCTCGTATCCGGATTCGGCGTCAGATTGCTTATGAGACCGCCCGGCGCCAATGTCTGGCTGAAGACATATTGCCGCTCGAGGATATGCGTCCACTTGGAACCGTGCGGGCCGTTTGAGCCGGTGCCGCCGAATTCTCGATTGTCGTCGCTGTTGTGGCAATCGGTGCAAAGAATCTGCGTGCCCATCGAGCGGCCCTGCGTCACTCCGTCCAGATTCAACATGTTGCTCAGAAGACTGGGCTGGGGAAGGGAACTGCTTCTCAGGTGCGTGACAGGATGACTCGATGAGGAGGCTATGGCGAACTGCGGAATGATGTTGAGCGGATCGCCCGAGGAGACGGCTCGCACCGGCGCATATCCGTAGATGGGCAAAGTCTGTTTGCCGGAGCTCGTGCCGTGGCAGCGCAGGCAATTCTCATATTGATTGATGGCAGGCGTGAGCACGCTGACGCCGTCACTGGCGTTGATGCCGGCAATGTCTTTTTGCGAAATGCGAATCAAGGGCGCTGGTGGAAACAGCCCCACTTGGGCAGACCCATGCGGGCTGTGGCAGTCTACGCATGTGGCGTGACGATTGTTATTAAGCAAAGTCGCTTCAGCAGCGTCGTGTGGACTGGTCGACGTTGGAAACGGGTGGCCAACTTTGGGCGTCGCATACTCGGCGAATACATTGGTGTACGAAGCGATTCCCGTAACATTGGTCCCGCCGTTGTGGCAGGCGATGCAGTCCATTTCATTCTGGCCACGCAGCAGTCTGGACGTTCCCACACCGTTATGAGGTGCATGGCACGAGATGCAGGCATTGCCGGCCACCGTCGAGTAACTGCCCACCAGGGCCTGGGGCGTAACGGCGACTGCAGACGTGGCGTGCGCGCTGACTGTCCAATCCGCGAGCGGGTTGACCTTGTTGCTCATGGTGCGTGTGGGGTCATGGCACGACAGGCACAGCTGCCCACCGGAGCTGTTTTTGACGAGAAAATTCAGGCTCACCAGGTCTGTCGCCTGCACATGAGGGTTGTGGCAGGAGCTGCATTCCACATTTCCACGAATCAGTCGAACCGCGCCGGTTGAATCGGCGGTGGTGTGAGTTGCCGCAAGCGAGGCGACCAGATCGATATTGTCTTTTAACGGCAGCACAATGCTGAACGGATGCGATGGTTGCATTGTGGTGCCGAAGATATCGGCTGGATTCATCGATCCGCTCATGGCGATCTTTCCGTAAACCAGCGTGGACCCCACGGCTACGGTGCCATCGTGGCAGCTGAGGCATTGATTGCTGTCGTAACCGAGAAGCGGTTGCTTTCCACTGTTCGCTTCGGTGGTGCTGGTGTAGGTCGTATAGGCCTGCGTGGTCAGTTTCTGGTTCCACAGGCCCACGTTCAGTGCGGAGTGCGGCGCGTGGCAGTACGCACAGGACCCTGGAGTTGCTGCGGAAATTGGAGATTTGCTCGTCAATCCGAAGCTGTGCATGCCCAGCACGTCCCCTGTCACCTGACCAGGCAGAGTCACTCCAGAGAGAAGAATTGTCAGCGCTCCCAATGTCGCTCTAATGTTCAATTCATGCCCCCTTTGGTAGGTGATTTCAGCGCCGTGTACTGAAATTCCTGCACCCTGCGATTAAATGAATCCACAACAAAGACGCGATCTTCGCGATCGATGAACAATCCTGCCGGCAACTGAAACTCGCCGGCGTGGACTCCCAATGCGCCGAAATAGTACAGGAGCTGTCCCTGGCGATTCAAAACCTGCACCTTGCCCCACAAACCATCCACAAGATAGAAGTCGCCCTCGGAATCGACAGCCATGCCCTTGGGTCGAAAGAGCGCGCCGGGACTGTCGCCGATTTTTCCAACCGCATATTGAAACGCCCCCGCGCGGTCGAAGACCTGCACCCGGAAATTCATGGAATCGACAACGACGAGGTTTTGTCCATCGAGCCGCAATTCGGTGGGAAGGTTGAACTCGCCGTCGCCCGCTCCGGTCTTGCCGATGGTTTGAAGAATGGCGCCCTGCATATCGAGCACGAACACCTGGTCGCGGAGCGTATCGGTTACGTAGATGCGCTGCGCCGCTGAATCAACGGCGATTCCCGTGGGGCGCTTGAAATAGCCCTCGCCGCCTTTCAGGCTGCCGATGGCGCGAACGAATTTACCGTTCGGCTCATACACAAAAATGACGCCTGCGTCCGAGTCCGTTACGTAAATATTGTCCTGCGCATCGACCGCAACACATTGTGGCACCAGCATCGAGTTTTTGCGCTTGTCGATGCGTTGAATCAGCTTGTACTTGTGCGCAGTGAAATCAAAGATGTGTACGCCGGCGGCGCCGGGATCGGTGACAATAATGCGTCCATGGGAATCGGTAGCTACGCTGTACGGACGCACCATAAACTTGTATTCGGGAGAGCCCGCGATCACATCGATGAGTTTGTTCCAGAAACCGTGGTTCGGTTTGACGTCGGCTTCAGAACTGAAACTCTTCTGCCAACTGAGGCTTCGTCCGCCATCGAGCGACATCTCCCATGCCTCAGCCGCAGCAGCTTCGCGCTTGGTGTGCGGCGAAGCCGGGAATGAGGCGAGCGGCAGCGTCAATCCCGCGAGCACGATCGCCGAGCCGATGACCGGTTTGAATCCACGAGTTAGAAGAAGTTGAACCAACGCGATAGGCCTATGTAGAACGACGAAATCACTGCCGGGGATGTGCCCGATCCGCTGAATCCCTGTTCAAGCCGGGCGTACCCGCTCTCAAAATCGAGTTTGCGGACCCGGTACATGATCAGGGAGTTGAATTGGGTGTTGTTGTTGAAAGAGGTTACGCCGCTTGCCAAAGTATTACTGTGGGAAGTCGCGTAGCTAGACGATATGGAAAGCCCTTGAACCGGGTTACTTGAGATCCCGATCGAATATCCGTCGCCGCCATAGAGACTTATCAGGTTCGAAGGCAGAACGGGAGGCGGCACGGGCACGGTAGTCAAGCCGGCGCCGGTGAGCAAGGCCTGGCCATCCGACTTGTTATAGCTGCCTGTCGCCGTGATCCAGGGACGATAGCCGACTGTGCCGTAGTAGCTCTCGCTGCTATTCGCGGTATCCGGTTCCTGGGTCAACGCGGTTCTGCCCGCCGAGGCTCCTGCGCCGGCATAGAATCTTCCCCATCTCCGGGATATACCGCCCGAGAAGTCATAGGTCGAATTCAGATAAGTAATCAGCAGAGTCTGCACGTCTTGCGAATATCCAAACGATCCATTTACTGTCCAACCCTTGAGAACACCGGCGTAATTTGTATTGGCCGAAAACTCCAGGTAATTATTCCCGTTCTTATCTTCGGTGTTATCGGACATGTTCAGCGAAACATTGAAATTGCCATCCGGAACCTTGTGTGTATAAAATCCTCCGGCTCCGTAGGAGGTCACACCATAATTCTCTCCCAAATAGTTTTGGGTGCGGCGCTCAACGGTGGCCGAAGCGTGCATGTTTTGGGCCGGAGCGTAACTCGCGGCGGCTGACAGGTCAAGAGAATTGGATGTCTGGCTCGAGTTGAGGCCAGAAGCCGTTCCGCCGGCGTTCACAACTGCCTCGATAAGTTGTCCGCTCAGATTGTCGGAATAAGTTGCACTACCCGACAGCGAGAACTTTTCAGTGGGTTGTACGTTGGCGGTGGTGTTGAAGTAGTCGATGTTGCCGCTGGTGCCGGTGCCAAGATAGCTTGTATCCCAGCCGGAACGATTCGCGTAGCCTGTGACCGACCCATTCAAAGGTAATTTATGCGAAAAATTAGCTCCGTAGCCGTCGGTGGTCGAGCGGGTTTCCGTATCCGATTCGCCGGACACGAACTGCGGAATCAAGGAATGACCGTTTCCGCGTGTGTAGAAACCGCCCAGGTTGAATCCCTCGATGCTGTAGTTCGAATGAATGTTCAGGTTTGCGAAAGTGTTCTTGCCTTCATTGTCTGTTCCGTAAACGGTATAGTCGCCGTCGCCTTTCTGGAAGGCTGCCGAAACTGTTGGATAGCGCGGAAAGTTTTCGATCCAGGCGACGCCGAGGGTATCGTTATTCCCATGGCTTACGTAGTTGGCGAGACCGGGAATATCGTAGTTGCCCTGACTGTTGATCGCCCTGGAGTAGTTGATGGATCCGGGAAAGTGGCTGCCGCCGAAGATGCTTGCGCTGGCGTTGACGCCGCTCGAATTGGTGATGGATTGGAACTGGGAGTTGGCCGTGGACTGGTTGAGGTACGCGCCAATATTAAAGGACAGAAAGTCAGGACTATAGAATGAGCCCGTCAGGTTTGCGACACCCCCAATTGTCCAGCCATGGTCGGAACTGACCTGGTTCCCGTAATCGGCGGTGTAACCTGAGGCGATGGTGCCGTTGGAACTTAATTTGAAGTCTCCAAGGTCAACCTGGGCGTGAATGGGTAAGGGAAGGACCATGAGGCCCAGCGGTACCAACCACGCAAATTTGAAGAATTGCCTCACCGTCTGACCGCCTCAACCTCTCAAAACTCAAATCCGGAAACAATCGCGATCTCTTACCGTTCATTGGTTCAGTCCCTCATTCAAGGTTTCGATCTTTATCCCTGATGGGGGCCGGGACTTTATGCCATTTCGTGTTACGACGCGCTAAAGCGTCTCTACCTTTGCGTTCTGGTGCAACTTCTTGTCGAGTTCGGCGCGAAGCTGGTTAGCCTTCTTGTCGTGCAGTTCTTTTTGCAATCCGGCCTTCACATCTTCAAATCTCGTCATGCCTGCGGGCGCGTGCTCATTGAGCCGCACGATGGTATACGCCTGCTCAAGTTGGATCACGTCGCTGACATCTCCGGGCTTCATCGCAGCCAGGGCCTTGAGCACTTGCGGCGCCAATCCGTTGGCGGCAACGGGCTTGTGCTGGCCCATCATCACGTGGAAGTCATCTTCTGAAGTTTTCTCGGCGAGCAAGCCGAACGCCTCGGTGGTCTTGGCGGCCTTTGCCTGGGGCAATGCCTGTTCGGCGCGGGTTTGTCCCTCCCTCACCTTGTCGGGTGTCGCGTTGGGAGGCGGCAGAAATGAAATCGTCTGAAAGGTGTATGTTTCCTCGTGGCGGAAGAGCGCAGGATTCTTATCGTAGTAAGCCCTCACTTCGGCGGGGGTTACCGGACTTTTGTCTTCGATCTCGCTCTTGAGCAAGGCGTCAATCAGCAGCGCGCGCCGAATCTTTTCCTGAAACAGTTGTTCGGAGCCGTGAAACTCGCTCTGCATGAGGGCATTGAATTCCTCGGGCGTGGCGAACTGTTTGCGGAAATCCTTTTCGGCTTGCGCCATTTTGGCAGAAGAAACCGTCATCTTGCGCCGCTGCGCTTCCTGGTAAACAAGCTCCTCAAAGACGATCATCTGCAGGGCGCCATCGCGGATTTGGGGCGCCATCTCTTTGGGGAGACCGTTGTGCTGCCGCGCATACGGAAAGATGGAGTACTCTTCACGGACCAGGTCGATGTCGGTGAGCACGGAACCATTCACGCGCACAACCGGCTTGCCGACCGGGTTGAGAGCGACCATTGAGGTCGATTGCGTTGGAGCCGGCGCGGACTTGAAGACGGTGGGCGCGTGTGATGCGACCTGGGCCCCTGCGGCTGGAATGGCAATCAGAAACAAGATGCAACTGGGGAAATGGGGTTTCATTGTGGTTCCCTTTTTGCTCAAGAAAAAAGGGAGGGAGATTGACGCCCCCTCCCCTCTTTCGAAAGGCGACTTAGAAAATGGTTGGGACGTTGCCGCCGTGCATTTCGTTGGATTCGCCACCATGGCACTGGCGGCAGAATTGCGCATCCTGGTTGCTGCCAGAGGTCGCGGTGTTCGGATTGTAGGGACCGTTCACGAAGAACATCGACTTGTAAGTTCCAGGCGTGATGCCGGATTTCGGGCCGGTGGAAAGCCCCCGGTTGGTTGCTCCGGCGAGCACGACGACGGCATTCATTGAGTGCTGGTCGTGGCAGGTTGTGCACATTACGGCCGGCTTGTTGTTGACAACCGCCGGCGAGACGAAGAAGCCATAGTTTTGAATGAACGCCTGCATGCTGGGGCCGGGGGTAATCAGGCCGGCCGCAGTAATGGAGCAATCCCAGTTGTATCCCGACTCCGGATTCGCGGCGCTGTTGCAGCCGATGGTGGCGCTGGGGCCAACCGGATGGTCGTTTAGATAGTTCCCTTTGCCGGTGCCGTCGTTTCCAAGCAGGGTCGGTGGGTTGCCCGTGAAGCCCTGCTGCGTGGCCAGAGTCTCATAGGTGATTCCCTTCATCATGGCCGGTGTGGCGACGCTGCCGTCATGGCAACTCAGGCACAACATCACGCCCATCACGTCGGCTGTTCCCGCTGTCACGCTCGAGGGCAGGGCATCGACGTAGGTGCCTCCACCGGTGTTGAGGGTATGGCCAAGGATGTTGCTGAGGTCCTCGCCCCAGAGAGCGACGCTACCCGTGTTACCCACATCTTTGCTGGGGGTTTGGCCGTTGCCGAAGGCGCCACTGTGCGGCGTGTGACAGGCTACGCAGCCGCGGCCGCCGACGAGGTGGGCGCCGAGGATATCCTGGGTGGGTGTATAGATTTGCGCTGACGCAAAGCCTGCGGCAGCGAGGAACATCAGGGCGAGTGCAAAATTGCGTTTCATGTAGGTAAAGCCTCCTGGTCCGAATTCATGGTGATCGACCGCACTGGTATTGTATTCAGTCCAGTCTTCATGCAAGACCTCTGCACGATTGCTGCCGTTGGTGCGGGACGGGTCGATAGCTGGGCCACATCTCGTAAGTGACTGTTGCGAAAGAAACTGCGACAAATTCTGGAGGAGTGAGCTGCAACACTTTCCGGA
>Ga0182013_10004075_pt1 | contig 17799 bp, 18 predicted proteins | sample 612S2MmetaG_FD_120487 | JGI IMG/M metagenome (GOLD analysis project Ga0182013, IMG submission 120487) | Permafrost microbial communities from Stordalen Mire, Sweden - 612S2M metaG | ecosystem: Environmental > Terrestrial > Soil > Wetlands > Permafrost | place: Sweden: Stordalen | collected...
CCCGCCAGCATCATCCCCGTCGGTCCACCTCCGGCAATCACCACCGCATGTTCGCTCAAGAAACTCATCCCTGCCCTCCCGTTTCTCGAAATTCTGAATGCCAGCCCGACGTCCAGCCGACGTTCAGCGAGACTACGCCACCACGCGCCGCTTGCCGCAAGCCCACACTCGCGCTATATCTTAAGAATAGAGAGAGGAAAATATTCCCCGCTTGTTCCCGCCCGATGCGGACAGACAAACCCTCCTGAACCGGCCGCAGCCGCCAGACACAGCAAAGCCCTCACGCGTTTATGCATGAGGGCTTTGATTTTTCGTTCAGTTCGCTTGGGTCGAAGCTTACCCAGCCTTCTCCAACAGGCAAAGCGACAGATCGCGTCGCTCCACCATCTCGCGCGTAATCTCAAGGTCGCGCACGCGCTTGTTTGAAGGCAGATGGTACATCAGGTCGAGCATCAGCTCTTCCAGAATCATGCGCAGGCCGCGCGCCCCGACCTTGCGGGCCAGCGCCTCGCGCGCCACCGCGCAGGTAGCCTCGTGCGTAAAGTGCAGCCGGACATTCTCGTATTCGAGCAGCCGCTGATATTGCTTCAGAATCGCGTTACGCGGCTTGGTCAGAATCTCGATGAGCGCCGGTTCATCCAGTTCGTCGAGCACGCCCATTACGGGAAGACGACCGACAAACTCAGGAATCAGCCCATACTTGATCAGATCCTGCGGTTCGGTGCGGCGCAGCAGCTCCGTGTCCCTATGCGAGCGCATCGTTGCCTCGGCTTCGGTATCCGTAGCCTTGAATCCAAGAGCCTTCTTGCCCACGCGGCGTCCAACCACACGCTCAAGCCCCACAAAAGCTCCGCCGCAAATGAACAGGATGTTGGTTGTGTCGACAGCGGTGAATTCCTGGTGCGGATGCTTGCGGCCGCCTTGCGGGGGAACATTCGCAACCGTGCCCTCGAGAATCTTGAGCAGGGCCTGCTGCACGCCTTCGCCGGAGACATCGCGCGTGATCGACGGGTTTTCATCCTTACGGCCGATCTTGTCGATCTCGTCGATGTAGATGATGCCCTGCTGGGCGCGCGTAACGTCGCCTTCGGCTGCCTGCAGCAACTTCAGGATGATGTTCTCAACGTCTTCGCCAACGTAGCCGGCTTCGGTCAGCGTGGTTGCGTCCACAATGGCAAAGGGCACATCCAGCATCTTGGCCAGCGTATGCGCAAGCAAGGTTTTGCCCGATCCCGTGGGACCGATCAGCAGGATATTGCTTTTCGCCAGCTCCACTTCATTGTTCCGCATCCGGTTCATCTGGATGCGTTTGTAGTGGTTGTAAACAGCCACAGCCAGTTTCTTCTTGGTCTGCTCCTGGCCAATCACATAGTCGTCCAGGAAGCTCTTGACCTCCTGCGGCTTAGGCAGGTGACCGGCCGTAGTTGCCGGGTGAGCGGCGTCGCCGCGGTCGTCCTCAAGAATCGAATTGCAGACTGCCACGCACTCGTCGCAGATGTAGGCCCGTGGATAGTCGCTGGGCGACGAGATCAGCTTGGCCACAGCGTCCTGCGACTTGTGGCAGAACGAGCAGCGCAGTGCTTCTTCGGGTCCCGTGCGCGTTTTCATTTTCCTGCTCCCTTTGGACGATCCGTTCCGTTTTCTTCCGCTTCGTGCAATGGCCGGCTACTTGGTTGTTGGGGGCCGGTCGATGATTTCGTCAACGATTCCGTACTCTTTGGCCTGCTGTGAATTCATGATAAAGTCCCGCTCCACATCGCGCTCGATGCGGTCCAGCGGCTGCCCCGTGTGCTTGGCCATCAACGTATTCGTAATCTCCCGTATACGCAGGATCTCGCGCGCGTGGATGTCGATGTCCGTCGCCTGTCCGCTCAAACCACCCATTGACGGCTGGTGGATCAGGATGCGCGAGTTGGGCAGTGCAAAACGTTTGCCCTTGGTGCCCGCAAGCAGAAGGAATGCACCCATGCTGGCCGCCTGGCCAATGCAATACGTGACCACGTTGTTCTTGATGAACTGCATGGTGTCGTAAATTGCCAGTCCTGCCGTAATCGAGCCTCCCGGCGAGTTGATATAGAGCTGAACATCCTTTTCTGGATCTTCACCGGATAAAAACAGCATCTGCGCCACGATCAAATTAGCGACCTGGTCATCGATCGGTGTTCCAAGAAAAATAATGTTATCGCGAAGCAGACGGGAGTAAATGTCGTAGGCGCGTTCGCCTCGACTCGTCTGCTCAACCACCATGGGAACCAATGCCATTGAATCTTCTTCCCGATCTTGCAGTTAGGGGACTTTCTATCCCCGTCTTGTTTTTGATGGCGGCAGGGTCCGGATCGATTCCAGGCCTTGCAGCTACGTATTCCCTGAACCGGCTCTTTCCGGTCAGCCTGGCAAACGCTCGTAAAGAAGACTCGCGGTTTTTTCACGTCGTAGCTGTTCACGGATTCTAGCCAGCCCGCCGTCTTGCGTCAATCGCACTTTCAGGGCATCCAAAGGCTCGCGCGATTGCAATGCAGCGAGTTGCAGCTCGTGGTCAAACTCTTCGTCGCTCACCGTAACCTGTTCTTCTTCAGCGATCCGGTCGAGCAGAATGAAGGCCTTTACTTCGGCCATGGCGCTATCGCGTTGTGCAGCACGCAGACGGCCAAAGTCGAGCTTGCGCATCTGATCGGTATCCATGCCCTGTGCGGCCAGAGCACGAAGACCCCGCTCCAAACGGGCATCCACCTGCTCCTGCACCAGTGATTCCGGCACCGGAAACGGAAAACGCTCGGTCAAGGCCGCGAAAAGACGGTCCTTGGTCTCGCCTTCCACCGAGCGGCGCTTGCGGCTCGCCAGGTGCTCCCGAACACGCTCTTCCAAATCGGTGAAGCTTTGATACGCGCCCAGCTCCTTTGCGAAATCGTCGTTCAGCTCGGGGAGGGTGCGCTTCTTGATCCCCTTCACCTCAACCTCATAGGCCACCGTCTTGCCGGCGAGGCCGGCTTCGGCATAGTCCGCAGGGTAGATTACCTCGGCCTTCAATTCCTGACCGGGCTTGGCCCCAAGTAGCGAGCTCGAAAAAGCTTCAACCGTATCCTTGCCGCCAATTTCAACCAGCGAATCCTCGCCCACGATCGGGGCTGCCGACTCCTCGCCTTCCACCTGACCCTTATAGCTGATCTGCGCCCAGTCGCCGTTCTTCAGCTCCCGGTCTTCCTCCACCGGCTCAACCGTGGCGCGGGATTCGCGCAACTGCGCAAGTTCAGCCTGAACTTCTTCCTCTGTGATGGTTACCGAAGGCTTCTCGACTGTTACGTCCTTGTATCCCTCAATGGAGAATGCCGGCACAAATTCAAAAACCGCCTTCACGTGCAGGGGTGATCCATCCTCCACGGTGAGTTCCGTTACCTGCGGCTGGCCGACCGGGCGTACACCCAGGTCCATAACTGCTTTGTTGAACCGCTCCGGCAGCAACCCTTCGATTACGTCCTTGCGAATCTCTTTCGCGTAGCGGCGCTTGATCACCGATTCCGGCACCTTGCCGGCGCGGAATCCTGGAATTTTTGCGTATTTGCGGTAGTTGCCGGTCACGTCGCGGTAAACCTTGCTTACTTCATCGACAGGAATGTCAAGAATCAGCTCGCGCGTGCAGTCGGGATTCAGAACCGCGGTTGGGGCGTGGTCGTGGTTGTGGCCCTCATGATCGTGCTCATCGTGAGAGTGCCCTTCGTGAGCATGGTCGTGCCCGGTCTCCGGCGCACCGTCGGCGGCCTCGGGATGAGGATTGTTTTCGAGAGTATCGGTAGAGCTCAACGTGTTCCTTCCGGCGCAAAATCCACGCCCAATGACCTGCCAGGCTTCGCGTAGCGCGCTGAGGGCCGTCTACGTGCTGCAAACCCGCCTTCTGGGTGGACAGCTCGCCGGCATTCGGTCGCAAACTATGCGAGGTTCCTGTTGCCGCTGTAGCCAGCCGCACGCAGAGGGGAGATAACCTCATCTCATGGTAAGAGGGTTTGCGGCAAGGGTCAAACCGGGAGACCCCGATGCGGCGGAAAAACGGACCGTAATTGCCACGTAACTGCCGTGGCACCTGAAAAAATCGGTTTAGCGGCAGCTAGACCGCCGCCTGCCTTGGCCGATGGGGAGTATTTACCGCTCCGCAGTCTGCGGCTGACGAACGAAGGTAACGTAGCGCGGATGCGATGCCCCACAGAGGGCAAAATGCTCCCTTGCCTCGCTCAGGCTGAGCTGGCCATTCACCGTCAGGCGGACTTCGGCTGCATCTTCGTCCTCTTGGCCGTCGTCCTCCCACCAGCAAACCGGGCAGAGCTCGTTGGCCCCGGCCGTCTCAAGAGTCCTGTATCCGCAACACGGGCAGCGATAACGCGTCAGCATCCCATTCCCTCTGCGACTTTTGACGATTCCCGGCGAACCAGAGTTTACGCCGCGCGCCAAATCCCCCTCAATTGCGCCTCGCCCGAAACCGCGTTCGGGTCAGGATTGATGTTCCGGTCTGCCACGCTGGTGGGCGTAGAATTCAAGCCCAGGAGAATCCAGCGCCCATGCCGAGCTTTCTGCGCCTTCCGCACCTTCGCGTCCCGCATCTGTTGATGACCGCTCTTCTCGCGCTTCCTCTATCGGGCCTGTCTCAGCCCGCACAGCAGCCGCTGCGCGTGGTGATCGTCGGCCTGGAACACGGCCACGTGGAAGGATTTCTCGCCGCACTCAAGCACCACCCCGACGTTGAGCTGGTCGGCATAGCCGATGCCGACGCGGAGCTGTTTGCCAAATACCAGAAGCGGTTTTCACTAGCCGACACGCTGGCCTACAAGTCCGAAGCCAACATGATCGAGCGCACCCATCCGCAGGCCGTGCTCGTCTACACATCCATCGGCGAGCATCGTCACGCCATCGAGATCGCTGCGCAGTACGGCGTTTCAGTCATGGTCGAGAAACCGCTCACCATCTCGCTTGACGATGCGTTGGCGATTCGCCGCACGGCGCAGAAGTACAAAATTCAAGTGTTAGTGAACTACGAAACCACCTGGTATTCCAGCAACAAGGCCGCGTACGACGAAGTGCAGAAAGGCAGTCTTGGCGACATTCGCCGCGTCGTGGTGCACGATGGCCACGAGGGACCCAAAGAGATCGGCGTGGGCCCCGAATTTCTGCAGTGGCTCACCGACCCAGCCCTGAACGGCGCCGGCGCCATGTACGACTTCGGCTGCTATGGCGTCGACCTGATGACCTTCCTGATGCACGGCGAGACTCCGCTCACCGTTACCGCGGTCGTCACCCACGACAAACCTGAAATCTATCCCAAAGTGGAAGACGACTCAACCATCACACTCACCTATCCGCACGCACAGGCCGTAATCATGGGTTCGTGGAACTGGCCGTTTGCGCGCAAGGATATGGAAATCTACGGCGCCAAGGGCTACGCCATCACCGTTGGTCCGGACAAACTGCGCCTGCGCCTGCCGCACGAAGGCGAAGAACAAGCCATCACCGCATCGCCGCTCGAGGGCGCCCAACAGAACTCTCTCAGCTATCTCGCCGCGGTTCTCAATGGAAAGCTACAACCGAAGGGCGACCTGACTGCCCTTGACACAAACGTCATCGTGATGCAGATTCTCGATGCCGCCCGCGAGTCAGCCCGCACCGGCAAAACCGTGCACCTGAACAAGCTCGCAGACTAGGGGATCCGTATGGAAAGACTGATGAATTCGCTGATCCAGCCTTTGCCCATCATGCTCTTTGGTGTGGTGATGTTTTTTGTCTTCCTCGCCATGAGCAAGACGGGGAAAAGGCCTTAGTTTTTGAGCTTGAGGTCCCGCTTGCCGATCCTGTGGTCACGCCGCTAGACTCCTCGTTTGAAAACCATCGCTCGATCGCTCATTCTCCTGCTTGGGACAGGCTGCCTTCTCGGTTGTCGCGAGGCAAACAGCCCTGGCACGGCCCCGAACCCCATCGTCGGAACCTGGTTTGTTGAAGACGCAGGCGCGCCCTTCCATCAGCACATGTACGTCTTCAACGCCGATGGCACCATGCAGCAAGCGAATCCCGATGCCGGCGATCCGAGCACCAGCGACAGCGATGGCAAAGGTATCTGGGTCGCGGACGGCAACCGCATCCGCGGGAAATGGATGGAAATTACCGCTGACCGCGCGACCCACAAATTCGTGAGCCGCGGCGAACTGCCGTTTGAAATTCAAGTTACCGGCAATGCCTTCATGGGCACCCTCAGTGCCCGCTTCTACGACCCCACCGGCAAACTCCTGCAAGACTATCCCGCATCGCCGATCACCGGTAAACGCCTGACGCTGCCCTGATCAGAGCATTCTGGCTGAAAACTGACGTCAAGCACCTGATAGCTGATTTCAATAACTGCGCACCCACTCCAGAATGGAGCGAACCGCGAAGCCGCTGGGGCCTTTGGCGACGTAGGGCCTGGAGTCCTCGATCCACGCCAGCCCGGCGATGTCGAGGTGAATCCACGGCGCGTCTTCGGCAAACGTGTGCAGGAACTCGGCTGCGGTGATGGCGCCCCCGTGACGCCCGCCGGTGTTCTTGATGTCGGCGATGTCGCTCTTGATCTGGTCCGCGTACTCTTCTCCCAGCGGCAGCCGCCAGAACTTCTCGCCGGAGGTGGCGAGGGCAGCCTGGAACTTTGCATAGGTCTCGTCGTCGTTCGAGAACGTTCCCGCATTATGAGTCCCCAACGCAACCACAACCGCGCCCGTCAGCGTCGCCGCATCGATCAGGTGCGTCGCGCCCAGTTGCCGCGCGTAGGTGATGCCGTCGGCCAGTACAAGCCGCCCTTCCGCATCGGTGTTGATCACGTCGATGGTTTTTCCAGACATTGCAGTCACAACATCGCCCGGCTTGTAGGCCTTGCCGTCGGGCATGTTTTCGGCGGAGCAGACAATCGCCAGTACCCGCACCTTCGGCCGGAGCAGCGCAATGGCGCGCATGGCGCCCAGCATGGCAGCCGCTCCCGCCATGTCGTACTTCATCAGTTCCATCTTCTCGGCCGGCTTGATGGAGATGCCGCCGGTGTCGAACGTAATTCCCTTGCCCACCAGAGCCAGCAGCGGGCCGTCCTTCACTCCCTCCGGCTCATAGCGCAGCACGATCAGCGCGGGCGGCTCGGCCGAGCCCTGCGCCACGCCCAGAAACGCGCCCATCTTCAGCTCAGCCAGCTTTGCCGTGGAGTGCACCTCACACGCAAGCCCCACTTCAGCCGCCATAGCCGCCGCGCGCTGGCCCAGGATGGTCGGCGTCAGCTTGTTCCCCGGTTCGTTGACCAGAGTGCGCGTAAACGTCTGGCTCTCGCCAACGATTACGCCCTCGCCAAATCCCGCCTGGACGGCCATCTGATCGGCTCCCGGCGCGGCCACGGTGAACGACTTCACGCTCAGATCCTTGCGATCGCTGCGGTAGGTATCCGGGTCGTAGTCGCCGAGAAATCCCCCCTCGACCGCCGCCCGCGCAGCCGCGCCCGTCGCAACCAACTCCGTCTCCGGCAGCGCAAAGACAAGTTCGCGAATGCCTCGCGGCTTGCTGAATCGCACTGCAGTTCCGGCCGCGCTCCGTACGCCGTGAACGGTGGCTTTCGCCTTCTTGCCAAGCCCTACAATCAAGAGCCGTTTCGCCTTCAGTTCGGCGGGAGCGTGCAGCAGCAGCGTCTCATTGGCGCTGGCCTTGAACTCTCCGCTGGCCAGAACCGCAGCCGCTGCGGCTTTCACGGCCTCATTGCTTGTCAGCAGCTCCGGCTGAGGCTTCACATCGGCGCCTTTGGCAGTCTGCGTATCGACGGCCAAAATAACAAGCAGTTCAGTTTCAATTTCAGGAAGAGAAGCATAGCTGAGCGCAGTGTTCATATCTTCATTCTGTCATTTCTGACCAGCCTTCCGAATTGTGTCCAGAAACTGACATATTCGCGCAATGTGTCAGATCATAGTTGGATGACATCTCTATAATATTGTCATTTACCCGAGAAAATGTCACAATAGATGCAGGTGACATCCGTGAACTCACTTGCCCGGGGCTCTATTCGAATAAAAACCAAGCTCGCTCCGAATGGCCGCATCGTCATTCCTGCAGTTATTCGCGAGAAGATGGGCTTTGCTTCCGGTGACACGCTTCTTCTTGAAGTTGAGGACGGCGTCCTGCGAGTCGAGAGTTTCGACGCCCGGCTAGCTCGCATTCAGGATGAACTCGTGGAGCTGGTTGGGCCGGAGCGGCTGCTGTCCGATGAATTGATTGCCGAGCGACGAGCCGAAGCCTGGCGCGAACAGGTAGAGGCAGATCGGGAGCGGCAAGCCATGCAGGAGCACGCGAGAAAGGCCGGCTGAAGTGTCGAACGAGGTCGTCCTGGATTCCTCGGCTGTCCTGGCCATCTTGAAGCGCGAGCCGGGGGCAGAGCGCGTTCGTGCGGTTCTCGACAGGTCGATCCTCGGCGCAGTCAACGCGGCCGAGGTGCACAGCAAACTTGTCGACGCAGGGGTGAGCCGTTCTGCATCCGAAGCCATGATCCGCTTTCTCGGGTGCCCCATCGTTGCATTCAACGAAAATCAGGCCATGGACGCCGGCGCGCTCATCGCGCAAACGCGGGAACTTGGCCTCTCGCTCGGCGATCGAGCCTGCCTGGCGCTTGCCATCGCTCGCGAGGCTACCGTTTACACCGCCGACCGCGCCTGGAAAGATCTATCGCTGCAAATTCGGATCGAAGTCATTCGCTGAACGGAATCTCATTCGCCCAAACAAAAACCCTTCACCGTCCCATGCGGTGCTTGCTCGCATTCACCGCTGCCCGCGCATCGCGGTCGGCTTCTCGCCGCTTCTCGGTTTCGCGCTTGTCCCAGTCCTGTTTGCCCTTGGCCAGTGCCAGTTCACACTTCACCCGCCCCTTGCGAAAATAGAGGCGCGTCGGGATGAGCGTGTGGCCTTTGATCTGCGTCTTCTGGAATAGCTTGCGAACCTCTTCCCGATGCATCAGCAGTTTGCGCGTCCGGGTTTCGTCGTGGTTGGCAATGTTTCCGTGGGAGTACGCACCGATATGCAGGTTCAGCAGAAACGCCTCGCCGTCTTTGATGAGGCCGTAGGAGTCTTTCAGATTGGCCTTGCCTTCCCGAATCGACTTGACTTCAGTGCCGCGCAAAGACACGCCGGCTTCGAATTTTTCCAGGAGAAAGTAGTTATGGCTGGCCATCCGATTGTGGGCGGCATCCCGCTCGCCGCTGGCCACCGGGTCGCGCGGCCGCACGGGCTTCTTCAATCCCCCATCGGTGTTCTGCACGATTACGTGCGTGCTTTGGCGGGCCATTGGAAAGCTTCCTCGAATCTTCATCCTAGCATCCAAAATGCTATCCTCCCTGAGGTGGTAACCAACCCTTCCCCTCTGGCAGCAAGGCTTTGCTAAAATGATCCATCTTGAATTGTGTACAGGGCGCGTAAGTTTTGCGCCAAGGAACGCGTCTGGAGCGGCCAAGGCTGCTCGAGCGGATCTAGCTCACATGAATGGGCCTTCCGCGACGCCTGGGAGTTCGATGAAACGCCGCATTCACATACCGGCTTCGTCTCGATCCATCGTCGCCGGGTCTCCGCTCCCGGGTACTGCGTTCCGGGTTATGCTCCTCGCCCTTGCGACTCTGATTGCGCTTCCCGCCACAAGCCTCCGCGCAGATTCGGGCAGCAAGCTGTTCAAGCAGGGCGAATCCGCCGAGGCGCATGAAGATTACGACACGGCCCTGGACTTTTATCAAAAGGCCCTGTCTAAATCGCCCAATGACTTGACCTTCAAGACCGCTCTTTACCGGGTGCGCGTTTCCGCTTCGGCCGTACACATGACCAAGGGCCGCAAGCTGGTGGAAGGCGGCGATGAACAGGGAGCGCTGGCCGAGTTTCTGCACGCTCTCGAAGTGGACCCCAGCAACGAAGCCGCCCAGCAGGCAATCGACAAACTGCGTAAGCAACATGAAGCCACAGCGCCCGGCGCCGAATCGAGCGCACCCGGAAGATCGGCTGAAGAACGCGCCATAGACTCGGTCGGCGGCCCTGTCATCCTGAAACCGATTTCGAATGAGCCGTTGACGCTGCACTATACCCAGGACGCCAAAGTCGTGTATCAGGCCATCGGCAAGGCAGCCGGCATTAACGTTCTCTTTGACCCCGACTACACGCCCAAGACCGTCACCGTCGATCTGACCAGCGAGTCGCTTCTCGACGCGCTGCGCATCGTGGGCACTCTTTCCAACACCTTCTGGCGCCCGGTCACCGGCAACACGATCTTTGTTGCGCAAAATACCCGGCAGAAGCGCACCGATCTGGAAGAAACCGCCGTCCAGACCTTCTATCTGACCAATGCCTGGCAGCAGAACGACCTGACCGACGTGCAGACGGCGATCCGCAACGTTCTCGGCTCCAGCATCAAGGTGTACGGCGTTCCCAGCCAAAACGCGATCGTCATCCGCGGCACTCCCGACGAACTCATGCTGTCGCAGATGCTGATCAACGACCTGGACAAGGCACGTGCCGAAGTTGTGGTCGACATTTCGGTTCTCGAAGTCAGCAAGAACTGGGAGCGCACGCTGGGCATCGCGTGGCCCAGCAGTGTGGGCATCGCGCTGCAGCCGCCCTGCTCCGCCTCAGGCTCGTGCTCCACCAGTTCAACGACGTCAACCACGACCACCTCAACCAGCGACAACGGGACGACGCCTTCGCTCTACGATCTGGCGCACCTGAAAGCAACGGATTTTGCGGTGACCATTGGCTCCGCGACGGCCAACCTTTTGTTGACCGATTCGAACACGAAAATCCTGCAGAACCCGCGCATTCGCGCTACTGACGCGCAAAAGGCCGTCATGAAGATCGGCGAGCGCATCCCCGTGGCCACCGGCTCGTACCAAACGGGCGCGGCCACTGCGGTGGTCAGTTCACTGGTGAATACGCAGTTCACGTACCAGGACGTCGGCGTGAATATCGAAATGACGCCGACCGTGCACTACGACCACGATGTGACGCTGAAGATCAAGATTGAAGTCACCTCCGAGGCCGGCACAAGCACCATCAGCGGTGTGACAGAGCCGATCATCAGCCAGCGCGTAGCCGACCAGGTGATCCGGCTGCGCGAAGGCGAAGCCAGCATTCTGGGCGGCATCCAGGACAAACAGGAAACCGTCAGTTGGACGGGCATTCCCGGGTTGAGCTCGATTCCGATCCTGAAGTATCTCTTCGGCTCCAAAGACCACACCATTTCGGACGACGAACTGGTGTTCCTCGTGGTGCCGCACATTGTTCGAACGCAGACGCTGGACCGCGCCAATCTGCGCACCATTGATACCGGTACGGGCCAGAACGTGGAATTGCGGCGCGTGGCGGGGATTGACGAATCGACTATGCCGGTGCCTCCTCCGGTGCGCCCGCAGCAGTCCAGGCTGGGTGTGGTGCCGGGCCAGAGCGCGGTAGCGGCAGCTCCAGCTGCGCTGGCGCAAATGAGCGCGTCGGCCGATGTGAATGGACAAACCGCGTCGGCGGTTGTGGCGCCTGCGGGTTCCGTAAACCTGATGTTCAGTCCTCCGGGTAGCCCGGTGAACTCCGGCTCGACCTTCCAGGTACCGGTGGTCCTGACGGGTGGCAAAGACATTTCCTCGGTGCCGCTCCAGATCCAGTACGACCCGGCGAAGCTTTCGCTCGTCAATGTGAGCGGGGGCGACCTGCTCAGCCGCGATAACCAGGCGGTAGCCCTGGTTCACCGCGACGACGGGCCAGGTTCCATCACCATCAACGCCGCGCGACCGCCCGGAACAGTGGGCGTGAGCGGTGCGGGGGTCGTCTGCGTCCTTAGCTTTCAGGCGAAGGTTCCGGGACAAACCTCGATCGCCATGACGCGGGCTGCTGCGGTCACCAGCACACAGCAACAGATACCCGCGCAAGGCTCTCAGGTGAATGTCACGGTGCAGTAAGCCGAAAATGGCATGAGACAAACCCAACCAGTGCGAATGCCTCGCCCCGCGGAGCGCGGGCTGACGCTGATCGAACTGATCGTGACCGTGGCCATCCTTTCAATTCTGGCCACGGCTGCGGTGCCGGTGACGGTGCTGACAGTCAAGCGCGAGCGGGAGCGGGAGCTGCGCCGCGATCTCTGGACCATGCGCGACGCCATCGATCACTACAAGGATGCAGCCGACATGCACGCCTTCCAGACCAAGCTGGATAGCCAGAACTACCCGCCCGACCTGGAAACCTTGGTCAATGGCGTTGAAGTGCAGGGCAAAAAGGTAAAGTTTTTGCGCAGGATTCCCGTCGACCCCATGACCGGCAAAGCGGAATGGGGACTGCGTTCCATGCAGGACGACCCGCAGTCCGATTCGTTCGGCGGGCAAAGCGTCTTCGATGTCTATTCAAAGGCTTTGGGCACGGGCCTGGACGGAACGAAGTATTCCACGTGGTAGCACGCAGTCGAAGTCAGCGGAGTTAGTTTGGTTAGCGGAGTTTGCACTATCGGCGGACTTAGAGTTATCAGCTAAGATAGCGAAGTTCGTGGTTGATAAAATCGAAATGCAGCGCTGAACTCGAACACCGCGAATGCTCGCGCAACGCGGCGAACTCCGCTAACCCCGCCACCAGCAGTGAAAGGGCAACAATGACCAGAGGTAAACGACACGACGCGGGCTTTACGCTGGTTGAGTTGATGATCGTCATGGCGATCATCGGCGTCCTCGCCATGGTCGCCGTGCCCAGTTACATCAAGGCCATTCAGCACGCGCGCGAAGCAGTGCTCAAGGAAGACCTGCACACGCTGCGCGAGGCCATCGATTCCTACACGATGGACAAGCAGAAAGCCCCGCAGTCGCTTGACGACCTGTTGCAGGACGGTTATCTCAAGACCATCCCCGAAGACCCCATGACGAAAAGCAACACCACCTGGGTAACGGATTCGAGCGACACGATGCACTCCCTGGATCAGACCGACCCAGGTGTGGACGATGTGCACTCCGGCTCCGACGAAACCGGCTCCGACGGACAACCCTACAACACGTGGTGAAGTGCCTGGGAATTCAGGGGGCGTGAGTGGCTGCGCAAACTCGTTACGGATTCTTATTTCTCGTATGTGCAGCGGCATTCTGCGGGACTCTCTGTGCTCAAGCGGCTATCGCTGGAATTCGTGGCCTCGCTGCCCTGCCTGCTTACTTCTCAGCGATCCAGCACGCGCGCGAAGCGGTTCTCAAGGAAGACCTCCGCACACTTCGTGCTGCCATGGATTCTTTTACCACCGACAAGCAAAGGTCCCCGCGATCACTCGACGAGCTTATCCAGGGCGGGTACCTAAAATCCATCCCAGAAGACCCGATCACGAAGAGCACAAAAACCTGGGTGACCCCCACGAGCTTTACTCCAGCCGGTCGAGGCGGCGAAAGGCTAAAGGGTATTCACTCCGGCTCCGACGAGACGGGCTCTGACGGACAACCCTACAACACGTGGTGAGACAATACGTGCTGAGATGGTGATGCGCTTTCCCGCCGCACCAGCACGGAGTCAATCAACCATGAATCAAATCACCCGTCTTCTTCTTCCGGGAGTGTTGTGCCTGGCCGCGTTTAGCAGTTCTCTTCACGCGCAAAACGAAAAAACCATCACCATACGCATGCTCGACAGCAAGACCGGCGTGCTGATCGCGACTTCGAATTTTCTTGTCCGCGTGAATCATCTTGAAGAAGTCCATGCCGACTGGGTGAAGCAGAACGAAGACGGAACCGGCAAGCTTACGCTACCCGCCGATGCCGAGCAGGTTTCCATCCGCGCGACCTATGAAAGCGCCACGCGGATTTACGTGAACTGCGATGCGGAGAAAGACCATGGGTCGGCCGACCATGCAGCGTCTCCCGACCACTGGTATTCGGCCGAATCGATTCTCACTTCCGGCGTTGTGGCGCCCAATGACTGCGTCGGCAAAAAGGTACCGGAGCGGCTCCAGGTGGTGGCCAAGCCTGGCGAATTTGTCTTTTTCGTGCGGCCCCAGAATGCGCGCGAACAGATGCGCGATTGATCTTTTCCGCATGGATTATCCGCTGAGTCCGCAATGTGCCGCACCGATGCCGGCCACACTTTTGAGGATCACCTTCCTTGACCATTGATTCCGCCGCGCCCTCTGCGTTGGATTTCGTCATCGAAGTCGAGCGGCTCTACGCTTCGCTTCTGGCGACCCAGGAATCTGATTCCGCCGTAGAACCAAGCCTGGGGGGCAAGCTTCTCTATGCGGGCGAACTCGACGCTTCCGCACGCGCTTTCCTTGTTGCAGGCAATATCGCGGGAGCAGCCTCGCTGGCAGCAACCGCCAATGCAAGTGTCCAGCGACAGGCCATCCACGACGGCGTGGCCGATTTTCTCGTGAACTCGCTCGACGAGGCCCTGCGCATCCTCAAGAACGAGATTCGCAAACACGAGACCGTCGCAGTCTGTATCGCCGCGGCTCCCCTTGCTATCGAAAACGAAATGCGCGAGCGCGGCGTCGTCCCTGATTTGCTCGCGCCCGGCTTTGCCGGCAATCCCGTTCTTGCATCGGAGAGACGGCGTCTTGCCATTCGAAGCAAGGATCTAACCCAGGCATTGCTTTGCTGGAGCGTGGCATCCACGCCGGCGCGGTGGTTGCCCAAATTGGACACCATCGCCCTCGGTTGTCTGGCATCGGGTTCTGAGCCGCAAGCCACGAGCCGCTGGCTGCGACTGGCTCCACGCTACCTCGGCAGGCTCGCGCAAGGCATTCGCATTCTGCGCTGTTCCCGCAAAATTGGCGATGCCTTCGCAACTCAGGTGCAGACGGCCATACGCCAGGGCGAGATTGGCGTTGCTGTCAAGATCGATTTCAACGGTACCGCAGTCTCTTGATTCGATTCCGGAGATTGACTTGGCCTGCGCTCAAACAACGTCGGCAGATTGCGCTGCCTCGATCCGCGCCCACAGCTCTTTCATCCCGTAGCCGGTTTTCGATGAGACGGGAAGCACCTCGTCAAGCCCCAGCCCCTTTTTCAGAGCCGCAAGGTTGCGTGTGCGCACGTTGCCGCTGAGCCGGTCGATTTTTGTGGCGACGACTGCGAAATCTCGCCCCGCGGCGCGCAGCCAGTCGATGAGTTGAAGATCGCCGGGTTGCGGCGGAACATTCGAGTCGACCAGGCAGATGCAAAGCCTGAGGGTGGATCGTATCGCCAGGTAGGGCTCGATAAATGCCGGCCATCCCGCCGAGATCGATTTCGAAATCTTCGCGTAGCCGTAACCCGGCAGATCGGCAAAAACCAGCCTGGGCCTCTGGCTGGGGTCCAACAGCGCAAAGAAATTGATAGCGCGCGTGCGGCCGGGTGTCGATGAAACCTTGGCGGTCTTCTCCCCGACGAGCGCGTTCAGCAAGCTCGATTTTCCAACGTTCGACCGGCCGAGAAACGCAACCTCGGGAAAGTCCGGCGCAGGAAATTGCGCCGCCGCCATGGCCGACAGGAGAAACTTGGTCGTATACCGCATAAAGGCCTAATTCCTCCGTTCGACAAGATAGCGCGCCACAGCCTTCAATCCATCGGCGCGTGCGCCGTAAGGCTCGATCGATGCAAAGGCTTCTTCAATCAGCTTCGCCGCGTGCCGTTCACTTTCCTCAATGCCGAACACAGCCGGCCACGTCACCTTTTCGGTGGCCTGGTCCTTGCCCGCGGTCTTGCCCAGCAAAGCCGAGTCCTGTGTCATGTCAAGCACATCGTCGGCGATCTGAAACGCAAGCCCGGCTTTCCGTCCGAAGATGTCGAGCCGTGCAACATCGTCCGCCGTAGCTCCACCATACACGCCGCCGGCCACCACGCTCACGCGGATCAGCGCCCCGGTCTTGGCCCGATGGATGGCGTCGACAAGCTCGGCTGTCGGTTTCACATGCTCGCTTTCGATGTCGAGAACCTGCCCGCCGATCATGCCTTCGACCGTACCCACCGCGTTGCTCACGAGCTTCAGAATTTGCACCGTCGCCGCGGGCGGCGTGTCGAGATTGGCCAGCACCTCAAATGCCCGTGTCTGCAAGGCGTCTCCGGCAAGAATCGCAATCGCTTCGCCAAAAACCACGTGGCAGGTCGGCTTGCCGCGGCGCAGATCGTCATTATCGAGAGCCGGCAGATCGTCATGGATGAGCGAATACGTATGCAGCATCTCGATCGCTGCACCCAGCCTCTCAATGCCTTCCGGAAGCCGGCCCGCAATCGTGACCGCGGCCTGATACGCCAGCAGTGGCCGCAAGCGCTTGCCCCCGGCAAATGTGGAGTGACGCATGGCGCCGTGAATCGACGCGGGCACGGTTTCAACCGTGGGAATCAGCTCTTCCAAGGCCCGGTCGGTCCGATCCGCGGCATCCTTCGTCAACGACTTCACATCCACAGGCATTGCTCTCATGATAAATGAGATCGCATGAGCTTACCGCGCGGCCATCCCGGTAAACACAAGGCTGTGAGCGCCAGCAATGCCGCGATACTCAGCCACCGTCCCACCCAGACATCGGGCGTCGTGGTCCAATCGACCGTCACCTCGACCGGGCCTTCGGGCACTGCGAGATCGATGAGCCCGTCGTCGCGCGGTGTGGATTCACTCGCAGGCTGCCCGTTGACGCGAATGTGCCACGCCGGATACTTCCGCAGCCGCAAAATCAGCGTGCCCGCGTGAGGCATCGTTCCGTCAAACTGCAGGTGCTCGGGCCCCGCGTGACCCGCACTGGACTTGCGTTTGAAAACCGCTTCGCAACTATGCTGCTCAATCCACCAGTCGGGATTCGCGCCTGCCGTGTCGACTATGCCCAGCGTAGTCTTCGGATTGGAAACCAGGCACGCATCCGGCAAACCCGTTGCCACAACATAATCGTCGGCCCCGTTAGGCGCATATTCATCGGTGCCCTGGAAGCCTGCGCCATTGCGAAACTCCTGAAGCATCGGCACAACCGCATCTTCGTCGTCGCACGGCTGAAAGAAGAACCGGTTGGCGCTCGCAGTCAACAACAAGAAAATCGCCGCGCTCGCTGTTGCGATCGCAACGCGCGGCCAGCGGCGCGCCGACAGCGCAGGCCAGACAGCAGCCGCGAAGAAAATTCCCATCGGCGCTTCAACCACAACCAGCCAGCGCCAGGGGAACTGCAGAAATCGCAGCTTGGGCAGAAGATTCCAAAAGAACAACGAGACCGGCAGCTGCATTAACAACACCACGAGCGGAATCAGCGCAAGCACCAGCCAGCGCCGGTCGCCTGTCGAAAGTGCCTTACGCCGCCACGCCACAAGCACACCGCCAAGCGCGACGCCGACCATGGCCACGGCAATCATTGACACACGCCGCAATTCCTCGTTATGGAGTTCGAGTGAAGGGTCAGCCGCGTGGCCAAACAAAAGGCTATTCTCAATCTTCAATCCCGGATCGTCGGTGGCCTGACGAATGTCAACCCATTTCTGCTCCCAAGCTGCGGGGACCAAATAAAACGCGGCAAGTCCAATACCAAGCGCCGCCGCCAGCGCAGCGCGAACAAGATAAGCCCACGAACGTTCAACCACTGCCAGTGCAACAGCCGCCGCAGCCAACAGATAACTCGCCATCACGCCCAGCGGCGCGTTCGAGAGCCATGCCCCGGCAAGAATCAGCGCCAGTGGAAGCACGGATGCACGAAATTCCGTGAGGAACCTGGGACTGCCTTTGCGTGCACGAAAGAGATACAGCAACAGCAGTGGAATCCAAAACCCGCCGGCCAGTTCTCCGAAGGCAGAGCGCTCGTAGGCTGTGAACAGCGCGTACCCCGAAAAAAGAGCC
>Ga0182013_10004076_pt1 | contig 17791 bp, 11 predicted proteins | sample 612S2MmetaG_FD_120487 | JGI IMG/M metagenome (GOLD analysis project Ga0182013, IMG submission 120487) | Permafrost microbial communities from Stordalen Mire, Sweden - 612S2M metaG | ecosystem: Environmental > Terrestrial > Soil > Wetlands > Permafrost | place: Sweden: Stordalen | collected...
CTCTGCGACCTTTTCTTTGAGGCGGTCGTCGCCCTTGAGCCTGCACTTGAAGCCTTCCAGCCAGCCGCCATGACCATTCTCCTGCTCGATCGTCTGCATGTCCGCCGAGATGGCCGGCTCGGCCTCGCGCACCCGCTCGATCGTCGTGACTGCCTCTGCGTGCCGCTCCGGGTTCAGGTAAGAGCCCCCGTCGCTGCGGAACGACCCGGGCGGGTCAGCCGAACGGTCTGGTGTCGGCTGCCGGTCCTCCTGCCCGCGCTTCCGGTAGTCCGCCGATTGGTCGAGAAACCCAGGCGCCTGGTGCCAGTAGCTGCCCTCAGCAGGCCGAACGGGCCTAGCCTCGTCGGCCGCTTCCGCGGAAACGTGTGCCCGCGTGGCCTCGTATGCCCGCCCGCGCTCGTCCGGGTCGGGCACCTCGCGCGCCTTCGGCCGGTCCGCGCCGCGGTCACGGACATGGTCGGCCCGGCCAGGTTCCTCCGGCTCGGACGGCAGGTCCAGCGCCCCCACGGCACTCCCAATACGGCACTTAATGTAATCGGATACTCATCTTAGGTAATACCGGCTTTCGGTGAGCGGCGTAAAACGAACGATCCGATGACGTTGGCCGATGTGAGCAGTGACCACACGGGCCCACCGCGCGCCGGGACCGTGTCAGAGACCCGCCACGGCCAGGGCCGGATCGGCTTGGGGCGCGCCGCTGGGCTCCCATTCCTGGTCCGATCGCGCGTATGGGTACCAGCGCAGATCCCGGCCGAGCCGGAGCTGCAGGCGTCCCGCGGTGATCCGGTTGCCCCGGACAGCCTCCGCCGCGCCGGTCTTGGCGCGCAGCGCGGCCCGCGCCGCCTGCAGCAGTTCGGCCGCATCCGGATCCTCGGCCGCCGGGTCCCACTCTGCCCGCAGCAGTTCGAGGCCTGCGAGGCCGCCCTGCCGCCAGGCGAGCGCCTGACGGGCAAGGTCCCGCGGGGGCACCCCGGCCCGCGCGGCGAGCGTCGCGAACGTCGGCGTGCCCAGTGTCCGGGCGGCCCGCCGGACCAGGTCGGTGCCGGGGTCGAGGGTCAGCCCGGCATCGGCCGACCGCCCCGATGCCAGCTCCCACGCCCGGCTGGCGGCGTCGGTGGCCAGCTCGACCAGGTCTTCCCGCAGGCCGGGACGCCACGGTGGCGGATCCACCGGAAGCGCCGCCGGGGATCCTGGCCGGGGCGGCGGCAACGGCACAGCCGGGATCGGCACCCATGGAACCGGCGTGCGGAACGCCGACCTGGCGTCCACGCCCGCATCGCCCGCAGGCCGGCCGGTGCGTTCCCCAGGCGCCGCGTCGGAGCCAACTCCCGCCGCCCTGGGCGCGGCACCGCGCCGACGGGCCCGGATTCCGGCCAGCACCTGATCCCGCGTGCGGCCGCGCAGGAGGAACAGGGCGAACGGGTCGGCGTCGAGCGCGTCGGCGATAAGGTAACAGGCCGCCGCGGAATGCTTGCACGGGTCGGCGTCGTCCGGGCAGTCGCATCGCGGCCCGACCTCGCCGCCGCCGGGCAGCAGATCGAGTCCGGCGCCGGCCGCGTCGTCGGCGATCTCCGGCGGCAGTTCGCCGTCAAGCAGCGCCGCCGCGTGGCCGAGCCGGGCCGCTATGGCCTCAAGCACCCGGTCCCACTCATCGTCCGCGAACGGCCGCACCCGGATCCTGACCTGGTACGGCTCGGTCTTCCTGCCCCGCACCCGTGCCCTGGCCTCGCCCGGCGCGAGGGTGAGGTCACCGACCGCGCCGGAGCGCGCGTACTCCCGGCCGCGGGGCAGCCGGTCGGGATCCAGCCGTGCCCGCTGCTCAAGTGCCTCCAGCCAGGCCCGGCCCCACCAGGTCCGGCCGAACTCAGGCGACCCTGGATTCGCCGGGTCCGCGCCGCTCGAAGGACCGCTCGAAGGACCGATCGAGGGACCGCTCGAAGGACCGCTCACGAGGCCGCTCGCAGGCTGACGAGCTCGGCGAGATCGGCGTCGGACAGTTCGGCGATCCAGCCCTCGCCGGATCCGATCACGGCGTCGGCGAGCTCGCGCTTGGTCTCAAGCAGGGCCGCGATGCGGTCCTCGAGCGTACCCTCGGCGATCAGCCGGTGTACCTGTACGGGGCGGTCCTGGCCGATGCGGTACGCCCGGTCGGTCGCCTGGTCCTCCACGGCCGGGTTCCACCAGCGGTCGTAGTGCAGCACATGCGTGGCCCGGGTCAGCGTCAGGCCCGTTCCGCCCGCCTTGAGCGACAACAGGAACACCGGCACCTGGCCGGCCTGGAATCTGGCCACCATCTCCTCGCGGCGCCGCACAGGCACCCCGCCGTGCAGGAACACCGAGCCGATCCCGCGGTCGTCGAGATGCCGCTGCAGCAGGGTCGCCATCTGCGTGTACTGGGTGAAGACGAGCATCGATTCACCGCCGCCCAGGATCAGGTCGGTCAGCTCGTCGAAGGCGGCCAGCTTCCCCGACCGGCCGGTGACCGGCCCGGCCTGCTTGAGGTACTGGGCCGGGTGGTTGCAGATCTGCTTCAGCGCGGTCAGCAGCTTGAACACCAGGCCTGCCCGCTCGATGCCCTGTTTCGTGGCGATCGCCTCCATCGTCTCCCGCACGATCGCCTCGTACAGCGTGACCTGCTCGGCGGTCAGCGGAACGAACAGGTCCGTCTCGGTCTTGGGCGGCAGTTCGGGTGCGATGCCGGGGTCGGTCTTCTTCCGTCGGAGCAGGAACGGCCGGATCAGGGCGGCGAACCTGGCGGTCGCCTCGGCGTCGCGGTACCGCTCGACCGGCATCGCCACCCGGCGGGTGAACGCTTCCAGGTGCCCAAGCAGCCCCGGTGTCGTCCAGTCGAGGATCGCCCACAGGTCCGACAACCGGTTCTCCACCGGCGTCCCGGTCAGCGCGATCCTGGCTGGGGCCGGCAGTGCTCGCAGTTCCCGGGCGGTTCGCGACAGCGGGTTCTTCACATGCTGGGCCTCGTCGGCGACGATCAGGCCCCAGCCGACCCTGCCGAGCCGCGCGGAGTCGCGCAGCACCACCCCGTAGGTGACCAGGACGATCTCATCGTCGGCCAGGTCCTCCAGGTGCCGCTCGCCGCCGTGATACCGGCGGAGGAGGATCTCCGGGGCGAACCTGCGCACCTCGTGCTCCCACGTACCGAGCAGCGATGCCGGGCACACCACGAGTGTGGGGCCGGCTCCCGCCTCTCTCCGGTGCAGATGCAGCGCGATCACCTGGATCGTCTTGCCGAGGCCCATGTCGTCGGCCAGGCAGCCGCCCAGCCCTGCCTCGCACATCCCGGCCAGCCAGGTCAGGCCACGCTGCTGGTAGGGCCGCAGCTCCGCTTTGAGTCCCGGCGGCGGCGCGACGGGTACCGGGGCCGACGCGATGCGGGCAACCTGGGCGGCTAGGTCGGCGAGCGGGCCTTCGGCGACTACAGGGATCGTCTCGCCGTCGATTTCCGCCGAACCCGCCAGCACGGCCCCAAGCGCCTCGGACGTGCGCATCCGGGTGCGCGGCGGGCGGCGCAGCCGGTCGAGCAGCGCCGGGTCGAGGATCACCCAGCGCCCCCGCAGCCTGATCAGCGGCCGTTTGGCCTCGGCCAGGGCGGCGATCTCGTCGGCGTCGAGGAGGGCGCCACCGAGCGTGAGCTGCCAGCGGAAGTCCAGCAGGGCCTCCAGCCCGAACCCGGCGTCCGTCAGCTTCTCCGGCGCGGGCGTGGCAACAGCCCTCAGTTCCAGGCCGTCGCCGAGCATGCTGGAAGGCCACAGCACCTCGATGCCGGCGCCCGCTAGCTCTTCGGCGGCCGGGCCGAGCAGACTGGCCAGCGCGTCGTCGTCTAGGTCGATCACCGACGGGCTGACCTGCCGCAGCACCTCGGCCAGCGGAGGCCATATCGCCGCGCCGCGCCGCAGCGCCAGCAGCAGGTCGGTCTCCGCCTGCGCGCCGAACCTGGACAGCACGGTCTCGGGCTGACTCCACAGCGCGGCGGCGTCGACGATCAGGCTCGGGTCGTCCTGGCTGCGCAGCTGCGGCACCAGCCGAAACGCGGGTTCTGGCTCATCCGTCTGGGCCGCGTGCTCCTCATCCGTGACCTCGCCGACATCCATAGCCGGCGGTGGGACGGCCTCGATCCGCAACCCGAGATGTGCCCCGGCCGCGAGGCCGTCGGTGGTGTCGGCGAGCCATTCCGCGAGGTCGCCGACATGCGTGGGGCCGGTCGCGGCGAACGCCGGCGACGTGGTCGTCTGGGGCGCGGCGGGCGAGCGCGCGATCAGGTCGGCGATCGCGTCCCACAGATCGCGGATCAGCGCCTCGGGAGTCCGGAGCCGCATCGGGCGCGAGCCGGGTACCGCCAGGGGATGCGCGACCGGCGGGAAGGCCGCGGCGAGCTGTCGCATCCAGCTGAGGTCGGCCGGATCGAGGGGCCCGGCCCGCCAGACGTCGCTGCCGTCGGCCCCGACCGTCGGCAGGAGGCGGCCCCGGGCGATCAGTCCCACACCCGCCGCCGCAGCCGCGGCCCAGGCCTGGCCGCTGAGCCGCATCCGCTCGCCTGCACCCACGGCGAGCAGCGCCGGCAGCGCCTCGGCGAGCGGGATGAGATCCGCGGCGACCAGGCGCTTACGTATGCCGTAGGTGCCGCCGGGGAAGACCAGCTCGACTCGGGCGGACCCGGTGCCGCGGCCCCAGTGCGCGAACATGCCCTGCCGGGGAACCTTGCCCGGTACGAAGACCAACTCGCCGTCCAGCACGGCACCATACGATACCGGCTGCCTGGCCCAGCTCGCCGAAGAAGGCAAGAAGCCGTCCGCGCGTGGGTGCTGGCCCGGAACCGCTGCAGCTGGACGCGGGAGGCATGCGGTGCGCTCGGCATTGAGTTGCCGCCGGGGCGGCTACGCACCGCTCTCGACGTGGAGGAGCTCATGCAGGCCTGGGATGTGGCCTGTTCCGCCGGGTACATCATCCCCAACGGCAGTCGAGTGCGCCCGACCGGGCGCCTGGCCGACACGTCGCCACCGGACGTGTTGCAATCCTGGTTGCTCGCCGCATCGGCGGAGCTGGGCCTGCCCGACGAGCCGTGCAGCGGCTGCCTGACCGTGCTCCATGAGCTGAGCGCAGCCGACGGACCGCTGGACCTGGCCCAGCTCGCGGAGGCGGTGCGGTCGTCAGAGCCTGAAGTCGAGGAAGCGCCATGTCCCGGCTGTGGTGAGGTTCACGGCGCGCCGGACCTGGCCGCCGCAATCGGCTACGACGAAGACGATGATCTCGACGACAGCCCGGAGCACGCGGAGAGCACGGTCGTCGACCTGGTCCGCTACGGCGCGGCCACGACCTTGGCGGTCACGCCCACCACCCCGGGCGCCTCAGGCGATGCCAGGGTCCGGCTGACGCCGCTCGGCCGGATGCTGGCCGAGTCGGTCTTCGTAGGCTGTGCACCACCGGCCGGCGCGGACGCCGCCACGCTGGTGGATCTGCTCGGCGCCGTGCCGCCGAAGATCGCCGCGCAGATGGCGGCGCCCTGGCTGGCGGCGCGGTCCCCGGCCGGGGCGGTCAGGGAACTGCTCGCCTACGCCGAGCCGGCCGAGCCCGCTCAGCGCATGATCGCGGTGGCCTTCGCCATGCGAATCGGACCGGAGGGTGCACCGGCCTGGCGCGAGTGGGCGGACCGGCCAGGCTTCGGTGCCTACGCGCGGATGTGGCTCACCGAGCAGGGCGAGGATGTGGCCGAAAGCCCCGGCGATCAGGCCTGGCTAACGGTCGAGGCGCTCAGCGCGGCCGATTACGCGCTTTCCCAGGAACTCGCGCCGCTAGTGCTCGCCACGGCGCTCGGGAGTGCGGATACGGACGAGATGGCGGAGGCATTGTCGCTGATGAGCGGCTGCGGTCACCCGGACGCGGCGCGGTTCGTCGAGTCGGTCACCGCCGCCACCGGGATCCGGCTGCCCGCCGTCCGGCTGGCGCAAGTCGCCGGCCTCCCCGGCGGCGACGTCTATCAGTTCAAGATCACCTTGCGCGGGGTGTCTAAGCCTCCCGTCTGGCGGCGGATCACCGTCCCTGCAGGCCTGACGCTCGACCTCCTGCACGAGGTCATCCAGCAGGTCATGGGTTGGGAGGACGGGCACCTGCACGTGTTCAGCACGCCCTGGCGGAATTACGGAGTGCCCGACTCCGACCTCGGATACGCCGACGAGGCCAAGGTCACGCTGGCCGAGGTCCTCGCCGAGGCCGGCACTAGGTTGCGCTACACCTACGACTTCGGTGATGACTGGGAGCACGACATCGTGCTGGAGAAAGTCCTCCCTCCCGACCCCGTCCCCAGCTTGTCCTGCCTGGCCGGCCGGGGCGCGTGCCCGCCCGAGGACTGCGGTGGGGTATGGGGGTATGCCAGCCTGAAAGACGTTCTGGCCGACCCATATCACGAGGAACATGAGAATCTGCTCGACTGGCTCGGCCTCGACTCGGCCGCGGACTTCGACCCCGCGCAGTTCCGCCTCGACCAGGCGAACGCCCGGCTCAGCCAGCTCGCCTGAGAGGGCTTCCAACGATGCGCTGCGCCTGAAAGTGGAACATGACCGCAGGCTCCGAGCGCTTGATGAGTTCATCACCGGCTATGAGGCGGAGCACGGCGAGATCACCGAAGACGAGATGGCCGGGGCCGTCCGGCGGGCGCGAGAGCGAGCCGTCGTCGTCCGCGGTGATCCGGGTGGCGCTCAGGGCCGCGGGGCTGCCTGATGCTCGTCCTGGACGCGGGCGCGTTCGTCGCCGTTGAACGCGGGGACCGCGATGTTGTGGCACTGGTGAAGCGTGAGCGGCTGTCCGGGCGCGCGCCGGTGACCAACGGCGGGGTTGTCGGCCAGGTGTGGCGCGGCGGCAGCGGCAGGCAAGCCCCGGTCGCCCGGCTACTCGCCGGGGTGGACGTCGCGCCCATCGATGATCTGCTGGGGCGCCGCGCGGGGACGGTGCTCGCCCGCAGCGGTCGCTCGGACGCGATCGACGCGGCAGTGGTTTGCCTGGCCACGGACGGTGACGACATACTTACCTTGGATCCTGATGACCTCCGCGACCTAGCTCAGGCCGCGGGCATCCACGTGGAGCTGATCCCGGTCTGACTCTGGCTGAAGGGTTAGCTCGTCCAGGGACGGCATCGCCGCCTGGCTGAGGCCTGAACCGGGCTGCCGCTAGGCTCGTCGCATGTCTCCGGTATCACGCGGCCGCAAGGGCAAGAAGGGTAAGAAGGGCAAGAAGCCTCCCGCGCGCGTCTCCAACTCGGGATGGGCGAAGGCGGCCACACGCGAGTTCGGCGGGCTGAGCCTCGCTGCGTCTGGGTCGCCGCTCGAGGAGTTCTTCGGGTCACTTGACCGCCGCCCGCGATGGTGGGAGCCGTCCTTTGAGCGGCTGATCGCCGCTTCTGACGGCCTGCTCGCGGCGCAGAGCCCGCGGGTGCTGGAACAGGCGACCGCCGAACTCATCGGCGCCGAGCTTCACCGGGCGGTGCTCGCTGAGCGCACCGGGCTGCATCTCGATGCGTGGGCTACTGAGCTTATCGGCCGTTCGGTCGACTGGATGACGGATGCCGCGGGCCAGGGCGATGATGCCTGGCGAGGTCCATGGTGGCTGTTGCACGGTCTGGCCGCCATCGGGTCATACGGGCTCGGCGCTTTCGCCTTGGAGCAGGCGTCGCAGGCGGCGAGTTCGCTGCCGCGTGATGTTCTGGCCGCGGAGCCGGCCTGGCTGAAGCTGCTGCCGGATATCAAGGCCACCGGTGATGTGCGGGTGATGCGGGACGCTTACGGGACCCGTTTCGGCGTGATCGCGGACTTCTGCTATCCGGGCGGTGTCGATCCGTCGGCCTTCTTGCTCGATCTTGACGCCAGCGGATCCATCGTGCTGGCCGGCGCTGGCGTGTTCGATGACGTGGAGCATGCGGCAGCGGACTGGCAGGACCAGGTCGGCGTCAGCGCGGAAGGACTGACCCCCGGCCCGACCACGGCGGAATCGCTGGCCTGCCTGGTGTCCTATGAGCATGGAGAGATGTATGTCAACGGCAACGAGTCACGGGCGCAGATGGACAACTGGTTCCGCGGCCCCCGCCGCATCCACGAGATCATCGGCGCGCTGCATGAGCGCGGCGTGGTCCTGCCGAAGTACAGCCTGCGGTATCACGACATCGACGTAGCTCCGATGACAGTCCCTTTCACTGCCTGGTATTCCCAACGGCATGGCCACGAGCCCGGACGCGAGGCGGTCGAGGCGCTGGCGGAGGAGTGGCTGGAGGGGATGCTGCCCGGCACCGAGCACGCGGTCTCGCCGCACAGGTCAGAGTTCTTCCGTGAGCTCATCAGCGACTGGCGAGATGATCCGGTGACAGACGCGGCGTTGGCCCTGCTCCCGGAATGGGTTCGCTGGAACGGTGAGCAGGCCGGCGTGCCCGCTGCCCTGATCGACCGCGCCGTCTCAGCCGCGTCGGCCGGGCCGGATCAGCCAGCCTGAGTGCCTCTTGCTGCATTGAGGTACGGCTGCCTGGTAGAGCTACCCGCGACGATCACGACTCCGGCAACGTGGATCGGCCATGTGCGTCACGGCCGGCCGCCGATGGTGAAAGACTCCTGCCGTGGCAGACCTTGGCGACCTGAAGATCCCGGTGGCGGTGCGGCCCGCGGCGGAAGCGATCATCGCGCTGACCGACCGGGTGTGTCCGGAGCTGCTGGATGAGGAGTATGCCGTTCTCGCCCGCAGCGTGGTGGCGAAGCTGGCGCGTAAGCGCCCGTCGCCGATCCAGTCGGGCCGGGCGCCGACTTGGGCCGGCGCGGTCGTCTATGCGCTGGGGCAGGTTAACTTCCTGTTCGACTCGGCCACCAAGCCGTATGCGACGGCGGATGATCTGAGCGCGGCGTTCGGTGTCGCCAAGTCCACGCTGGGCGCCAAGGCCAAACAGGTCCGTGACCTGACGAAGATGTCCTGGGGGACGGCGGAGTTCTTGCGCGATGACATGATCGAGGCCAGCCCCTCGATCTGGCTCATCCAGGTGGACGGTCTGGTCATGGACGCCCGCGGGCTTCCGCTGCCGGTGCAGGCGCGGGCCTTCGCGCTGGGCATCATCCCGTACATTCCGGCGCTCGGCCGGGACGGCACCGCCGCCTGGCTGAGCGAGAGCGAGAGCGGAAATACGCAACTCTAGCCAGGCAGCCGGGCCGGTGGCGTCAGGAGCAGGTCGGCGGACAGTCCGATGTGATCTGAGGGGTATCCCGGGCCGCCCGGCAGGGCCACCTTGCCGGCGAACAGCACCCCCGAGGACTCTGCCTTGACCCCGGCGGTGGTCAAGATGAAGTCGATGCAGTGCGGCGTCTTGCCCGCCGGGAGATACTCGGCACGGAACGTTGGCGGGCACCTGCCCTCGAACGCGTCGGCCAGCCCTGTCTCGGCCATGAAATCGCCGAACAGGGAACTATCACGGTCCACGTTGAAGTCCCCGCACACGACCGCCGGGACGCCGATGCTGCCCACGATCCGCGCCAAGGCGCCCAGGTGGGCGCGGTGCAGCGGGTAGAACCGGCTCGTCCGTGACCAATCCCCGTCCCAGTTGGCCACAGGATGCGTGTTGACGATGCGCAGCCCAGGGTGCGCCAGCCGGGTCACCAGGGCGCCTTTCGCCCGCGCCCAGAACCGGGTCATCCGGGAGATGCCGGGAACCTTCGGCGGGGTGCCGAAACCCCGGTACGCCGTGACGGACACCGGCCGCCGCGAGAACGTCACAAGGCCGCCCGCCGGCCCGGCCGCCGAGGGCCGGTAGCTCACCTGCCGGAACGAGGGCATCCGCCGGGTCAGCAGCCGCAGCTGCCAGTAGCTGAACACCTCCTGGAAACACACGACATCAGCGCTGCCCGCCTCAAACTCAGAGCCGATCGCCGTGTAGCGCGCGGCCAGGTCCGAGCCAAGGAAGTGGATGCCCCATGTGTTGAAGGACGCGACGGTCAAGCGACCTGCCAGTTGTTCCGACATGGCGATGACCATACCGGTCGAGAATGCGCCGTCCTCGCATCGTGCCCGCGAACGCCGCTTCGCCTCCGTCCTGGGACCTCGAGCAGCCGTGTGCTCAGGATGCCTTGAACACCTCGTCGAGATGCCATTCCAGGAAGTCGTGCTTGGGGCGGTCGATCCTCCGCTCGGGCAGGGCAATGGCCTGTCCTGCCTGAGCGTAGAACTGCTCGCCGTTGCCGAAGTCATCACGGAGCCGCGGGCTGACTCGAAGACGGTAGGAACCATCGACGGCGAGGTAACCACGGTCGAACATGGTATGGACGTCCGACCTCAGCAGCAGGCCGTTGTCCAGCCGGTTCTCGCCGCCCACGGTGACCGGGCGGATATGGGCAGCTTGCAGGACGGGCCGGATCTTCGACCCGGTGATCGCGCAACGACCGTGGTACGCGGACAGCACAACGGCCTGGAACGACTGCTGGCTGATGCGGTACGGCGCCAGCCGCGGGTCGCCGAATACGGGCCCGGTAGCGTGCCATGGCTGCCCCAGGTCGACTTCGATCTCCCGGCCGAGGACGAGGTGCATCATGTCGGCGAAATAGCCGGAGACGTTCCGCGCGGACAAGTCGTAGCTCTTGCCCTGGACGATGCTGGCCGCGAACTCTGGTGGTGGTTGAAAGATCAGGTTATCCGGAAAGAATGTGACATTCCGGACGAAGACGCAGCCGATTTCCGGATCATCACCCGAACTGATCGGCGTCCGGCGGTAGTGGGATATACGGGCCCGCATCTTCTCCAGGCTATCGGCACCATTGGCGAATCCGTACCACTTCCAGGCCTCGGACACGCGCAGCGAGGCAAAGCCATCAAAAAAGCCGCCGCCGACCACACGGTTATGCGGGTGGTGCGTCTTGAAGAAGAACGGCTCGCCGACGGCGATAGCGCGGAATTCCCGCCCGCCGCCCGGTCGCCAGAAGTTCACCACGGAAATCTCGGGCCGAGCCGCGAGGAAGTGATACCACTGGTCGTCCGTCACGCCAACGTAACCGTGCATAGCGGTATTGTGCACCCACCTGGTGATAGATGATTGGCTGGCAACAGGTTGCCATACGAAGACGGGACGCTGGTGACAACCGCACAGGAAGCGATACCGCAGGCGGGGACCCTGGTAGAGGTCCGCGGCCAGAGGTGGGTCGTGGGTGAGGAGCCGGTCCCCGGCCACGGCGACCAGAGCACTCTGTTGACCTTGCAGAGCGTCGAGGACGGCCGCTACGGCGACTCTCTCTCCGTGATCTGGGAGGTCGAGCCGGGCCGCCGCATACTCCCCAGGAGATCGCTGCCCGAGGTCACCAAGGACGGTTTCGACCCGCCAGAACGACTGGCCGCCTTCCTGGACGCGGTCCGCTGGTCCGCGGCGACCTCCGCCGAGGTCAACGCCCTTCAGGCGCCATTGCGCTCGGGCGTGACCATCGAGCCCTATCAGCTCGAACCGGTCGCCCGCGCCATCGAGGCCCCGCGGGTGAACCTGCTCCTAGCCGACGACGTGGGGCTGGGCAAGACGATCGAGGCGGGCCTGGTCGCGCTGGAACTCCTGCTCAGGCACCGGGCCAAGCGGATCATGGTCGTCTGCCCGCCGGGGCTGATGCTGAAGTGGCAGGACGAGATGGCCGAGAAGTTCGGCCTGAGCTTCACGATCGTCGACTCCGCTCAGCTTAACCAGCTCAGGCGCAGTCACGGCAGCGCCGCGAACCCGTTCCGGGTCTACCCGCTGACGATCGTCAGCCTCAGCTGGCTGCGCGGCGCGAAGGCCGAACGGCTGCTGCACGAGGTGACCGAGGCCGACGGCGACAAGAGGCCCTTCGACCTGCTGATCCTGGATGAGGCTCATCACGTCGCCCCGGCCGCGCCGAAGCAGCGCTACGCGGTGGACTCTCAGCAGACCAAGCTGATCCGCTGGCTCGCCCCGCACTTTGAGCACCGGCTGTTCCTGTCCGCCACCCCGCACAACGGCTACCCCGAGTCGTTCACCGCCCTGCTGGAGATCATCGACGACCAGCGGTTCGCCCGTGGCGTCGACCCCGACCCGGTAGCGCAAAAAGACACCGTGATCAGGAGAATGAAGAGCCAGATCACCGAGGCCGACGGGGTCACGCCCAGGTTCGCGAAACGCCACGCGCAAGCCATCACGGTCGTCTACCCGGACACCGAACGCCAAGCGCATGCGCTGCTGAAGGAGTTCGGTGCGCTCCGTCGCCGCCGGCTCACCACGAAACGGGGCCGCGCGTCCGTCGACCTGGTCACGCTGCTGCTGAAGAAGCGGCTGTTCTCCTCCCCGCGCGCTTTCGCCCACACCGTCGGCATCTACCTGGAGACCGTTCAGTCCAGAACAATGAAAAAGCCGGCCGCGCAACATAGCGACGAGGTTCCTGAGTGGATGGAAGGCTTTCTCGACGATGTCGCGACCTTCGACGACGAGGAACTCGCCGAGGCCGAGGATGACGCCGCATCCCGGTCGGGCCGCATCCAGGTCGAACTGACCGACACCACCGAGCAGGAAATCGCTCTCCTGGAGCGAATGGAGCAATGGGCGGCGCAGTACGAAACGATGCCCGACGCCAAGGCCAGGGAGCTCATCACCTACCTGGAAGGCGTTTGCCGCCCCGACGGCAAGCACTGGACGAATGAGCGCGTCGTGGTGTTCACCGAATACCGCGACACCCAGATCTGGCTGAAGGAACTTCTCGCCGCCGAAGGACTGTCCGGCGAGCGAGTCAGCCTGCTCTACGGCGGGATGGATACCAGGCAGCGCGAGCAGCTCAGGCTAGCGTTCGCCGAGCCGCCGGATCAGGACAAGAACCAGGTCCGCATCCTGCTCGCCACCGATGCCGCCAGCGAGGGTATCGACCTGCACGAGCACTGCCACCGGCTGGTCAACTACGACATCCCGTTCAACCCGAACAAGCTTGAGCAGCGGATCGGCCGCATCGACAGGTACGGCCAGCCGGAGATTCCGCAGGTCAGGCACTTCATCGGGAAGGGCTGGGAGACGAGCCGTGATTCCTACGAGGCCGACCTGGAGTTTCTGGCCCGGGTCGCGGCCAAGGTAGCCCGGATGGAAGAGGATCTCGGCACAGTCAACGCGGTCCTGGCCGATGCGGTGCAGAAGCGGATGCTCGGCGAGATCGATGACTACGACGTGGAGAACGCGGCGGCACCGGCGGGAAAGCATCGCCGCAGGGGGACCGGCCGGGTCAGCGCCGACGCCAACGTGTCAGCTCAGGTGGCCAGGCTGCGGCGCGATCTGGACGCCACCGTCGAGGAGCTGAAGATCACCCCCGCCCATGTCAAGCGCCTCGTCGACACGGCCCTCGAACTCGATCACGAGCAGCCCCTGAAGCCGTTCCTGGACGAACGCGAACTCGCTGAGGGCCTCTACGAGGTACCGGCCCTGACCAAATCGTGGGCCCGGGCCACGGAAGGCCTGCTGGAAAAGCTCGAACGTGAAGGCCAGGAGCCCCGCAGGCGGCCGATCACGTTCGATGCGGCCACCGCCAGGGGACGGCACGACGTCGTGCTCGCTCACCTCGGTCATCCCTTGGTCGACTCCTCGGCCCGGCTGCTGCGCGCCGCGGTGTGGAGCGGCCAGACCGGGCTGCACCGGGTCACCGCCGTCATCAGCGACGATCCGAGCGTGGAGCACACGCTGGCCGGCGCGTACTCGCGGTTCGTGGCCGTCGGCGCCGACGGCATCCGGCTGCACGAGGAGGTGCTGTACGCCGGCGGCTGGCTGCGCGACGACGGCACGTTCCGCCGCGTCGAGGGCCTGGGCGAGCTCGCCCGCATCCTGGACCGCGCGCTCAGCCAGGGCACGCCCGCGGCGCCCGTGATCCAGGACCGGCTGGTCGCCCAGTGGCCGAAGGCCCGAGACGCCCTGCTGCTGGCCATCGAGCGCCGCACCGACGAGCGCTTCCGTTCCCTGCAGGCCAAGCTCGCCACCCGCCTCCAGGGCGAGCGCCGCCAGATCGTCACCAGCGTCGAGCGGTTCGCCGCCACCTTGCGCCAGGCCCTGGCCGAAGGCGAAGCCGAGGAAGGCGCCCTGTTCAGCGTGGCCGAGGGCAGTGTCACCAGGAGCTGGGGCGATGACCAGGAGGTGGCCCAGTTCCGCCGGGACCGTGAGAAGTGGCAGGAAAAGCTCCGCGGTCTGGACGCCGCCCGCGACTACGAGCTGAGACGAGTCTCCGCCCGCTACCGCGACATCAGGCGGCACAGCTTCCCCGTCGCCGTGATCTTCGTCGTGCCCCGCCGGGAGGCGGTCCGATGAGCCCGGTCAGGAGGCGCCACGGCGTCACCGGCCAGGACCGCCGCCAGGCCCACATCGACTGGCTCAAGCTGATCGAGGTCAGCGGCCCGTTCCTGTCCGTGCCCGTGCTCACCGCCGAATGGCCCGACCTGGAGCCGCTGGAGGTCAAGGCCAGGGACCGGCTGCGCCAGGAACACCGCCAGTGGCAGGAACGCCCGGTCGTCCACCGCGACGACTGGATCCGTTACGTCCTGGACGATCTCCTCGGCTGGCAGGGCGCCGTTCAGCATCATGACCTGACCCGCCTCACCCTGGACGTACCCGAGCACGAAACCGCGATCACCCCGTCGTTCGCCCTGACCGATCCCGGCACCAGCGACCTTAGGCTGCTCGGCCTGATCTGCGAGGACTCCCCAGTCGCCCGCGTCAAGGGCTCCGACTGGCCCGCCACCCCCGCAGACCGTCTCGCCCAGCTCTGCCGTCACCACGGGGCGGAGCTCGGGCTGGCCACCGACGGCCGCTGGTGGGCCCTGGTGTGGGCGCCGGCCGGGGGAGTCACCACCGTGGCCGTCTTCGACGCGATCTCTTGGCCAGACCTGTCCGAACGGACCGTGGTGCGTGCCTTCCTCTCCCTGCTTCAGCGCCGCCACTTCTTCGCCGTCCCACCGGAACGTCAGCTGCCCGCGCTTTTGCGCGAGAGCCTGAACAACCAGGAAGAGATCACCGACCGGCTGGGAGTCCAGGTCCGCCAGGCCGTCGAGCTCCTGGTCGCCTCGTTCGGCCGGGCCGATATCAGCGCCGACGTCACCGCGTATGAGGTCTACCGGGGCGCGGTCACGGTGATGATGCGGATCGTCTTCCTGCTGTTCGCCGAGGAAAGCGGCCTGCTCCCCGCCGACAACGAGCTCTACGCCCGCTCCTACTCTGCGGGCGGCCTGTACACCGAGCTTGAGCAGCGCGTCGCCGACGCACGAGGCAACGAAGGCGAGCTTGAGCACACCGTCCTGGCCTGGCACCGCCTGGTCGCCCTGTTCACCGTCGTCTACCAGGGCGCTTCCCACCCCGAGCTCGACCTCATCGCGCACGACGGCTCGCTGTTCGACCCGGCTGCTCACCCTTGGCTTCCGCTGACCGTCGACGACCGGACCGTCCTGCACATGCTCCGCGCCGTCCAGACCGTCACCATCGCCGGCGAGTTGCGCACGGTCTCGTTCCGCACCCTGACCGTGGAGCAGATCGGCTACGTCTATGAGGGCCTGCTCTCCTTCGAGGGCTTCCGCGCCGCCGAAACCGTGGTCGGCCTGATCGGCAAGGACGGCCGCGAAGAAGAGGTCCCGCTGAGGACGCTGGAGACCACGGCCGCCGCGCACGTCTCCGCGGAAACGCTGGCCGCCAAGCTCGCCGAACAATACAAGGACTCCGGCATCGGCTCCCCCGTGCACTGACGCTGAAGCTGGCCCCGCTCACCGGCGACGAGCGCGCCCAAGCCGAGACCCGCCTGTACGCCGTCACCCGCGACCACCCCCTGGTCCAGCGCCTGCTGCCCTTCTACCGCCTCATCCGCCAGGACCTGCGCGGCGATCCGGTCGTCATCCTCCCCGGCGCCCTCTACGTCACCGAGAGCTCCCTCCGGGCCAGCACCGGCACCCACTACACCCCCAGGTTCCTCGCCGAACAAGTCGCCGAAGGCGCCCTGGAACCCCTGGTCTACACCCCGGGTCCGCTCCAAACCGCCGACCGTTCCCAGTGGAAGCTACGCACCGCCGAGGAGATCCTGGCCCTGCGCGTCGCCGACATCGCCATGGGCTCCGGCGCCTTCCTCGTCGCCGCCTGCCGCTACCTAGCCGGCAAGCTCATCGAAGCCTGGTCCGCCCAAGGCAACGTCGACGCCCAGGCCCTCACCGCCGCGGTCCCCGTCGAGTCCGGCCTAGCCCTAGACCTAGCCGCCGACCCCTTGGTCATCAAGGCCCGCCGCCAGATCATCGAGCACTGCCTCTACGGCGTCGACATCAACGAAATGGCCGTAGAAATGGCCAAACTCTCCCTCTGGCTAGTCTCCATGGACCCCCACCGCCCCTTCACCTTCCTAGACGACAGGCTCGCTTCCGGCGACTCCCTCCTAGGCATCACCACCATCGACCAGCTCGAATGGATGCACCTAGACCCCAAGGCAGGCCGCAAGCTCCACGAAGGAACGTTGCTCGACTTCATGTCCGGCGTCCGCACCCTCCTCGCCGACGTCACCGAGCAGCGCGTCAACCTAGCCAACCTCCCCGACGACACCTTCGCCGACCTCACCAAAAAACGCCACCTCCTATCCGACGTCCAGGCCAAGACAAAGCAGCTAACCCTCTACGCCGACCTGATAGTGGGTGCCGCCCTGGCCAGCTCCGGCAAAGGCGGCCTCTGGCTAACCGCCGCCAAATTCGCCAACGAGGCCGCCACTCAAAGCAAGATCGTCGCAGCCGAAGAACAAGCGAAGAATTGGCTAGCCACCGGCCAACCCGACGGCGCCTTCGACAGACATCCGCTTCACTGGCCCCTAGTCTTCCCTGAGGTTTTCGACCTCGCTCGCCGGGGCGGCGCTGGCTTCGACGCTATAGTCGGTAACCCGCCATTCCTTGGTGGGTCAAAGCTAACAGGCTCCCTCGGAACTGCTTACCGTGAGCATCTGGTACAAGAAATAGCGCATGGAACACGCGGCACTGCTGATTTGGTTGCCTATTTCTTGCTCAGAGTTCACGTCCTCCTTAATACCGTTGGCCAGACTGGCCTGGTCGCGACGAATACCATCTCCCAAGGAGATACCAGAGAAGTCGGCCTTGATCAACTTCTCGCACATGACGTTGACATCAGGAAGGCAATCAAGAGTAAACCTTGGCCATCGAAGAGTGCAGCAGTGCTGTACTCTGCAGTCTGGACAAGTCGTCAACCGCTAAGTGAGTCGTCGGAACGGTTCACTGATGGGATAGCTACGTCTCACATCACTTCGTCACTCGATCCAGGTTCACGAGTCTCTGACCATACTGATCGACTTGCCGCTAATAAAGGACTGTCGTTCAAGGGCTCATTCATACTCGGTCTCGGCTTCACGATGGATCCTCCGCGTGCTAGAGAATTGATCGAGAAGAACCCTCACTATACATCTGTGCTTTTTCCCTATCTGAACGGTCAAGACCTAAACTCGAGACCTGACTCTTCTGTTAGCCGTTGGGTAATAAACTTTCACGACTGGCCCGAAGAACGTGCCATGGCCTATACAGACCTATACGCTCAGGTCCTACGTGATGTTAAACCAGAGCGGGACGGTAATAACCGGAAGGTTCGCCGTGAACGCTGGTGGCAATACGGTGAGCTGGCACGCGGCCTTTATGAAGCGATAGCCGTACTAGACCCAGATCTCCGGCAATCAGGTGTCGTGACAACGCAATTACTGCTGTGTTTGCCGGAGGGTGTAGGTGATGGGCCGGCCGTCGCCGGGTAGCACCGGCGGGCGGGTGTTGATCTCGGCGAGGA
>Ga0182013_10004079_pt1 | contig 17779 bp, 10 predicted proteins | sample 612S2MmetaG_FD_120487 | JGI IMG/M metagenome (GOLD analysis project Ga0182013, IMG submission 120487) | Permafrost microbial communities from Stordalen Mire, Sweden - 612S2M metaG | ecosystem: Environmental > Terrestrial > Soil > Wetlands > Permafrost | place: Sweden: Stordalen | collected...
GCTCTATCTGCGCTCTGTTTGCCTGATTACTACTGCTTTGCATGGTCTAAGGTGTCATCCGCTGACCTGCATGTTGTTGAAAATACGTTTGACTGATGATTCGAGTCCTACCTGAGGAGCCAAAAAGCCAATAAAATCAATAAGATGCGAGGCAGCCAAATTGGCTGCCATTTTTATTTTGGTCCAGTGGTTGTTTTGGTGGCTGTTGGCGAAAAATAATTTTGCGCGTTGACGAAAACCCAGGCCCCGCTATCACTCGCGCTCTCCGTAAGCGAGATATTTGCCTGACGCGCACCGGCAAGCAGGACCGCCAGCCATGGTGTGTCGCAGCGGGCGTTGGCCACCTGACCGTGCCCGTGAGCCCTTACCTTTGCCTTTCCCGATGAAGTAGCCTGCGTCACATCCCAGGCGGCACCTTGTCCGCTGGCCAGGCATAGACTATTGGTCGTAGCCTGAGAAGAGTCACGCTTGCGTCGCTATGAGCTGCCACCCAATGATGCAATTCCTGGCTTGATTGAAGCAGAGCGCCGTTGGTTGATTACCCCAGTTTCGCCAGCCGTTCTCGCTGCAGTAACACAGCCCGAACTTGCCAGGGCTCTGGCGCTACTGGTGCCTGCGGGAACAAACCGACTGCTTCTAGATACACTTTGAGAACTGACCTTGATCACGACTCTTCTCTGACAGGACTAAAGGGAGAAATGAATGCCGGACAGCCTTGACAGTCAGGGGACCGCGGGGCACTTACTCCTCGCAACGACCCATGAGGGAGATGTAGCTTCGTATTTCTATCCGTTGACGGTGCGGTGACTTAAGGCCGGCGGTGAGTGTTCCTTCCAAGACGTAGAGATATCCGGGAACTGGATGCACCAGTCGAGGGCCGTTATCATAATTCGAAAACAAGTCCTCACACAACTCAATTGGATCGGCGGCTTGTCGGGCTACAGAACCGTGGGTGGGCCGTCAAGCGCTACGAGTGCTCGACCGAGCTGTGTGGCACGAGCCGCTCGACGACTGAAACTGGTAATCCCAGAGACTGTCGTTCAAAGGCATAGAGATATGTTCCTCAAGAGCGATTTTGCCTTGCATTGCTAGGACCTCTTGGATTGGATGATATTTCACTCAACCACAGCACATGATTCCGAGGGAAAACAAATCGCTCAATTACTTATGCACTTATCTGCATAAAAATTCCTATTTCGTCATATTTATGCATATCCGCGAAAATGTCTTGACATTGAATGTCACTCTCCCTAGCGTAATGATGCGCTCAAATCAAAGACCTAACATGCGAGCAAACTGAGGGATTCCGGTCTTCTCGTGAGACAGCACTAGAGATGAAGCGAAACGGCGTGATCGTTGCTTCGGAGTCCACTGACGAATGTCTCGGCCTTTATGAGTCAGATATTTTTCCCAGGATATTTGTTTGCTGCGGGCCACGCATTCTTAAGGATGATCCAGAGCCGAAGGAGCGCGCAAGTGGCTCAATGTACATGTTGCCGCTCCGCGTTTCTGCGCGAGTCGGAACATGTTTAAGATTTATAAGGGCTTTATTGGCTTTTCAGGATCGGCTGAATTACAGCGTAATCGGTTCGCGATGGGATCGCCGCCTGCTCTAGCGCACGGGTTGCAGCCCCACGATGAAAACTCTCCGTGAGGCCATGCAGGATCGGCCGTTCGTGCTTGATTATTGCGCCAAGCCTGTTCGACGAAGGAGATCGGCGAATCGAGGATCGCTGCGGAGCGGATCCAGGCAAGGATCAATTTTGAGATTCGTCAGTCCCTCGCTGTGCGTCTTATAGGCTTCTTCCAGCCAGGCAAGAGCCTCGTCTTTATCTCCCAACCCGGAATAGACAAGAGCAATCTCATAACGGCCGACTTCGTGTTTACCGACGTATTCAATCAACTCAGCCAGGATCTTCCGCGCCTCGCGTACCTGGCCAGCACGCGCATAAGCATTGCCCAGATGCCCTAGCTTGTGGGGCGAATCGCCCTCTTTCAAAAACTCATTGATGGCATCCTTGTACATCCCCTTTTCCACTAAGACGTCACCCAGCAAGAAGGGATCGCCCTGATGCCGGGGGCCGTTCTGGGTGGTCGCGATGGCTTCGTCATACCGACGTGAAAAATAGTAGGTAAATGCGGCGTTTGTGAAGGAACGCTCGGAAAGAGGATCAAGCTCCAGCCCCCGCCGTGCTTCAGCAATCGCCTCGGACATGTTGCCCGTTCGCTCAAGGTACACCGCGTATCGTTCATGAATTGGCGCTACATTCGGGTTAAGTTCCAGAGCCCGGTTAAACTCTGTGGCGGCTGTCGCCCAGTCCCAGTTCAGGTTCATCGCTGCATTCGCAAGCTCGGCATGGCCCTCGGGCATAGAAGGATCCAACTCAATGGCTTTAGTGGCTTCCATCCGCTGTTTGGAAAAGGCTTCGCTGTAGGCGAGGACACCGGACTCGCCCAATCGGCCATAACAGGTGGCCAACGCTGCGTGCGCCTGCGCAAAGTTAGGAGTCGACTTTACTGCTTGCTCAAAATCGCTGAGCGCGCCATAAATATCAAGTTCGTTGAAGCGCTGCATTCCTTGGAAATAGAGATCTTCAGCTTCAGGACTGACAGACAATGCCTGCACCGGATGGGACGGTTGCTTCGGCATCACGTTGACGCTTACTGCATCCGCAAGCGCGTCTGCCAATTCGCTTTGAAGGGTAAGGACGTCACCGGTCTCACGCATATAGCTGTGCGTCCAAATAGGATGATCGGTCCTGGCATCGATGAGATCAACAGTGATCCTGACCTGGTTACCATCCCTGAGTACGGTGCCCTCCACGACGCCGTCGACCGAAAGTTCCTTGGCAATTTCCGGGAGGGCTTTCTTGGTGCCCTTGTAGCTCATCGAGGAAGTCTTCGAAATTACGTGGAGAGATGAAACCCGTCCGAGGTCAGCGATTAATTCCTCGGTCATGCCATCAGCGAAGTAATCCTGGCGTGGGTCCCCGGAGACGTTATCAAACGGCATGATCGCGATCGAGCGGATGCTGGTCCGGGGCAGTGAGTTCGAACGCCAGGCACGGTAACCCAAATACCCGGCCAATGCCAAGACACCAATGGCAAGGGCTGCTATGGCGGACCGGACCCAGTGCGACATGGTTTTTTGTTCACGGGCAAAGCGGCTGGTATAGCCGGGAGGCTCTGTTTCGCGGTGGCCAACCGCCTGCGCCTGCCGACCAGAATCACCCACTGCCTGCAATGGATGATCCGCAGGCATATTGTCCGGTTCGAAGAGAAACTGGGGCACGTAGGTTCCGCTTGGAACGTCAATGCGGACATCGGACTTGCTGGTTCGTTCGAGGTAGTATAGGGCTAGCTTTTTGCGGACATCTGTGGCTTTCACACGGACGACCGGATCGTTGGCGGTGTCGTAGCCGACAGGCCGCTGAAACAACTCGGCTCCGATCATTCGTTCCCGGAGCAAATCAAATTCGCCAGCTAATGCCCGTTCGACGAGTAGAGTCAAGAACTCCTGTGCGCGTTTGCTCGAGGCGAATTCATGGCTCTGCAGGACTTCTTTCAGATGGTCGCGAACCTGTTCTGTCCTGGCTTGGTCGAGGACCTGCGGCATCGGAGCTGTTGCACGGTGCGCCATGTGACGTTACGACTCGTTGGACAGCACATTTTAGCACAGCAAACGGTTTCGCTCCTACTCTGGTGGAGGCTAAGTTGGGTTGCCCGTAATTTGTTTTGAACAAAGCATTTAGAATCATGGCTGTCTCCAACATACAGTTAAATACATTCCAAAACCATCCTGCGCTGAAGTCCAATCGGCTCGCAACTCAGATTGACCTCGACACAGAGGGGTAGCAAAGCTCCGGGAAGCGTTTACTGATACGGGGCTCATCGCCGACGTGGCGCTCTGTCTGGGTTCTCAAATCGAGAACTGACGTGTCTGTCCGGGCACGAGGAATCCACGCCCTCCGGCAAAGCAAGGGCAATGGGAAGGTACTTCCATGTGACAAGGGCAAGTGAGGCCCCCAAACTCAAGACTAAGGAGGATAGGATGAGACGCAACTCGTTATGGTTGATCGCGGTGCTGTTTGTTTTTGCGACAATTGGTTTGAATGCACAATCGACAACTGGCACAATCCTGGGGCAGGTTTCAGATCCGCAAGGGGCAACAATTCCAAAGGCGCATGTCACCGTGACCAATACGCTCACGGGTGAAAGCCATTCGATCACAACCAATGACCAAGGCTCCTACGTCATTCCCCACCTGCCGGTAGGCGTCTATCGGGTTGAAACCGAATCGGCCGGCTTCAAGCACACGGTGCGGGATGGCGTAACCCTTACGGTAAACGAAGATAAGCGAGTCGATCTCACGCTGCAGCTCGGCAACACTACCCAGTCCGTCGAGGTCCATGCGGACACGACAGAAGTGAATACCTACACGCCTGAGTTGGGGAACGTGATCGGCACTCAGACGGTGACCGATCTCCCTCTCAATGGAAGAAACGTATACAACCTTCTCGTTTCCCTTCCAGGAGTCTCCAACATCAATGCCGAAGTCGTGCCTAGCCGTGACAACAGCACCTTTGTAGTCAACGGCGGCCGCTCGACTTCGAACAGTTGCTACCTCGATGGCGGCTTCGACAACGATATCTGGCGCAATCAGTGCAGCACTCCTCCCAATCCCGATGCCGTTCAGGAAGTTCAGCTCCTGAGCTCCAGCGGCGACGTCGAATTCGGTCGCTTGCCCGGAGCCTTCATGAACATGATCACAAAGTCCGGGACCAACTCGTACCACGGTAGTGCGTACGAATACCTGCGAAACAACGACCTTGACGCGATTCCGGATTTCTTGAAGAGCGTGCCGACCCTCAAACAAAACCAATACGGCTTTTCGATAGGCGGCCCGGCAATCCCCGCATGGAAAAACAAGGTCCTCTTATTCGGCTCCTGGGAAGAACTGAAGATCAGACAGAGTCAATTTGCCTATTCGATCGGTGTTCCGACCGCGGCCGAAGAGTCGGGAGATTTCTCTTCGGCATCGGACGCTGCGATCTTCAGTTCAAGCTGGTTGGCGAACCCTGTTGCTCCGACACCCGTAACCTCCAGCTCAACAACTGTATCCCTGGCTCCGATTACCGGCTTAGCGCCCTATCACGTTCCTGTTAATCCCGTGGCGTTGGCGATGGCCAAGGATATGCCGCTGGGCAATAATCCGGACGGTACCTTAACCATTGGAGAACCGGCTCCCGACAACGTGTGGCAATACTTGCTCAAAGGCGATTACCTCGAAACCACCAAGCAAAAATGGTCTGCGAGCTGGTTCAAGGTTCATTCGGTACAGACGAACCCCTTTCCGTGCTGCGGCTCGCTTCCGGGATTCGGGGGTCGCCAGGATGGGGCATTCCAATACAACCTGGTTGTGAATCACACGTGGACTCCGACTTCCAATTTCGTCAATGAAGCCAGGTTCAACCTGTTTCACCGTGATACGCCATGGGACATCACCAGCGGGAAAACGCTGGAATCTTATGGAATGAACTTTGTTCAGGGAGCTGTCACCGATGGCGACGATGCCAATCCTGTTGGGCCGCGCATCTTTATCACCGGAAGGGTCTCCGGGGGCTCATGGGACGCTGTCGGTCACGATCACACCATCGGCGGCTCCGATACAGTCATGTGGATCAAAGGCAGGCACAACCTCAAGCTGGGTTCCTTCGTCATGTGGGGCTACTACGCCGAGAACGGAGCCAGCGCAGGCGGAGGACAGATCGACGATAACGGCGATCTCAGCGGCAACCCCATGGCCGACTTCATGATGGGTTACTTGTCGGACTTCCCCGAGGACAGCGGAGATCACCCGGACGAAAGCGCCAAGTACTGGCACAGCTACGCGCAGGATACCTGGAAGATCACACCGCGGCTTACGTTCACCTATGGAATGCGTTACGAAGTGACCACTCCTCTGGTGTGGACTGTTAATTACATTTCATCGTTCAAGGAAGGACAGCAGTCCACACTATATCCCAGCGCCCCGAAGGGCCTCCTGTTCTATGGCGACCAGGGCGTGTACCGCGCGGGCAGACAAAGCGACAACCTGAACTTTGCCCCTAGACTGGGAGTGGCCTTCGATCCATTCGGCGACGGCAAAACCTCAATTCGCGCTGGGTATGGAGTCTACTACGAGTCAGCCTACGGCGACGGCATCCGCGCTCCGCAACCGTTTGTCCTGTCGGTCGACGTTACCCCCGCACTGAGCATAACAAACCCATGGCTCAGCTTTACGAACGGAACCAATCCTTTCCCGTTTACACCACCCAAGGCCGGATCACCCAATTACACGTTTACCCTTCCGCAGGGACCCGTTGTCTTTGCCACTTCCGGCGCCAACGTGGATGGCCACCCACTCAGCCCAGCGACCAGACCATGGATCAACCAGCTGAACTTGAGCGTACAGCGCGATTTGAAGCGTGGCATGACCCTGCAGTTGGCTTACGTGGGAACCATCTCGCGCAAGTTGACCGACAATGTCGACCAAAATTACCCCATTTACGAAACCGACCCTCTGACTGGCCAGCCGGCCTCGCCTTCGAACTTCAACGACCGGCGTCCTTATCTGCCAGGTCAATTCACGTCGGTTGGGACGTATGTTACGGGGTACAACGCAAGCTACAACGCGTTGCAGATCATGCTGACCCAGAGCACATGGCATGGCCTGAACTTTAATGCGAACTACACGTGGGCGAAGAGCCTCGACGTGATTTCCGGCGACAACTACAACGGCGGGCTCAACTTTACTTCCTCGCTGAACCCCGGGCTGGACAAGGGCCCCAGCGATGGGTTGGCGAAGAGCATATTCAACTTCTCCGGCACTTATCAGGTACCCAAGTTCCAGAACCTGGGCAAGGCTGTCAACGCCTTGGTGAGCGGTTGGGAGGCGAATGCGATTGTCTCCATCCGCAGTGGAACGCCGATCAACGTGACATCTGACGTCAACAGCAAGATGGACGGTATCGATAATGACCGCCCCAATCTCATTGCCAGCAAGCCTCTATACACTTCCGGAAGCAGGGCAGCAAGAATTCAGCAATGGTTCAATTCCGCGGCCTTCCAAGCGGCGCCTGCCGGCCAAATTGGAACTGTTGAGCGGAATTTTCTCACCGGACCTGGGTTTGCGAACGCCGATATTTCGTTCTTCAGGCTCTTTCCGATCTATGAAGAACACAAGATCCAATTGCGCGCCGAATTGTTCGACGCCTTTAACCACGGGAACCTCAATAATCCGGTCTCCGATCTGTTGAATCCCAATGTCGGACAGATTCAATCGGCAGCGGCTGCGCGTATTGTGCAGTTCGGCCTCCACTACTCATTCTGAAACCTTACTCCGCGCTGGCAGCTCATCTTCTGAGTGAGCTGCCAGCCCGGAACCACTTACCAAGCAGAACAAAGAGAGAGAGCTGTGGCTAAGTTCATGCTAAACAGCAAATTCAGTGCATCTATTCATCTCGCAGTCATTTCACTTCTCATTGGCCTACTGATCGCTGGATTGTCTGCGCTGTCGCTTGCAAGCGACTCGATCACAGCCGGTTCGCCCAAAGCGGCGCCTAAGCCCTTATATCGTGACCCAGTCCACGATGGCGCCGCGGACCCTTCATTGATCTGGAATCGCGCCGCAAAGAAGTGGATGATCTTTTACACAAACCGCCGCGCCGATTTTCCCAGTTCCGATCCCAAGGATGTTAGATGGGTGCACGGTACGCAGATTGGCGTTGCCGAGTCTACAGATGGCGGAACAACATGGAAGTACGCCGAAGCGGCAAAGCTTCCTTACGGCAACGCCGATTACACTTTCTGGGCGCCTTACCTGCTATGGGATCGCGGCTTGTACCACATGTATGTCGTGGTTGTACCGGGTACCTTCCGGAACTGGGATGCTCCACGCGACATTGTTCATTTTACGAGCAAAGATCTCACTCACTGGAGGTTCGTGGCAAAGCTGAAGTTATCCTCAGATCGGGTGATCGATCCATATATTTTGAGACTCGACGACGGTACCTGGCGCGTTTGGTATAAAGATGAGCGCGATCACAGTTTCCTTCACTACGCGGACAGCCCCGATTTGTACAAGTGGACACCTGCCGGCGTGGCGATCAACGATCGGCCAAGCGAAGGCCCCGTCGTTTTTCGATGGAAGAACAATATCTGGCTGATTGTCGATGCGTGGGACGGGCTGGGAGTATACAGATCGACCGATGCGCTGCACTGGGTCCGTCAAAAGGAAAATCTACTGGCTGACCCGGGGCGTTTCCCGACGGATCAATCCGAGGGCCATCACGCCGATGTGATTGTGAGCGGCGGCCGCGCATTCCTCTTCTATTTCGTTCAACTGAAAGGGGAGGACATGAAGCCAGGGGATCCTGATTCGGCGCACAGGTCGGCGCTGCAGGTAGTGGAACTGGAGGAGCAAAACGGAGAGCTTAGGGCAGACCGCGATAAACCCACATTCGTATCGTTGCAGCCGGGTTCTTGATAATGCTGGTAGGGCAGCGGCCCAGCGGGTCCCCAGCGCGGGTTCGATGCATCGTCTATCCTGGTTGATGCAATGAATGGCAGAAGGCGTAATCGCGTCTGGCACTTCAGACTATCGCGTCTCACTGCCAAAGGGACGATGATGCAGTTGTGCCTCCGAACCGTGTTTCACGTCGTGCTAGCGGCAGCGCTGCTTGCGGAGACGACCTTCCTCTTTGCACAGCAGTCAGCAAAGCCTGCCGAAGCAGCGCTCGTCGCGCGACTGAATCGGGCAATGGCGCTTGCCGAGCAAGGACACGGGCAACAAGCGTTAACGCTGGCAGAAGAGCTGGTCGCCGACCGTCCAGATTTTGTACCAGCGCTCAAATTGCAGGGAGCTCTTCTCGAAGAGGAGGGCCGTGCGCCCGAGGCGGAACAGGCATACCGAAAAGCTCTGCAACTGTCTCCGAACGACGCCAGTCTTCTCTTCCAACTTGGAACAAACCGGCTCGCGGCCGGCGATAACACCGAAGCTGCATCCTTCTTTGTCCGCTATCTGCGATTGACCCCCAGGGATGGAGTTGCATTCTTCTATTTGGCGCAAGCCAATCATCTCAGCGGCCAGGACGATCTTGCTTTGAAGGCGTCACGGCGTGCTGCGGAACTTCTTCCTGGCAAAGCCGAGATTCTTCAGCAATACGGTGAGATGCTCTGTGCAAAAGGGGACCGGCAAACGGGCCTGAAACAGCTCTTGAAAGCGCTGCAACTCAATCCGGCTTTACGGAAGATTGACTTCGATATTGCTCTGGCGCATTACGACGAGATGGACTATCCCAACACGGTCCGCTACGCGTCGAAGGCGGTGCAAGCTGAACCGGGGAATCTCGACGCCTTGCGGCTCCTGTCCCAAGCCCATGTCGAGTTGTCTCAATGGCGGGACGCTCAGGCTTACTTTGAGAAGATTCTGGCGCTAAAGAAAGGCGACCCATCGGCTCTGCTGGGCACGGCGCATTGCATGCTTGAACTAAAGGAGTTTGAGAAGGCTATTGCGACGCTTCATCGCGTGTTAGAGCTTGATCCCGGCCAGGCCATCGCGCACTTCTATTTGTCTCGTGCTCTTTCGGGAGTGGGGCAAACGGATGATGCGCGTCACGAAGCCGAAATCTATCGGCTCATGGACCAGATGTCGATCGCTCCACCCAAACTGGGATCGGAGGGCGGCAAGACCCAGTGGGATCGGGCGCGGCAGTTACTGCGAGATGGGCACGAAGCAGAAGCTCTCAGCGCCTTCCAGGAAGGAGTAGACGCACCTGCCGCCTCCACTGCGGACGCATATGTTCTTGCCGGATCTGTTTACCTTTCCTTAGACCGGGAGGACGCCGGTGTGGGCGCCCTGCGCCACGCTTTGGAGATTAAGCCAACAGTGCGCGGCGCCCACACTTACCTGGGGTTGGACGATCTGCAGCAGGGGCGGTTGATAGAAGCTGAATCGGAGTTCGAGGCCGAGCTTGCAGTCGACCCGAATTACCTCACCGCGCTTGCGGGACTTGGCGAGGTCCGCTACAGACAAGAGCGCTGGGCTGAAGCCGCTGACCTGCTGCTCAAATCACGGACTAAGGTCCCCGCACAACTATATATGCTCTGCGCCGCACTCTTTAAATCAAGAAGGGGTCAGGAGGCGGATGTAGCCGCTGAGGCCCTGGCCGGATACGCAGCGAACGACCGCAGCCAGATGCAAGCCCTCGTTGATCTTCTCCACCGGGAAGGCGAAACTGCGCTCGCTTCGAAGATAGCCGCCATGATCAAGCCAGAGTAACTGCTTTTACTTTGTGCCTTCAGTTACGGTCAGAATCTGGTTGACTCGCACATTTTCTAATACCTGCCTGATCCCGCTCGGCCAACTCAGTTCGATCTTCTCGACGATCATGGCGCCACTCAACCCAAAATGAACGCGCTTATCGCTGGAAGAGTTGTATCCAATGGCGGTCTGCGCCTGGTTGTATTGATCGCCATGCCGGGTTGTGATCTTCACCTTTGTTCCCAAGCCGTCTCGATTCGAACGGGTCCCGACCAGTTTCAGGATGATCCAGTGATTCGCATTTTGTGAGCGGTTCATGAGGATCTGGGGTGGCCCGTTTAATGTAGTGACAACAATGTCGATCTTTCCGTCATTGTCCAGATCTCCAAACGCCGCACCGCGATGGGCGGCCGGTGCAGAAAAGCCGGCTCCAGCCTGAGCCGTCACATTCTCGAAGGTGAGATTGCCACGATTGCGAAAAAGCAGGTTCGGCAGTTCGAATGGCCGGTGCGCAATCACCTGCGCATTATCCAGAATCTCGGCTCCGGCCGCGAACAAGTCCTTGCGCCCCTCATTGCCAAAATCGAAGGCTCCCGTTCCCCACGCGGTGTAACGACTGGTCAATGCCGCCAAGCCCGACTTTCCCGTGACATCCTCGAATTGTCCACCGCCGATATTTCGATACAAAGGAAAAGTGTCACCGAACATTGCAGTGTGGAAGATTTCCGGCATCCCATCGTCGTCCAAATCGCGAAAGTCGGCGCCCATTCCAGCTACAGTCTTTCCGGTCCCGGTGAACGCAACGCCGGCCTCCAACGCGACATCGGTGAATGTCCCGTCACCGTTGTTATGCAACAGGAAATTCGGAAACGTGTCGTTTGACACAAAGATGTCGGTGAAACCATCGTTGTCGTAGTCGGCGAACGCCACCCCCATTCCTTTGCCGACATATTGCGCGATATGGGAACTCTCGGAAACATCCGTAAATGTTCCATCGCCATTGTTACGATAGAGAATGTTCGGCGTGCCCTGGAAATCATTCGGCGAACAATAGGCTGGATACCCCTGGTCCCGGCACAAAACCGCGGTTCGGATATCGTATTTCAAATAATTGACGACGAACAGATCGAGCTTCCCGTCATTGTTGTAGTCAGTCCAGCCAGCGGTCACAGCCCAGGCCTTGCCCAATCCTGGGACGCGGCCACCGACTCCGGCCTTCTCAGTAACATCGGTGAAGGTTCCGTCGCCGTTGTTGTGGAAGAGTTGATTGGCGTTGACTCCGGCCACATACAGATCTATAAAACCATCGTTGTCGTAGTCGCCTGCCGCAACCCCCATCGAATAGCCAATGCCCTTTAAACCGGCGGTTGCCGTTACGTCGGTAAAGGTTCCGTCTCCATTGTTGCGAAAAAGCCGGTTTGAATATTCGGGGCCTGTCTTGTCCAGCGAAGGTATGGCGGCACCGTTGGTGAAAAAAATATCGAGGAGCCCATCGTTGTTATAGTCGAACAGCGCCACGCCGCCCATCATGGTCTCGATAGAGTAGCGCTGCGGGCTCACACTGTTCCTCAAAGTAAAGCTGATTTTTGAAGTTTCGAGAACATCTTCAAATTGAATCCGCGAAGCAGGCGAGGCTTGGACGGATTTTTTCCCGGCGCTCGCTTCGCTGCCAAACGGGGTAAGAATGCATGCAGGACAGGCGGCGGCACAACGAGGTAAAGAAGCGATCAGCGAGGCGCCGAAAGCTGTTCGCAACATATCGCGGCGTGAGGAATTGGTCATGCTGAATGTAATTGTCGCGGATACGGCAGGTGTGACGCCACCTGCGTCTTCTAGGAACTTGTTGAAAAACCATAGATGGCGAGCGAAGCCCAAAATACCATCGCGCCAGAATGCCCGAGAAACGATCGGAAGACGCACGGTGATGGTTTTGGCATTCCCATTTCTGTCGTATTCAGGGACTTCGAGACCTTTTTCAACAAGTTCCTAGAGCCTGTTATTGACTTGGCGAGTCACAGAATCTCACTTGGCGTCATCTCTGATGGGCTATTTTTAGAGGCACAAGCTCTCATAAGGTCGTTCGACAGCCTTGGAAATCTGCGCCGGGTTTGAGTCTTGAGAGACTGCAGGCAGATGAACTAGTCATGGGACGGATCCCTTTCGGCGAGCAGCTCATCATAAACTGCCAATGTCTGGTCAATCATTCGTGAGACTGGGAAACTTCGGAGCACCCGCTCGTGTCCAGCGATTCCCATTGCCTTTCGCTTGCTCGCATCGACGATCAATTCGTGCATCCGCGCTGCAAGTTGGGCCGGGACAGCCGGTTGCACTAGAAACCCTGTCATTCCATCCTGCACAAGTTCTAAGAGGCCGCCAACGGCACTTGCAATCACCGGCAATCCCGCAGCCATTGCTTCTAAAGCCGCAACGCCAAAGCCTTCGTCCATCGAAGGCAAGACGAAAATGTCCCAACCTGTCATCACGGAGCTTAGATCGTCTCGCCATCCGAGGTAGGAGATTTGAGCTGAAACTCCAAGTCGGCGGCCGTGCTCTTCCAACGATTTTCGCAAACTACCATCGCCGGCAATTTCCAAACGAAGGCCGGTGTGTTCGGCCGCAAGCAAAGCAAAAGCCTCGATAAGATGAATGACGCCCTTGATCGGCTCCAGGCGACAAGCCGTTCCAATCACCAGACCTTTGTGCTCTTTGTGCATCAGCGGGAAACTGGTCATATTGATTCCCGGATAGATAACTATGGCTTGCGGATCCTTGGAGAAGCTGGCCACAATTTCGGAATTAGCAATCAATGCGTCTCGCGGAGGCAAGTTGCCTACAGTAGGAACTTCGCCAGTGTGCTCTAAGGCACGTCCATGGAGATTCAGCACGATCCTGGCGTGAGTCAAGTGGCGTCCCATACCAGTCAGAAATCGCCCACCTACATGTTGATGAATGATGCTAAAGTTCACCGACCGCAGGAGCGCTGCATAACGCATTGCTCCCCACGGGTGACTGGCGTTTCCTTTCCAATTGAGACAAGTAGATTCAATTCCTGCACGGAGGAATTGGTCACTGAACACTCCCCCTTCGAGAAAGCATGCATGAATCTGGTATCGCGCAGGGTTTATACCAGTTGCCAGGCTCTCGACGATGCGGCAAATAGCAGAGCCCTTCGGCTCAGCCGTGCCAAGTACATGCAGGATCTTCTTAGGATTCTTTTGCATCGTTTCCGGATTGGCAATACGGCCACAAGTCTTTTCCTTGATGCCGCCAGTCGGTTCGTTCACAGTGTTCGCTTCTCCGTTTTCACATGGAATACCCCGAGTATCCGTTTGAATCGAGTTCGCACTCGAAGCTTGACTCGCCACGAGTTGATTCTCTCCTGTCCTCCCCACCAGACATTGATGAGAAAGCCGATAAGCCCATCGCTCGGCCTTGTACATGCTCGCCGGAGAAGGTAGGGATCGGTCCGCAGGTAGTTTATTCCTTCAAGGGTGCTTAGCCCAAGGTCGAACTGCTCGCGAACTATATTGCGTACCGCGTCATTGTATTCACCGTAGGGATAAGCGAACGAGACAATCGGTGATCCCAAGAGATCGGCGAGGTCATTCTTGCTACCGATGATTTCTGTTCTGCAGTCGGCTTCAGATAACTTTGTCAAATCTGCATGTGTACGGCTGTGTGCGCCGAACTCAATACCCTGTTCATCCCAGGATCGAATTTGCTCTGCCGTCATCAGTCGGAGCGTGCCACAGCCTTGAGCCTCATCCCAGGTATTGGTTCTCCCCAACCGTCCTGTGACAACATAAACGGCGCCGCTAAAGCCATAACGGCGGAGAATGGGCAACGCGAATTGGGCAGTATCGGCGTAAGCGTCGTCGAACGTAAGAAGGATGGGTTTCTCGGGAAGACCAGTACCTTCGCGTAGCCAGCGAACCCAATCGGAAGGCCGGATGCCAACATATCCCAGTCTGGCAAGCCATTGAATCTGCCGCTCGAATTGTTCTGGCGATATCGACCACTCGTGGTAATTACGGGGTCGCGAAGGTCCAATATGGTGATATACGAGTGCTGGACAGGATCGGGCAAACTCGTCTTCCAGCGCCTTCCGGGAACCGGCGGTGGTTAGAGTACTGCGCAAGCGCAATATTCTCTCTGCGGCTCGCAGCAAACGCACCCCTGCTCTGCGCATCAATGCAAAGCGATAAAACCATTTCTCCAGGCGGAGAGGAAGAGCAACAAGCAGTACCAGCGACACTGGAAACCGCATTAGTTCCCTTCGTAACCACTTCTTTGGGAAACTTGTTTCCGCGAAACTCGATAACAGCGAGCATGGCCTGTATTCTGGGTGCATTCGGCATACACGGGCATCACCTGCGGCTACCGTTCTAGCTTGCCACCTCAAGTATTCCCAGGAGGATTTCACATAGTATTCATGGGCAATGGCGGTGGAATTGAAGCGAAACGGGATCCCCATCTTCCACAACCGCAGACCTAATTCCAGATCCTCTGCCGCCCGAATCCGTTCATCGAACCCCCCACATCGGAGAAGAATATCTCGGGGCATCGAACTATTCGCCATAGAGGACAACACTGCGATGGAAGCGGCGAAATCCTCCGGATATCGCAGCTCCATCTCCGGGTTGAGAGAACGATAATAACCTTCATAGCTTTGCTCGGTGGCATACCGGATGATGGTTTCGGGGCTGTCGGGCGCAATGTAGATGGGGCCGTGTACCACGCGGGGTTCAGAACCCACATGGGATGCGCAATGCTGGCGCAGGAGATCCGGAGCTATTATAAGGTCGTCGTCAAGAAAAAGAACCAACTCTCCCACCGCAGCTTGAATACCTGCATTACGAGCCGCACTCGGTCCGCCATGTGGCGTTTTCAAAAGCCGGAAGGCACACCTCGGTTTCCACTTGTCCAGCAGATCGGCGGTGCCGTCGGTTGAACCGTCCGACACAATGATGACTTCGTAGTCATTCGAGTCGAGATTCTGTGCCGATATCGACGGCAACGTACGCTCCAGAACATGCCGCCGGTTAAACGTTGGAATTATGACCGAGAGCTTAAGCATAGAAGGCACCAATTATTTAAGTGGTTTCTCGAAGACGTAATGAATATATGGAGACAAAAGATTGTCGATGCGATTCGATCTGAATCTCTCAAACCCCTTCATCTCAACAAATCTCAACCCAACCGCCTCGGTCTGCTGCACGACATATTCGGGAGCTGAGTAGAAAGTAAACTCGGCCCCCTCCAATATGTATGCCTTTTCCTTAAATGCGTTTAGAGTGTTCCGCAGTCTCCAGCCTAGCCGATCTCGGTAGTATGGCGAAAAGAAGTGAAAAGACCTGACATTATGCGACGAAAAGATTAAGATGCCTCCGGGCTTCAGAACGCGGGCACACTCGCGAAGCGCATCAACGCGCTGGGCCTCAGGGAAGGCATAGTCAATCCCGTTGTGCGAGATTAAAATTCGCGAGAAAGAAGAATCTGACTCCTCGATGCGATCAAAGCTGCCAACGTGCAAATCGAGATACGGCAAACGGCGCTTAGCAATCTCGATGAAGACTCCTGAGCGATCAATGCCCCGTATGAGCATGCCCATCTCGTAAAGGAGGAGCGTGGTCCGCCCCATCCCACAGGCAAGATCAAGAACTCTGTCTCCCTTCTTGAAGTATTTAGAATAGAGACTCCGCTCTCCCGGATGGAAGTGATATACCGCAAAGGCATCGATTGCTTCTGGGGTTCTGTAGTAGGACAAGTTTGCCGCTAATTCTGGTGGCAGTTCTTGCATCGAGGTAGGCTCCTATCTGCATGTATCATGTCATCCGCATTGACTAACGCGCGCGAAGATCCTGCAGCTCAGGCGCGAAGCTTAAGGTAAGCCGAAGCAGAAAAGCGCGACTTTAAGCGCCGATTCCAGATTAGCAGGCGATGGTTTTGTTTGAATCCCGAGGTCCAGCGGAGTTTATAAGCTTCTTCGCCTCTCAGAAAATCCAGTTCCCGTAACCCCTTGGCAAATCCGTGATCAATTGCGGAGCCAATAAGGACTTTGCCTGGAGAAAGATTCGCATAAGTGTGATCGTAAGCAGTGAGATAGTCCCAAAGCTTATCGCCGCATCGATAGAATAGACGCCAGGCCACAAGCCGGTCCTCCTGCTCCACTAGCCCAACGGTGATCCAGCCGGACGGACCAAGGGTATTAAACAGGGTTTGGAAGACTTCGAAATACTTGCCTAGAACAGGAATCGAAAGCTTTCCGTCAACATGCTTTTGAGCCTCAACCACGATCATGCGTTCAAGTAGTCCGGGCTCCAGTTGAGGCTTCTCTACAAACCTCACGCGAAATCCTTCCTTGGCCATTTCCTGAAATCGTCTAAATGCACGTCTCGTGTCTAGGAGGTGCTTCTGGGGCATTGTTTCTGACCAAGGGCCGCGAATTGGCAAGTATGGGCACCGATCATTCTCAGGGAGAAGGCGATAATGCAATCTGGCCCGAACTAAGGCACGCTCAAGGCGTGCTATCGTGTTCCCAGTGTCACGCAGATCTCTAAGATCCGCGATCTCCCATTGTCCGGCTGTTCGTGCCAGGTGCTCAATTACCGCTTCGGTTTCGAATTCTGAGTTGCGCCCCAGGACCAGGTCGTTGTAGTCCGCATGAATCGTAACAAACTCGAGCTTGCGCAAAGAAAACCCAAAGCGGGATGGTTGACGCAGAACCAGTGGGGCTATGCCTGCCACGGCTCGGTCTTGTTTCAGAAGCAGCACGTTCGGCCGAACGTGGCTGCCTTGACCCTCCTGTCGAAGGGATTTCATCCAGGAGCGGAACCAATCGAATGTCGAAAAAACGTTCGGCGATATAGCGTTTCCGCTGAGCCGATTCCAATCTGCCTCAAGGGCCGGCAGCCCTTCCTCGGTAAGGACTGATTCGATGGCGAACGGAATCGAATGACTGCGAGCAAGGGAATTTGCGGCGTGATAAAAAGACATGTCGGTTCAGTTTAACCCTTTGGGAAGCGGCCCGATAAGCTCGGTCTCCCATTCCAGATTCGGCCGCACCGCGCCAGGCCAAGAATCGTGATAATAGCATAGCCACATTCTGCGTGAACTCTGCACGTTACCAGAGGTGTTGACAAGCGGCGACCGCGTGTTTCCGAACATCGGTTCAGAGATCCTTCATCGGTGACTTAGGGAAGGGAATCGTAGATTGTCAGTTTCATTCCTGCCGGCAGACTCTTGCTGAAGGCTTTGAGTTCTGGCTGTAGTTCCTTCGCACTCGGGGTATCTGTCTCGCGGGGGCCGGGTCAAACCGGTCTAGTCCGATTCACAGAAGTCAGAGCAACACATTCCTCTAACAGCCTGGCCAGATCCTGGACCTTCGGATTAGGCCACCGTCGCCCTAGGCTCCACCGTCTGAAAGCAGTTCTTTCGCCGCGGCTATTCGGCCAGCAAAGGCTCCACGGGTGGGAA
>Ga0182013_10004084_pt1 | contig 17774 bp, 15 predicted proteins | sample 612S2MmetaG_FD_120487 | JGI IMG/M metagenome (GOLD analysis project Ga0182013, IMG submission 120487) | Permafrost microbial communities from Stordalen Mire, Sweden - 612S2M metaG | ecosystem: Environmental > Terrestrial > Soil > Wetlands > Permafrost | place: Sweden: Stordalen | collected...
AATCGCATTACGTGGCGTGGTGGATCAGTTCTTTTCTAAAAGGCGAGAGCGACCAACTTCAGCAATCAATCGGCTATCACGGGGAGATTGCGATCGATCCAGCAACCGGAACCATCCTTCGCCTAGTCTTGGAGGCCAATCCCGACGCTGGCTCTCTGTTACTTCGATCGGACATTATGGTGGAGTATGGCCCGGTAGAGATCGGGGGAAAGACACATATATGTCCAGTACGAAGCGTCTCCATTTCGAGAGGGCCCTCCTTTCAACGTTTTGGTCTCGGCGGCAAAGAAACTCTTGGACCTGCAATCACAATGCTGAATGATGTTGCCTTTGTGGACTACCATCAGTTTCGCGCCGAGTCGCGGGTGCTGATCGGAGATGACCCAGCACCTGAAAGAAAGTGACCCGATTCCTGTCCCTCCATCTGATCGGTCGGTGCGAGCGGTCTTTCCGAGCGCAGTCGGCCGCCAATCCGCGAGCCTTGACAGCGGCAATCACTGATCCCTAGAATTAAAGAGGACAACCTTGATCGTTTTCTTGTCTAAACGCTAGAAACATCAAAGGTTTAGCCGGTTTCATCCGGATCATGGCATGGCCGCGGAATCCCCGCCGGAGCGTCGGCCCAGCCCACATGGAGAGCAGGGAAAGATGCCTGATGCACGCGTCAGTCCGCGAGAGCGGCTGGTGCTCACGGCCATCATCGAACTGTACATCGCTACCGGCGAACCGGTGGCATCGCAGGCGGTTGCGCGCTTTTTTGCCGACCGCGAAGGACTAAGCTCGGCCACTCTGCGCAATGTTATGGCCTCTCTGGGCGAGGCGGGGCTGCTGGAGCAGCCGCATACCTCGTCGGGCCGAGTGCCCACCGCCGCAGCCTTCCGCTACTACGTCGAACAGATTATGCAGCCCGGCCGCATGGCCAGCGACGCACAAGCATCCGGCCTGGACACAATGCCGCAAGGCGCGTCCTCACTCGCTTCCGGCAGAATGGGTTCTTCCTCCATGGGGCCATCGCCCATGAGCGAAGCCCGCCGAGGGCAGATCGAGGAGAGCTTCTCAGGCGTCACCAGCACCAACGACTACTTGGAGCGCACCTCGCACGTGCTGGCGCTCTTGTCCAGCGGCCTCGGCGTGGCGCTAGCCAGCTCCACAGCAGGTCAGGTGCTGGAGCACATTCACTTTTCCCGGCTCTCGACAGGCCGCGTCTTGGCCGTGCTGGTCACGCAAGCCGGCGCGGTGCAAGACCGCGTGCTGTCCCTTGACCGCGAACTGACCCTTGTGGAGTTGGAGACCGCCGCTCACTACCTGAACGAGAGCTTTCGCGGTTGGCCCATCGAGCGCATCCGCTCTGAAATTGCCCGCCGCATGGAACTGGAGCAGACGGCCTACCAGCAGATGCTGACCTCGGTCGAGGAGCTCTGCCGCAAGGGAGCTCTGGCCGGAGGCGACGCCGGTCCAGCCATTTTTGTAGATGGAATGGCTAACCTGATTGCTGCCGAAGTAGATCGCGAACGGTTGCGGCAGATGTTGTTGGCTCTCGAAGCCAAGCAGCGGCTGATTGAGCTGCTGACCGCCTACGTCGATGGCCGCCAGCAGGAGGTACGCGTTGTGGTGGGTCTCGACGATTCCTCGCCAGCCATGCAGGATCTGGTGCTTATCGGCGCGCCAGTGCAGCTGTGTGGCACTAACCTGGGTACAGTCGCCCTCATTGCTCCAACCCGCATCCAGTATCAGGAGATGATCCAGGCAGTGCGTTACATCGCCCGCCTCTCCGAGCGCCTACTGGAGATTCCCGCGGACTAGAACTAAGCAGCGCGCGTGCGCCCTGAACGGAACTGGCGTTGTTCCCGACGAATCAAAGAGAAGTCGGCGCGTGCCGTGGAAGTGGTCATTGAATCAAATACGAGAGATCTTTCGGAGAAAAAATAGAGTCATGCCAAATCAGGAAACAGAATTGAAGCTATTGGAAAAGCTCAAGGCCGAGTCAGTCGCCTCAGCAGAAGAGCCGGTGAGTGAAACACCCGGTGAGCCGGAGGAGGCTCTGAGCCAGGAAGAGACTGTAAACCGCGCGGAGTTCGACCAGCTCAAAGCCGAGCGTGACCAGTTGCTCGACCGGCTGGCCCGTCTGCAAGCCGAGTTTGAGAATGCCCGCAAGCGAGCCGAGCGCGAAAAGCTGGAGTTTCGCGACTATGCCACCGGCAACGTGGTCGAAAAGTTTCTCCCCGTTCTGGATAACTTCGCGCTGGCACTCAACTCCTCCGCTACGGTTGAGCAGTTGCGTTCCGGCGTCGAATTGATTGTGAAGCAGATGGACGATGTCCTGCGCCAGTTGCAGGTCCTTCCGGTTCCTGCACTGGGTGAGGCCTTCGATCCTCGCTGCCACGAGGCGCTCGGCACGGTTGAGCGCGACGATCTACCTGACCAGCACGTCGCCGAAGAAATTCGCCGCGGCTATAAGCTCCGTGAGCGGCTTTTGCGTCCCGCGCTGGTGCGCGTAGCCTCCAACCCAAAGCAGACAAACGAGTGAGTACAAATACAAACGTGAGCAAAACAGATTATTACGAAGTTCTGGGCGTTTCCCGTGAGGCCACCGACCAGGAATTGAAGAGTGCCTATCGCAAGCTGGCGCTCAAGCACCATCCTGACCGCAACCCCGGCAACCATGCGGCCGAAGAAAAGTTCAAAGAAGCCAGTGAGGCCTATCAGGTCCTGAGCGATGCCGACAAGCGCGCCGCCTACGACCGCTATGGCCATGCCGGCGTTGGCTCCGCCGGGCAGGGCTTCGGCGGGCCTTTCGCTGGCGGTGTCGACATTGGCGACATCTTCGGCGACCTTTTCGGTGAGATGTTCTCCATGGGCGGCAACGCGCATCGCGCCCCCCGCCAGCAGCGTGGCGACGACCGGCGTTTCGATCTAACCATCGATTTCGAGGCCGCGATCTTCGGCACCGAGACCGAGGTGAAGATTCGCCGCCTTGAAACCTGCGGCACCTGCCATGGCAGTGGCAGCGTCTCCGGTCGCGGGCCTACCGTCTGCGGTCAATGCCAAGGCCGGGGACAGATTCGCGACCAGCAGGGCTTTTTCTCCGTGGCCCGCGCCTGCGGAGCCTGCCGCGGAACCGGCCAGGTTATCGGCGATCCTTGCCTAAGTTGTCACGGCGAGACGCGCGTCACAAAAGAGCTCAAGCTCAGCGTTAAGGTTCCGCCCGGCGTCGAAGATGGAACGCGCATCCGCTACTCCGGCGAGGGAGACGCTGGCCGCTCCGGCGGTCCCAAGGGCGATCTTTATGTCGTGCTCTCCATCCGCGCACATGAATTCTTTGAGCGCGACGGCTACAACCTGCACTGCGTCATCCCGATCAGCTTCCCGCAGGCCGCCCTCGGCGCTGAGATCGAGATTCCCGCTATCGGCGCCCCCGTCACGCTGAAGGTTCCCGAGGGCACGCAGAGCGGCAAGGAACTGCGCATCCGTGGTCGGGGCGTCCCATTCCTGAACGACAAAGGGACGGGCGACCTGGTCGTAAAGGTAGTCGTGCAGATTCCCAAAAAGCTGACCCGGGCCCAGCGCGAACTGGTCGGCGAGTTAGCCGAATCGCTCGCGGTAGAAAACAAGCCCACCTCTCCCGGCCTGATAGAGAAGATGAAAGACCTCTTCAACTAGGTCTTTAACCGCTTGTTCAGGTCCCAACAATGGGGAATGATTACCTATTGTTGGGACCTGATTACATGACAGCGTCGGCTCCCCGGCCGAGTAGACTGGCAGATTCCCTGCCTTGACCGGACCTTCGGCGAGTGCGGCCAACATTGCCTGGACGTTTCGCTCTCCCGGCAGCACGGTCTAGATTCTCGATAAGCTTCTGGTTGATGCCCTAGTTGGTGGCAAAAGTGTCCACTGCGGCCTTGCCGAGTTAAGCGTCAGGCTTGTGTCGGCGGGCAGCCACTGCGCTCTGCTCCTTGCCCAAAATACGGGCATTATGTGTCAGCCCCGCTCCGTGTGCAACCTTGACCGCCTGAGTGAATCTAAAGAGCGGTACACTGGAGCCGGATACGATCGAGGACTAAAAAGCTCTCTCCCGTGGAGGAATCATGCTGCAGAATCTGCTTGAACAATTGCGCACGTATACCGTGGTCGTCGCCGACACTGGCGACATTGAGGCGATTGGAAAGTTTCATCCGCAGGACTCGACCACTAACCCTTCGCTGATTACCGCCGCAGCGCAGTTGCCGCAGTACCAGCCCATTGTGGACGGTGTCTTGCTGGAAGCCCGCAAAGAACTTGGGGGCAACTCGACCGATGCGGCCATCGCCAACCTCGCCTTTCAGTGGCTAGCCATCGCCTTCGGCAAGAAGATATTGGCCATTATTCCCGGCCGCGTCTCGACCGAAGTGGATGCGCGCCTCTCTTACGACACGCAGGCCACCATTGCACAGGCTCGCAGCATCGTCAAGCAATACGACGAGGCAAACATCGGTCGCGAGCGCGTGCTGGTCAAGATTGCTTCGACCTGGGAAGGCATTCGCGCAGCCGAAGTGCTGGAGAAGGAAGGTATCCACTGCAACCTGACCTTGCTTTTTGGGTTGCACCAGGCCATCGCGGCAGCCGAAGCCGGCGTAACGCTGGTCTCGCCCTTTGTGGGCCGCATCCTCGACTGGTACAAGAAGGACACAGGCAAGGACTATCAGGGCGCCAACGACCCCGGCGTCATCTCCGTGACCCACGTTTTCAATTACTACAAAAAGTTTGGCTACAAGACGCAAGTGATGGGCGCAAGCTTCCGCAACGTTGGCGAGATTTGCGAGCTGGCAGGCTGCGACCTGCTGACCATTTCGCCGCAACTGCTGGCCGAACTGGAATCGACTGAAGCCGAACTGCCGCGCAAGCTCTCGGCCGAGGCCGCCAAGGCGCTGCCCATCGAAAAGATTGCCGTGGACAAAACCGTCTTCGACCGTCTGCACGCTCAAGATCGCATGGCCACTGACAAGCTGAAGGAAGGCATAGAAGGTTTCTCCGCCGCACTGGTTAAGCTGGAAACACTGCTCGCAAAGCGTCTGGCCGAGATTGAAACCCGTGCTGCCACGACCGCGTAAGCTATCCGACATGTCCTTCAAGGGCAGCCCACCGCGGCTGCCCTTTCTGCTGCGCGCGAGCGTTGCTTGCAATCGCCGCCCCATTCTGCCAACAAAGTTGCACTCCTCCTGTAAAAAAATAGAAACATTACCGATAGACTGAATGTCAAATCTAGCAAGCCAGGCAATGGCCGGCGTCCCTTGCCCTGGAGCAAGGTGCTGCCGGCCATTGTGGTCTCTAATAGCTGCAATTCAACGCCAGTCCCTAGCAAAGGGATGGCAAGGCCACATTCATTGGGTAACCGGAGGTGTGTATGCAAGCTCAAGCTCATCCGCTCGAACGCTTCTTCCACCAGGCAGTCCGCAATAATTATGAGGGGAAGCTGGGCCTTCACGATGCGGACGTAACGAACTATGTGGCCAACCTACTCTGCGAATTCTCCGAAGCAGACAATCTCTTCAGCGTGCGCGATGCCAAAGGGCGCCCCGTCGAAAAGCTGGACGCGATGATCTTCGCTGCCGACCCGGTTCATGGCGATGCGCCCTCCTTCGACGCCGAGCGCGCCGTGCGCAAGCACATCGGGGACTACGCGCTGTTTGTTGCAGGCATGTTTCCGGAGGCTACGGATCCAGAGCGGCGGCGGCGTAGCCAACCAAGCCTCGGTGAGCTGATCTGTGCCGGCAAGGAGAGTTACTTCATCGTTAGCCAGTTCAACCTTTACGAGTATGAGCAGGAAGCGCCGCTCTTTGCGCGTCTGTCTGACTCATTCGAGCGCTGCATCCTGGGTCTGACTCTGGTTCGCGACGAGCTTGGACTGCGCAAATCGCTGATGTTGCCGCCGCAGGTGAATTAGCTCCGCGCAGTCCACGGTTAATGGTTTCCCCGCCGATGGGCCTTTCTCGGGCTATCGGCGGGGAATCATGCGGATACTACTCCGACCAAACGCCCAGCAGGTTGCCCGCTCCATCAGAGAAGTGGAAGCGCCGTCCGCCGGGGAATTCGAATGTGGGTACAATGATGTTGCCACCTGCGGTCACGATAGCGGCTTCTGTGGCCTTCAAGTCTGCGGAGTAGAGCACCGCCAAAGGCGCGGTCCTAGGCTGTTCTTGTTGGCTTGCACCTTTTGCAAAACCGACTGCGATCCCGGAGTCTGTCGCGTTGCAGTCGATATACGCCGGGCCCCAGTCCTTGAAACTCCAACCGAAGACCGTTGAGTAGAACTGTTTAGTCCGTTCGATGTCAGTGGTGGTGAATTCAATGTACGTGATCTTGTGATGCAGTGCTGGGTTGCTCATGTCTTCTCTCCTTGGCGTTTTGCTGCGTGAAGTCGAGGGAAAGATTGCGCAGTTTGAGGCGCGGCACACCCTTCCCGGTGTGCTCCTGAAGCGCCCCCATCCGCATTCACTCAAGAGCAGGAGAGTGCAGGTAGAACCCGCCAAATCGTTCGAGAACGCGGGCTCGCGAGGTACGAGGACAGGTTACCAGAACTTCGCGCCTGCTGCATCAACAATCAGCGCCCAAGCCAAAGCGAAACGCCGCCGGTGATCGACCGTCCTGGCATGGCGACTCCATTGATTTCTTGATAGCCAGTGTTACTCAGGTTTCCCAGGCGAAGATAGGGGCGAATCTTACCTGCGTCGTGCGTCAACGCGGCATTCCATACGGGATAGGGAGTCGCATTCCATGGCGGATTTCCCGGCTGTTGATAGGGCTTGGCGATTGCTACGGAATTTGTTGCGGTAAGCGAGTGCCCGAGCACAGCCGTCCAGGTGGCATGAAGATTCTCAACCGGATAGTTGAGGGCATATTCCGATCGCAGGCCGTTCAAGGGCGCTTGCTTTCCGATAAGTCCCGTCCACGCGATTTGTGCTCTTTGCCCCTTGGCGGGAACCCATGTTGCGGAAGACTCAACCCCAAGAAAATGCAGACCACTTAGGTTGATTGCCTGCCAGGGAAGTGTAGATGCGGCGCGCACATAGTCGATCGTCTCATGCTTGCGGTTATAGAAGCCTGTGGCTGAAAGCGAGAGGCGGCTGGACGGGAGCCAGTCGGCACCAGCTTCGACGGACCAGGCCGACTCGGGCTTCAAGTTTGAATTGCCGATGGTTGCAGGGTCGGAGTAGTAAAGATCGGTGTAAGTTGGAAGCCTGAATCCGTATCCTCCGCTTGCCTTCAATTTGAGTTGATTGGTCAAACGCAAACTGCCTGCCAAGTGCGGAGCGAGCGCCGATTGCAATCCGCCGGAAAATAGCTCCTCGCGCAGACCTGCGGATAAGTTCCAGCGGCTCTTGGCGGGTCGAAGGTCCAGATCCACATAACCTGCGCCGCGATTGCGCGCATGAAGGCCAAGATTGTTACTGTGAATGCTGTCGCCGTCCGACTCCAACCCTAGTAGAAGCACGGAGGAGTTTGCGATAGGTAGGGTGTGGCGCAAAGACGCTTGCCAGGAGCCATCGATGTGGTTGTTCTCATAGACGGATGGAGCATTGCGCAATAGAACGAATTCGTCTGTATGTCTGCGATAACCAAAGGACGCAACAGTACGGCTGCCTAACTCCTGGCGGCCGGAGGCAAACCATCCCTTGGTTCGTTCCCACGAGTTATACGGCCCATAAAACTGGTTTGCGCCGAATGAACGGTCGCTTGCGGCAAACAACAAGTCTGAAATTCCGAGGCGAGAACTAATCCAACTCTCCAAGGATGCATCTTCGTTGCGGTAATCGCGGTCGGCCATGAAACCATTTGAAAAGTCGCGGCTTGCGGTTAACCTGCCGCTCCATCGTTTACGCACCAGCGCGCCCAACAGCGACTCTTCGTTCGACTCAAAGCTGCCGTACCCCGAGCGAAGACGTAGCGAAGATAGAGAGGGCGCGGCAGTAAGAAAGTCGACAACCCCGCTCAGTGCGTCCGCGCCATGCAGGGTGGAACCCGCGCCGTGCAACACTTCGATCGAATCCATGGCGTCTAGCGAAATGGGCAGATCGAGATTGTGATGCGCGGTCTGGCTGTCGTTGATACGGAAACCATTCAGCAGTACTAAGGCTTGCTCGAAGGTTCCTCCGCGCAGAACCAGATCTGCCTGTCCACCGCCAGCGCCGCGTTCTTCGAGAAAGACCGAAGAGTCCTGCCGGAGCAGCCCCTGCGGCGACTCCAGCGTAAGGGTTTGGTCTTCAACCGGCAGCACCACAACCGAAGAGGGAGACTCGGCCAAGGGAACGGGAACCGCCACGCCAAGCACCACCATGGTCTCCGAGGGGTGGGGAAGCGCCGCGGGTTGGGCAGCAGGCGTGGTTTGCGCGAATGCCTGTTGCGCGCAGGCTGCGAGAAGATAGAAGAACAGCTTTAAAGTAGATTTCATCATTGTCGTGAATTGACTTTCTCACTGATCTTGAGCGCCAATGGAACCGTTAGCAAGGATGATTTGATATTGTTTCTAATAGTTGAGTGTCTAAATCATCAGGATAATACAATGCGAATCGATGCATTTCTCAATGAAAGTCCCATGTTTGCGGTCAACCGGGCCGCGCGCCGTTTTGAATCACTAGCTGCGCAGGCTCTCGCGACTGACATCTTGAGTTTTATGGAGGGGCTAGTTTTGGCGGCGATGTTCTTCGAAGCGCCGGAGCCAGTCAAGCCCTCACAACTGGCTGACGCCTTTGCTACGACGCGGGGAAATGTAAGTCATTGCATATCATCTTTGGAGGCCAAGGGGTTGCTGCAGAGAAAGATCGATCCCGAAGATGCAAGGGCCTACCATCTTACCTTGAAACCTCAGGGCAAAAAATGCGCGATGCGTGTGATTGGCGCTTTTGATAAGTTGCAAAGGGAGTTCGAACGTGAACTTGGAAAGATAGCATTGCGCACAATGCTCAAGGAGCTATCTAAACTTGAAGCCTTGGCAAACGCCGCAAATAGAACCTCCTCATCGAGCATCTAAGCGCTCTGCGAGTACTCGACGAACGCGCCCTGTGTTCGCTTCAAAACATCGATAGACGAGATATGCAATGAGAAATGTTGCTGCATAAGCGAACAGAAGAGCTTCGATAGAAGGCAAGCTAAAGTGCTGACGTGGAAGCTTTGGAACCAGCCATGCACTGAGAAAAAGAATAATTGGGTAGTGCACGGTATAGAGAGTGTATGACATAGCCGAGAGCGTTGTGGACACACTTCGATAGAGCGACTCGCCGGCAGGCTGACGAAAGTGAAGAAGCAGCCAAAGAATCAAGGAAAAAAACATTCCCGTAGTGAAATCAGATGCAATGATGTTATAAGGAAACACCACTACATATAAGTTGAACGCTGCAAATAGTGCGCACATCAACGAAGCGATCCAGCGAGGAGGAACGTGCAAATTCCCAAGTGGCAGGCAATATGTCAGCGTCCCCATCAACCAAATGAGAAAGTAAAGTGAAATGTCCCTTCCGCAAAAAATAGAAATTGCAACCAACGTGGCGATTGACATAATACGGCAAACCGTCGCGGTTGAGGGCATCAATACAACCAGTAGGAGTGGAAAAATTAGATAGTACCAAAACTCATAGGAGAGGCTCCATAATGGACCGTTTGTGCCGAAGCACGGCACAAGAATCCCTTGCAAAAAGAACACATTTCCAGCAAAGGTTGAGAGCGCGAAATGAGCGGGAATAACATTCCCTGTACTTCCCAGTCCGGAGTTCCATAATTTTGCATAAATAAGTGTCGTAGCGGAAAACAGTCGTGCGCCGATCGCGTCAAATAGTGCTCCTAGAAGCAGCGCGGGGATCAATACAACCCACAGACGTGTGAGCCGCCGAAGCAAGTACGATTGAGTCGACCACTGACGGCTTCTTACAGCGCGAAGGGCTCCCCCTCCGACAAAGTACCCGCTAAGGACAAAAAACACGATAACAGCCTGGTGGCCCAAATGCGTATGAACAGCTGAATCGTGATAATTTACAGCAAAAGCGGCGTGATTCGCGGTTGCTGTCGCTTGTTGGTTTATCGACGTGTGCAAAAATAGGAATGTTCCATGGCCTAAAAACACTGCGAGAGCTGCAAGCGAACGAACTGCATCGAGGTGTACGGAATACGAAGGAGTCACCTTGGTGTCGCTCGTGCAATCTTGAACTGCATTGGGCATATGGCGGGATTGTATCAAATGGAATCAAGCGAGGAAAACGCTGTGCTTGCCCTCAGTTGCGCCAAAGCAGGGGATTAGATCTGAATGGACTAGAACAGAATATTTGTTTAGGTGTAGGTGGTAATTTGCAAACTGGCGATAGCGGATTCAGTGAGGGGCTCGTATCACTCGAGCTTTGCTATGCGGTTGTCATCAAGTCTTCGACTACACTCTGGCCTATGGGTGTCGTCCCGCTGCCGTCTCGACCGAAGAGAAAAAGAGGCTGTCCGCCACGGTTGCTAAAGAGGGATAAACAACATCAGCCGCTTACGGCCAAAGAACGTGCATTGTGCCTGAACGTCACCAACTTGCGCAGAGTGAACAGGCGGGAGGGGACAAGCGGCATATGCGCTCGCGGTTCGTCGCCCTGCGTATTCGCGCAGCGTATCCCGATTAGTGACGCAAGGAAACGCATTTTGAGCAATGGCTGTTGAAGGCTCGCGTTCGCCTTCTCACATAAATGCCGATCGCTCAATTTTAGCTTTTCTTGTTAACCATCCGGCCCTCCCGTGTGTTCTACCGGTGAAATCAAATCTTCAGCCGGGAGGCAAATATGGGAGAGTGGTTGGTTCCTTGCGCAGTATTCACAATGATTGGCTTCATTGTGTGGGTCATCTTTTCATCCGTGCGGCGCTATAAAACGGCCTGGGTGCAGGGAGAGGTGGCAAAGGCAATGCTGATGCGCTTTGACTCGGCTCAGGCGATGCTCGCTTACGTTGAGACCGATGGCGGCAGAAAGTTCCTTTCTTCTCTGGCGCAGGAGTCTGGAACCGCATACGGCAGCATTCTTGATTGCATACGGTGGGGGCTGCTCTTCCTCATTGTGGGCGGTACCCTTTGCTGGATGCATGCGGCCGGGGTGGTTGACCACGACGCGCAGGTGATGGGAATTCTAGCGGTGGCGCTCGGTGTAGGACTGGAATCTGCGGCAGTGGTTTCGTTCTATGCTTCTCGCGCACTGGGGCTCTTGGGAACTGAACCGAAGGATTGATCGTAGGACCGGGCATGGAAGATGCACGCACGATTGCAGCCTGGATCACACCAGGGCGCGAGCTGACAGCAGCGGACGAGGAGGGCTTCAGACGGCTCTATGAAGCCACTTCCCGCCCGCTGTGGGGCTATCTGCAACATGCCAGCGGACGCCCCGACGTGGCCGACGATCTGCTCCAGGAAACCTACTGTAAGTTTCTTTTGCGCAGAGCACCGGCGATGGATGAGGCACAGACCCGCTCCTATCTCTTTCGCATCGCCACAAACCTGCTGCACAATCGGTATCGCAGCCGCGACGACAACGCCCGCGAAGAGCCTGCCGAATACGGCGCAGACACAGACGAGGACGCCCGGCTGGACGTACAGGAGGCAATGCGGCATCTCAAGCCACGCGAGCGCGAACTGCTGTGGCTGGCCTATGTTGAAGGGATGAGCCACGCGGAGATCGCCGCCGCCACCGGGTTGGGCACAATGAGCATACGGATTTTGCTCTACCGTGCCAGGCAAAAAGCGAGCGAGTTTTTGCGTCCACAGAGGACCAAGTCATGAAGCAAATAAGTTGCGAGCACGAGACGGATGTCATCCAGGCCTTGCGATCGGGCGAGTGGACGAAGGAACTGCGCCTGCATCTGGCTGAGTGCCAGGATTGCAGCCAAGCGCTCCATCTGGCCGAGGCTCTGCACGAAGAGGCCCGACGTGCAAAGATTCTCTGCAATCCGCCCGATCCGCATTGGATCTTGCAGCGGTCACGCCGGATAGCCCGCGAAATCGCTATGCGGCGCATGGCCCGGCTTCTCGCGGCTATGCGCATTCTGGCAGCGGTCTACGTGGTCGCGGCTACCGGGTGGTTTTTGCGCGGCTATGCAGCGTTTCAGTATCGCGAAGTCGCCTCGGCTATGCACGGGGCAGCCAGAGAATTTGCCTTGATGGGAGCCATCGTTGCCGCAGTGTGCGTGTTTGCCGGCCTATGGCCGATTCTGCGCGAGAGCTCTGAATCGGGAGCCCGGTAGCTCGCCTGGGCAACCGGCCAAAATGGCAAGGAGCGTTGTCGCTCACCCCACCAGCGGCAAAAACCGCCGCTTCTCCTCGTCATACTGCTCAATCTGTCCAGTGAGAATATCGTAGTACCAGCCATGCAACGTCAACCGGCCCTCGGCGACCGCTCTGCGAACGTATTCATGGGTCTTGACGTTATCCAACTGGACCAGCACGTTGGCGTGGGTGAGGGCGGTGTGGCGGGTCAATTCACCGCCGTGGAGTTCCACCTCGTCCACGTACTTCCAGGCTGGCTCTACGTGTTGCAGCCAATCGCGCACGCTGGGGAGCTCATCCAATGTGTGCGGCGCCATCAGCGCGCGAATTACGCCACAGTCCGAGTGGCCGCAAACGATCAGTTCGCGCACCTGGAGCACTTCTACGGCGTATTCGATGGTGGCCGCGACCCCTCCCGCCGGTTCGCCTGAGCGCGGCACCACGTTACCCGCGTTGCGGACGATAAACAGGTCGCCGGGACCGGTTCCAAGGAAGAGGTCCGGGACAACACGCGAGTCCGAGCAAGTGATGAACAGCCACTCCGGCCGCTGCCCTTCCGCCAACAGGTGAAACTGGCTTCGCTTGCCGGGAAAAACCTCAGCCAGGAACCGCTTGTGTCCCTCAATTAACCGCTTCACCTGTCCTCCTGCGTTTGAACCCGGTTTGTTTTCAGATCGTCCTCTGCCCAGCCTATCGCACCCGAGTCCAGACTGTTATTTTGGAGCGTGATAGTTTTTTGATCAGCACAAAGACAAGGAGATGGACAGCGATGAGACAGCTAGAGAAAATTATGGTTTTCGCGGGCATGGTGATTCTGCCGCTAGCCGCCGCTGCGCAACAGCAAATGGTGGAAACACTGGAGCCCGCGCAACAAAACAGGATTGACCGCATCGCCCGTCAGGTGCTGGAAGCGACCGGAGTGCCCTCGGCCTCGGTGGCCGTCGTGCAGCACGGTAAGCTGGTCTACACTCACGCCTACGGCAGTGCTCGCCTCGCCACGGAAACCGCCCCTGCCATAGCTGCCTCACCTGAGATGCGCTACTCGATCGGGTCCATCTCCAAGCAATTCACGGCCGCAGCCATTCTGCTGCTCCTGGAGGAGGGCAAGCTCTCGCTCGACGACGCCGTGGGCAAGTACATCCCCGGCCTCACGCGCGGCAACGAGGTCACCATCCGGCAGATTCTCTCGCACACCTCCGGCTACCAAGACTACTGGCCCGAGGACTATGTGATGACCACGATGCTCCCCAACGTGAGCGCACAGCAGATTCTCGACGGCTGGGCCAAGAAGCCTCTGGATTTTGAGCCCGGCACCCAGTGGCAATATTCGAATACCAACTTCGTTGTAGCTGGCCGCATCGTGGAAGCCGTCACCGGCGTTTCCCTTATGGATTTTCTTACTCAGCGCATCTTTCGCCCGCTAGGTATGACGTCCGTGTGGAACTCGGACGAGACCAAGCTCACCCAGGCCGACGCTACCGCGTACTATCGCCACGCTCTCGGCCCCCTGCGCCAAGCCCCGAAGGAGGGCCGCGGCTGGATGTTCGCCGCAGGCGAGCTGGCCATGACCGCGCACGATCTGGCTCTCTGGGATGAGAGCCTCATCGCGCAGTCCGTTCTGAAGCCGGAAAGCTACAAGCAAATGTTCACCGAAGTAAAGTTGAAGGACGGCAAGGGAACCCACTACGGCCTCGGCGTCGAGGTAATAAGCCGCGACGGCCACCGCTCCATCGAGCACAGTGGCGAGGTCTCCGGCTTCGTCTCGGACAATGAGGTGCTGGTGGACGACGGCGTCGCGGTCGTCGTGCTCACCAATCAGGATGCCGTGAGCGCTGCCTCCACCATCACGCGCCTGGCCGCTCCCGTGGCAGCCGGTTATCCGCCCACCGAAGCCGAAAAACAAGCCATCACGATCCTCCACGGTCTGCAACAAGGCCACATCGAACGCACGCAGCTCGCGCCTAATCTGAGCGACTACTTTACCGCCGAGGCCGTGGCCGACTTCCAGTCGAGCCTTGCTCCGCTGGGTGAGCCGCTCACCTTCCGCCAAACCGCCGAGCAATTGCGTGGCGGCATGACCTTCCGCAACTTCCGGATCGTCTACCCAGGAAAGCAGTTGAGCCTCACCACCTACACTTACCCCGACGGCAAGCTGGAGCAGTATCTGATCGCGCCAATGGAGTAATTTTGCATCAACGAAAACGAGCGGCCTCCTCATGCAAAGAAGCTGCTCGTTTTCTTATTGCAGTGGTTTATTTCTGAATTTGCGCAAGGTCGCGCACTGCGCCACGTGCGGCGCTGGTGGTCAGAGCTGCATAAGCCTGGAGCGCTTTTGATATCTTGCGCTTGCGCGAGACGGGCTTCCAAGCGGCGGGGCCTTTGGCTTCCATCGCCTTGCGCCGTTTTGCAATTTCCTCGTCCGGGAGGCTGACCCGCAAAACGCGCTTGGGAATGTCGATCTCGATGCGGTCGCCCTCTTTCACCAGCGCCAGCGCACCGCCTTCCGCTGCCTCCGGAGAGATATGGCCAATCGAAAGTCCTGACGATCCGCCGGAGAAGCGTCCATCCGTGATCAGTGCGCAAACCTTGCCCAACCCTTTGGATTTGAGGTAGCTGGTGGGGTAAAGCATCTCCTGCATTCCGGGGCCGCCTTTGGGGCCTTCGTAACGAATCAGCACCACATCGCCGGGGTGAACCTTGTCGCCGAGAATAGCCTCAGAGGCTTCTTCCTGGCCCTCAAAGATGCGCACCGGCCCCTCAAAAGTAAGGTGCTCAGCATCGACGCCCGCTGTTTTCACAATGCAGCCATCCTCGGCAATGTTGCCGAAGAGAACCGCCAGGCCGCCATCAATGCTGAAAGCGTGGGCCACGTCGCGAATCGTGCCGCTTTCGCGGTTGCGGTCGAGTTCCGGATAGCGAGTGCTCTGGCTAAAGGCTTCCAGCGTCCGCACGCCACCCGGCGCGGCAAGGTAGAACTCATCGACGGCTGGCGAAACCGGGCCCATCACATCCAGCTTCTGGATGGCCTCGCCTAGCGTGGCACAATGCACGGTGTGAGCGTCGCGGTGGAGCAGACCGCCGCGATCCAGTTCGCCCAGAATGCCAAAAACGCCGCCCGCGCGATGCACATCCTCCACGTGAACGTCTGGCGTGGAAGGCGCAACCTTGCACAAGTGCGGCACGTGGCGGGAGAGCCGGTCAATGTCGGCCATGGTGAAGGGCACTTCGCCCTCCTGTGCCACGGCCAGCAGGTGCAGAACCGTATTGGTCGAGCCGCCCATGGCGATGTCCAGCGTCATGGCGTTCTCAAAAGCTTCAAAACTCGCAATGCTGCGCGGCAGAACCGACGTGTCGTCGTGCTCGTAGTAGCGCTTGGCCATATCGACGATGGTGCGGCCCGCCTGCAGAAAGAGCCCCTTGCGACTTGCGTGAGTGGCTACGATGGTACCGTTTCCGGGCAGCGAAAGACCCAGCGCTTCCGTCAGGCAGTTCATCGAATTGGCGGTAAACATGCCAGAACAGGAACCACAGGTGGGGCAAGCTGAGCGCTCATACTCCTCGACATCTGCATCGCTGACTGCGAGATCGCCGGCGACGATCATAGCGTCGATCAGGTCCGCGGCCTTCACCACGTTGCCGAGCCTGACCCTGCCCGCTTCCATCGGGCCGCCGGAAACAAAAATCGCAGGAATATTCAGCCGCATCGCGGCCATCAGCATTCCCGGCGTGATTTTGTCGCAGTTCGAGATGCAGACGAGCGCGTCCGCGCAGTGGGCGTTCACCATGTACTCGACCGAGTCGGCGATGAGGTCGCGCGAAGGCAGGCTGTAGAGCATCCCCTCGTGCCCCATGGCAATGCCGTCGTCGATGGCGATGGTATTGAATTCCTTGGCCACACCGCCCGCGCGCGCAATCTCCGCAGCAACCAGTTGGCCCAGATCCTTCAGGTGGACGTGGCCAGGAACAAACTGCGTGAAGGAATTGGCGATGGCAATGATGGGCTTGCCGAAATCGCCGTCCTGCATCCCGGTGGCGCGCCACAGACTGCGCGCTCCGGCCATATTACGTCCATGTGTCGAGATTCGTGACCGATAGGCTGGCATAGCCTTTATCTTACCGCCTGATATGGCTGCTTCGGGCCAGCGCAAAGTGCGCCTGCTTAGCTCAGCACGCGATACACTGAAATAGATTATGTTTGAAAACCTCACAGACAAACTGCAGCGCACTTTCAAGACCCTCCGTGGCCAGGGAACGCTCACCGAAGAGAACATCGCCGAAGCTCTGCGCGAAATCCGCGTGGCTCTGCTTGAGGCCGATGTCAACCTGAACGTGGTCAGCGACCTGATCGAGCAGATCCGCGTCAAAGCCGTGGGTACTGAGGTACTTACCGCGCTCTCGCCCTCCGAGCAGGTCATCAAGATCGTCCGCGACGAGCTCGTCACCATGCTGGGCAAAGACACGGCCCGCTTCAAATTCGCCTCGCAGCCGCCGTCGGTCATTCTGATGGCCGGCCTGCAAGGCTCCGGCAAAACCACCACCGCCGGCAAACTGGCCGCCTGGCTCAAGAAGGGCGGGCACCGGCCCATGCTGGTCTCGGTCGACGTCTACCGCCCAGCCGCTCGCGAGCAGCTCAAGGTCGTCGCAAAATCCATCGCCGCCAAGCTCTACGAAGGAGACGAGAAGGGCGAGCCCGCTGGGTCGGCCCTGGTCCTCCGGCTGGCCACCGAAGCTCGTCGCGAGGCCCGCAACATGGGCTGCGACACGCTGATCGTGGATACCGCCGGCCGCCTGCACATCGACGAAGAGCTGATGGGCGAAATGGAGCAGCTCAAAAAGCTCCTCAACCCCAGCGAGATTCTGTTCATCGCCGACGCGATGACCGGACAGGACGCGGTCAACTCCGCCGCCGATTTTCACACCCGGCTCGGCCTCACCGGCGTCATTCTGACTAAGATGGACGGCGACGCCCGCGGCGGCGCGGCGCTCTCCATTCGCCACGTCACCGGCCAGCCGATCAAGTTCATCGGCACCGGCGAAAAGCCGGACGCCTTCGAGCCATTCCATCCCGACCGCATCGTCGGCCGCATCCTCGGCATGGGCGACATGATGTCGCTGATCGAGAAGGCCGAATCGACGATGGACCGCAAGAAGGGCGAGGAGTTCGCCAAGAAGGCGCTGCTCGGCGACGGCTTCTCGCTGGAAGACTTCCGCGACCAGTTGCGCCAGATCAGCAAGCTCGGCTCGATGGAAAGCATTTTGAAGATGCTGCCTTCGGTGGGGCCCTTCGCCGGATTGCAGCAGGCGTCAAAGAACGTGGACCAAAAGCAGTTCGTGCGGCTGGAGGCGATCATCAACTCGATGACGCCCAAAGAGCGCCGCAACCATGAGATTATTTCGGGCACGCGTCGCAAGCGCATCGCCGCCGGCAGCGGAACGCAGGTGCAAGACGTAAACAATCTCCTCCGCCAATACGCGCAAATGGCTAAAATGTTCAAGCAGATGGGCAAAAGCGGCATGGCCGGAAAAA
>Ga0182013_10004087_pt1 | contig 17766 bp, 12 predicted proteins | sample 612S2MmetaG_FD_120487 | JGI IMG/M metagenome (GOLD analysis project Ga0182013, IMG submission 120487) | Permafrost microbial communities from Stordalen Mire, Sweden - 612S2M metaG | ecosystem: Environmental > Terrestrial > Soil > Wetlands > Permafrost | place: Sweden: Stordalen | collected...
AAAAGAAATCGCGCATTATTTCCTGACGGTGCACGACATCGTCGCCTTTGCCCGCAGCCAGGGCATCCTGTGCCAGGGCCGCGGTTCGGCCGCCAATTCGGCGGTCTGCTATGTGCTGGGCGTCACCGCCGTCGATCCAGAAAAATTCGATGTGCTGTTCGAGCGGTTTCTCAATGCCGAACGGCGCGAACCGCCCGACATCGATGTGGATTTCGAGCATGAGCGGCGCGAGGAGGTGATCCAGTACATCTATCGCCGCTATGGCCGCCACAGAGCCGCCATCTGCGCCACCCAGATCTGCTATCGCCCGCGTTCGGCGATCCGCGACGTGGGCAAGGCGCTGGGCCTGACCGAGGACGTCACCTCGGCCCTGGCCAAAACAGTGTGGGGCTCGTGGGGCGCCGGCTTGCAGAAGGATCACGTCCAGCGCACCGGCCTGGATCAGGATTCGCCCCGGCTAAAGCTGGCGCTGGAGCTGACCCAGGAACTGATCGGCTTTCCACGCCACCTGTCCCAGCATGTGGGCGGCTTCGTGCTGACCCAGGCGCCGTTGATCGAGACTGTGCCCATCGGCAATGCGGCCATGCCGGACCGCACCTTCATCGAATGGGACAAGGACGATATCGACGCATTGAACATCATGAAGGTGGACGTGCTGGCCCTGGGCATGTTGACCGCCATTCGCAAGGGCCTGGATCTGATCGCCGAGCATCATGGTCAGCGCTTCGAACTGGCCACCGTCCCGCGCGAAGCGCCCGAGGTCTACGACATGCTGTGCAAGGCGGACTCGGTAGGCGTGTTCCAAGTGGAGAGCCGGGCGCAGATGGCCATGCTGCCGCGCCTCAGACCGCGCGAATTCTACGATCTCGTAGTTGAGGTGGCGATCGTGCGGCCCGGCCCGATCCAGGGCGGCATGGTCCATCCGTATCTGAAGGCGCGCAAGGAGAAGCGTCTCATCGAGACGGAGGGCGGGACCTACGACATCGATTTCCCTTCGCCCGGGCCGGCCTATCCGCCGGACGAACTGAAGGCCGTCCTCAGGAAGACCCTGGGCGTGCCCCTGTTTCAGGAACAGGCCATGCGCATCGCCATGGTCGCGGCCGAGTTCACCGGCGAGGAGGCCAACGGCCTGCGCCGAGCCATGGCCACCTTCCGCCACATGGGGACCATCCACAGCTACGAGACCATGCTGGTGGGCCGCATGATCGCCCGCGGCTATCCGCCGGAATTCGCCCAGAGATGCTTCAACCAGATCAAGGGCTTTGGCGAATACGGATTTCCCGAAAGCCACGCCGCCGCCTTCGCCCAACTGGTCTATGTCTCCGCCTGGATCAAATGCCTTTATCCGGCCGTGTTCGCCGCGGCCCTGCTCAACAGCCAACCCATGGGCTTCTACGCCCCCGCCCAGATCGTGCGCGACGCACAGGCGCACGGCGTGCAGGTGAGGCCGCCGGACATAGGCGCGAGCGATTGGGATTGCACGCTGGAGCCCCTTCTCGGCCCCTGCGAAGCGGGGGAGACAAGAGCTCTGCGCCTGGGCCTGCGTCAGATCGACGGCCTGCGCAAGGATTGGGCCGAACAGATCATGGTGGAGCGCTTCCGGCGGCCCTTCGCCGATATCGACGATCTGCGTCGTCGGGCTGTCCTTCCCGCCGCGGCCCTGGACGCGCTGGCCGCCGCCGACGCCCTGGGCGGCCTCAACCTATCGCGTCGCGAGGGCCTGTGGGCGGCCAAAGGCCTGCCGCGCGCGGCGCCCGCACCCCTGTTCGTCGCCGCGGGCCTGAACGAGGCCGACGGTGCGCCACCCTCCGCCCTGCCCCGCCCGACCGCCTCGCAGGAGGTGATGAGCGATTACGAAACCCTCCGCCTGTCCCTGAAGGGGCATCCGGTCAGCTTCCTGCGCCAGCGGCTGACGGACCTGGGCGCCGTCCCGGCCGGGGTTTATGAGCGCCTGCCCGACGGCCGACGCGTGAGCGTGGCCGGGGTGGTGCTGGTGCGTCAGCGGCCGGGAGAAGGCAACGCTATTTTCCTGACCCTGGAAGACGAGACCGGCATCGCCAATGTGGTGCTGTGGCCACGCCTGTTTGAAGCCTTCCGGCCCCAGGTGATGAGCGCGCGCCTCTTGCTGGTGCGCGGCAAGGTGCAGCGCGCCGACGGAGTCGTGCACTTGATCGGCGAGACGCTGCAAGACATCAGCGCCGACCTGGCTTTGCTGTCGCGGTCCACACAGCTTTCGGCCGCCTTGCGCCCATCGGCCGATGCGGCGACGGGTTCGCCGGATCCGCGCGGGCGCGAAAGCCTGCATCGGCATCCGCGCAATGTGAGGATTCTGCCTCGATCGCGCGATTTTCATTAGCCAGGCTGGAAAAAATCACGGGGCTCGGTCCGTAACCGCTTGCGACCGCAAGGGCTGATAGCTCGAATGAACTAAATTCCCGAAGGGCAATGAGCGAGAGGAGACAGCATTTGACCCCTGAACCCGAAAGCTGTCGCCTGGACGTCTGGCTGTGGCGCGCGCGCTTCTTCAAGACCCGGGCCCTGGCGGCCCGCTTCGTGGAAAAGGGCCGGCTGCGCGTGGCCCGCCCTGGCGCTGAGCCGGTGCGCGTGGACAAGCCCAGTCGCACCGTCAGATCAGGCGACAGCCTGATTTTCGCCATCGGCGGGCGCCTGGTGGACATCGAAGTGAGGGCTCTGGGCGAGCACAGAGGACCAGGCGACGAGGCCCGGTCGCTCTATTCGCAAGCCTTGGGCCATTGACAAGCCGGCCCCCCGACTGCATGTCCGGGGCCCGCAAATCAGACCGCAAAGTCAGCAAGAGCGTTCAATGACCTATATCGTCATGGATCCCTGCATCAAATGCAAGTTCATGGACTGCGTCGAGGTATGTCCGGTGGACTGCTTCTACGAGGGTGAGAACTTCCTGGCGATCAACCCGGATGAGTGCATCGATTGCGGCGTTTGCGAACCGGAATGCCCGGTGGACGCGATCAAGCCTGACACCGAGGATGAAGCCGACGGCAAGTGGCTGAAGATCAACTCTGACTACGCCAAGCTTTGGCCGAACATCACGCTCAAGGGCGAACCGCCCGCCGACCGGGAAAAGTTCGAGACCGAAACCGGGAAGTTTGAAAAATACTTCAGCGAAAAACCGGGCAAAGGCTCCTAAAAAGCTCTCCGGATATCAAGGGCCGATCGGCCCCGCCGCACCACGCGCTTCACTTCCCTGTATATTTGTGTTAATGTCGCAGGCGACGCGGTGAGGGCGATGACGTTTGCCCATGCGTCATATTCATATCGCGCACCGACGCGCCAGCAAAGGCGAAGAGTGTCTTAGAAAACTTTGCGACAATCGTCTTCCACCCTGCCGCCCAGCGGGGGGAGGAGATGCTGTCCTTTATATATGAGCACGGACGGATAAGCGCGTAGACGGCGGGCGCATTTCAGAAAGGTTTGTCCATGAGCAACATCGGTCATGATTTCTCGATCGGAGATCACGTTGTTTACCCAGCGCACGGCGTCGGTCGGGTACAGGGCATCGAGACGCAGGAAGTGGCCGGGCTGTCTCTGGAAGTTTACGTGATCACTTTCGACCACGAGAAAATGACCCTGCGCGTGCCCACCCGCAAAGCGAAAGGCGCGGGCCTGCGCCCGCTGGCGGCCAACGACGTGGTCTCGCAAGCTCTGGTCACCCTCAAGGGCCGCGCGCGCGTAAAACGCACCATGTGGAGCCGTCGCGCCCAAGAGTATGAAGCCAAGATCAATTCCGGCGACTTGGTCTCCATCGCCGAAGTGGTGCGCGATCTGCACCGGGCCGACAATCAACCTGAGCAGTCCTATTCCGAACGGCAGCTCTATGAATCGGCGCTGGACCGAATGGCGCGCGAAGTGGCCGCCATCGAGCAGATCGACCGCGACGCCGCCATCGGCATCCTGACCAAGTCGCTGTCCAAGGCGGCCTGACGCAAAAGGTCTGCCCACGGATCGAATGAGAGCGCCCCGGCCCGCCGGGGCGTTTTTCGTTTGCCAAGTCCATGTTTCAAGACTGACCCAACCGCTCAACTTGCTCGGGGTGATCCAGGCTCATCAAGGCTCCGCCCCCGCCGCGCCGAAGCTCGCCGCGCACCCGGATCAGCCGACCTTGCAACTGATCAGCCGTAAGGCCCGCTGCAGCGAACTGCGCCTGGGCCGAACGGGCGATATCGGCCTGCACCCAATGCTCCAGATCGAGCGTCAGGCCATAACCTCTGTCCTTGGCCGAGGTGACCCGCCCCTCGACCACCTGGAACCCGTAGGGATCAAGAGCGGCCTCCTCGGGCAAACGCACGCGGTAGGCCAGCAAGGTCCATAGTCCGCGCTTGGCTTTGCGGGCGCGCGCCTCGGCGTCGAGCATGGGCCGCGCCAGAGCCCGGTTGTCGGCATAGGTGCGCACCCGGGCCGCGCCTTGCTCCAGCATGGCCTTCTGCACCCAAAGCCCGCTCTTGCGCAGGCGCAGATGCGCCAGGGCGCGGCCGTAGGCGTCCTGGCGCGCGCCGCCATAGAACAGCTCCACCGCCTGGCCAGCCAGAAGATCATTCAGCGCCATTTGCGCCTCGGCGGCGTAGATAGCCTGGCCATAAGGCGCCTCAAGGCCAGCCAAGCGCACCACCTGGCCACCCTCCAGCACCACGCTATCGCCGCTGCGCGCCTGGGCGACCTTGCCCGCAGGGCCACGCGCCAATTGATCCAGACCGCCGGCGCAGCCTGCGAGCATCCACGGCAAGGCCGCGAGCAGCGAGCCTTCGCCGCAGGAAGCCAGGAACGACCGGCGCGACGGCGGCCCTGTCGCTGCGCCCTTCCTCATGCCTTCAGCCATGTTCCATCAGCCGAGTTCGACGACGGCCAGGGTCAGGCCGGCGGCATTGGCGTGCGCGGCCGTCTCGAGCATCAAGATGTCCAGTTCGAGCTCGGGATCGAACGGGGTCATGCTTCCCTGGCCGAGATAGGCCATGGAGGTTCCATTCCAAAGTTCGGCTCCGAAAGAGAGCGAAGTCGCATGGACATCCAGATCGACCTGCCATTTCCAAGCGTTGCCGGCCATCAAGGGGCCGCCGGGCAGCCTGCCAATCACGGCTCCGCTTTGGGCGAATTGAAGCTGCAGGTTCGAAATGGCCGCCGCCGCGCCGCCATAAGCCACGAACCGCAATTTTAAGCGGCCGACCCCGCGCTCCGGACTATCCAGGACATTGGGAGGCACGATCCATTCAAATCGGGTTTGCGGCGCGCCCAGACCGCTCGTCGGGCGAATGACCGCAACGGCATTGAGGCTGACGCGGGGAAAACACATCGAAGCGTTGCTTGCCGTCACACCCGCGCGATAGCCGTGGCTTTTGGGGATGATGGGAACACCATCGACGCGGCCTCCGGCGGCCACCGCCGCCAGAACGGCGGCGTTATCGCGCGAGGGATTTTCCCAGTTGCTGACGTCGACCCAGCCGATGGACTTCACGGTCCCCAGTTGCAGGCCCTGACCGGGCATGCCGCAATGCCCAGTCAGGGACGCGATCGACGCCGGATTGCCTGCGCCGTCGCGCAGGTCCAACAGCGCGCAGCCGAAAGAGCCGCCCTGCAGGTCGATATCGCCGATGACGCCGCCGCGGGCCGTCCCGAATACGGCCTGGAATCCCCCTGGGGTGTTGATGCCAACGTCGACGTCGAAATCGATGTGAAACAGGCCAGTCCAGGACATCACGCCGACCAGATCGGCGTTCTGTCCCTCGTTCTCGAACCGACAGTTGTTCTTCAGCTGAAGCCTGACCCCGTTGCCAGGGAAGACGTAAGACGACACCAGTACGTTCGCGACAGCCTTATGGCTTGGAATCACCGACGTGATGTAGCAGCGGTCGAACGTGCAACTCCCGACCGCGACCGCGCATTCCGCGCCGTTGGCGCCGGCGAATATGCAGTTCACGTAGTGGGCGCTGGTGTTGTCTAGCACGTTGTTGAGCGTGCGATAGGCGCTGTCGACCGCCAGGATGACGATCCTGCTGGTGGCGTCCGGCGCGACCGGGAGCGCCCCGGACCAGCTAATGGTTTGAGAACCAGCGTTGTAGTCCGTGATCCGGATGATCGAGCCGCTGGCCTTGCCGCCGAATATGATCGCCAGCTTGCCCGCCACGCCCGGACCAAGTCCACCGGGGTCGCCATAGCCATAGGGGGCGGGGGTGACGTCGAGCCGAGCGGAGGTCGTGCTCGAACCGGCGGCGCAATGCCCAAAATACGAAGCAGGCAACTCGCCGTGCCGAAACCCGCAGGCCTGACCGGGCGGATGGCAGTTGGCGTACACGGTGTCCAGCACGACAAGATCGTCGCCGCCCAGGAGCAGAGCCCCCACACTGTTGGCGGAGCTGTGATTGAAGACGCAGTTGCGCATCACCGTGTTGTTGGCGTGGTGCGTCATGCCCACGACGTTGGCGATGATCAGGCAAGCGGCCGACTGATCCGCGGTCGAGGCGCTGCTGATCTCCACGCCTTCAAGATGCGCCTCGAACACGCCCGACATGTCCACGATGGGATAGGGCGGCGTGGTCAGCAGCCCAAGAATCTTGGATGTGCCGTAGACGCCGATGATGCCGAGGCCCGGCCTGACGCCGTTGTCGGTGAAATCAATCGATCGGTTCACGAAATAGCTGCGGCCCGTCAGATAGACTTTCGCCTGATTGCCCAGCCCCGTCCCTGGATAATTCAGCCGCACGTAATCGCAGCAGGCCTGCAACGCGGGCGTGTCGGTCTCGTAGCTTCCATTAGCCCCGAACATTTCCGGGGTCGGACGGGGCTCGCACAGCTCCCACCATGAGCCGTCCGCCGATCTGATCTTTCCGGGGTGAGCCGGCTCGCTGGATCCCCGTCGATATTGCGCCCCGCCGCCGTCCATCGGCGTGCGGTAGCCGGCCAGGGTAATGCCCATGACTGCGGCTGAGGGCTTGGATGCGGCCAACGCCGCTGCGTTCGCCGCAAAGGCGATCGATGGGTCTATCCCCTGCGCCCGGGTGTCGCCTGGGCCCGCCAGCAAGGCCGGCGTGGGCGACAACCCAACGGCCAGCAGACCTCGGCGAGATAGCATGGGATGCTCCCCATCGGCGTTGAACTGTGCGGCCGGACAGGCCTGCCGCAACGGTTTCCGAGGGGTCGCCTCTTGTAAATATGTCTTGGCCCGTCGACCGCCGTTATGTGATCCCAAGCTATGGAATAGGGCGCTCGTCTAGGCTAAGGAGGCTGCGGAGTCTCCGTAGCTCAGCCGGATAGAGCACAGGTTTCCTAGATCAAATTGGGCGTCGAGGTCGGAAACGCCTCGGCGGATCCGCTCAAATTCGGGGAAAGCTTCGGCCCCAGAGTCTTTCTCTGGAGCCATGCCGATCCCGAGCCAAGCCGCAGGGCGAAAGCCTTCGGAAGGTGTAGAGACTAGACGGGCGGCGCCTAAGGCTCATGCGAGCTATGGCGAAGGGATAGTCCAGACCACGAACGTCGGCCCTCAAGGCATACGGCGGCGAAAGCCGAAGTGGGATGAAACCTGGGGTCGCGTGTTCGAGTCACGCCGGGGACGCCATTTTCCGCTTGCTGGCCCGCAAGGCATCGGGCCTTGGCCTTTTGCTTACGCCGCTGTGAGTATTTCGGGTTTGGCGATGAGCGCGCCGATGACTACCTCTCGCGTCCGTTGACGAACGGCGCAGATGCGTTCGCAGATCGCCGTTCACGCCAGTCAGGTATGCGTCCGCTCATGAGCCAAACAACCCTCACCCACCTCGAACGTCTGGAGGCGGAGAGCATCCACATCATGCGCGAGGTGGCGGCCGAGGCCGAACGCCCGGTCATGCTCTATTCTGTGGGCAAGGACAGCGCCGTGATGTTGCACCTGGCGCGCAAGGCCTTCTATCCCTCCCCCCCGCCCTTCCCTCTGCTCCACGTCGATACGACGTGGAAATTCAAGGACATGTATGCCCTGCGCGACCGGATGGCGCGCGAGAGCGGCATGGAGCTGATCGTCTATCAGAACCCCGAGGCCCTCGAGCGGGGCATCAACCCTTTCGACCATGGCTCGCTGCACACCGATCTATGGAAGACCGAGGGGCTGAAACAGGCCTTGGACAAGTACGGTTTCGATGCGGCCTTCGGCGGCGCCCGACGCGACGAGGAAAAGAGCCGGGCCAAGGAACGTATTTTCTCCTTTCGCTCAGCCAACCATCGCTGGGACCCCAAGAGCCAAAGACCCGAGCTATGGCGGCTCTATAACGCCAAGAAAGCCAAGGGCGAGAGCATCCGGGTGTTCCCCATCTCCAACTGGACCGAGCTGGATATCTGGCAATACATCCACCTGGAGAACATCCCCATCGTGCCGCTCTATTTCGCCGCGCCGCGGCCCACGGTGGAACGCGATGGCCTGATCCTGATGGTCGATGACGGACGCTTCCGCCTGAAGCCCGGCGAGGTCCCGGTGGAGCGCTCCGTGCGCTTCCGCACCCTGGGCTGCTACCCTCTGACCGGCGCGGTGGAGAGCACTGCCTCCACCCTGCCCGAGGTGATCCAGGAGATGCTGCTGACCACCACCTCCGAACGCCAGGGCCGAGCCATCGATCACGACCAGACCGCCAGCATGGAGAAGAAGAAGCAGGAGGGCTATTTCTGATGGACGCCGAGGTCCAAGAAAACGCCTACAAGGCCTCCGATTTGGTCGCCCAGGACATCGACGCCTACCTGGAGCAGCATCAGCACAAATCCCTGCTGCGCTTCATCACCTGCGGGTCGGTGGACGACGGCAAGTCGACCCTGATCGGCCGGTTGCTGTACGATTCCAAGCTTATCTTTGAAGACCAGCTCGCCGCGCTGGAGGCCGATTCCAAGCGCATGGGCACCCAAGGCCAGAACATCGACTTCGCCCTCTTGGTCGACGGTCTGGCCGCCGAGCGCGAGCAAGGCATCACCATCGACGTGGCCTACCGCTTCTTCGCCACCGACAAGCGCAAGTTCATCGTCGCCGACACGCCGGGCCACGAGCAGTACACGCGCAACATGGTCACCGGCGCCTCCACCGCCGACCTGGCCGTGATCTTAATCGATGCGCGCAAGGGCGTGCTTACCCAGACCCGCCGTCACAGCTACCTGGTGCGCCTGATCGGTATTCGCCATGTGGTGCTGGCCGTGAACAAGATGGACCTGATCGGCTACGACCAGGCCCGGTACAACGCCATCGTCGAGAACTACCGCCAGTTCGCTGCGTCAATCGGCATCGAGACCTTCCTGTCGATACCCTTATCCGGCCTGGCGGGCGACAACATCGCCAGCCGCTCGGCCAATACGCCCTGGTACGCCGGACCGACTCTGATCGAGCACCTGGAAACGGTGGAACTGGACGTGGTGGCCGACCAAGCCAAGCCCTTCACCATGCCGGTGCAGTGGGTCAATCGGCCGAACCTCGACTTCCGTGGTTTCTCGGGCTTGATCGCCACCGGCGTGGCGCGGGTGGGCGACGCGGTGCGCGTGGTTCCATCGGGCAAGACCTCGACGCTCTCACGCATCGTCACCCTGGACGGCGATCTGCCTGAGGCCGTCGCCGGCCAGTCCGTGACCCTATGCCTGGCCGACGAGATCGACTGCTCGCGCGGCGACGTCCTAGCCAAGGCCGATGCGCCGCCTCAGGTCGCGGACCAGTTCGAGGCGACCCTTGTCTGGATGGCGGATGAGCCATTGCTGCCGGGGCGGCCTTATTGGCTCAAGCTGGGAACCCAGACCGTCACGGCCAATGTTCAGCCGCCCAAGTACCAGGTCAACGTCAACAGCCTGGAACACGTAGCGGCCAAGACGCTGGAGCTCAACGCCATCGGCGTGGTCAATCTGTCCACGGACCGTAACATCGCCTTTGAGCCCTATGAGGCCAATCGCGACCTGGGCGGGTTCATCCTGATCGACAAGCTGACCAACGCCACGGTGGCGGCGGGCATGCTGCACTTCGCCCTGCGCCGCAGCCAGAACATCCATCCCCAAGCGCTGGACGTCACGCGCGAGGGTCACGCCGCTCTCAAGAACCAGACCCCGGCGGTGCTTTGGTTCACCGGCCTGTCGGGCGCCGGCAAATCCACCATCGCCAATCTGGTGGAGAAGAAGCTGCACCGGATGAACCGCCACACCTTCCTGCTCGACGGCGACAATGTGCGCCACGGCCTGAACAAGGACCTGGGCTTCACCGACACCGACCGGGTGGAAAATATACGGCGCGTGGGCGAAGTCGCCAAGCTGATGACCGACGCCGGATTGATCGTGATCACCGCCTTCATCTCGCCCTTCCGCGCCGAACGACAGATGGTGCGCGACATGATGGCGCCGGGCGAGTTCCTGGAGGTGTTCATCGACACACCCTTGGCCGAGGCCGAGCGCCGGGACGTGAAGGGGCTGTACAAAAAGGCGCGCGCCGGCCAGCTCAAGCACTTCACCGGCATCGACTCCCCCTATGAGCCGCCGGAGCATCCCGAAATCCACATCGACACCACGGGCATGACGCCCGAGGCGGCTGCGGACCTGATCGTGGACAAGCTGGTGAGCGCGCTTTAGCCTCGCCGCAGCGGGGGCTCGATGCAAACACTGCAAGGCGAGACGCCGGCCGCGCAGGCTGCGGACGTGAAGTTGTCGGCGCGCCATATCCTGGCCGCGACCCTAGGCAACGGCCTGGAATTCTACGACTTCGTCACCTACGCCTTCTTCGCGATCCAGATCGGCCACGCCTTCTTCCCGGCGGGCGGCGCCTTCGCCAGCCTGATGGCGTCGCTGGCGACTTTCGGGGCGGGATTCCTGACCCGGCCACTGGGCGCATGGGTGATCGGCGCCTACGCCGACAAAGCGGGACGGCGCCCCGCCATGGTCCTCAGCTTTTCGCTGATGGGCGGATCGGTGCTGTTCCTGGCCCTGATCCCATCCTACGCCGCCATCGGCCCTGCGGCCCCGGTCCTGGCCGTACTGGCGCGCCTGGTCCAAGGCTTTGCGCTGGGCGGCGAGGTCGGGCCTAACCTTGCCTATTTGGCGGAAGCCGCGCCCGCCCATAGACGCGGCCTGGCGGTATGCCTGCAGGGGGTCAGCCAGCAGGTCGCCGCCCTGGCCGGAGCGCTGGTTGGCCTGCTCCTAAGCTTGGCCCTGCCCCATGCCGCGCTGGAAACCTACGGCTGGCGCATAGCCTTCCTGCTGGGCGCTTTGACGCTGCCGGTGGGCTTGGTATTGCGCGGCGCACTGCACGAAACCCTGCATCGCCCGGATATGGCCGCCGCCACCGCCCATGCCGGGCGAAGCGCCCCGGCCCAGACCAAGATTGTCGTCCTATGCTTTTTGGCGCTCAGCAACGCCACCATCGCCACCTACATGCAAAACTACATGACCACCTTCGCCCAGAACGCCCTGCATCTGGGTTCGCAGATCGCCTTCGCCGCCAGCGCTTTGCCGAGCGCGACGGCCATCGGCGGGGGACTACTAGGCGGATGGCTGTCCGACCGGATCGGCCGAAAGCCGGTGATGATCGGAGCCTTGCTGGCTTTCAGCCTGGCCACCCTGCCCCTGTTCCACTGGATCGTATCGGCCCGCACGCCGGCAGCCCTGCTTGGCGGCTCCGTGCTCCTGGCGCTGCTGAGCACGCCCGCCTGGGGCGCGCTGTATGGCGCCATGACCGAGTTAACGCCCAAGGCCTCGCGCGGTCGGTCGGTCGCGCTCATCTACGCCCTGGCCATCGGCCTGTTCGGCGGCACGGCCCAGCTGGTGGTCACCGGCCTGATCCACGTCACCGGCGATCTGATGGCGCCGGGCTGGTATCTGCTGGCGGCCGATCTGGTCGGCCTGGGCGCCGTGACGCTCCTGCCAGAATCCGCGCCGGTCAAACTGGCCCAAATGGCCTGAGGCCAAAGCGCCGGATCAGGCGGCGGAGCGCCTGCGGGACACGGGCTGGGACTGAGCCCGCTCGCCATCCATCATGTAATCGCGCGTGATCGGCAGCGCATCCACGTTCTTGGTCAGCTGCAGCTGCAGGACCATCATGCCCGTGTAGCGGAAGCCGATCTCGCTGATCGCCAGATAAAACTCCCACATCCGGCAGAACCGTTCGTCGTAGATCTCGGCGATTTCCGCGCGCTGGGCCATGAAACGCTGGCGCCAATGGCGCAGGGTCTCCGCGTAATGCAGGCGCAGGATCTCGACATCCGAGATCCATAGATCGGACACCTCCACCGCCTGAGCCACTTCCGACAGGGAGGGGATGTAGCCGCCGGGAAAGATGTACTTGGCGATCCACGGCTGGGTGATGCCCGGAGGCGTGCGCCGGCCAATGGTGTGGATCAGGGCCACGCCGTCCTCGGTCAGCAGGCCGCGGACGGTTTCGAAGTAGGCCTGGAAGTTCGGCGCGCCCACGTGCTCCAACATGCCCACCGACACGATGCGGTCGAACGGGCCAGACACGTCGCGATAATCGGTCAGGGAAAACAGTGCCCTGTCCTCCAGGCCTTCCGCCTTGGCGCGCGCCCGGGCGACGGCGAGTTGCTCCTTGGACAGGGTAACGCCATGCACCTGGGCCCCATAAGTCCTGGCCAATTCCAGGCCCAGACCGCCCCAGCCACAGCCTATATCCAGCACGCGATGGCCGGGCTCGATCCTCAGCTTCGCTGCGATATGGCTTTTTTTGGCCTTCTGCGCCTCCTCCAGCGTCGCATCCGGCCGCAGAAAATAGCCGCATGAGTACTGCATGTCCTCGTCGAGAAAGCGGCGATACAGGTCGTTGGACAGGTCGTAATGATGCGCCACGTTACGGCGGGCCGTCTGTCGATCATTGATTTGGGACAGCAGGCTGAAGGCATGGGCCAGCACGCGCATGAGGGGCCCATGGCCGCGGCGATGCAGCAGCACATTTTTGCCGACGATATGGAGTAGCTGGACGATGTCGCCCTGCTCAAAGATCAGGCCGCCTTCCATATAGGCCTCGCCCAGGGCCAGATCCGGATTGAGCAGCAGCCTGAGCGGCCAACCCCGGCCGAGGCGTATGACCACCTCCGGTCCCGCCCCGTCTCCGTACCTATGGGCCACTCCATCGGGGCCTCGGACCACGAGCCGGCCAACCGTCAAGAACCGATTCAATATCGAGTACAGCACGTGAAGACCCCTTTTTTTCGGGACTGGGCCTGAACGCTCGCTAACCCATTTAGTTTCGCCTCTCATGGCGCTGAATTCAAGATTTGATGCTTTGGCCGCCCCGCGGTTCAGGCCGAGGTCTGGAGTCCCGCCCGGCCTTCCGCGCGCTGCGGCAAGCGCCAGTTAGGCCGGGGGAAATGGCAGGTATAGCCGCCGGGATAGCGCTCCAGATAATCCTGATGTTCCGGCTCGGCCTCCCAGAACGGCCCGGCGGGGGCAACCTGCGTCACCACCTTGCCCGGCCAAAGGCCTGAAGCGTCCACGTCGGCAATGACGTCTTCAGCCGCGCGCTTCTGGGCCTCGTCGACATAATAGATGGCCGACCGATAGCTGGTCCCTCGGTCGTTGCCCTGGCGATCGGGCGTGGTGGGATCGTGAATCTGGAAGAAGAATTCCAGCAGCCGCCGGTAGCTGGTCGCCGCAGGGTCGAAGACGATCTCGATCGCCTCGGCGTGCAGGCCGTGATTGCGGTAGCTGGCGTTGGGCGTATCGCCGCCGGTGTAGCCCACCCGAGTCGACAGCACGCCGGGCAGACGCCGGATCAGGGCCTGCATGCCCCAGAAACAGCCGCCCGCCAGCACCGCCCGCTGGGTGATCGAGGTCGTCGTCATGGTCGATCCTGCAACCCTTTTCCCACGCTTTCCATGTAAGCCTCCCGCAGCGGTTTCGCCACATGTTCACGCGGCCTTGCCCCCAGGCGCTTCGTCAGTATATTGCGCGCCTCCTGCGGCCCCTTATGGGCGGCCGTCCGGGGGTGAGGTGGCCGAGTGGTTGAAGGCGCACGCTTGGAAAGCGTGTTTACGGGAAACCGTAACGAGGGTTCGAATCCCTCTCTCACCGCCAACAATCCGTGGAAATGTGCTCCAGCGGAATCCAGATTCGACAACACATTGAATTTGACTAGGAATTTCGCACTAAGCCGCCGCGCCCGCCCCAAATACCTCGCCTATAACGCCCAATAATCGGCCCTAAGACCCGTTTGGTCTCCGCAGGTCTGCGATCCGGAGGAGTTTCCCTGCTGGCAGGGAATTTAGCAGGGACATAAACGCGAATTTCGGCCGCAATTCCGGTATCGGCGTGAGAAGCTCGCCACAGCCCATTGTAATCTAATGGACTCTCTTAATCGCAACTTCCACCGAGCATTAATTCCGAGCAGGGAAATTATTCCGGCGTGCAGGGAAAATTTGCGGGCTAATTATTGGAAGCAGGGAATCCAAACGCGGGCCGTTGATCGACCCACGCCAACGGGATCGAACCGTGAATCAGGCTTTCAAGATTGAAGCCTGGCGGCTGCCGGCCCTCAAGGATCGCGCGCTGAATATCAGGCGCGAGAAACGCCAGCAGGCAAAGCTGCCGATCATAGGCTCGCTCCGGCGCCTTGGCCGAAGCTCCGTCGGCCTTCAGCCGACCGGCCAGGCGATGAGCATTGCGCAGACCGGCAATGAGGGTCCGATCGGTTCGCGCCTCGTCCAGCGCCGGCATGCCTGATGGGCCGACCATCCAGCTTCGCCCGCCACGAACTTTAAGCCGGGCGGGCAGGACGACCCTGACCACCTGGGGATCGTCCTGGTCCACGAACGCTCGCTCGCCAGCCTCAAGACGCTTGTTGAAGTTGACCGTCTCCACGGCAATGTCAGCATGAAGGCCGAATAGGGCCTGACCAAAGAGTTCGAGATGGACCGCATTGGGGTGGATCTCGACGCGGCGCAAACCTTCGATGCCCTTGCCTGTATCCAGGGCTCGTCGCAGCCTTTTTGGCGCGAGACCCGATAGCCGGCCCAGGACAAGCGCCTCGATTGCACCGGCCGGCACTCGGCGGATCGCTTCGTCTCCTGCGGGCCGGCGACCACCCTGCTGGAGGGGCGACGACACATAGTAGCGATAGACCTGCCCGCCGCGGCCATATCCGAAAGCCGGACACATAGCGGCGCCATCGGCGTCGAAGATAAGTCCCTTGAGAAGCATGGTGGAAACCCGAGTGGGCCGGCTGTGATGTCGGCGCGTGTTCTCGGACATCAGGCTCTGAGCCGCAGCGAACAGTTCCGGATCAATGATGGGCGGGTGAGCCCCCGGATAGCTCTGATCCTTATGCGGGATTTCTCCCAGGTAGGTGCGGTTTGTGATCAAGTGAAACAGCGCCCCTCGACTGAAGGCTACGCCGCCGATGCGCCGGCCTGACTTGGACAGATAGGCCTTTGAGCGGATGCCCTGCTCCTTAAGCCAGACGGCCAGTAGCCCGCCAAATGCGGGGCCTCCGAACCCGTGAATGACAGGCTCAACGGCTAGGGGCATTGATATTGGTCAACCGCGCCGTCGCTACAGAGCCCGAGACTCGAAGCGAATCAACAGGCTGGAAAGCTCAGCGTGACGGGAGTCAAAAGCGGCCTGCCGTTCCCTGGCGTTTATAAATTCCCGAACCGCCATACGCGCGAGCAAGCCAACGATGGCCGCGGCCTGGGTTCCTTTCACGCCGCCGGTTTTCAAATAGTAACCGATGGATTGCCGAGGCACGCCAACGGCCTTGGCCATCTCGCCCTGCCAAGCTGAGCCATAAAGAACTTCGCCGATCTCACGTATTTCTAGCGATGTGAGTGCACGATCATCAGTCATATGCCTATTCCGACCAATTTAAGCAACGCCATATGACATTTAGCAACATTAATTGCACTACATCAAGACACGTCCAAAAAAAATAATACTGCAAACTTAGATGTTATATTTTTATATAAATGACATCCCTCTATTACACTTTTTGGATATATCGTGAATTTGATCATTTTGACGAGCAACTATGGGTGGTGCTAAGGTATTGGTAATTTTGGGGGGTCGGGCTTTTAATCCAAGCCCGTGTTGTCGACCCAATTCGGTTCCGACCATGGGCGTTGGGCCCTTTGCCGCCAGAGCTTCCCGGGGGATGGGATATGGACGCACAGGCTCTCACCGACTTTCGGGCCTTGTTCGAGGCATCCCCCGGACTCTATCTGATCCTGAACCCTGACCTATCCATCGTCGGGGCGAGCGATGCCTATTTGACCGCCACCATGACCCGACGTGATGAGATCGTGGGGCGCGACCTGTTCGAGGTCTTCCCGGATAACCCGGCGGACCCTGAAGCGAGCGGGGTCCGCAACCTGGCAGCCTCGCTGGACAGGGTGCGGCAGTTCAAGCAGCCCGACATCATGGCGGTGCAGAAATATGACGTGAGGCGCGCCGACGGTATACTCGAGGAGCGGCATTGGAGCCCTCGAAACCACCCGGTCCTCGACGCCTTCGATGACATTCGATGGATCGTCCATGCTGTGGAGGACGTCACGGAGATCGCGCGGCTGCAGCATCAGCAGCATGAGGCCAAGGATTTCGCGCAGGAGCAGCAACGGATGCTTGCTCAGCTTCGAAGCGCCAACGAAGCTCTGGCGGCCAGCGAAATTGCATTGCGCGCGAGCGAGGAGCGATTTCGCGGTTTGGCGGAGGAGCTCAAGACCCAAGAGGCGCGCCTCAGCTCGATTCTGTTGACGGTGCCCGACGCGATGATCGTCATCGACGAGCGGGGGACGATCCAGACCTTCAGCCAGACCGCCCAGGGCCTGTTCGGCTACGCCCCGCACGAGGTTCTAGGCTGCAACGTCAGCCTATTGATGCCAGAGCCCTATCGTCGCGAGCACGACGGGTATCTTGAGCATCACCATGCCACAGGCGAGCGTCGCGTGATCGGAACGGGCCGCATCGTTGTTGGTCAGCGCAAGGACGGCTCAACCTTTCCCATGGAGCTCAAAGTCGGCGAAGTGCTGCTCGAAGGCCGGCGTCAATTCACCGGCTTTGTCCGTGATCTCACCGAGCGCCGGGAGACTGAGCGTCACCTGCACGAACTTCAGTCCGAACTGCTGCATGTCGCGCGGGTCAGCGAAATGGGCCAGATGGCGTCGGCCCTGGCGCACGAGTTGAACCAGCCGCTATCGGCGATCAGCATGTACCTATCCGGCGGACGGCGCATTCTGGAGCAGGGCGACAAGACAAAGGCGCTCGACGCGATGCGCCGGGCGAGCGAACAGGTGGATCGTGCCGGCCAGATCATCCATCGCCTCAGGGAGTTCGTGCGCAAGGGCGAAGCGGATCGCCGCGTCGAGAGCCTGGCGACAACAATCGAGGAAGCCAGCGCGCTCGCCCTGGTCGGCGCCAGGAGCGACGGTGTCAGGCTGACGGTCTGGTTCGACGCCGATGCGCAGAGCGTCTTCATCGACAAGATTCAGGTCCAGCAAGTGCTGGTGAACCTCATCAGAAACGCCGTCGAAGCGATGACGGATTGCTCGCAACGGGACGTCACAATCACCACCTGCGCTATAGAGAACGACATGGTGGAGGTTTCAGTCGCCGATACGGGGGCCGGCATCGCCTCGGAAATCAAAGAGAAGCTGTTCCAGCCGTTCGTCACCAGCAAGACCACCGGCATGGGTGTCGGCCTGTCGCTCTGCCGCTCCATCATTGAGGCCCATAGCGGCCGGTTATGGGCCGAGAACGGTCCCGCCGGCGGCGCGATCTTCCGCTTCACCGTTCCGAGCGCGCCGGGCTAATCCCCACCGCGTC